>WBZX01000421.1_pt1 | contig 39088 bp, 31 predicted proteins | sample 5204211 | NCBI WGS metagenome assembly WBZX01 (sample SAMN12344362, study PRJNA552823) | activated sludge metagenome | biome: Activated sludge suspended growth; feature: Nitrification reactor; material: Wastewater; isolation source: activated sludge from nitrification reactor of wastewater...
TAAGTAAGATGTACAAAATATAGTACATAATTTTGTGCCTTCAACCTTGCTGTCAAGGCCGTTCAGAGGGTGCTTGCCGTCGGGTGTGGGAACTGACGCAGCCTGTCTTCGTTCGCCCGGCTGCCCTTGCCTTGCTGCGAGAGGCCATGTACGCGAGACACTGTGGACACGTCGTGGGTGCTCAATCGATAATCAGCACAAAGCTCTTGAGCGCACAGCATTTTCGTGCGGTAGCGCCGCAGCAGAACGTGCCAGCGGGCGCTCAGCGAATGTGTGTAGCTGGATGTGTAGCTGCCGAGAGTCGTCCTTAAAAATACATATAAAAAACAATAGTTTATGTTGTTTTTCAATATTACTTTCTGCAATCTGTAACAGCGCCTCGGCTGCCGCAGTCGTCATCTGGTCGAACGCTGGTTTTGTCGCGTCAAACAGTTTCGGCGCATCGTAACCCGCTACGACAAGCTGGCATCACGTTTCGCATCGTTCATTTGCCTGGCCGGGATGCTGCGGCTGGATCGGGGAACTCATCCTTTGCCAGACAGGATCTGGCCCGGATCAGGGATTGCAAAGCCTCGCAATTACCAGAGATCTTCAAAATCAAAAGAAAGCTGCCGATGGTGCCGGATCGATAGCAGATAAACCGTCATTTCTATGACTGCGTAAAGCACAAGATAGTGACTCAAGACGTACTCACGGATGTCCGCGCTGCTACCGAGGCCGTCAAGCTGTGTGCGAAGCTTTTCGACTCGGCTCATGGCTTCAACGGATAGCGCAGGGCGGTCAAGAAGCGGCCGACCCATCTTGGGGAAGCTCTGAAGATTCGGGACGACTGTGTCAGCCAGTTCATCAAGAAGCAGATCGAATGTGCTTGTCGCTTCGTTCTCTTCGAGGAAGCGTTCGATGTCGTCTAGATTGCGCTCAAAGTTGTTGGTGAGTTTGACTGCGTGTTGCTGGGCCGGCATGGGTCAGCCGCTCGTCTTGAGTGCGCGACGACGTTTGATTGCTTGCAGAGCAGTCGTGGCGTCTGCAACGCGACCCGCTGCGACGTCGTCGAGTCCTTTGCTTGCTTCATCGAGCAGTTGAAGATGGATGTGAGCCCGCTCGAGGCGGTGGTAATAATCGAGTCGCTGAGCGTCGATCAGAGCGACGTAGCTCTCGCCGTTCTTGGTGATGATCTTCTCGGCACCGGCTTTGACCTGGTCGGCCAGCTCCGACAGGTTGGCCCGGGCCTGGGAGAGCGGGATCACGTCATTGACTGAGAAGGCCATGGCAGGCTCCGATTAAGGGAAGTGTACAAAATATAGTACATTATTTTGTGTCTTCAACCGTGTTGTCGAGCCCGCTCAGAGGGTGCTCCCCGTCGGGTGTGGGACTTGGCGCTGCCTGTCTCGGTCTGCTCTGCGGAAAAAAATCCCCGATCGGCTGGCGCCGAGCGGGGCAACGAGGGATCGCAAAATGAGGTGGCGGCGTCAGCTCCGGTCGATGCGCCGGCCGCCGTAGCGGATCTTCATCGCGAGGATGCTCAGCGCCAGCGCGAAGGTCAGGCTGTTGGCGAGGATCAGCGGCCAGGCGTTGTCGAGGACGCCGTAGACCAGCCACAGGCCGATGCCGGTGGTGAAGGCGAGGTACATGCCGAGCGAGACGTCGTCCACCGAGCGGGTGCGCCAGGTGTGCAGCACCTGGGGCACGAAGGCGGTGGTGGTGAGGACGGCGGCGAGGTAGCCGATGAGATCTTTGTAATCAGTCAAACTCATGGCTCACCCCGAGTTGCGCAGGCCGGCGGCGATGCCGTTGATCGACAGCCGGATGGCCCGGCGGATGCGTTCGTCTCCATTCCCATCTCCCTCGCCGCGGCGGTAGCGCCGCAGCAATTCCACCTGCACGTGGTTGAGGGGGTCCAGGTAGGGGAGGCGGTTGCGCAGGGCGTCCTTGAGCTGCGGGCTGGCGTCGAGGAGTCCGGCCTGGCCGGCGATGCGCAGCACCGCGTCCACGGTGGCCGCGTGCTCGGCCTGGATGCGCGGGAAGATGGCGGCGGCGAGGGCCGCATCTTCCACCAGGCTGGCGTAGCGGCCGGCGATGGCGATGTCGCTCTTGGCGAGGACCATCTCCATGTTGCCGAGCAGGCTGGCGAAGAAAGGCCAGTCGCGGTACATGGCCTGCAGGCGGCAGAGGCCGGCGTCGCCGTGGCGGGTCAGGTAGGCGCCCACCGCGCTGCCGAAGCCGAACCAGCCGGGCAGCATCAGGCGGCACTGGGCCCAGCTGAAGACCCACGGGATGGCGCGCAGGTCTTCGATGGCGGCGGACGGCTTGCGCGCCGCCGGGCGGCTGCCGATGTTGAGGTCGGCGATCTCGGCCAACACGGTGGATTCGCGGAAATAGCGTGCGAAGCCCTCGGTTCCGTACACCAACGCCCGGTAGGCGGCGAAGGCGGCGGCGGAGAGTTCGTCCATCGCCTCGACGAAGTCGGCGCGCGGGGCGTCGCCGCCGCCGTCGGGCAGGCTTGCTTCCAGCGTGGCGGCGACCAGCACTTCGAGGTTGGCGAGACCGGCTTCGGGGCGGCCGTACTTGGCGGCGATCACCTCGCCTTGTTCGGTGAGGCGGATCTGGCCCTGCACGGCGCCCTTCGGCTGGGCCAGGATGGCCTGGTAGCTGGGGCCGCCGCCCCGCCCGACGGAGCCGCCGCGGCCGTGGAAGAGGCGCAGGCGCACGTTGCGGCGGGCGAATGCGGCGACCAGCGCGGTCTCGGCCTTGAAGAGTTCCCAGCCGGAGGTCAGGAAGCCGCCGTCCTTGTTGCTGTCGGAGTAGCCCAGCATCACCTCCTGGGTGTCGTCGCGGGAGGCCAGCAGGCGCCGGTAGGCATGCAGGGACAGCAGGCGGTCCATCACCGGGCCGCTGTGCTGCAGGTCGGCGATGGTCTCGAACAGCGGGACGATGTTCACGTCCAGGCGCCCGGCCTCGGGATGCAGCAGGCCGCATTCCTTGAGCAGCAGGGCGACCTCCAGCACGTCCGAGACGCCGTCGGTCTTGGAGATGATGCAGTTGGACACCGCCGCCGGGCCGTAGCGCAGATGAGCCTGGCGGGCGGCGCGGAAGATCGCCAGCTCGCCTTCGGTCTCGGTGGAGTAGCTGCGGAAGGGGGAAGTCAGCGGGCGCGGCGAGGCGATTTCGGCAAGCAGCAGCTCGATGCGGGCGCCTTCGCGCAGGCGCAGGTAGCCGGTGCCGGGGTGGGCGGCGTCAAGCAGCTCGGCGACCACGCGTTCGTGCACGTCGGCGTTCTGGCGCAGATCGATGGGGGCGAGGTGGAAGCCGAACACATCCACCGCCCGGCGCAGGCGCCGCAGGCGGCCGCGGGCCAGCGGCGCGCAGCCGTGGGCGCGGAGGGAGTCGTGCACGGTGCGCAGGTCGGCGGCCAGCGCCGCGGGGCCGGCGTAGGGCCGGGTGTCGCTGGCGGCCGGCAGGCCGGTGAGCTGCGCCGCGGTGGTCTCGATGCGCGCCAGGATGCCCGAAAGGGCGCGCCGGTAGGGCTCGTCCATGCGGTGCGGCGAGCGGTCCGGCGAGGCGGCGGCGAGGGCCAGCAGGGCTTCCGAGGCGCCGGCCAGCAGCTCGGCGACGGACAGCTGCGAGGCGAGGGTGGCGACTTCCTCCCGATACCACGCGAACAGGCGGCGGGCCTGGGTGGCGAGGGCTTCCTCGAGCACCTCGGCGGTGACGAAGGGGTTGCCGTCGCGGTCGCCGCCGATCCAGCTGCCGACGTTCAGGAAGCTCGGCAGCTCGGCGCTGTCCGCCGCGTCGTCGGCACCGTCGGCGCGGGCCAGGCGGTCTTCGAGGCGGGCGTAGAGACGCGGCAGCTCGGTCAGGAAGGTGCTGTCGAAGTACGACAGGCCGTTGCTCACCTCGTCCATCACCGACAGTTTGCTGAAGCGCAGCATGCGCGTCTGCCACAGGGTCAGCACGGCGCGGCGCAGGGCGTCGGCGTTGGCTTCGGCCTCGTCCGGGGTGAGCTGGATGCGGTCGCGCTCGTCGAGCAGGCGGGCGATGGCCTGCTGGCAGTTGAGGATGCTTTTGCGCTGCACTTCGGTGGGGTGGGCGGTGAGCACCGGCGAGATGCGGGCGGACTGGAACACCCCGCGCAGCGCGTCGGTGTCGAGGCCGGCGGCGAAGGCGCGCGCCAGAGCGACCTCCAGACTGCCCGGCGCGGGCGCCTCGCCGGCCAGCTGGGCGGCCCGGCGGCCGCGCAGCTGGTCCTGGTCCTCGGCAATGTTCACCAACTGCGAGAAGTAGCTGAATGCGCGCACCACCTGGGTGGTCTGCTCGGGTGACAGGCTGTCCAGCGTGGCGGCCAGCTCGTGTTGCAGCGCGGCGTCGTCGAGCCGGTGAAAGCCCGTGGACAGGCGCCGGATGCGCTCGATGAGCGCGAAGGCGGCCTCGCCGTGCTGGGCGCGCACGGTGTCGCCGAGCAGCTGGCCGAGCTGGCGGATGTCGCGGCGCAGGCGATCCTCGGCCTTGACGGGGTCGATGGCGTTCATGGCGGGCCCGTCTCAGTGGTCGGCGAGGGGGAAGGCGTCGCGGCCAGGGTAGCGGGCGGCGGCGCCGAGCTGCTGTTCGATGCGCAGCAGCTGGTTGTACTTCTCCACCCGGTCGGAGCGGCTCATCGAGCCGGTCTTGATCTGCCCGGTGGACAGGCCCACCGCCAGGTCGGCGATGGTGGTGTCGCCGGTCTCGCCGGAGCGGTGCGAGGCGATCGCGGTGTAGCCGTGGCGGCGGGCCAGGTCGATGGCGGCGATGGTCTCGGTGAGGGTGCCGATCTGGTTCACCTTGATCAGGATCGAGTTGGCGATGCCCTTGCGGATGCCGTCGCGCAGGATGCGGGTATCGGTGACGAAGAGGTCGTCGCCGACCAGCTGCACCTTGTCGCCGAGGGCGCGGGTCAGGCTGGCCCAGCCGTCCCAGTCGTCCTCGGCCATGCCGTCTTCGATGGTGATGATCGGGTACTTGGCGCACCAGCCGGCAAGCATGTCCACCAGCTCGTCGGAACTCAGGCTGCGGCCTTCGCCGGCCAGCTGGTAGCGGCCGTCGCGGTAGAACTCGGAGGCGGCGCAGTCGAGGCCCAGGTGGATGTCCCGGCCGGCGACGAAGCCGGCTTTCTCGATGGCTTCGAGGATCAGCTCCAGCGCGGCTTCGTTGCTGGCCACCGACGGGGCGAAGCCGCCCTCGTCGCCGACGGCGGTGCTCATGCCGCGTTCGCCGATCACCCGCTTGAGGCTGTGGAAGACCTCGGCACCGTAGCGCACCGCCTCCGCAAAGCTCGGCGCGCCGGTCGGGACGATCATGAACTCCTGCAGGTCGAGGCTGTTGTTGGCGTGGGCGCCGCCGTTGATGACGTTGATCATCGGCACCGGCAGCAGCATCGGGCCGGCGCCGCCCAGGTAGCGGTAGAGGGGCAGGCCGGCGGCGGCGGCGGCGGCGTGGGCGGTGGCCATCGAGGCGGCGAGCAGGGCGTTGGCGCCCAGGCGCGACTTGTTGTCGGTGCCGTCGAGGGCGATCAGGGTCTGGTCGATGCGCACCTGTTCGCTGGCCGGCAGGCCCACCAGCGCGCGGCGGATCTCGCCTTCCAGGTGGGCGACGGCCCGGCGCGTGCCCTTGCCGCCGTAGCGGGCCGGGTCCTGGTCGCGCAGCTCGATGGCTTCGCGGCTGCCGGTGGAGGCGCCCGAGGGCACCGCCGCGCGGCCGACCGCGCCGCAGTCGAGGATCACGTCGCATTCGACGGTGGGGTTGCCGCGGGAGTCGATGATTTCGCGGCCGATGAGGTCGATGATCTTGCTCACGGTGGGGCTCCTGCGGCTCAGAGGATGAAGTGGGTGTTGACGAAGTTGGACTTGTGGCCGAGCACGATGGCGTCCAGCAGCGTCTTGGTGGCGTCGGTCTGCTTGGCGGCGACCATCGTGCGGATCGAGAAGGCGCGCAGCGCGTCGTGCACCGACAGGGTGCCCTCGGCCGAATCCTTGCGGCCGGTGAAGGGGAAGATGTCCGGGCTGCGCTGGCACTGGCAGTTGATGTTGACGCGGCACACCTGGTTCACCAGCGGGTCGACGAGGCTGGCGATCTGCTCCGGGTCGGTGCCGAAGATGGACACCTGCTGGCCGTGGTCGGAACTGATCACGTATTCCAGCGCGGTCTCGATGTCCTCGAAGGGCGCCACCGGAATCAGCGGGCCGAACTGCTCTTCACGGTAGAGCTTCATGCCGTCCTTCACCGGGTACACCACCGCCGGGTAGAACAGGGTTTCCACCGAGGTGCCGCCGCCTTCGTTGAGCACGCGGGCGCCCTGGCCGACGGCGTCGGCGATGCAGTCGTTCATGTAGGCGACCTTGTTCATCTCGGGCAGCGGGGTGAGGGTGACGCCCTTTTCCCACGGCATGCCGATCTTGAGCTTGCCGATCTCCTCGCAGAAGCGGCGCAGGAAGCGCTCGGCGATGGCCTGGTGCACCAGGATCATCTTGATGGCGGTGCAGCGCTGGCCGTTGAAGGACAGGGTGCCGGCGATGCATTCCTTGACGGTCAGCTCCACATCGGCGTCGGGCAGGATGATCGCCGCGTTCTTGGCCTCCAGGCCCAGCACGGCGCGCAGGCGGTTGGACTTGGGGTGGGCCTTCTTGAGCTGGTCGGCGACCTTGCTGGTGCCGATCAGGGCCAGCACGTTGACCTTGCCGGAGGCCATCACATGCGGCACCACCACGTTGCCCTGGCCGTACACGATGTTGATGACGCCGCGCGGGAAGGCGCTGCGGAAGGCCTCCAGCATCGGGTAGTAGAGCAGCACGCCGAAGCGCGGCGGCTTGAAGACCACCACGTTGCCCATGATCAGCGCCGGGATCAGGGTGGTGAAGGTTTCGTTCATCGGGTAGTTGTAGGGCCCCATGCACAGCACGATGCCCAGCGGCGAGCGGCGGATCTGGGCGATGGTGCCGTCCACGATCTGGAAGCGCGAGTTGCCGTTGTCGAGCTGCTTGAGCTCGGCGATGGTGGCCTTGATGTAGTCGATGGTGCGGTCGAACTCCTTCTCGGAGTCGGCCAGGCTCTTGCCGATCTCCCACATGATCAGGTTAACGATCTCGCGGCGGCGGGCGATGATCTGGTTGGTGAAGTTCTGCACGCAGGCGATGCGCTCGGCCACCGACATGGTCGGCCACTGGCCGCGGCCGTGGTCGTAGGCGCGCTCGGCGGCGGCCAGCGCGGCGTCGGCCTCGGCAGTGCCGGTCAGCGGGTAGCTGCCCAGCTCGACGTGGGTCAGGCTGCCGTCGGCGCCGCGCACGCACATCGGCGAATGCACCGGGCGGGTCTCGCCCTTCCAGACGTGCATCTCGCCGTCGAGCAGGATGCTGCGCTGGTGCAGCGGGGAGAGGATGCGGCAGTCCTCGGCGATCTGGTGTTCCTCGGGGAAGAGGGCGAGCAGGCTTTCCTTGAGATTGCCGCGGGCGTCGGAGTGGGTCATGGTCGTGTCCTTTGGTGGGCTGTCGTCTTATAGGGATTGGGTTTGCCGGGCGCTGCCGGGCAGCACCACGCGCAGCAGGTTGGTGCTGCCGGGGGTGCCGAAGGGCACGCCGGCGGCCAGCACGAAGGCGTCGCTGGGCTGGTTGAGGCCTTCGTCGCGGCAGGCTTCGGTGGCCTCGGCGAGCATTGCGGCGTCGTGGTCGGTGGCGGTCGGCGCGACTCGGCGGGACAGGCGCGAGCGCACGCCCCATACCAGGGCCAGGCGGCGGGCGACGCGCTGGTCGGGCGTCAGCGAGAGGATCGGTGCGCGCGGGCGCTGGTTGGCGAGGCGCAGGGTGGTGGCGCCGGAGGCGGTGTAGGCCACCGTGGCGCCGAGCGGCAGCACGCCGGCCACGGTGCGCATCGCGGCGCCGATGGCGTCGGTGCTGCTGTGCTCCAGCCGGCCATGCACGGCGTCCATCAGCTGGCGCTGCAGCGGGTCGGACTCGGTGCAGGCGATGATGCGGGTCATCATTTCGACGGCTTCGCGCGGGTATTTGCCGGAGGCCGATTCGGCCGATAGCATCACGCAGTCCACTCCGTCATAGACGGCGGTGGCCACGTCGGAGGCTTCGGCGCGGGTCGGCGCGGGGGCTTCGATCATCGATTCGAGCATCTGCGTCGCCACCACCACCGGTTTGCCGGCTTCGCGGCAGCGCCGCACGATGCGCTTCTGCAGGCCGGGCACTTCCTCGGGCGGCAGTTCCACGCCCAGATCGCCACGCGCCACCATCACGCCGTCGGCGGCGGCGATGATGGCGTCCAGCTCGGCCAGCGCGGCGGGTTTCTCGATCTTGGCCATCAGCCAGGCGCGCTCGCCGATAATCGCGCGGGCCTCGAAGAGATCCTCGGGGCGCTGCACGAAGGACAGGGCCACCCAGTCGACGCCCAGTTCGAGGCCGAAGGCCAGGTCGGCGCGGTCCTTGGCGGTCATCGCCGACAGCGGCAGCGCCACCGACGGCACGTTGACGCCCTTGCGGTCGGACAGCAGGCCGTCGGTGAGGGCTTCGGCGGTGACCACGTCGCCGGCCTTGTCGATGACGCAAAAGCGCATCTTGCCGTCGTCGATCAGGAGGGTGTCGCCGGGGCGCACGGCGGCGATGATCTCCGGGTGGGGAATGCACACCCGGCGGGCGTCGCCCGGCGTGCTGTCGAGGTCGAACTGGATGCGCGCGCCGCGGGTCAGGCGCGGCTTGCCGTCGGCGAAGGTGCCGAGGCGCAGCTTGGGGCCCTGCAGATCCATCAGGATGCCGAGCGGGCGGCCGAGGGCAGCCTCGACGCGGCGGATCGCGGCGTGCACGGCGCGGTGGTTGTCGTGGCTGCCGTGGCTGAAGTTGAGGCGGAACACGTCGGCGCCGGCGTCGGCAAGGGCGCGGATGCTCGCCTCGTCGGCGCTGGCCGGGCCGAGGGTGGCGATGATCTTGGTGTTGCGGTGGGTCACGCTGGTCTCCTGGTATTTATAGGTGTGGGTTGCGTTTCAGCCCTGCACGAAGCGGGCGCCGCAGCGGAAGCGGTGGCGGCCACCGGGCGGCAGGCGGATCGCCGCGGCGCAGTCGGCGCGGTTGAAGGCGTCGGTCATCGCCGACACCGGCTCGACAGCCACCGCACGGCGGGCGTCGCGGGCCAGGGTGTCGCCGGTGAAGAGGTGCACCAGCCCGCCGTGCTGCCAGACGTCCACCGTGCGGCCGCTGGCCGGGTCGCGCAGGCGGGTGTGGACGGTGCCGTCGGCGTCGGCGACGGGATCGGCAATGCAGCCGTCGATGGCGGTGGCGCCGATCGGCCGCGCCAGACGGAAGTCGAGGGCCGGCAGCGAATCCAGGGGCTGGCAGGCGGCATCGCCCGCCAGCGGAATCAGCGCGGCGTCGGTGGCGATGCCGTGACGGGCCGGCAGCTGCAGTTCGAGCTCTGCGATGCCGGCGTCACCGAGGCGGAAGTAGGGATGCCAGCCGCAGCTGTAGGGGGCCGCCGCGTCGCCGACGTTGTGCGCGTCGAGTTCGAGCGCGAGGCCCTGGTCGGACAGCGTGAAGCCGATGCGCAGGTCGACGGCGAAGGGGTAGCCGGCGAAGGCGCCGGGGCGGATCGCGGTGCACGCCAACGTCACGCTGGCCGCCGCGTCGTCGGCCCGGGTGGCGACGACGGGGAGTTCGAGGCCGCGCAGGAAGCCGTGGTAGATCAGCCGTTCGGCCTCCGGCACGCCGGGCAGCAGGTCGTGGACGGCGCCGTCGAAGCGGTAGCGGGCGGCGGCCACGCGGTTGCTGAACGGGGCCATGATGCCGCTGCGCACGCCGGCCTGGCTCGCCAGTTCGGCGGCGCTGGCGTAGCCGTCGATGAGTTCGAACGCGCCGTCCGCGGTGGCCTGCTGCCAGCTCAGCAGCGTGGCGCCGGTGGTGCACAGCACGGCGCGGGCGCCGCTGTGGCTGTCGTGCAGGACCACCGTGGGCAGGCCGTCGAAGTGGTCGTCGGCGATGCGGTAGCGCGCCATGGCCGTGGCGTCAGGCGGCGTGGGCCGGGCGCCGCAGCGCGGCGGCGTCGGCGGCGAGGCGGGTGATCGCCGCCCAGTCGCCGGCCTTGACCTTGTCGGCGGGCGTCAGCCACGAGCCGCCGACGCAGGCCACATTGGGGAGGGCCAGGAATTCCGGCGCGCTGGCCAGATCGATGCCGCCGGTCGGGCAGAAGCGCAGCTGCGGGAAGGGGCCGCCGAGGGCCTTGAGCATGCCGACGCCGCCGGCCTGTCTGGCCGGGAACAGCTTGAGGGTGTCGAAGCCGGCGGCGACCGCGGCAACGACGTCGGAGGGCGTCATCACGCCGGGCAGGAAGGGCAGGCCGCTGTCCCGCGCGGCGGCCAGCAGTTCGGCGTTGGCGCCGGGGCTGACGCCGAAGCGGGCGCCGGCGGCGCGGGCGGCTTCAAGATCGGCGGGGCTGACGATGGTGCCGACGCCGACCAGGGCGTCGGGCACCTCGGCGACGATGGCGCGGATGGCGTCGAGCGCGGCGGCGGTGCGCAGCGTGACTTCGAGCACCCGGATGCCGCCGGCGACGAGGGCGCGGGCGAGGGGAACGGCGGAGGCCGGCTCGTCGATCACGATGACCGGCATGACGGGGCTGGCGGCAAGGATTTCGCGGGTCTGCATGATGGTTTTCTCGGTGCGTGGCCGGTTCAGGCGGCGGGGGTGGGGTAGGGGGCGAAGGTGATGCCGCCCTGTTCGGCGCCGGCGGCGTGGGCGCGGGCATTCACGAACAGGTCGCGGCCGATGCCGTGGCGGTTGGCGGACAGGTCGGCGACGGCGCTGGCACGGGCGTCCCATTCGACGGGATCGACGAGGGCTGCCAGCACGCCGGTGTCGGCGTCGAGGCGGAGCAGGTCGCCGTCGCGCACGCGGGCGAGGGGGCCGCCGGCGACGCATTCCGGCGTTACGTGGATGGCCGCCGGCACCTTGCCGGAGGCGCCGGACATGCGGCCGTCGGTCACCAGCGCCACCTTGAAGCCCTCGTCCTGCAGCACTCCGAGGGCCGGCGTGAGCTTGTGCAGCTCGGGCATGCCGTTGGCCTGCGGGCCCTGGAAGCGCACCACGGCGACGAAGTCGCGGTGCAGTTCGCCGCGCTGGAAGGCGGCGAGCATGGCGTCCTGGCTGTCGAAGACGATGGCCGGCGCCTCGACGACGCGGTTGGCGGGCTTGACCGCCGACACCTTGATGACCGCGCGGCCGAGGTTGCCGGTGAGGAGCTTGAGGCCGCCGTCGGCACTGAAGGGATCAGACCCGCTGCGCAGCACGTCGGTGTCGAGGCTGTGCGCCGGGGCGTCGCGCCATACCAGCGTGTCGCCGTCGAGGAAGGGCTCGCGGGTGTAGTGGGCGAGGCCCTGGCCGGCGACGGTCTTGACGTCCTCGTGGAGCAGGCCGAGGGCGAGCAGCTCGCGGATCAGCAAGCCCATGCCGCCGGCGGCATGGAAGTGATTCACGTCGGCGCTGCCGTTGGGGTAGATGCGCGCCAGCAGCGGCACCACGTCGGACAGCGCGTTGAAATCGTCCCAGTCGATGAGGATGCCGGCCGCCCAGGCCATCGCCACCAGATGGATGGTGTGGTTGGTGGAGCCGCCGGTGGCGAGCAGGCCGACGATGGCGTTGGCGATGGCCTTTTCGTCGACCACCTCGGCCATCGGCGTGTACTCGGGGCCGGCGGCGGTGATGCGGGCGGCGCGCTCGGCGGCGGCGCGGGTCAGCGCGTCGCGCAGCGGCGTGCCGGGGGTGACGAAGGCGGCGCCGGGCAGGTGCAGGCCGAGCACTTCCATCAGCATCTGGTTGCTGTTGGCGGTGCCGTAGAAGGTGCAGGTGCCGGGGCCGTGGTAGGCCTTCATCTCGGCTTCGAGCAGGGCTTCGCGGTCGAGCTTGCCCTGGGCGTGGAGCTGGCGGATCTTGGCCTTCTCGTCGTTGGAGAGCCCCGTCGTCATCGGCCCGGCGGGCACGAAGACGGCCGGCAGATGGCCGAACTGCAGCGCGCCGATGACCAGGCCAGGCACGATCTTGTCGCACACGCCGAGGTACAGGCCGCCATCGAAGACGTTGTGCGACAGGGCCACCGCGGTGGCCATCGCGATCACGTCGCGGGAGAACAGCGACAGCTCCATGCCCGGCTGGCCCTGGGTGACCCCGTCGCACATGGCCGGCACGCCGCCGGCGAACTGGGCCACCGCGCCGGCGGCCCGCGCCGCTTCCTTGATCAGCGCCGGAAAGCGTTCGAGCGGCTGGTGCGCCGACAGCATGTCGTTATAGGCCGAGACGATCGCCAGGTTGGGCTGGCGGATCTCGCGCAGCATCAGCTTGTCGTTGGTGGGCGCGGCGGCGAAGGCGTGGGCGAGGTTGGTGCACGAGGCATGGCCGCGCACCGTGCCGGACTGGCGGGCGGCGCGGGTGCGCTCCAGATAGGCCTGGCGGGTGACCGCGCTGCGCTGGCGGATGCGCGCGGTGACGCGGGCGAGGACGGGATGGACGTTCATCTTGTCTCCTTGGCCTGTCGGGGCCTGTTCGATGTAGTTTGTTGAAACAAATGTAGCATTACTCCAAAAAGAAATACAAGAAAGGTTTTCAGATTTTTGTTTTTCTACATCGCTGCGGTGACCGTGTTTTGATTAAAAATCAAATTAAAACAAATGTCTAAAAATTTTTTCGGTTTCCGCGCGTGTAGTTTTTCTTGTTGACTTTCTACAAAGCTACAGCTTTAATTGTTTGTAACAAAAGTACTTAGGCGACCTGCCCGGCTTCCTTCAGGATATTCATGCAATGAACCACACGACTTCACCGCTGGCCTTGCCCGCCTTTGTCCGCCAGCGTTTGTTCGATAGCGACGCTGCGATGGCCCGCGCCCTGGCGGCGGCAGTGGCCGACGGGCTGCGCGCCGGGCTTGCCGGGCGCGGCAGCGCGTCGCTGGCGGTGTCCGGCGGGCGCAGCCCGATTCCCTTTCTCGAGGCCTTGTCGGCCGAGGTGCTGGACTGGTCGCGGGTGGTGGTGACGCTGGTGGACGAGCGCTGGGTGGCGCCGGACAGCGCCGACAGCAACGAGGCGCTGGTGCGCCGCCACCTGCTGCGCGGCCCCGCGGCGGCGGCGTGCCTGGTGCCGCTGAAGACGCCCGCCGCATCGCCGGAAGCGGGCGTGGCGGCGGCGCTGGCGCTGCGCGCGGACATGCCGTGCCCCTTCGACGCGGTGGTGCTGGGCATGGGGGAGGACGGTCACACCGCCAGCCTGTTTCCGGATGCGGCGGGCCTCGCCGACGCGCTCGACCCGGCGGGCACGGCCGAGCTCGTGTGCATCCATCCGCCGCGGGCGCCCCACGCGCGCATTACGCTGTCGCTGGCCGGCGTGCTCGCCACGCGGCGTCTGTTCCTGCAGGCCGGCGGCGCGGCGAAGCGCGCCGTGCTGGAGCGCGCGGCGCGCGAGGGCGAGCCCCTGCGGCTGCCGGTCGCCGCGCTGCTGCAGCAACAGACTGTGGTGCCGGAGCTGTTCTTCCGCGCCTGAACCGAATCCGACCCCACATAGACCACACGCTGATGCCGACCATGGATTCTCCCGACAACAACCCCGGCGAAGCCCTCGCCGAGCCGGCGGGTGGCGCTGCCTCGCTGCTCGCGCGCATCGGCGCGATCAAGGGCGAACTGCGCAAGTCCGAAAGCGCGGTGGCCAACTTCGTGCTCGAGCAACCCGGCGACGTGCTCAATATTTCCATCGCCGAACTGGCCTACCGGGTCGGCGTGAGCCAGCCGACCGTGGCGCGCTTTACCAACGCGCTGGGTTTTTCCGGCTTCAAGGAATTCAAGCTGCGCCTCGCCCAGAGCATGGCCAGCGGCACGCCCTTCGTGCATCGCGACGTGGGGCCGGAGGACAGCCTCAACCAGGCGGTGCTGAAGGTCTTCGACCGCAGCATCGGCGCCTTGCTCAACGTGCGCAACCACCTCGATCCGGCGTGCGTGGCGCGGGCCGTCGAGATGCTCGCCGAGGCGCAGCGCATCGAGTTCTACGGCATCGGCAACTCGGGCATCGTGGCCCAGGACGGGCAGCATAAGTTCTTCCGCTACGGCACGCCCAGCGTCGCCTACGCCGATCCGCACGTCCAGGGCATGGCGGCGACGCTGCTGCGCGGCGGCGACGCGGTGGTGGCGATCTCGGCCAGCGGGCGCACGGCGGACCTGATCCGCAGCGTCGAGCTGGCCCGCGACGCGGGGGCCGAGGTGGTGGCGATCACCGCCAGCGGGTCGCCGCTGGCCCGCGCCGCCAGTGTGACGCTGGCCGCCGACGTGCCGGAAGACCCGGACGTCTATTCGCCGATGACCTCCCGCATCGCCCACCTGGCGGTGATCGACGTGCTCGCCGTCGGCGTGGCCCTGGCGGCTGGGCCGGAACTGGTGAAGCGCCTGGAAAGAACCAAGCAGACCCTTCGCGACAAACGCATCCGAGGATATTGAGGCCGATATGAACACGCTGACCACCAGCCCGGAATGGCTTGCCCTGCAGGCGCACCGGGAAGAGCTCCAGAGCGCCCACCTGCGCCGCCTGTTCGCCGACGACCCGGCGCGGGCCGAGCGCTTCTCCATCGAGGCCGCCGGGGTGTTTCTCGACTATTCGAAGAACCGCATCACCGCCGCCTCGATGGACGGGCTGATGGCCCTGGCCCGCGCCCGCGGGCTGGAGGAGGCGCGCGACGAGATGTTTTCCGGCGCGCCGGTGAACATCACCGAGCACCGGGCGGTGCTCCACCGGGCGCTGCGCGCGCGCAGCGACGAGACCATCCTGGTCGGCGGCGAGAACGTGGTGCCGGGCGTGCGCAAGGTGCTCGACCAGATGCGCCGCTTCACCGATCAGGTGCGCGGCGGCAGCTGGAAGGGCTATCGCGGCCAGCCGATCACCGACATCGTGAACATCGGCATCGGCGGCTCCGACCTCGGCCCGCAGATGGTCTGCGAGGCCCTGCGGCCGATCGGCCACCCGCGCCTGTCGATGCACTTCGTGTCCAACGTGGACGGCGCGGCGCTGGCCGACGTGCTGAACCGGATCAATCCGGAGACGACGCTGTTCGTCGTGGTCTCCAAGACGTTCACGACCCAGGAAACCCTGCGCAACGCCACCAGCGCGCGGACGTGGTTCCTCGACAACGGCGGCGCGCAGGAGGACATCGCGCGGCACTTCGTGGCGGTCTCGACCGACGCCCGCCGGGTTGCCGAGTTCGGCATCGACCCGGAGCACATGTTCGGCTTCTGGGACTGGGTCGGCGGGCGCTATTCGCTGTGGTCGGCGGTCGGCCTGTCGATCGCGCTGTACATCGGCATGCCGGCCTTCGCGGCGCTGCTCGAGGGCGCGCGGGAGATGGACGAGCACTTCGCGGCGGCGCCGCTGGAGCGCAGCATGCCGGTGATCCTCGGCATGCTGGGGGTGTGGTACCGGCAGTTCTTCAATGCCGGCAGCCACTGCATCGCGCCCTATGCGCACCGCCTCAACCGCTTTCCGGCCTACCTGCAGCAGCTCGACATGGAGAGCAACGGCAAGTCGGTGACCCGCAACGGGCGGCCGGTGTCCGGCGCCACCGGTCCGGTGATCTGGGGCGAGGTGGGCACCAACGGCCAGCACGCCTTCTTCCAGCTGCTGCACCAGGGTACCGACGTGGTGCCGGTGGATTTCATTGCGCCGCTGAAGGCCGACCACGCCCTCGACGACCACCAGCTGCTGCTGCTCGCCAACTGCCTGGCCCAGAGCGAGGCGCTGATGCGCGGCAAGCACGCCGACGAGGTGCGCGCCGAACTCGCCGCGGCCGGCATGGCCGGCGATGCGCTGGAGGAGCTGGTGCCCCACAAGGTCTTTCCCGGCAACCGGCCGAGCAACACGCTGCTGCTGCGCGACCTGTCGCCCCATTCCCTGGGTGCGCTGATCGCCCTCTACGAGCACAAGGTCTTCGTGCAGGGGGTGATCTGGAACATCAACTCCTTCGACCAGTGGGGCGTGGAGCTCGGCAAGCGGCTGGCGGTGGACATCGTCGCCGAGCTGCGCGGCGACGGCCCCGGCAGCCACGACGCGTCCACGCAGGCGCTGATCGGGCGGGTGAGGGCGTCGCTCGCCGAGTGAGCACGGCAGCAGGCGCCGCACGGAGGGCGTCGTCCTCCGTGAAACCCGGGCTTTCCTGAAGTCCGGCGTCGGCATCGGCGTCGGCATCGGCCCGGCCGCCGGCCACGTGGCGCGGCTGGCCGGCATGAGCGACCGGCCGCCGGCTGCGGCCGGTCCGCTGCTGCGGGGTCCGGCACTACGCGGCCAACAATAGTGTGTTTCTCGACGACGACCTGATCACGGGTGTGGCCGGCGCCATCGTGGCCCTTGCCGGCGGAGTGCCGGTGTCCCCGGGCTGTGCCGGCGATACCGGCCGGCGCCGGCGCGGCCCTGGTCCTGACCCGCCGCCGGCGGGTACGCCGACCCGGGCCGGACAAGCGGCGCGACGCCGCGTCAGGCCACGCAGGCCGGGCCGAGTTCCGCCTTGCGCGGGAGGTCGGCGCCGCGGCGCGAGCAGGTCAGCGCGGCGGCCTGCGCCGCGTAGCCGAGCAGCGCGGCGATGTCGTCGGCGCCGAGGGCTGCCAGCGCGTCGGGCGACAGGCGGCCGCCATCGGCGAGCCAGATGAGCATCGCGGCCTGGAAGGTGTCGCCGGCGCCGACGGTATCCTGCAGCGCCACCGCCACGCCGGGCACTTCGGCGCTGGCGCGGGCGGTCCACGCGATGGCGCCGTCGGCGCCGCGGGTCACCACCACCAGCCGCGCGCCGCGCGCCAGCATGCGGCGCGCGAAGGCTTCGGGCGGCAGCTCGCCGTAGAGCAGGCGCACGTCTTCGTCGCTGATCTTGATCAGGTGGGCGAGGGCCGACAGGGTGTCCACGCGCTCATGCCAGCGGGTCACCGACGGCTCGACGTTGAGGCGCACGTTGGGGTCGTAGGCGATCAGGCGCTGGCCGCATTCGCGCCGCACCAGGGTTTCGAGTGCGGTGGCGGTGGGGTCGACGACCGTCGCGTAGGAGCCGAGGTGGATCGCGCGGATCGCCGGATCGAGGCTCGGCAGCGCCGCGCTGTCGAGGCGCCGGTCGGCCGCGCCGTCGCCGTAGAAGGCGTAGGCCGGCACGCCGTGGGCGTCGAGGCCAATCAGGCCGAGGGTGGTGGGCGCCGCCAGGCGCTGCACGGTGGCGGTGTCGACGCCCTCCGAACGCAGTCTGGCGACGAGGCGTTCGCCGAGCATGTCGTGCGACACGCCAGCCAGAAAGGCGACCCGCTGGCCGAGGCGGGCCAGGCCGATCGCCACGTTGAAGGGCGAGCCGCCGGGGTGGGCTTCGAGCGTGAGGACGTCGGAGCCGGCGGCAGCATTGCCGTTGATGAAGACGTCGAAGAGGGCTTCGCCGCAGACGAGGAACATGGTGGCACTCCGGACTGGGCGGCGCGACGCCGGAAGGGCGCCGCGCCGGCATGGGACGGGACGGATCGATCTCAGCGCGGAGACGACCAGCCCTTGTAGGTGGCGATGTTGGCGCGGGTCACCAGCGTGGACGGCAGCAGCACCATCGGGTTGGCCGGGCGCTTGCCGTTGGCGATGTCCTGGGCGATGTCCACCGCCTTCTGGGCCATCGCCCACGGGTCCTGGCTGGCCGAGGCCTCGACCTGGGTGTTGCCCTTGAGCGCGCCCTCGATGTCCGGCGCGCCGTCCACCGAGGTGATCACCAGATTGTTGCGCTTGAACTGGCGGGCCGCCAGATCGGTGCCGATGGCCTGCGGATCGTTGATCGCGAACACCGCGTCGATCTTCGGGAAGCGGGTCAGGTGGCCCTGCATCACGTTCATGCCGCCTTCGCGGGAGCCCTTGCCGTCCTGATCGTCGGACAGCAGCTTGATGCCGGCCGTTTTGGTGAGCACGTCCTTGCAGCCGCTCACCCGGTCCACCACGGCGGACACCTGCGGGCCGTTCTGGATGATCACGTTGCCCTTGCCGCCGAGTTTCTGGACGATGTATTCGCAGGCGATGCGACCGGCCTGCACGTTGTCGGTCTGCACCGTGGCGTCGGCGCCGGCCGCCGCCACGTCCACCGCCACGACGATGATGCCGGCCTTCTGGGCCTTCTTCACGGCCGGTGCGATGGCCTTCGCGTCGGCGGCGTTGAGCAGGATCATGTCCACTCCGGCGGCGATGAAGTTGTCGATCTGTGTGAACTGCTTGTTGAGGTCGTAGTCGGCCGACAGCGTGGTGACCTTGGCGTTGGGGTTGAGCTGCTTGGCGCGCGCCTCGGCGCCCTTGGCGATGGTCACGAAGAAGGGGTTGCCGAGGGAGCCGAGGGTGATTCCCACCGACTTGATCTCGCTGGCGGCGGCGCTGCCGGCGGCAAGGGCGAGGGTCAGGGCGGTGGCGAGGGTCGTGGACTTGAACATGATGCGTGTCTCCGTGCCGGCTTTGTCGAGAATCCCCGCGCGGTGCCGGCATCCCGGCGGGGCGAAAAAAATTGGGGGTGTATTCGGGGAGGATCGTTGGGTGGAAGGCCGTCGCGAGCAGGCCCGAGGTCGCGACGAGGACCGGAATCGCGAGATCGGGACGCGCAGTAGGCCTGCCGCCTGACGATCAAGTGCGGGCGCCGGACTGGCGGTAGCGATCGAGGGCGACGGCGCCGATGATCACCAGGCCCTTGACGATGTATTGCCAGATGTCGGACACACCGAGCAGGACCAGGCCGTTGGAGAGCACCGCGATGATCAGCGCGCCGATCAGCGTGCCGACGATCGAGCCGACGCCGCCGACGAAGCTGGTGCCGCCGAGGATCACCGCGGCGATGGCGTCGAGCTCGTAGGACTGGCCGAGCTGCAGGCCGTTGGCGGCGAACAGGCGGGCCGAGGTCATCACCGCGCCGAGGCCGGACAGCAGGCCGGACATCGCATACACGAAGAGCAGCACCTTCCACACCTTGATGCCGGACAGACGCGCCGCCTCCGGATTGCCGCCGACCGAGTAAATCTGCACGCCGAGCACGGTGCGGCGCAGGATGAACCACGACAGCAGCACCACCGCGGCGGCGATGATGACCAGCCAGGGCACGCCGAGCACCGCGCCGTTGCCGATGAAGGCGAACGGCAGGTCGGGGTTGAAGATGGTCTTGTCGTCGCCGAGCAGGCGCGCCACGCCGCGCACGGCGGTCAGCGCGCCGAGGGTGACGATGAAGGGCGGCAGGCGCACGAAGGCGATCAGGCCGCCGTTCACCAGCCCGCAGGCGAGGCCGGCCGCGAGGCCCGCCGCCACGCCGAGCATGCCGGCGCCGGGGAGGTTGGAGGCCAGCATGGTGACCACCGCCGCGGCGGCGAGGATGGAGCCGACCGACAGGTCGATGCCGCCGGTGAGGATCACGAAGGTCATGCCGGCGGCGAGGACCACGTTGATCGACGCCTGCTGGGCCACGATGGAGGCGTTCTGCAGGCTGAAGAAGCCGTCGGCGAGGATGCCGAAGCCGATGCACAGCAGGATCAGCACGGGCAGCATGCCGACGCTGCGCAGCAGCTGGTGCAGACGTTCGGTGACGGACGGGGCCGGGGTTTGCGGGAGGGGGGCGACGCCGCCGCTGACTTGGGTGCTCATGGATGTCTCCTCGGTCGAGGTGGAGTTGTTTTGGTGTGGTGTGGGTTCAGGCGGCGGCCGGCAGGGTCTGGCGGGCGCCGGTGGCGTATTCGATGATCGCGGCCTGCTCGATGGGGGCGCCCGAATGGCCGCCCAGCTCGGCGACCAGTTCGCCTTCGCGCATCACCAGCACACGGTCGGCGGTGCCGATGATCTCGGGCAGCTCGCTGGAGATGACGACGATGGCCACGCCGCTCCGGGCGAGCGCGTTGATGATCCGGTAGATCTCCGACTTGGCGCCGATGTCGACGCCGCGGGTCGGCTCGTCGAGGATCAGCACGCGGGGCTTGATCTCGAGCAGGCGCGACAGCAGCACCTTCTGCTGGTTGCCGCCCGACAGGGCGCCGACGTTGCACCGCGCGTCGCCGACGCGGATGCCCAGCGCGGCGATGGCGGCGGCGGCGCGGGCCTTGCCGCGGGCCCGGTCGAGCAGGCCGCCGGGGCGGGCGTCGGGGCCGCAGGCACAGATGTTGATGTTGCCCTCGACGCTCATGTCGAGGAACAGGCCCTGGGCCTTGCGGTCCTCGGTGAGGTACACCAGGCCGGCGCGGATCGCGTCGAGCGGGGTGCGCACGTCCACCGGCACGCCGTCGATGTGGATCGCGCCGCCGCTGCGCGGGTCGGCGCCGAACACCATGCGCGCCAGCTCGGTGCGGCCGGCGCCGACCAGTCCGGCGATGCCGAGCACTTCGCCGGCATGCACGTCGAAGCTGCAGTCGCGCACCCGCCGGCCGTCGCCGACGTGGCGGACCGCCAGCACCACGCGGCCGGGGTCGTAGGGGGCGTGTTCCTTGGTGTAGAAGCCGGACAGGTCGCGCCCGACCATCATCTGCACCAGGCTGTCGGCGGACAGCGCGGCGCGTTCGAGGGTGCCGACGTAGGTGCCGTCGCGCAGCACCGAGACGCGGTCGGACAGGTCGTAGATTTCCGACATGCGGTGGCTGATGTAGATGATTGCCAGACCGTCGGCGCGCAGCTGGCGGATCAGCGCGAACAGGCGGTCGGTCTCCCGCGACGACAGCGGCGTGGTCGGCTCGTCCATCACCAGGATGCGCGCCTCGGCGTGCAGCGCGCGGGCGATCTCGACCAGCTGGCGTTCGGCGATCGACAGGCTGGCGACCCGGGTCGCCGGGCCGAAGCCGGCCCCGAGGCGGCGCAGGATGCCGGCGCAGGCGGCGCCCATCGCCTTGCGGTCGACCAGCCCGTGGCGGCGCAGCTCGCGGCCGAGGTAGATGTTCTCGGCGACGCTGAGGTTGGGGCACAGGCTCAGCTCCTGGTAGATCACGGCGATGCCGAGCGCCTTGGCGGAGAGCGGGCCGGCGATGGTGACGGCCTGACCGCCCACCCGGATTTCGGCGCCCGCGTCGGGCGTGTAGGCGCCGGACAGGATTTTCATCAGCGTCGACTTACCGGCGCCGTTCTCGCCCATCAGCGAGTGGATTTCGCCGGCGCGGATCGACAACTGCACGTCCTTCAGGGCCTTGACCCCGGGAAAGGTCTTCGAGATGTGGCGCATCTCGAGGATGGGGCGGGCGTCATTGCTCATGGGGCATCTCCTCCGAACGGTGGGCGTCCCGGCGCAGGATTTCGGTGCGCGGGGAGAAGTTGAAGAACAGGGGCAGGCTGGCGGCGCCGATGGCGCCGGCGTCGGAACCGAAGCTGCCGCGCAGCAGCGCGGGCACGCCGCGGGCTTCCGGTGCGTTGGCGGCGAGGGCGCGGCCCAGGCGCCCGATCAGCGCGTCCACCAGGCCGGCGTCGATGTCGGCGTCGATCACCACAGTCGGCAGGTCGAGCAGGCACAGGCTGGCGCGCAGCACCGGCGCCAGCGCGTCGACGCAGTCGTCGAGCCATTCGTCGACGGCCGGGTGGCGCTGGCGGACGCACTCGGCGAGGTCGTCGAGGGAGTCGGCGGTGGCGCCCCAGTGGCGCAGGTGGCGGGCCAGCGCATGCAGCGAGGCGCGCGACAGCAGCAGATCCCAGGCGCCGGCCGGGCGCGGGCTGGAGGCCAGGCGGCCGGGCGGGACGGGCATCACCGCGATGTCGCCGGCGTTGCCCTGGACGCCGCGCAGACAGTCGCCGTCGAGCGCGATGCCGCAGCCGATGACCGGGCCGAGGAAGACGTACAGGAAGTCGTCGTGCGCCTGGCCGCAGCCGTGGAACAGCTCGGCGATGGCGGCGGCGTTGCCGTCGTTCTCGCTGAACACCGGTAATCCGCTGGCCTCACCGAGTTCGTAGGCGAAGTCGTAGTCGTCCCAGTCGTGGAAATGGGGCTCGGGCATGTCGAGCTCGCGCAGCCAGGCGCCGAGGTTGTAGGGCTGGGCGACGCCGATGCCGGTGAGGCGGCGGCGTTCGCCGGCGCCGAGGGTGGCGAGCACGGCGTCCACGTCGGCGGCGACGATGGCGAGGGCTTCCTGCGGTGGCGGCAGCACCCGGTGATGGACGCGGCGGGCCAGGATGCGGCCGCCGAAGTCGAGCAGCGCGGTCTCGATGCTGTCGCGGTCGAGGCGCACGCCGATGGCGAAGGCGCCTTGCGGGTTGAGGCGGATCAGCGCCGCCGGCTGACCGCGCTGGCCTTCGGCGCGGCGCCCGGTGAATTCGATCAGGCCGGCGTCCTCGAGGGCCTGGATGATGGTGCCGACGGCGGTGCTGGTGAGACCGGTGGCGCGCGCCAGGTCGGCCTTCGAGGCGTGGCCGCCGCGGCGCAGGGCCTGCAGCAGCAGGCGTTCGTTGTAGCGTCGCAGACGGATCGAGTTGCGGCCGCGGCCGGCGCGGGGGGCGTGCATTGGGGGTCTCCTCCGTTCCGCTGTTTGTTAAATCAGGCTGGTTTAATTAATCGGCCGGATCGGCTGTCGGGCTGTCGTGGTGCTGTTTTGGGCGGCGTCGGCCGCGCAGCGCCGGGTGGGCTGCGCGGCTTGCGTTGCTCAGGGCGCGCTGGCGGTGAAGCCCGGCGCCTCGCGTTCGAGCGCGCGGGCGGCGCCGGCGAGGCCGGGATAGGGCGCGCGGATTACGTAGGTCGGGATCTGGGCCAGGTAATCGCTGAAGCGCCCCTTCTGCTCGAAGCGGGCGCGGAACGGCGATTGGGCGAAGTAGCCGCCGAGCTTGGGGACGATGCCGCCGCCGATGTACACCCCGCCGCGGGCGCCGAGCACCAGGGCCAGGTTGGCGGCGACGGTGCCGAGCATGGCGCAGAAAATCTCCAGGCTCTCGGCGCAGTAGGCGCAGCTGCCGTCGAGGCCGCGGGTGCTGATGACGGCGGCGGTGAGCGGCTCGGCGGGTACGCCGTGGCGGTGCCGCACCGCATCGTGGAGCGCTTCCAGGCCGGGGCCGGACAGCACCCGCTCGGCCGAGACATGCGCGAAGCGCTGCCCGAGCAGGGCCACGATTTCGGCTTCGCGGGCGTCGGTGGCGGCCAGCGTGACGTGGCCGCCCTCGCCGTTGAGGGGAATGAAGTCGTCGCCGCAGGGCACCAGGCCGGAGATGCCGAGGCCGGTGCCGGCGCCGATCAGCGCGCGTGGAGCCTGCGGGTCGGAGGCGCCGTCGCCGATCTGCTCCAGCTCGTCGGGCGCGAGCGTCGGCAGGGCCAGGGCCAGCACCGTGAAGTCGTTGAGGACGCGCAGCTGCTGCAGGCCGAGGGCGGCGCGCAGGGCTTCGATCGAGAACGACCAGTGGTGGTTGGTCATGCTCACCTCGTCGCCGGTCACCGGGTTGGCGATGCCGATGGCGGCGCGCTGCAGCCGGGCGACGCCGACCTGGGCCATGTAGTGGCGGATCGCCGCGGCGGGCGTGTCGTAGTCGGCGCAGGGCAGGGTCAGCACGTCGCTGAACGCGGCGCCGGGCGCGCGCACCAGCGCGAAGCGCGCGTTGGTGCCGCCGATGTCGCCGATCAGGTCGGGCGCGGAAGTTGTCATGGTGTGGTGCTCCGGGGCTTATAGTTCTTCGTGCCAGTTGAAGCCGTCGCGGCCGAGCAGGGCGCTGGCGGCGGCGGGGCCCCAGGTGCCGGCGGTGTAGGGTTTGGGGGCGTCGCCACCGTCGTGCCAGGCGTCCATGATCGGCTCGACCCACGACCACGCGGCTTCCTGTTCGTCACGGCGCACGAACAGGGTCAGGTTGCCGCGCATCACGTCCATCAGCAGGCGCTCGTAGGCTTCGAGACGGCGCGTGCGGAAGGTCTCGGCGAAATCCAGGTTGAGATGCACCGGCCGCAGCTGGAGCACGTCGCCGGGTTGCTTGGCGAACAGGTGCAGCTGCACGGTCTCGTCGGGCTGCATCTGGATCACCATCCGGTTGGTGTGGGTGGCGTCGGCCGGCGCGCCGAAGATGGAGTGGGGCACGGCGCGGAAGTTGATGACGATCTCGGCGACCTTCTCCTGCATCCGCTTGCCGGTGCGCAGGTAGAAGGGCACGCCGGCCCAGCGCCAGGTATCCACTTCGGCCTTGATGGCGACGAAGGTTTCGGTGTGGCTGTCGGGCGGGATGCCGGCTTCCTGCAGGTAGCCGGGCACCGGCTGGCCGCCGCTGGCACCGGCGCGGTACTGGCCGCGTACGGTGCGCGTGCTGACCGCCGGGCCTTTGATCGGGCGCAGCGCGCGCAGGATCTTGAGCTTCTCGTCGCGCACCGCGTCGGCGGCGATCGAGGCGGGCGGTTCCATGGCGACGATGCACAGCAGCTGCAGCAGGTGGTTCTGCACCATGTCGCGCATCGCCCCGGCCTTGTCGTAGAAGTCGCCGCGGGATTCCACGCCGAGCTGCTCGGCGACGGTGATCTGCACGTCGCGCACCCATTCGCGCCGCCACAGCGGCTCGAACAGCGCGTTGCCGAAGCGCAGCGCCAGCAGGTTCTGCACCGGCTCTTTGCCCAGGTAGTGGTCGATCCGGTAGATCTGGTCTTCGCCGAAGTAGCGGCCGACCTCGTCGTTGATCTGGCGCGACGAGGCGAGGTCGTGGCCGAGCGGCTTTTCCAGCACCACGCGGCTGCGCCCGTGGATCAGTCCGGCGCCGGCGAGGTTGCGGCAGGTGGCGGCGAACAGGTTGGGCGAGGTGGACAGGTAGTACACCCGCTCGCGCGAGGCCGCTGCGCCGAGCCGCGCGACGAGGCTGTCGTAGCTGGCCGGCTCGAGGGCGTCGACGATCAGGTAGTCGATGCGCTCGCAGAAGCGGGTCCATTCCGTCGGGTCGAAATCGGCGCCCAGATAATTTTCGCAGTTGCGTGTGGCCGTCTCCAGATAGGCCGCCGTGTCGAGCGCCTCCCGGGCCACCGCGACGATCCGTGCGCCGCCGGGCAGCAGGCCGTCCTTCTGCAGGTGATAGAGCGCCGGCAGCAGCTTGCGCATCACCAGGTCGCCGGTGCCGCCAAAGAGCACCAGGTCAAGTTCCTTGATATCCCGCATCTCCGTTCCTTCGTGTGCTTGCGATGCCTGGGGGCGTCGCGCTGTGTTTGTCTAGTATGTAGTAAAAGTACGGAAAAGCAAGAGAATTTTATCTGTAGATAAATTTTGTGATGCGGAGTTGTAGCTTGTATACAGATATGTGCGGGCGTGAGGGCGTGCTGGCCAGGCTTGTTTTCCTTGCTTATACGGGGAATCGATGGGGTGGATGAAGTTTTGTAAAGATTTTTTCGAATCGTGCTTGTGTTTTTTTTGTAGCTTAACTACACTCGAATCAAGTTGAACAAAACTACATTCGATCGACGGATGGCCGGAAAGAGGGGTTCCGGTCCGTGGCCTGAAATCTGGGTCGCCCGGCGCGGATGGCATTTCGTCGTGTTTGAAAACCAAGCGAGAAAACTGGAGGAGACATGAAGCAGAAACTGATCAACCCGTCCCTGCTGGCAGCCGGCGTGCTGGCAGCCCTGAGCGGCGGCGCAATGGCGGACGGCGTGATGCCGATCGATTTCAACGGCTACTTCCGCGCCGGCACGGGTGGAACGTCCAAAGGCGGGCAGCAGACCTGCTTCAAGCTGTCGGGCGCCGCATCCAAATACCGTCTCGGCAACGAATGCGAGACCTACGGCGAGCTGGCGCTGGGTGCCCAGGTTTACAAGATGCCCAGCAGCGACACGACCTTCCGCGTGCATACCCGTCTGGCGATCAACGCACCGCAGGATCTGGACTCGTCCAGCACCACCACCAGTTGGGCGGAAGCCTGGGCGGAGGCCGACAAGATCGGCACCGGCGCCTTCGCCAACGCGCGTCTGTGGGCCGGCAAGCGCTTCTATCAGCGTAACGACGTGCACATCACCGACTTCTATTTCTGGAATAACAGCGGCAACGGCGGCGGCCTCGAGAACGTCGATGTGGGCGTCGGCAAGCTGAGCTACGCCTACCGTCGCAACAGCGGTGCGGTGAAGACCGGCACCAAGACCGAGTTCTACCTCGACCCGAACGACGGCCTCACGAAGTCCCGCGTGGTCGACGTGACCGGTAACTCGGCGATCAGCGGCCACGATTTCCGTCTGGGCGGCATCCAGGTCAACCCGGGCGGCGAGCTGACCGTCGGCGTCGATCTGCGCTTTGCCGACAACTCCGACGCCGCCAAGGCGGCCGGCATCGAGAACAGCAACGGCCAGCTCTACAACCTGATGCACACGCAGAGCAACGTGCTCGGCGGCTTCAACCGGATCGCGCTGCAATACGGGCGCGGCGTGGTGACCAACCTGTCGCCGGGCGCGCCGGCCTTCGGCGCGAGCAGCAGCGACAAGGCGTGGCGCATCGTCGAGCAGCTGATGGTGCAGCCGGACGGCACCAACTGGACCGGCATGGGCACGTTTGTCTACGAAGATCAGATGGGCAAGCAGAAGTGGATTTCCTACGGCGCCCGTCCCCAGTACCACTTCAACGACAAGTGGAGCCTGGCGGTGGACTTCGGCCACGACGAGGTGAAGCCGGACGGCGGCGAGCGCCGCACGCTGAACAAGGTCACCATCGCGCCGCAGATTTCGGCGGGGCGCCAGTTCTTCTCCCGCCCGGTGCTGCGCGCCTTCTACACCTACGCCAAGTGGAACGACGCCGCCCAGGCCGCCGCACCGGCCGGGGATGCGCTGTCGGCAACCGGCGCCTTCGGTTCTTCCACCAACGGCAGCACCTTCGGCATCCAGGCCGAAGCCTGGTGGTGAGCGGGTCCGGTTCGCCGGGGCTGGCGCGAAGGGGGGGCTTCCCCTCTCTCTGGTCCGCCCTCCGTGTCATCCCCGGCAGATCCGGACACCGTTTTGTGATGTGATCGCGAAATTCCGGCCGGCCTCGCGCCGCTTGTCGCCACGGCCCGCCGGACCATACTGAAGAATGAATCTGCTTCCCGAGGAGGAAGAGCGATGAAGACCCTGATCAAGACCCTGCACGCCGCGCTGATGTCCACGTCCCTGCTGGCCGCGGCCGGCGCCCAGGCCGCCGACGTCGAAGTGCTGCACTGGTGGACCGCCGGCGGCGAGGCCCGCTCGGTGGCCGAACTGAAGAAGATGCTCGAGGCCAAGGGCCACAAGTGGAAGGACTTCGCGGTGGCCGGCGGCGGCGGCGAGAACGCCATGACCGTGCTGAAATCCCGCGTGGTGTCCGGCAACCCGCCGACCGCGGCGCAGATCAAGGGCCCGAGCATCCAGGAGTGGGGCGCCGAAGGCGTGCTGGCCAACATGAACGACGTGGCCAAGGCCGGCAACTGGGACGGCCTGCTGCCGCCGGCGGTAGCCAGCGTGATGAAGTACAAGGGCAACTACGTGGCGGTGCCGGTGAATGTGCACCGGGTGAACTGGATGTGGGCCAACCCGGAGGTCTTCAAGAAGGCCGGTGTCGAGATTCCCAAGACCTGGGACGAATTCCCCGCCGTCGCCGACAAGCTGCAGAAGGCCGGCTTCATCCCGGTCGCCCACGGCGGCCAGCCGTGGCAGGACTTCACGGTGTTCGAATCGGTGGTGATGGGTGTCGGCGGCCCGGCCTTCTACAAGAAGGCGCTGGTGGACCTCGATCAGGCCTCGCTGAAGAGCCCGACGATGGTCAAGGCGCTGGAAACCCTGCAGATGGTGCGCAAGTACATCGACAAGGACGCCGCCAACCGCGACTGGAACCTGGCCACCGCGATGGTCATCAACGGCAAGGCCGCGATGCAGTTCATGGGTGACTGGGCCAAGGGTGAGTTCAGCGCCGCCGGCAAAAAGCCTGGCAAGGACTACGTGTGCGTGCCGGCACCGGGCACCGCCAGCGGCTTCACCTTCAACATCGACAGCCTGGTGATGTTCACCCAGAAGTCGGCCGACGCGAAGAAGGGCCAGCAGGATCTCGCCACCGCGGTGATGAACCCCGAGTTCCAGGAAGTCTTCAACCTCAACAAGGGTTCGATCCCGGCGCGCCAGGGCATGGACCTCGCCAAGTTCGACGACTGCGCCAAGCAGTCCGCCGCCGACTTCACCGCCAGCGCCAAGAGCGGCGGGCTGGTGCCGAGCATCGCCCACCAGATGGCGGTGCCGGCGGCGACCGCCGGGGCGATCCAGGACGTGGTGACCCAGTTCTTCAACAGCCACACGATGACGCCCAAGGCCGCCGCCGACAAGCTGGCCCAGGCCGCCAAGATCCGGTAACACGAGGCGGTAAAACGGCCCGGTCGTGAGCCGGGCCTGCGATAACAGAACCCGCCGCGGCCCGGCCGCGGACGGGATGGAGGACGACAAATGAACGCGACGGTGCTTTCTTCAACCACCGCTCCGGCAGCCCGGCCTGCCCGGCGCTGCCGATGGTGCGACACCCTGGATGCGTGGCTGCCCAAGCTGGTGTTGGCACCTACCTTCGTGTGCTCCCTGGTCTTCGTCTACGGCTACATCCTGTGGACCGCGGTGCTCTCCCTGACTCCCTCGCGCCTGCTGCCGAACTACGAGTTCGCCGGCGTGGCCCAGTACGAGGCCCTGTTCGAAAACGAGCGCTGGTGGCAGGCTCTGTCCAATCTGGCGGTGTTCGGCGGCGGCTTCATCTTCATCTGCCTGGCCGTGGGCCTGCTGCTGGCGGTGCTGCTGGACCAGAAGATCCGCGCCGAGGGCTTCATCCGCTCGATCTACCTGTACCCGATGGCGCTGTCCTTCATCGTCACCGGTACCGCCTGGAAGTGGATTCTCAACCCGGAGTTCGGCGTCGAGAAGCTGGTGCACGACTGGGGCTTCACTGATTTCCGTTTCGACTGGCTGATCGATCCGGAGATGTCGATCTACACCGTGATCGTCGCTGCAGTGTGGCAGTCGTCGGGTTTCGTGATGGCGCTGTTCCTGGCCGGCCTGCGCGGCATCGACGATTCGATCATCAAGGCGGCCCAGGTCGATGGCGCCCCGATGCCGACGATCTACCGCCGCATCATCATCCCGAGCCTGCGCCCGGTGTTCTTCTCCAGCTTCATGATCCTGGCCCACATCGCGGTCAAGAGCTTCGACCTGGTGATGGCCTTGACCAACGGCGGCCCGGGCTTCTCCAGCGACCTGCCGGCGACCTTCATGTATTCCTTCGCCTTCACGCGCAACCAGATCGGTCTCGGTGCCGCCAGCGCGATGATGATGCTGATGATCGTGGTGGCCGTCGTCGTCCCCTTCATGTATTCGGAAATGCGGAGGTCCCGTCATGGCTGACATGTCCATTGCCCACACCGCGGGCGCCTCGAAATTCGGCCGCTACATCATCTACGGGCTGCTGGCGCTGGTGTGCCTGTACTACCTGATGCCGCTGTTCGTGATGCTGTCCACCTCGCTGAAGAGCCTCGACGAGATCCGCGCCGGCAACCTGCTGTCGCTGCCCGGCGGGTTCCGCACCGACGCCTGGGTGAAGGCCTGGGATTCGGCCTGCACCGGCGTGCAGTGCGAAGGCCTCAAGGGCTTCTTCTGGAACTCGGTGTCGTTCGTCGTGCCGGCGGTGGTGATCTCGACGATGATCGGCGCCTTCAACGGCTACGCGCTGACGATGTACCGCTTCCGCGGCAGCGACCTGGTGTTCGGCATGCTGATGATCGGCTGCTTCATCCCCTTCCAGGTGGTGCTGCTGCCGATGGCCCAGACCCTCGGCGCGCTGGGAATCGCCAACTCGACGACCGGCCTGGTCTTCGTGCATGTGGTGTATGGCGCGGCCTTCACGACGCTGTTCTTCCGCAACTACTTCGTGACGATTCCCGACGAGCTGGTGAAGGCGGCCAAGATCGACGGCGCCGGTTTCCTGCGCATCTTCTTCAGCATCATCCTGCCGCTGTCGGTGCCGATCATCGTGGTCAGCGTGATCTGGCAATTCACCCAGGTGTGGAACGACTTCCTGTTCGGCGTGGTGTTCTCGTCCGGCGACCGCCAGCCGATCACCGTGGCGCTGAACAACCTGGTCAATACCTCGACCGGGGTCAAGGAATACAACGTGGACATGGCCGCCGCCATCATCGCGGCGCTGCCGACCCTGCTGGTGTACATCGTTGCCGGCAAGTACTTCGTGCGTGGCCTGACCGCCGGTGCGGTCAAGGGCTGACAAGACAACTACAGGAGTGAGACGAAAATGGGCGCTTTATCCATCCGCGACGTGCGCAAGTCCTATCACGGCAACGAGATCCTGAAGGGCATCAACCTGGAAATCGAGAAGGGCGAGTTCCTGATCCTGGTCGGTCCGTCCGGCTGCGGCAAGTCGACGCTGCTGTCGATGATTGCCGGCCTGGACAGCGTGACCTCCGGCGAAATCCGTATCGGCGACCGCGTCGTCAACGACCTCAGCCCGAAGGACCGGGACATCGCGATGGTCTTCCAGTCCTACGCGCTGTATCCCAACATGACGGTGCGCGAGAACATCTCGTTCGGCCTGCAGATCCGCAAGGTGCCGGCCGCCGAGCAGGCGCGCATTGTCGAGCGTGTCGCCAACACGCTGCAGATCGGCCACCTGCTCGACCGCCGGCCGTCGCAGCTGTCCGGCGGGCAGCGCCAGCGCGTGGCGATGGGTCGGGCGATCTCCCGCGAGCCGTCGCTGTTCCTGTTCGACGAGCCGCTGTCCAACCTCGACGCCAAGCTGCGCGTCGAGATGCGTACCGAGATCAAGCTGCTGCATCAGCGCATGGGCACCAGCATCGTCTATGTGACCCACGACCAGATCGAGGCGATGACCCTCGGCGACAAGATCGCCGTGATGAAGGCCGGCGAGGTGCAGCAGTTCGGCACCCCGCAAGAGATCTACGACAACCCGGCCAACCTCTTCGTGGCCGGCTTCATGGGCTCGCCGTCGATGAACTTCATCCCGGCCCGGGTCGAGGCGGTCGGCGGCGGCTACGGCGTGAAGCTGGAAAGCGGCCAGCGCACCCATGTCTTCCCGGTGCCGGCGGCCGACGGCAAGCTGAAGGCCTGGGCGGGCAAGGAGGTGCTGTTCGGCATCCGCCCCGAGCAGATCACCCACAAGAGCGAATCCCGCCTCGGCCTGCCGCAGTTCCAGACCGCCGAGATGCCGATCCGCCTGACCGAGCCGACCGGGCCGGACACCATGGTGCTGGTGCCGATCAACGGCAAAGACGTGGTGTGCCGCGTGCATCCGGCCCACGCCGGCCAGCCGGGCGAGTCGATGGAGCTGATGTTCGACCTGTCCAAGTCGGTGTTCTTCGACCCGGCCAGCGAGCAGCGCATCGCCTGATGCCGCTGCGGACGGCGCTGCCGGCGGCGGATTCCGCCGTCCGCAGCGCCGTTTTTTTTGGTTCTGTCCCTACCTCTTCCCCGGCGGGCGAACAAGTTCGCCCCTACAACGCATTACCGACTGCGCGCGTTTCCACAGATAACGGTCGCTTTGTTTTTGTGCCTGCCGGTTACGCTGCCGAGCGCTGCAGGCGCATCGCCACCGCAAAGCGGTCGGCCGGGTGGACGGTGATCGACGCCTCGAACATCTGACCGGCCGCATCGAAATACTGGCGCAGGATCTCCAGCCCGGCCATGCCCGGGCTGACCTGCAGCGCCCGCGCCATCTCCTCGCCGATCGACAGTGCCCGCACGACCTGACGGATTTCCGCCACGCGGCGTCCGTAACGCCGCTCGATCAGCGTGCTGATCAGCAGGTCCGGCGAGCTGCGGATGGTGTCGGCGATTTCCGCGTACTCGGGGTCGAAGTAGACGTCGGTCCAGCCGACCGGCTGCTGGCTGCCGCTATCCACCCGCAGACTCGAAACCTGCATCCAGCGCGAACCCTCAAGACAGCCCAGCGCCCTGGCCAGCGCGCCGCCGGCGGTCGTCTCGGCGATGGCGCGGACGACGCGCACATTGGTCGTCCCGAACTGCACCAGATCTTCCAGCGAACTCAGCGACGGCCGGAAATCGTTCTTCGGCGTCACCGACTCGACCCGCGTCCCGGCGTTCTTCTTGCGCGACACCAGGCCCAGCTGCTGCAGCTCGTGCAGCGCGGCGCGGATGGTGTGGCGACTGGTGCTGTACAGCCCGCAAAGCTCCAGCTCGCCCGGCAGCACACTGCCGACGGGGTAGTGGCCGGCGGCGATGCCTTCGGTCAGGTGCCGGGCAATCTCGGCGAAATGAGGCTTGGACGCGGGTTTTTTCATGGTGGTCCGATTTTACGCCGAAATGAGTGCTTGCAATATATGTCCGGACATATTAGATTGAACACATGTCCGGACATATTGAGTTCGGACCACCGGAGTGCTCGATGCCCGTCGAGCCCGCACAAGACCCAAGAAGGAGACACTGATGTCCAATTTCACGCCGATGGCCAGCACCGTTGTCGATTCCATCCTGTTCCGCGACGCCTTCGGCACCGCGGCGATGCGCGGCCTGTTTTCCGACGTGGCGCTGATCCAGCGCTACATCGACACCGAAGTGGCGCTGGCCCGCGCCGAGGCCCGCGTCGGGGTGATTCCGGCCGAGGCCGCCGAGGTGATTGCCCGTGAGGCGAAGATCGAGCGCATCGATTTCGAGCACATGCGCCACGAGACCGACATCGTCGGCTACCCGATCCTGCCGCTGGTGCATCAGCTGGTCGACATGTGCGGCGAGGCCGGCCGCTACGTGCATTGGGGTGCGACGACCCAGGACATCATGGACACCGCCGTCGCGCTGCAGGTGCGCGACGCGCTGGACGCAATCGACGCCGACATCCGTGCGCTGCGCGGCATCCTGGCCGACCTGGCGATCAAGCACCGCGACACCCCGATGGCCGGTCGCACCCATCTGCAGCAGGCCCTGCCGGTCACCTTCGGCTACAAGGTGGCGATCTGGCTGGCGATGTTCGACCGCCACCAGCAGCGCCTCGCCGAACTGCGGCCGCGGGTGGCGGTGGTCGAGTTCGCCGGCGCCGCCGGCACGCTCGCCTCGCTGGGCAGCAAAGGCTTTGAAGTGCAGCAGGCGCTCGCCGGGGAACTCGGCCTGGGCGTACCGGCGACCACCTGGCATGTGGCCCGCGACGGCTTCGCCGAGGCGGTCAACCTGCTGGCGCTGGTCACCGGCTCGCTGGGCAAGATCGCGCTCGACATCATGATCATGGCCTCGACCGAGTTCGCCGAGGTCTACGAGCCCTTCGTCAAGGGCCGCGGCGCCAGCAGCACCATGCCGCAAAAGCGCAACCCGATCTCCAGCGAGCTGATGCTCGCCGCGGCCAAGGCGGTGCGCCAGCATGCCGGCCTGATGGTCGACGCGATGATCCAGGACTTCGAACGCGCCACCGGGCCGTGGCACGCCGAATGGATCGCGATTCCCGAGAGCTTCATCCTCACCGCCGGCGCGCTGCACCAGGCCAAGTTCGCGCTGGGCGGGCTGATCGTCGATACCGCGCAGATGAAACGCAACCTCGGCATCAGCCGCGGCCTGATCGTCGCCGAAGCGGTGATGATGGGCCTGGCGCCCTTCACCGGCCGCCAGCAGGCCCACGACGTGGTCTACGACGCCTGTCGCACCGTCAATGAGCAGGGCGGCACGCTGGCCGATGCGCTCGCCGCGTTGCCGGCCGTCACCGCGCACTTCGACCGCGCCGCCATCGACCGGCTGACCGATCCGGCCAACTATCTCGGCCTGGCGCCGCAGATGGTGGACCGCGCCATCGAACTGTCCCGGGCCACCGGCGCCTGAGCGGCCCCTGCGAGGAGACAAACATGACAACGCAAACCCATCACGCCGACGCCGCGCTCGCCCCGCCGAAGAAGCTGCCCTGGTACCGCAAGCTGGGCATGCAGGTGCTGGTTTCGCTGATCCTCGGCATCCTGGTCGGCTTCGCCTTCCCGAAGTTCGCCGCCCAGCTCAAACTCCTCGGCGACATGTTCCTGGCGCTGATCAAATGCGGCGTCGCACCGCTGGTCTTCCTGACCATCGTGCACGGCATCGCCTCGGCCGGCGACGTGAAGAGCGCCGGGCGGGTCGGCTGGCGCTCCATCGTCTATTTCGAGGTGGTGTCGACCTTCGCGCTGGTGCTCGGCCTGCTGGCCGGCAACCTGCTCAAGATCGGCGAAGGCATGGCCACCGTCGCCGGCGGCGCCCTGCCTCCGGCTGCCGCCAAGGCCGCGCCGCAGGGTTTCCTGGAATTCATGGCGCACATCGTGCCCGACAACTTCGTCGGTGCCTTCGCCAAGGGCGAGCTGCTGCAGGTGGTGGTGCTGGCGGTGATGATGGGCGTCGGCATCCTGGCCATCCCGGAAGGCAAGCGCAACCGCATCAACGAAGGGCTGGATCAGGTGTCCGAAGTGCTGTTCTCGTTCATCAACCTGGTCATGAAGCTCGCCCCGATCGGCACTTTCGGCGCGGTGGCCTTCTCGGTGGGCAGCAGCGGCACCGCGGTGCTGATCGCGCTGACCCAGCTGGTGCTGAGCTTCTACGGCGTGGTGGTGGTCTTCGTGGCGCTGGTGCTCGGCCTGATCGCCCGGCTGGCCGGCTTCAGCCTGTGGCGCTTCCTGAAGTACATCAAGGACGAAATCTTCATCGTCATCGGCACCGCGTCGTCGGAAAGCGCGCTGCCGCGCCTGCTGATCAAGCTCGAGCGCCTCGGCTGCGGCAAGCAGACGGTCGGCCTGGTGCTGCCCACCGGCTACGCCTTCAACCTCGACGGCACCTCGCTGTTCATGTCGATGGGCGTGATGTTCATCTCCTACGCCTACGGCGTGCCGCTGTCGCTCGATCAGCAGATCGGCGTGCTGCTCTTGATGCTGCTCACCTCGAAGGGCGCGGCGACGGTGTCCGGCGGTTCCTTCGTGGTGTTTGCCGCCACGGTGACCTCCACCGGCATCCTCCCGGTCGAAGGTCTGGCGGTGATCTTCGGCGTCTATCGCTTCATGTCGATGGCCATCGCCACCTGCAACACCATCGGCAACAGCGTGGCGACGGTGGTCATCGCCAAGTGGTCCGGCACCTTCGATGCGCAGGTGGCAAACCGCCACCTCCACCCGGAGCGCTTCCCGGCCACCGCCGAGGCCGACGCGGCGCTCGCCGACGGCAACCTGCTGCCGGAAGACTCCGACGAGGCGCTGCCGCATCCGGCCGGGATTCAGGTCGGCAAGGCCTGAACGGCGCCATCCGGCGGCAGGTAAATCAATCCCAGTTCGGCACTCAGCGCCTCGACCACCAGTTCGTGGTCGAGGCGCTGGGGCAGGCCCGACACTGCCACGTAACCGATGACGGCGGCGCCTTCCACGTTGAGTGGAAAGGCGCCGCCGTGGCTTGCGTAGTCGGCGCCCGGCAGACCGTAGCGGCTCGTCAGGTCGCCGCCTTTGTGCTGCAGGCTCAGGCCGACGGCGTAGGAGCTGCGCAGGAAGCGCGTCACCACGTTGCCCTTGCGGCGGATCCAGTCGCCGTTGTCCGGCGTGGTGCCGGGCAGCGCGGCGTGGAACAGCAGCTGGCCGCAGCGCCGGATCTCGATGGCGATGGCGAGCCGGCGTTCGACGGCCAGGCCGTGCAGACGGGCGCCGAGGCGCCAGGCGATGGCCTCGTCGAAGCGTGGCAGGCGCAGCGCCGCTTCCTGCGCGGCGACGCGGGCGATCTCGTCGTTCAGTTCCATGCGGCGCGCTCCCCGGCGGTGAGTTGCAGGCCGGTGCGGCGGCCGTTGCGGGCGCTGCGCCGGGCGGCGTCGATGACCGCCATCACGGCGAGGGCCTGGTGGGGCGGGACCGGGTTGGGGCCGCCGTCGCGCAGCGCCGTGTGGATGGCGGCGTAGTAGGCCGGGTAGTCGCCGCGCGGCAGCGGCGCAGCGCTGGCCGGACCAGCGGCGGCGTACAGCGTGGGCGCTTGCGGATCGAGCCCCCAGTCGGGCGCGCCGGGGCACAGGCCGGCCTTGAGCTGCTCTTCCTGACAATCCAGTCCGTACTTGACCCAGCTGCCGGCGGTGCCGTGGGCGACGAAGCGTGGCATGCCGCCGGCCACCAGCATGGAGGCGCGCAAGGTGACCTGCAGGCGGCCGTAGTCGAGGTCGACCTGCGCCCAGTCGTCCGTCTCGGCGCCGTCGCGCTGGATGGCGAAGCGCGCCGACACGCCGTCGGGCAGGCCGAAGAGCTGCAGCGCCTGATCGACCAGATGCGGCCCGAGGTCGTACCACAGGCCACCGCCGGCCACCGCCTGCTCGCGCCAGCGCTGACGCACTTCGGGGCGGAAGCGCTCGAAGCGCGACTCCAGCTGGGTCGGTCGGCCGATACGGCCATCGGCGAGCAGCGCACGCAGCGCCAGGAAGTCCGCGTCCCAGCGCCGGTTGTGAAACACCGACAGCAGGCGGCCATGTCGTCCGGCGAGGCGGATCAGCTGACGCGCTTCGGCCAGCTCGACGGTGAAGGGCTTGTCCACGACGACGTGCTTGCCGGCGGCGAGCGCGGCGGCGGCGAGTGGCGCATGGGTGTCGTTGGGGCTGGCGATGACGACCAGTTCGACGTCGGGCGCGTGGATCGCCGCCAGCGGATCGGCCACGACGCGGGCCGCCGGCCAGTCGGCGGCGACGGCCTGGCCCTGGCTGGAGGCGATGCAGGCGAGACGCAGGCCGGGCGTGGCGGCGATCAGCGGGGCGTGGAAGGTCTTGCCGGCGTTGCCGTAGCCGATCAGGGCGACCGGGATGGGCTGGGCGGGGGGCGTCATCGGGTCGGTTCTCCGGCGGTGTCGAGGGCGGTTTGGGTAAGGCCGGCGGGCAGCCGGGCGGCAAAGGGGCGGTCGCAGAACAGCCGCGTGAAGTCGTCGAGCGGGGCGACCGCGTGCGGCGCGAAGGTGTCGAACTTGAGGTGGTCGGTGGCCAGCCAGTGGACGTCGCTGCAGGCCAGCATGGCGCGCTTGACCTCGGCGTCGCCGGCTTCGCTGGCGGTGAGGCCGTGGCGCGGGTGCACCGCGCAGGCGCCGAGGATGGCCAGGTCGACGCGGTAGCGGCGCACGGTGTCCACGGCGGCCGGGCCGCGGAACAGGCGCTGGCGTGCGTCCCACTCGCCACCGGCGAGCACCAGCGCGATCTCCGGCCGGTTGCCGAGCGCCTGCGCGATATCGAGGGAATGGGTGACGACCCGATGCGGCCCGCGCAGCGCCCGCGCGACCGCCAGCAGCGTGGAGCCGGCGTCGAGCATCAGCGCTGCATCGGGCGGAATCGCTGCGGCGACGGCGCGGCCGAGGGCCTCCTTGGTCTCCGGCAGCACCGCGTCGCGGGCGGCGCGGGGCAGGGCGTGCAGATCGGCCAGTACCGCGCCGCCGTGGCTGCGGGTCAGCAGGCCGTGGGCTTCGAGGTGTTTCAGGTCGCGGCGGACGGTGTCGTCGGACACGCCGAGTGCGGCGGCGAGTTCGAGGATGCCGATCTGGCCGCGCTCGGCGAGGTGCTGGAGGAGGGTGCGATGACGGGCGGCGGGCAGCATGGAGTGTGGCTGGAGGTCGGGGTGTACGCAATTCTAATTGCGGTTTTATGCGTAAGTATACGGTTTTGTGCAAAAGTCGCCGCAGTGGCCTGTTCGGGCGGCATTGCTGCCCGCTTGCGTTATGCTTGCAGCCGGATCTGACAGGCAGCAGCGAACAGGAGAAGGACGTGGGGGGAGCAATGGCCGCCGGCTGGGACATGCAGGGCAAGGACGCGGGCGGGGCGCTGTACGACAGCGGCCCGCGCCTGCTTGCCGACGTGGGGGCGACCAATGCGCGCTTCGCGCTGGAGACGGCGCCGGGCCGGCTGGAGCAGCTGGCGGTGCTGACCTGCGCCGACTATCCCGGCTTCGTGGCGGTGGTGCAGGCCTATTTCGCCGGCCTGCGCGGGCCGCGGCCGCGCCATGCGGCGGTGGCCATCGCCAACCCCATCGACGGCGATTTCGTGAAGATGACCAACCGCGACTGGCAGTTCTCCATCGAGGAGGCGCGCCGCGGCCTGGAGCTGGACACGCTGCTGGTGGTGAACGACTTCACCGCGCTGGCGATGTCGCTGCCGTATCTCGGCAACCCGCAGCGGCGTCAGGTCGGCGGCGGCGAGGCGCGCCAGAGCGCGGTGATCGGCCTGATCGGCCCCGGCACCGGGCTGGGGGTCTCGGGCCTGATCCCGGCCGAGGACCGCTGGATCACGCTGGGTTCGGAAGGCGGCCACATGAGCTTCGCACCGGCCGACGAGCGCGAGGTGTTCATCCTGCAGTACGCGTGGAAAACCCTGCCCCACGTCTCGGCCGAGCGCCTGGTGTCCGGCCCCGGTCTGGAGCTGATCCACCGCGCGCTGGCGGCGCGCAATGGCGTCGACGCGCCCGGCCGCAGCACGCCGGAGATCGTGCAGGCGGTGCTGTCCGGCGACGCGGGCCTGTGCGCCGAGGCGGTGGAATGCTTCTGCGCGATGCTCGGCACGGTGGCCGCCGACGTGGCGGTGACGTTGGGCGCGGTGGGCGGCATCTACATCGGCGCGGGCATCGTGCCGCGGCTCGGCGAGGTGTTCGACCGCTCGGCTTTCCGCCAGCGCTTCGAGAGCAAGGGCCGTTTTGCCGATTACCTGGCGCAGATTCCGACCTATGTGATCACCGCCACCAATCCGGCCTTCCTCGGCGTGGCGGCGATTCTCGGCGCCCATCTGCAGCGCGGCGAATCGGAGAGTCCGATGCTCGGCAACATCCGCCGCGCCAAGGTCAGCCTGAGCCCGGCCGAGCAGCGCGTCGCGCAGTTCCTGCTGAGCCAGCCGCGCATGTTCCTCAACGAGCCGATCGTCGAGATCGCCCGTCATTCGGAAGTCAGCCAGCCGACGGTGATCCGCTTCTGCCGCTCGCTGGGTTTCCAGGGCCTGGCCGAGTTCAAGCGCAAGCTGGCCTCGGGGATCAGCGGCACGGTGCCGGTGCGCCACAGCCAGGTGCGGCTCGGCGATTCGGCGCCCGACCTGTCGGTGAAGGTGCTCGACAACACGGTGTCGGCGATCCTGCGCTTCCGCGACAGCCTCGACCCGGAAGCCGTCGAGAAGGCCATCGCGGTGCTGCAGAAGGCGCGGCGCATCGAGTTCTACGGCATGGGCAATTCGGCGGCGGCGGCCATC
>WBZX01000422.1_pt1 | contig 39080 bp, 35 predicted proteins | sample 5204211 | NCBI WGS metagenome assembly WBZX01 (sample SAMN12344362, study PRJNA552823) | activated sludge metagenome | biome: Activated sludge suspended growth; feature: Nitrification reactor; material: Wastewater; isolation source: activated sludge from nitrification reactor of wastewater...
CATGTAACTCTCGCTAAATTTGCAGGAAATTGCTGCAATTTTACCAAGAACTGGTGAATTTAACCGCTCAAATTTATCTATTCATTACATAAAATCACATTGTTATGGGTTATTCAGAGCGGACTAATTAATTTTTCTAGTCATACCCAGAAGTCTAATTAAGACCATGCCGACAATCCCCCCCGCTGCATCAATCAAAAAATCGGTAACCAGAGGAGTTCGTCCGTCAATGTAAAGTTGTACGATCTCCGTACCGCCGGCCATCATCAGAATGATCGCCATGATTTGAATGTCGGGCTGTTTTTTCAGCATTAAACAAAGAATCAGTCCGAGTAAGAAAAAAAAGCACACATGCCAAACTTTGGATAAATCCCATGGAATGACTGTTTTAAACGCGGGACTGTCGGTGTCAATCCGCATTTCGATTTGATGCGATACCGAGTCTTTCATATTACCCGGCAAGCTCGTTCCGATGATGATGGAAATAAAGGCAGAAGCGAGCAATACGCGGAAAAGCATGGATCGTTTTTCTGCGAAAAGGCACGAGCCGGTCAATAGTAGAAAAAAAGCACCCCATGAAAAAAGAATGATGTTTCTGATCCGTGAATATGTCTGTGTTTCGCTGACCGGATAAAGTTGGAGATTTCTTAACTGGAGCGAGCCGGTGGATTGGTTTAATTCTGCGGCTACCCAGATACCTTGGGTTCTCGGGGTAATGTAAAAAGAATTGCGGTAACTTTGCCAATCATGAGTATCGGTTAGTGAAGCCACAGCATGTGACAAATCCCAACGGTCTTTTTTTCCGTTATTTTGCACCAGGATAAGCCTTGCCAGGTTCCATGGTTTTTTGCCCAACACCACATTGTCACATTTCATTTCGGCGGAAAATATTAACATGGTGCCTTTTTCAACCATTGGAAGATTCTGATAGGCGCCGGCGCCAGTTTGAGAATCCCTGGAGAAAAGCGTTAATTCGTTTTCGGTAATATCAACCCAACTGTTTTTAGATGCCATGATTTTCCAATTGCCGGTTAGAAGATCAGGCCCAATTTGTTGATAGCGATCAATCCATAAATGGGCAGCAATGGTTGCAACCGCCAGAAAAATGAACAGAAAGCTATTTGTTTTTAATAGAGGCATACCATTTTAGCTATTGGGGTGTATCAATGTCTGGCTCCTATGAAGTTTTGGGACTGAGAGCTACCCACATCTTCATATGAACTTCTTTTTAGGTATGCCTACAGGCACGTTTTAATGTGCGCTAGTTTCTGGTCTCTCTAGAAATATTGAATCATTAAAGCAATATATCCGACAGCAAAAATTGCGAGGGCAATAATAACAAGCTTCTTCATCGCGTTAATTCCTTTCAGTTAAATGTTCATCTGTTAGTAATTGCTGTTTTACAGTCCATAAGTAAAACGCATCCCATGCGCTGCCGTCAAGTGCTATTGTGGCGTCTTATGACGCTTGAAGAGTCAATCGCTCTGATATCACACTACCGGTTTCTGGCTCAAGCGCTGCATAAATTGTTTTACGCCATATTTTGCATTTATTATCAAAAGATAATCGGGCATTAGCGGGACTGGTGGAAGGCAGACGCGCAAGTTTTATTTGGCGCAAGTCATTTGCAGGTAATACATAACGCTTAAAGCAAGCCTCGGCTTTCCCGCCGTTAAAAAATACATGCGTAATTTTCGTATGTATGGTGAAAAAAGATTGAAAGTCGTTGCTGATCTGAGTATCTGCTTCAATGCTGGAATCCAGACTGCCCGAGCGTCTGCAGGATTTGAGCACATCCCAAAGCGCAATGGGCGACGATCGCAATGCCGCTATTTTTTCCGCGTAGGGCGCATCCGAGTGGAGTTGCAGCAGCTGTGCAATGATCGGCCAGAAGGCGTTGCGGCGATGTGCGTAATATTGATTGGCTGCTAGTGAAGCCTCACCGGGCATGCTGCCGAGGATCAGAATTTTTGCATGATTGCCCGCGATGGGTTGAAAACTATGGACAGTCGGCATACTGAGTGATCGGAGATTATGTCAGATGATCCACATAATAATGCCGGATAACGTTGCATTGCTGATCCAGCTCATAGACCAATGGGCGGCCGGTGGCCAGTGTTAACTTCATGACTTGTCCGGGGGTGAGTTGATCCAATAGCATCATTAAGGTGCGCAGCGTATTTTTGTGGGAAACGATGAGTATTTGTTTTCCCTGTTGTAATTCGGATTGAATGGTTTTTTGCCAGTAGGGTTTGAAGCGTGCGAGGGTTTGCTGCATGCTCTCTCCCCGCGGCAGTACATCTTTATCAATACCGGCGTAACCGGATTGATTTCCTGGAAAGCGCGGATCCTGCGGATCCAGATAGGGAGGCGCCGCATCAAATTTGATTTGACAGCCCAGGATGGGCCAGATGCCGAATTTCTTGATGGCCGACCAGCGCTCCATGCCTTCCAGTGCGCCGTAGTGACGCTCATTCAGACGCCAGTTTTCTTGCACCGGAATGTTATCCAATTGCATGGCGGGCAGCACAATTTGTGCTGTGGTTCTGGCACGTTGCAGTGTGGAAGAAAAGCACAGATCGAATGTGAAGCCTGCCTGCTTGAGCAAATAAGCCGCTTGTTCCGCTTCGTTCTCACCTTTAGGACTCAAGGCAACATCACTCCAGCCGGTAAATATCTTGTCGCGGTTCCACACGCTTTGTCCATGCCGCAGCAGCACAAGTTTTGTGATTCTTGGTGGTGGATTTCTTACCGGGACGAGGGTCGGTGGCATTCGCGTTATTGTCGCTGAGATGTGCTGGCAGCGGCTGATTCGCGCCAAATGTGCCGCAACGCATCCCATAGCCCGCTACGTATCGTTTTAATGTATTGCGTATTGTCGGTTAAACCATTGACCAGGCGGCGTTGTGCTTTTCCCAGATTATGATAGGGCATGCTCATAAACAGATGATGCGTGGCGTGGTAACGCAACCCGACCGGTGCCCATAGCGGGGTGATCAGGAAATTGCCCGGTATATTGATCGAATCCAGATATTGTTCCGCCAGCGTCATCTTTTGTTCGCCTGGATTGCGATAGGCATGTGCGGCCAGGGTGCGCAGTGAATTGAGGAGGAAAACAGTCACCGAAATCAGATACCACAGTACCAGCAGCGAATAGGGAAATACTTGTAGCGCAACCAATGTAATGATGATTGCGCCAAACAGGCAGGCACCCAGTTCCTGCTGGCGCCAATTAAGATCGTTGCGGATGGCATTTGCAGCGCGTCGGTAGGTGGGATCAATGGTTAGCGACGAAGCGCGCTCCCAAACAATCTTGCGCAGCGGCGGAATCAGGTAGGACAACGGTGTCAGCAACACGAAGCGTGCGACCATAAAAATCGGTATGAGGAAAGACAACAGTACGTAGATAACCATCTCCGCGGGTCTGCGCGTCGCAAACGGCAGATATTCACCATCCGCGCTGGTGCCATACACATCCGGCTTGTGGTGGTCATTATGCACGCCGTCGTAGGTAAACGACGGAATCATGAACGGGATGCCACAGAGGATGTTCCATACCCAACGGAAATTTTGGAACGTGCCTTTCTTCAAATGCGCCAGCTCATGCACAAAAACCGCCGATCGATACAATGCCAGTACCGCTACCACGAATCCGCCTAATTGCCATAGCGAAAAAAACGGTGATAACAACGCGGTGAAGAAAGCCGCCCAGCCCAGTGTGATGTGAAATAGAAAATCGCTCCAATAGATCCATGGATTCGGCGTCATCAGATCACGTACCAGATGATGAGCCTCGCGCAGTGGAAATTCTTTGACGTAGGGTGGTTTTTGTTCAGTCACTTGTCGTCTCGCATGGTTTTGCAGTGTTTTCGTTTACGGCCAGTAGAATTGGATATGTTCCATGATCAGTTGATTGATCGCCGTATCCGTTTTGTTCACTTGTCCCAGGTTCGGCATGGCCGGCCAGCCCGCATCCATAAATGCCATATCCGCAAACTGTTTGGGCTGAGCATAGCGTGGCAGCACATGAAAATGCACATCCGGATCGACCATCATCAACATCAGATAATTAATTTTGTCATACTGAAATGCTTTTACCAGTGCAGATTCCATGTGCCCGGTGACTGTATGGAGTTCAGCGAAACTCGCCGGGCTGAGCGCTGAGAATGCCTGAACAGGTTCGTGGGCGGCTAAAACCAGCGCGCCAAGCGTCGCTTGGGCTGGGCGTAGCATGACAGACCAGTATTGATATTGACGGATAATGGTCTGTGGTGCGCCAAACTTGCGCATTGTTGCATTCAAGCTGTGCGATTCTATGGATGGATTGGGTTGGTTCATCAGGGATGCTCACTGAAAATCATACCGGCTTTGGCCAGGTCTTCGATGAAATCGATCTCACACCAGCGATATCCTTTGACTGAACAGGAATTGACCAGATGCTGTTTGGCTAAGGCATCAATGATTGACAGATACCACGACTTCAATTCAGCCGGATGACGCAGCGCGGATTCGACCGCCTGACTGAAAATCTGCGGGCCTTGCTCACGAAAATAAATCAGGCCGATGGATTCTGCATCCACTTGATGCGGCGGGATAATTTTGCTGACTTGTTTCACCCATCCATCAGTGTTCAATTGCACTTTCATATCGTCGGCATCATAAGTATTTTTGTAGTCGACACTGAGTGTAATCGGCGCTGGCTCTGAATTCAAGACCTGCGCGAGGAGTGCGGATTCGATTACCGTGTCGCCGTTCAGCAGCAGAAAATTTCCTGTCATTGTGGTGCGTGCAATCCAGCAACTGGCAAGATTATCCGCTACTTCAAAAAAAGGATTGAACAGAATTTTAATGTTGGGGTGATCTGCATAGCGTTGTTGCAATAATGCTTCGATCAACCCGACCTGAAAGCCCGAGATAATCGTGATCTCATCTACGCCAACTGCAAGCAAAGCATCGATTTGCCAGGCTAATACCGGTTTTTCCGCCACGAGCAGCAAGCATTTGGGGGTATTTTCAGTCAGTGGCAAAAGCCGCCGTCCCTGTCCGGCGCTGAGGATGATGGCCTTGGTGTGTTTGGTCGATTGAGTGGCTTGATTATTGGTCATAAATGAATTGATTTTAGTTTGAAAGACTGCTGATGCGCCTCAGTGCTTCGGTAATATTTTTTGTTGTTTGGAGAAAATCTTCCACCTGCGCCATCGTATTGTTGCCACCCAGGCTGACACGTACCGCACAACGTGCCAGCATCGGATCAACCTGCATGGCGGCGAGCACATGACTTTGTCCCGGATTAACGCTGGAACAGGCGGCACCGGCGGCGACAGCAAAACCGGCTTTATCCAGTTTAACCACCAACGTATCGCCTTCAATATCCGGCAAGGCAAAATAGCAGGTATTCGGTATGCGTGCGGCAGCGGCACCAAAAATCACCGCACCCATGGCAATCAAGCCTTTTTCCAGGTGATCCCGCAATTTGGAAACATGGATGGCAGTTTCTGGCATGCGAGACTTGGCTAATTCGCAAGCAACGCCAAAGCCGACAATTGCGGGCACATTCTCCGTGCCGGAGCGTAATCCGTTTTCATGGCCACCGCCATAAATCAATGGTTTTAACAATAACCGTTTGTCGACGATCAAAGCCGCCGCGCCTTTGGGGCCATAAATCTTGTGCGCGGATAAGGTCATTGCATGCACTTTCAATGCGGCAAAATCCAACGGGATTTTCCCCAGTCCCTGAATGGCATCGGTATGCATGTAAGCGCCGTGTGATCGCGCCATTTCAGCGATGCCGGCGACATCCTGAATCACGCCGGTTTCATTATTGGCTAACATCACGGAAACCAACCCCGGTTTATTGACGTGCATTGCCGCATTCGCGGCATCCAAATCAACTTGTCCAGATGGATTGACTGCTAATTGATGTGTCGTCCATTGGTCACAGCTACGCCGTGCCAGCGCTTGTGCCGGTTTCAATACACAGGGATGTTCAATCGCACTGATAAAAAGATTTCCCGGCTTCAAACTATCCGCTGCACCGCGAATAAATAGATTATTGGCTTCCGAGCCGCCGCTGGTAAAAATCACCTGCACCGGCTGCACACCCACGGCATCAGCCACCTGCTTGCGCGCCTTATCAATCGCACGCCGGGCAACCATGCCATACGCATGACGACTGGACGCATTGCCGAATTCCTGCTGAAAATACGGCAGCATGGCTTCCAGCACGGCATCTTCAAGGCGGGTGGTGGCGTTGTGGTCGAAATAAACTTGTTCCATGAATCGCGCTGTGTGATGAATCAATAAAGGACAGTATGATAAACCTTAATGCGAGTTTGATGACGGTAAGTGTGCATTTGGTCTAGTTGGTTTCAAAACGTCGAATTACCGACTCCGCTACGGCCTCCTGCATCAATTGGGGCAGCGTGGGATCCAGCGATCGGTAGTTTAAGAACTGCATTTCCAGATGCTTGAGTGACTCCTGCAAGTGATCATAGTCGATCATAGGGTTGGTTAAATAGTTGGAGTGATGAGGAATTATAAACGAATAATGAAGTGATAGAATGCGGCTGCTTGTTAAGAAAATGCTGAATCTTCCTTCTCTAAAATAATAAAAATCAGAATTAAGGACGCATGAACCATCAATCTCTGTCAGCTTTCATTTGGTCGGTCGCCGATCTGTTGCGTGGCGATTACAAACAATCCGATTATGGCAAGATCATCTTGCCATTTACCGTGTTGCGCCGTTTGGATTGCGTTTTGGAATCTACCAAAGCCGCTGTGCTGGCAGAACATGAAGAAAAGAAGAAACTCGTCTTAAACGCCGATCCCTTCCTGCTCCGTAAAGCCCGGCAAAGTTTCTATAACATTTCGCCCCTGGATATGAAGAAGCTGATGGGCGATCAAGACCATATCAAGGAAAATCTATTTTCCTATATCCAAGGTTTTTCAGAAGCGGTGCGGGATATATTCGAGCGTTTTGAGTTTTATGCCCAGATCGACAAACTGGCTAAATCCGGCCTGCTGTATCAAGTCACTGAAAAGTTCGTCAATGTCGACTTGCACCCCGACAAAGTCAGTAACAGCCAAATGGGGCTGGTGTTTGAAGAACTTATCCGCAAGTTTGCTGAAATCTCCAACGAAACCGCAGGGGAACACTTTACCCCGCGTGAAGTGATCCGCCTGATGGTTAATCTGCTGTTCATCGAAGATGATCAAGTGCTGGCAAAAGCGAGGGTCGTCCGCACCATTTACGACCCCACGGCAGGAACGGGCGGGATGCTGTCGGTCGCGGGTGAATATCTGGAAGAACATAACCCCGAAGCCCGCCTCACCATGTTTGGGCAGGAACTCAACCCGGAATCCTATGCTATCTGCAAAGCCGATATGCTGATAAAAGGGCAGGATGTCGCCAATATCGTGTTCGGCAATACTTTTTCAGAAGACGGCCACCCACATAAGAAGTTTGACTATATGCTGTCCAATCCGCCCTTTGGTGTGGAGTGGAAGAAAGTAGAAAAAGAAGTCCGCAAGGAATATGAGCAACAAGGATTCAATGGCCGATTCGGGGCGGGCTTGCCGCGTGTGTCTGATGGTTCGCTGCTGTTTCTGCTGCACCTGATCAGCAAGATGCGTCCAGCCAACGATGGCGGTAGCCGCTTTGGCATTGTCCTCAATGGTTCTCCGCTGTTCACGGGCGGTGCAGGTTCGGGTGAAAGCGAAATCCGCCGCTATGTGCTGGAGAACGACCTTGTAGAAGCGATTATTGGCTTGCCGACCGATATGTTTTACAACACGGGCATTAGCACTTATGTCTGGATACTCAGCAATCGCAAAATGGGGCCTCGCAAAGGCACCGTGCAATTGATCGATGCGAGTGGCTTCTGGCAGAAAATGCGCAAAAGCATTGGCTCAAAACGCAAAGAATTATCGGGTGACCATATTATCGAGATTACCCGCCTATTCGGGCAATTCATCGAGACCAGTGAGGGTAAAAAGCCGATTTCCAGAATCTTTAAGAACGGTGATTTTGGTTATCGCACCATCACCGTTGAACGTCCGTTAAAAGACGAGAACGGCAAAATCATTCTCGGTGAAAAAGGCAAGCTAAAAGGCAAACCGCAACCGGATTCCAGTCTACGTGATACTGAAAACGTGCCGCTCAATGAAGACGTGGAAACCTATTTCAAGCGCGAAGTGCTGCCCCATGCGCCGGATGCGTGGATAGACCATGACAAAACCAAGATTGGCTATGAAATCCCGTTCAATCGGCATTTTTACGTGTTCGAACCGCCGCGTGAACTGGTGGAGATTGATGCGGACTTGAAGCAATGCACGGATCGTATCCTGACCATGATTGCAGGGCTGACGGGATGAGCATGAAAACACCTGCCGCAGAGTCATTCGGAGAAATAATAAAACTGATTGAAGCGGCGCGGCAGAAAGCATTTCAGGCCGTCAATACCGTGTTGATTGATCTTTATTGGCACGTTGGCAAAATCATCAGCCACAAAGTTAAAAGCGCGGAATGGGGTGATGGGGTTGTAGCGCAGTTGGCGGTTCACATCGCACAGACCCAGCCGGGGTTGCGGGGCTTTACCCGTCCGAATTTATTTCGGATGCGGCAATTCTACGAGGCTTACTGTGATGATAAGAAAGTCTCGCTACTGGTGAGACAATTGCCTTGGACGCATAACCTCATCATTCTCAGCCAAAGCAAACGTCCGGAAGAACGTGAATTTTATTTACGGCAATCTATTCAAGAAAACTGGAGCAAGCGCGAGCTGGAACGTCAGCTTAAGACCGCCTTGTTTGAGCGTGTCATCCTCACGCCGCCAAAGGTGTCATCAGTGGTGACACAAACACACCCTGCTGCCCTGGGCGTCTTCAAAGATGCTTATTTGGTCGAGTTTTTAGGCTTACCAGACGGCCATGCCGAAGCTGATTTACACCAAGGCTTGTTAAAGCAATTAAAAGACTTTCTGATTGAACTGGGGCGCGACTTTTGCTTTGTTGGCTCGGAATATCCATTGCAGGTTGGTGGGCGGGATTTTGTGCTCGACCTGCTGTTTTTCCGGCACCGGCACCGGAAAAACACACTTCGCCATTGCCATCGGCACTTCACATTAAAACTGGTCTTGGATGCCCGGGCTTCCATTTGCTGCTTTTGATGGCATTCAATCGCGCCCAGCCGCCATTGGGAAATTTACCGGTGGCTTCATCCTTACAGGTACTCAGGTAACGTTGTCATCACGTAAACGAATAGTTAGCGTGCATCCGGTTCAGGGAAATAAATCTTCTGATTCTGGTATTCAATACCACCGCATATAGGTTTCCTTGCCGCGTAAGCACATAGATTATCGGTCAGTTTTTAGCTGATACCAATACACAGAATTTATACTGCTAAAGGCGTCAACGTATAAACTCTGCCAAACTTTCCTGCGGTACGAATATCTCCGCGTTGCAAGGCAGCACGAACATCATCTAATTTATATGCGTCTTCAATCGACAAATAAGGCGACCAGCCTTCTCCTGAGTCTATCAACTCGATCTCAACTTCCGCAATGTATTGGCCTTCTCGTACCAATTTTGTTAGATGTTTATTATTCATCGTAATCTCCTCAAAAAATCATTACTCCACTTATCACAGTCAGGGCGATAAGCCGTAACGACAACAGCTGGCATTTCTGCATTTCTAGGAATACCCCACACTACATGGATTGGTTTGTTCTTTTTATCTTTTTGTAACACCAGTACACATGGGCCTTTCGGATAGTCTGGATAATTTTCCACGACTATTGCCTCACCAATACCTGAGAGAATATCTCTTGCAAAGATATTGTCATGTGACAACTCATCATAACCATGTTCAGATATACGGACATTCCCGTTACTGACTAATGCCATAACTCGTTGTAAAGTCACACTCATGACAAAGTATCATCAGGTAAAATTATCAACACGAAATTATGCCATCTATTTTTCCTGGAAATCATCACTCCAGCTTATCTCTTTATTTTTCATTGTATTTTATTTAGCCTCCTTAAGTTCCATCTCCGACAACGAATCTTGGCAATAGGACCGGAACTGTATATGCGATCAAATAAAACTACCAAGGTTTCATTGTATCAATAATAGCAAGCCAACTCTTGCAGTTAAATTTTGATACAGTTTTAAATATTACAGATCGCAAAATTGATTGTGTCAAATTTGTGCCAAAGTGCGCCTGAAATACCATCATATGTAGTTGTGTGACACTGATTTTATGCGTGGCAAGCATTGCAAGTGATTGATTTATATAAACACAAAATTTATAACTAGGTTTCGTAATCAGTAAGTCGGAGGTTCGACTCCTCTCAACAGCACCAACAAATCAATATATTACAGATACTAATTCAAGCATAAATTTCTACGGGGTTACACCGGGGTTACTTTGCAAATTCAAATTTTATTAAGAATATTAATCCGACCAGGTAATATTTGCTTATTCTTAAAAGAAGGACTTAGCTTTTTGTAAGCCGCTTTATTCGTTATTTTTCTCGTCAGTAACGCTTATTGGTCGTTTTCTGAGTAGAAAATTCTTGTTTACCTGCTCGAATCCTAGGACGGGATACTCAAAACTTCTGCACCAGGATTACAATCTCTCAATCACCGGTGGCGTACAGTCATCAAATCCCTTCACGATTACGAGGCGTTAACTAGATTTTTTTGTCTATTCAAGTTCCTATCCTCTTAAAATGATTTAAACCACTACTGTCCCGTTAACTTTCACACCAATGTCATTTGAGAATTGTTAATCTGTATATAGATGGGAGGGTCTCCTCGCAATAGAGCGGCAAGGTCACGCTTTTCAAACAAATTGAGCTGCAACAACCTTAGAATTTGTTGCATCGTTCTGTTCATCTTTGATTGGAATTTGATGAATGCCAAAAGCAAGTAAATGCATACGGCAATCCAAATCTGTGTCATCACTGCATTCTTGCTCGTTCCAATAAAAGACTTAATCTTCAAGTTTTGCTTAATCCATTTGAAGAACAATTCCACTTGCCAACGTGCTTTGTAGATATCGGCAATAGTCTTAGCTGATAGCTTAAAATTGTTAGTTAGGAAAACATAATGTTTGCCCGTTTCTTTATCCTGATAGCCAACACGTCGCAGCTCAATCGGGCACTCTTTTGCTGGTTTCAATGCGGTGAATTTGATGACTTGATCGCTGGTCAGTCCTTTGTTCTTTAGAACTGAACGACCGCTAATCACTTTAAACTTTGCATTGATCTTGAGGCGCGTGACAAAGAATATCTTGTTTTTAGTTAATTGGTTATACCAACTGTAATCGTTGTAACCCCGATCAATAGCAACAATACTACCCCGAGGGAATTGTAGTGCGCGACCCATTTCAACATCACTGGTTTTTCCGTCAGTAATGGAGACAAACTCAGGTAGATAGCCATCGTGATTCAACCCAACATGAAGCTTGACAGCACTTTTTGTCGTGCGAAAATTGTGACCGGGCGTCATGCCTTGGCAACGACCTAATAACTTTCCTGCCAGAGATTCATACAGCGTATAAGGTTTGCCTTCGTTGATGCGAGATAAGTTAGAACGCGTCAGCTTTGCACTACCCAAATGATAGAGACGGTGTGCCTGGGCAGAAACATTTTCCACAATATCACGCAAGCTCTTTCTTCCTGCCAACTGTGCCATGGCCAAGGTCACAAATTGCGACCATCTGGATGCAGTAAGGGAAACTCGACCTGAATGATGCTGTTTTGCTAGCGTCTCAAATTCATGTCTCGGAATAAGTTTTAGGATTTGTGAGAAGATCGTATTACAATGGGTCATGGCTTGGTTCCTTTAATTGGTTCAACAAGTTACGAGTAAGCTTATTATACCAATCATGGCCGAACCAGGCCGCCTTGCTTACATGTTAACGGGACAGTAGTGGATTTAAACAACACTATTGAAAATCATACAAAAAACATGAAAGAATAATGAGCGATCACTTTTAAGGAGCAGCCATCATGACCGTACCGATAATAAATTTATCCATTCTTAATGGTAGCAATGGTTTTCGTCTGGACGGCGACACATCATTTGCCCGCTTGGGTTATTCGGTCAGCAATGCAGGAGACGTCAATGAAGACGGATTTGATGATTTGATTATCGCTGGTTTAAGCTCCAGTTATCTTGTATTTGGCAAAGCTTCCGGTTTTGATCCCATTGTGAATTTATCCAGCCTGAATGGTGAAAATGGTTTTCAACTGATTGGTGGCGGCAATTTTGTAAGCAGTGCGGGAGATGTCAATGGAGATGGGATTGATGATGTGATTATTGGCGCTCCGTATTCGAATAATTTTTCTGGTGCCAGCTACGTAGTATTCGGTAAAGCTAGCGGATTTGATGCGACGATGAATTTATCAGATCTTGATGGCAGCAATGGATTTCGTTTAGATGGGATGAATGGAGAAGGTTCAGGAGATATAGTAAGCAATGCAGGAGACGTCAATGGGGATGGTTTTGATGATTTACTTATTGGTGGCGGAGATTCCTTATATGGCCCTAGTGACAGTTATGTGGTATTTGGCAAGGCTTCAGGTTTTAATGCGGCAATGAATTTATCCAGTCTTGATGGTGAAAATGGTTTTCATCTGATAGATGAAGGTAATTTTGTTAGTAGTGCGGGTGACATCAATGGTGATGGATATGATGATGTAATTGTCGGAGATGTGTTTTCCGAATATTATTTTAATGATGGTGGATATAGTGGAAATTTCGTTACTACATACGCTAGTTATGTAGTTTTTGGAAAAGCATCCGGTTTTGATGCTACGTTAAGGGCTTCTGACCTTGATGGTACGAATGGTTTTAGCATTGGGATCGGTCCCGTAGTGAGCGCTGCAGGCGATGTTAATGGCGATGGACTTGACGATTTAATCGTGAGTTCCGGTGGTGATGGTTACGTGATCTTTGGCAAAACATCCAGTTTTGACGCTAAGCTGAAAGTTTCTGATCTTGATGGAAAGAATGGTTTTCGCATAAAAGGAAATGCTATTCATGTTAGCAATGCAGGAGACTTTAACGGCGATGGATTTGACGATTTAATCGTGAGTTCCGGTGGTGATGGTTACGTGATCTTTGGCAAAGCTTCCGGGTTTAATGCTACTTTGAACTTATCCGATCTTGATGGCACAAACGGCTTCCGCTTGGATGGCCTAGAGTCTGATTATTGGAAAGGCAGTTCGGTCAGTGGCGCAGGCGATATCAATGCTGATGGATTTGACGATTTAATTATCGGTGATCCGAAAGATGGGTCAAATGGCAATGCGCCCCGATCAGGCTACGTGGTATTTGGTGGTAACTTTTTCAATGAGGCGATATACCTCGGCACAGCCGAAAATGACCTTCTCAAGGGCACCACGTTGGCAGAACGTTTCGAAGGTGGCGACGGCGACGATCATATTTTTAGCTTGGGCGGAGCGGATGTTATTTATGGAGATGCCGGTGACGATACGATCGTAATATCAGATTTTGATTTCCAATCGATAGATGGGGGAACAGGTAAGGATACCCTGGAAATAGCAATTGAAGGTGCCCTAAATTTGGCAAACGTCCGAGGCAAAATAAGTGGCATTGAAACGATCGATCTGACACAAGTTTATTATTATTCTAATCACAAAACATTGACGCTCACTTTGCAAGACTTGCTCAGTTTATCAGACACAACAAACACCTTCACAGTGAATGGTGATAAAGGAGACAGTATTGTGGGACTGGTGGATGGTTGGGTAGATGCTGGTTTTGAAGATAATTATCATATTTACACCAATCAAGGCACGGTGCTACGAGTAGATACAGCAGTGAGCACGGATCTTACAACTGGCGTAATTAACTTGGCGGATCTTGACGGCAACAATGGTTTTCGTTTGGATGGAATAGGATATCAGGACCGTTCGGGTCTTACGGTCAGCAATGCAGGGGATGTTAATGGGGATGGTTTGGATGATGTGATTATTAGTTCTTCTGGTGTTGATGCATATGGCTCTTGTTATGTGGTATTTGGTCAACTAGCTGGTTTTGATCGTGTATTTAACTTATCCAGTCTTGATGGTAAAAATGGTTTTCGTTTGGATGGTGAGTCCTCTCAAGAAGGTTTAGGGAGGACTGTTAGTAATGCTGGGGATGTCAATGGCGATGGTTTTGATGATTTGATAGTCGGTTCCGCTAAAAATTTTCACAATAACGGTTATTCGAACTACAGCTATGTAATATTTGGTAAAGCTTCCGGTTTTGATGCGGTGAAGAGTATTCCTAAACTTAAGCTGGATGGTACTAACGGTTTTCGTTTGGAAACTGTAGCGGAGCCTGTTAATAGTTCTTGGGGTGGTATGGTTAGTACTGCAGGAGATGTCAATGGTGATGGTTTCGATGATTTGATAGTAAGTGCTCCTGAATTTGGTTCAAATAAAAGTTTTTCCAGCTATGTGGTATTTGGTAAGGCTTCCGGATTTGAGGCTTCGATGAATTTATCCGAACTTAATGGCAGCAATGGCTTTCGTTTGGATGGCAGTCTATGGCGATCCGTGAGCAATGCCGGGGACGTCAATGGAGACGGATTTGATGATTTGATTATTGGGGATTATTCCACAAGTTACGTAGTATTTGGTAAGGCATCCGGATTTGAAGCTTCGCTGCATTTATCCGATCTTGATGGCAGCAACGGTTTTCGTTTGAATGGGGATGATGTAGGAACATCCGTGAGCAATGCCGGCGACGTCAATGGAGACGGGTTTGATGATGTGATTATTGGTGGTTATACGAGTTACGTGGTGTTCGGTCGAGAATTTGGGTTTGGTGCCGAAGTGAATTTATCCACCCTGGATGGAACTAATGGCTTCCGGTTGGATGGAAAAGATGAATCATCTAACCAATCCGGCATATCGGTTAGCGCTGCCGGGGATGTCAATGGTGATGGATTTGATGACGTGATGATTGGTGCTCAATACACAAATGCGAACGGTAATTCTAGAGCGGGCTCCACTTACGTCGTGTTTGGAAAGTCTTCCGGTTTTGAAGCTACGCTGAATTTAGCCCACCTAGTTGGCAGTAACGGTTTTCGTCTGGATGGAACAGCGGCGGGCGATTATTCGGGCAGATCGGTTAGCAGCGCTGGAGACGTTAATGGTGATGGTTATGATGATTTGCTTGTCAGTGCGCCTGGAGCGGGTCCAGCTTGGAATATTGATTCGGGCTTCAGCTATATAATATTCGGCAGAAGCGATTTTGGCGGTTCAATCGAAACCCACACCGGCACACCTGGTGATGACAATCTGGTAGGTAGTCAAGCCGCAGAAATCTTCAATGCTGGCGATGGTAACGATGACATGATCGGCCGCGGCGGAGCGGATGAATTTCACGCAGGTACAGGAAATGACAATATTCGCGTATCCGATCTGAGCTTTAAGCTAGTCGAGGGCGGCAGCGGTATCGATGTTCTGCATTTAGCTGGTAAGGATTTAAATCTCGACTTTAACAATATTGGTGACAAAATCAGTGGTATAGAAACCATCTGCATCTATGGCACTGGTGACAACACGCTAACCATTACCCCCGAAGGATTGGTCAATCTTTCGGATTCCACGAATACACTAAGAGTCAATGGCGATACCGGAGATCATATCGCGGGATTGAGCAGCGGCTGGACAGATGAAGGTCCACGCGGAAATGGTTACTATCATGTCTACACTCAGGGAGACGCAGTACTGCTGGTTGGGCCTAATATAATTACAGATTTTCCAGTGATTTGATTCAACAGATATGTAGAAACTACAAATCGAGATGGAAGCCCATTTTTTCTCTTGTTGAGAGCAGCTTAGCAATGCATGCCGCAGTCCCTGACTCCATGACAGTCCTGGCTAACGTTCAAAGAGATCATAGTGTTCAACGAATAAGAACATCTTGGCTTTTGACTTGATATTGATAATTAGAATTCTAATAATAAATTAGTTGAGACCTTTGCAAAATCATCCACTTTCCCTGGAGATTCTTTAAATCCCAATTCATTTTTAAGAATCAGGTAAATTTCGGCAAGTTCTTCGCAAAAACTCAGGGAATAACAACACTAATTGCGCCGTTTCGTGGCTAAAAGGCGCACCTTGCTTGTGGTAACCGTAGTAAGAGGCTCTCAACGTACAATCTTGGCAGCCTTTTTAGGTTGTACGCCACTGCTTGAAGGATGTGCCAAGCGTGAGCTTTGGCTAAACCCCGGTAACGCAGGAATTTGCTGCCAAACCAGCGCGCCTGGCTGCCAAAGGTACGTTCCACTACATACCGGGCTTTAGCGATCAAACGATTGCGCTGTAATTGCCGCTGCGTCAGGGGCTTGTTCTTCACCGCTTTATCCTGGATGCCGTTTTTAATGCCGCGCGCTTTCAAAGCTTCACGGTGCTTCTGACTACAATAGGCCTTGTCGCCATGAACCCGGGCACCCGGTTTAATCTCTGCTTTATCGAGCAATGCCAACATGGATTTGCTGTCATGCTGATTGGCAGCAGTGGTCTCTACCGCCATCACCAGCCCATTGTCATCAACCAGCGTGTGTTGTTTATAACCAAACACCGACTTGCCGCCTTTCTTGACCCAACGGGCCTTGCTATTCACACCGGGTTGAACAACCTCAATGACTCGCATGGACATTTGAGCTTCGGACTCATCATCCCGCTCTTCCCGGTCGTTGACCACTTCATAGGGCGGCTTGGTCTTGGGCTTGCGCGGGCTATGCGTGATGCTGGCATCGACGTGACAGCCTGTGCTGACAGTCACGTTGAGCGCTTGAATTTGTTGATTGATTTGTTCCAGTAAACCATTCCAGGCCAAAGCTGCCGTCAAGCGGGTTCTGAAACGAGACAGCACCGAGTGATCGGGAACATCATCTTCTAGAGACAAGCGCTAGAAAGCGCATGACATGCAGGTTTGAGTTGGCCATGTCTTCAATCGCCTCGTCGCTGAGACCGCCATGCCAGATGCCAACCAGCAGCATCTTGAATAACAGTAGCCCAGGATAGGCAGGGCGTCCCGTGGCATCCGATGAAGGTGCATAATACTGATTAATCGCTTTCTCTATGGGTGCCCACTCGATCAGGTGATCGATTTGATTTAGAAAGTTGCTTTTACGGGTGCGGTGGGTGACGTAAAAATCTGGAAAACTCACGCTCTATAACTCAATTCATTGACAAAAAAACATCATGAATCAACATTTTGACTTAAGTATTTATCAGAATATCGTAGCGAATCCATTGGCGCCGATGACGTTACGCATCGGTGTGGCGGGGCATCGAACCTTACCGGCAGATCAGTTGCCGCGATTGCGCGAGGAAATTCGCGCGATCTATATAGCGATTGGTCAAGCGGTTCAGACAATCTTTCGGGAAGAAGCGGCTACCTATCTTTATGCGCGCGAAACACCCATTATCCGCATCATCTCTTCGCTGGCGGAGGGCGCTGACCGATTGTGTATTGCACCTGATCTGATTGCGTTTGATGAACTTAAATTGGAGTTGGCTTGCATTTTTCCCTTCTTAAAAGAAGAGTTTGAGAAAGATTTTCTGCCTAAAAATAGCGTCATAGATAAACAACAAGGTACTGTCGGCGAATTTAACGCTATTCTGGAACGGTTCGGCTATGGGCAGCCGACAGCACAAGTGATCGAATTGGATGGTAATCCGACTAACCGGGAAGCAGCCTATAATCATTGCAGCCGATTGCTGGTGGCGCACAGTGATATTTTGATCGCGGTATACGATGGCGATGATTCCCAGGATACAGGCACTGCAGCCGCCGTGAAAGCCGCAAAACATCAAGGCATCCCGGTGATTCATATTTCCACCCTAGCGAATACGCCACTGCAATGTCATTGTTCAACACGATTCGGTCACGAACCTTGTGATACCCATTACACCACCAGTCTGTTACACAAAGAATTACATCGGGTTTTGTTATTCTCAGACGTGCTGGATCAAGCAGGGCCTGATAACAAGATCGACGATTTGCGCAAACAAAAAATACTGGCTCGTTTTAAACAATATCAGGCAGAAGGGAACTTGCAACTCACGCGAGACAGACCGGATTTTTATGATGCAGGACCCATCAAACTGGCGCGAAAGTATAAAGATAAGACCGCCGAAGCATTTGATATTTTAAAGCAGGTGATTACTACACCGGAGAGAATACAAAAGGAATTAAAGCGCTTAAAAAAGCAAGACATTGATCCGGCAGCCACAGAAAAACCGGAGAATGTTGAACAGCAGCTCTCCAAACCAAGCCTGAACAGATATTTTGCAGCCTATCTGCGCGCCGATCGTTTGGCAAATTATTATGCCAGTATTCACCGCAGTACTTTCGTGTTGATCTATTTGTTGGGTGCAGCGGCCTTGATTACAGCTGCCACTGCGCTGCTTTTTCAAGCAACAGGGGCAGTGTTGCTATGTGTGGTGTTTGAGTTGGGGTTTCTGATTGCGATTTTTGTACTTTATTGGCGGGATCACAGCAAGAAATATCATGACCGCTGGTTGGAATACCGCTGTCTGGCCGAGTTTCTACGACCCATGCGTTATCTGTCATTACTGGGCAGCCCCTACGCAATCAGTAATTTCCGCGATACCGAAGAATACCTCCACCGGGAAGTGATCGGACACAGTGCTGTCGGGCGAAGCTGGTTGTATATCTATACCGAAACCATTAATCGTTGGGCGGGTTTTAACGCGTGCCGCCTGGATTCAGACTGTAAACAGTCGGTTAGCCATTTCGTTAGAACCACCTGGCTCAATGGGCAAATCAGTTATCACACCTATAATGCGGCAGCCATGCGAGTCTTGGGGCATAGACTCGGGCGATTGAGCTTTTGGCTATTTGTCGCCACTGTGGTCATTGTGGTATTCAAATTGATTACCGTGGGCAGGGGCCTAGCCATAGATCCTGAAATAGCACATGGTTTTTTTGCTGGCTCTTCTGCATGGTTGGCAGCCATCTTGCCCATACTTGCTACAACAGTCTATGCAATTCGCAATCACGCCGAATTTGATATCTCGGCACAGCGCTCGCTCACCATGCGCACAGCCCTGATAGCCCGGCGTAAAAAACTAAGGAATGGCCAGGAAACCCTGACATCCGGTCAAATGGCCGTGATCTTGAATGATATCGCCACGATCACGATTAAAGAAACGGCAGATTGGCTGGAGATTTATGAAATGAAGGAATCGGAATTGGGATGATGCTTTTAAAGCAAGATAACCGACTAGAATTGGAAAAACTCGGCAAAGTACATGAAGGAATTTATTTTTGAAAAAACCTATACGCCCCCTTTGCGCTAAGCCTCTATAAATTAGTGAGAATCACCCATGCCAGGAATTTTTATTAGTTACCGTCGTGACGATACCGCAGCTTATGCTGGTCGACTGTTCGATCGATTAGAAAAAGCTCAGTGCTGTAGATGTGGCTATCGTTATAATTGATAAACAGTGACTTGATATAACTGATGCTCCTGGATACAGGCGCCTAGATAATCCGGATGATTTTGTTCGCCTTGAAGTCGCCGAGATTCTGGAACGGAAGATGCGGGCAATTCCGGTTCTGGTAGGTGGTGCAGTTGTACCTAAATCATTGCAATTACCTAACTAACTGAGTTCACTGTTGTGCACTTTCAATACGCCACCGGCAATGGATCCAAACTACGCCACAAATACCACGTAGCTACCGAGCGCCACGGCTGCCAGGGCTTTGCGAGTGCGAGTATGGTTTTTTTGTTTACTGGTTGTTTATCAAAATAGTGTTGACTGATTGCACGTTGTAATCCGATGTCGTCCAATGGTAAAACATCCGGTCGTTGCAGGTGAAAAATCAGAAACATTTCCGCTGTCCAGCGTCCTATCCCTTTTACTCGTGTCAGTTGAGCGATGATGGCTTCGTCATCCATGGCATTCCAAGTCGTTTCATTCAAATTGCCTTCTGTGAAGTGCCACGATAAGTCCTGTAGGTAGGTTATTTTTCTTGCGGATAGTCCGCAGGTTCGCAATAAATTCTGTTCGGCTGCAGCGATCGTGCGCGGCGTCATGTCGGGCATTGCACCGAGCACTTTCTGCCATACGCTCTCGGCGGCTTTGACGGAAATTTGTTGTCCGACAATTGAGCGTGCCAGGGTGGTGAATGCACAACCCCGTGATGTGAGTGTGGCGCCTTCAAAGTGCTGAATTAGGTTGCGCATGACCTCGTCACATGCGGCTAATTCCTGTATTGCTTGTTGCCAGTAAGGGGGTGTCATATTTCTGCTGAAGTGGGATTGTTAAATGTGGAGAGTGTGCAATTTTTTGAGCTTATAAACAAGATTGCTCTAGGTGGTTATCAAAAGGAATTAACAATTCACATTTAATTTTTCTTCTATCTATCTTATTTATTTGAATATTTTACTGATCATTTAATGGTGATTGGCTTTGTGCTTAAGTCTTTGTCATATAAATATAAAACTCCATATTCTTGCTTGACTGTGGGGTATTTTTTGATTAAAGTGGGAGGCAGTGGGAGAATGTGGGGAATTTTGGTGAATCTCGATTAATTTTCCCGTAATATGAGGAGACAGCATGTTTCGTGGCATCACGCAACTCAGTCTGGATGCGAAAGGTAGGCTTGCGATCCCCGCAAGATACCGTGGCGAACTGATGTCTTCCTGTGCAGGACGCTTGATTGTTACAGTTGATCCTTCAAAGTGTTTGTTGATTTATCCTCAGCCTGCCTGGGAACCGATAGAACAAAAACTCAATAATCTTTCCAGTTTTGATCAAAAAACTCGTAATTTGCAGAGGTTGCTGGTGGGTAATGCCAGTGATGTCGAAATGGATGCTGCCGGTCGTATCCTGGTGTCGCTGCCATTGCGTCAGTTTGCCGGTTTGTCCAAAGATGTGGTTTTGGTTGGTCAAGGTACAAAATTTGAATTGTGGGATGAGGGGCAGTGGAATTTACAGATTGAAAGCGCATTGGCTTTCAAGGATGGAGATATGCCGCCAGAGTTGGATGGTTTTTCGCTGTAACAAAACAAAAGGAATAGATGCACATTTCGGTGTTGTTGCATGAAGCGGTTGATGCGTTGGCGATAAAACCAAATGGTATTTATGTGGATGGCACGTTCGGGCGTGGTGGGCATAGTCGACTGATCCTGTCGCAACTGAGTGAGGATGGCCGATTAATCGTTTTTGATAAAGATCCTGCTGCAGTTTTATTAGGTGAAGCCATTGAGGATAAACGATTCTGCATTCAGCACGGTGGTTTTTCCGGGATGCAACGGATATTGCGGGAAATGGGGGTTGCAAAGATTGATGGTGTGTTGCTGGATTTGGGCGTGTCTTCGCCACAATTGGAAGAAATTTCGCGCGGTTTTAGTTTTCGTTCTGCAGGACCGCTCGATATGCGCATGGATACAAGCAGTGGATGGACTGCGGCAGAGTGGCTTGCTACGGTTGCAGAAGATCAATTAGAAAAGGTGATCAAGGAATATGGCGAAGAACGGTATGCTCGGCAGATTGCAAGAGCGATTATTGTGGCAAGAACGCGGCAGCCTATTGTTACCACATTACAACTTGCCGAAATTGTCGCAGCGGTTGTACGCGCGCGCCAGCGGCAGCGGGAAAATATGCGGCATCCGGCGACGCGCACTTTTCAGGCGATACGGATTTATCTCAACCAGGAGCTTGAGGAATTGTCGTTAGTTTTGCCGCAGTGTGTTGAATTATTAAATCCAGGCGGGAGATTGGTGGTGATCAGCTTTCATTCGTTGGAGGATCGTATGGTCAAACAGTTTATGCGAGCGGCAGCCAGTACGGATGAATTGCCACGTGGCGTGCCGTTGCGGGAAAAAGATTTGCAACGGTTCAGTAAACAGAAATTAAAGTTGATCGGAAAAGCAATTCGCCCGGGTGAGAATGAAGTGACTGAGAACGTAAGAGCGAGGAGTGCTGTCATGCGTGTGGCCGAACGAATTGTTTTAAATGGATAAAGCGCAATGTTCAAATTGAACATTTTCTTGGTGTTAGTGCTAATCGCTTGTGCATTGGGCATTGTGACTTCGCAGCATACCGCTCGTAAGTTGTTCATGGCGCTAGAGAATGAAAAGGAAATAGAACGGAAATTGGATGTGGAATGGGGCAGGCTGCAACTGGAGCAAAGCACGCTGATTATGCATGGACGTATCGAACATATTGCCCGGGAACATTTGAATATGATGGTGCCCGCTGCTTCGAGCATACAAATTGTGTCGATAGGTGCGGCAGAGAATCGGTCAAATCCGGAGGATTGAAGCCATGATTAAAAATGAAGTACCGCAAATTAAACTGGCAGCATGGCGTTCGCTGCTGTTATTTGGCTTACTGGTACTGGGTTTAATCAGTTTGGTGGGGCGTGCTGCCTATCTGCAAGGCATGCATAATGATTTTTTGCAAGAGAAGGGGGAGTCGCGCTATAGCCGTGTTGTTGAAATGAATGCGGATCGGGGCATGATTACCGACCGGAACGGACAGATACTGGCTATCAGCTCACCCATCGGATCCGTGTATGCCGATCCGAAAGTAGTCAAGGTGACACCGGAGCAATTGAAGCAATTATCCGATTTACTTGAAATATCCAGCGCTGAAGTAGATCAGCGTATTCATAGAAAGAACAGCCGGTTTGTTTATCTGAAACGGCAGGTGGTGCCGGATATCGCCGAGAAGATTATGAAGTTAAAGATTCCGGGTATCTATTTAACGCATGAATCCAAACGTTACTACCCGGAAGGTGAGTTTGCAGCGCATGTGTTGGGTTTCACGGATATTAACGATGAAGGCCAGGAGGGTGTTGAGCGTGGTTGGCAGGGAACGCTTGCCGGCGAATTGGGAAGTCGCCGTGTCATTAAGGATAACAAGGGGCGAATCGTTGAGGATGTTGAAAATATTCGCTTGCCCAAACAAGGGCAGGATTTGATTTTATCGATCGATAGAAGAATTCAGTATCGTGCCCATGCCGAGTTAAAAGAAGCGGTGAAGCTCAATAAAGCCAAAGCCGGCAGTATCGTTGTTTTAGATGCGCAGACGGGTGAGATACTGGCACTGACGAATTTGCCGGTTTATAACCCAAATAATAGATCCACCATCAGCAATGAAAGACTTCGCAACCGCGCATTGATCGATACGTTTGAGCCCGGATCCACGTTAAAGCCATTTACGGTAGCCGTTGCCATGGAAATCGGAAAGGTGAATTCCAATACTGTGATGCAAACAGCGCCGGGAATGCTGCAAGTGGGTAGAAGAACCATACGTGATGTCAATAATAAAGGCGAATTGACGGTTGCCCAAGTAATCCAGCAATCCAGTAACGTAGGAACGGCAAAAATAGCTTTGTCACTTGCACCGCAGACGATGTGGGAGATGTTTAACCGTTCAGGATTTGGCATACCGACAAATTCCGGTTTTCCAGGGGAAGCGAATGGCATAGTGCGATCCTATAACGCATGGCGTCCGATCGAGCAGGCCACGATGTCCTATGGTCACGGCATTTCAACCAGTCTGATGCAATTGGCGCGTGCTTACACGATCTTTACCAGCAGAGGCGAATTAAAACCCATCTCACTACTGAAGCAGGATATGCCTGTCATGGGGCAGCGTGTGATTTCTCGCGATACGGCAATGGCCATGAGCTATATGCTGGAAATGGCGACTAAACCAGGCGGAACGGCACCGTTAGCACAAATTAATGGCTATCGTGTTGCCGGTAAAACCGGAACAGCGCATAAGTTGATCGATGGCCAGTATGCTAAAAAGCACTATATTTCAACCTTTGTCGGTTATGCACCGGCATCTAATCCGCGCTTGATCATTGCGGTGATGATTGATGAACCCTCTGCAGGAAAATATTTTGGCGGTGCTGTGGCTGCTCCTGTCTTTAGTAAAGTGATGAGTAGCGCTCTGCACATCTTGAACATTCCGCCGGATGCACCGGCCAATAATGTGATCACTTTCACTGCGACACCGGAAATGGGTGATGAAGGGTGAGTCTGATGACTGTTAAGAGAAAAACATCAAAATTGTTTGATCATCATCTGCTAGATGAAATCGGTGTTCCTGTTCAAAATCTGGTGACGGATAGCCGGCAGGTAAGGCCGGGTGATACTTTTCTGGCTTATGCGGGAGAAAAAAATGATGGGCGTCAGTTTATTCCGCAGGCAATAGCGGCGGGCGCCAATGCGATCTTGTGGGATCCGCAAAACTTTTCATGGAATCCACAATGGCATATTCCCGCGCTACCTGTTAATGAGCTTAAGGCCAAGGCAGGTTCGATCGCCGATTATGTATATGGTGGTCCCTCGAAGAGACTATGGGTGGTTGGGATAACTGGAACCAACGGTAAAACATCCTGTTGTCATTGGTATGCACAAGCCATGACAAGCTTGGATAAGAAAACCGCCGTAATGGGAACATTGGGGAATGGTTCTGGCGGCAAACTGGAAGTTGCTGAAAATACGACGCCTGATGCCACGGTGTTGCAACGTTTATTGGCAAAATTTAAACAGCAGGGCGCTGATAGTGTGGCGATGGAGGTTTCATCACATGGCATCGTGCAAGGACGCGTCAACGGAACCGCATTTTCTGTGGCGGTGCTTACCAATTTATCACGCGATCATCTGGATTATCACCAGAATATGGATGCCTACGCAGCTGCCAAGGCGCGTCTATTTTTCTGGCCGGAATTGAAGTGTGCGGTGATTAACATGGACGATGTGTTGGGCGTTGAGTTGTCACGGCAGTTTGCTGATAAAACCACAAAAATAATCGGCTATGGGTTCAAATATCCGGAGTTGGGTTGTTATTCAAAGCATTTTAAAATGGTTTATGGCACAAATCTTAAATCTGATATCGAAGGGATTGAATTTGATATTGAGTATGAAAGGTGTCGTGAGCATTTAAAAGTTAATTTACTGGGTAAGTTTAATGCATCCAATCTATTGGCGGTAGCGGCAACTTTGCTGGCCAGCGGCATTAAGCTGTCAGATGCCGTTCAATCGCTGCAAAATGTGCGTCCTATTCCAGGACGGATGGAAAAATATACGGCAATTGGCCAACCCATCGTCATTGTGGATTACGCACATACGCCCGATGCATTGGAGAAAGTGTTGTGCACGTTGCGCGAGATTTTGCGTGCTACCCATAAAAATAAAATAGTGAACCAGTCAAGTGCGCGTTTGCATTGCGTCGTGGGTTGCGGCGGCGACCGGGATAAAGGGAAGCGTGCAATGGTCGGTGAAGTTGCTATGCGTTTGGCGGATGCAGTTATTTTTACCAGCGACAATCCACGCACGGAAGATCCACTGAGCATTATCAAAGATATTACTGCCGGTGCGGGTGCAAATAGCTATCAAATAGAAATCGACCGGGCATTGGCCATTTATCAGGCAATCGACAATGCTCAATCGGGCGACATCGTGTTGATCGCCGGAAAGGGTCATGAAGAATTTCAGGAAATAAAAGGACGGAAGATTCCCTTTAAGGATGCAGAAATCGTGCAACAAGTGCTGCAGGATCTGGCCATGAAAGTGCGAGCGCAAGAATGATAATGATCAAAGAGGTTGCTCAGGTATTGCATAGCGATTGGAATGGGAAAGACGTGCTATTCAACGGGGTGAGTACAGATAGCCGCACCTTAAAGCAAGGTAATCTGTTTGTTGCTTTGGCAGGTGAAAATTTTGATGGCAGTAGATTTGTCGGTAGCGCTGTCGAGAAAGGCGCCGTTGCGGCGATGATCAACCAAGCGGCTGATAGCAATCATCTTCCGGTCAATATTCCTTTGATACGAGTCAACGATACGCGATTGGGTCTGGGGCAATTGGCCGCGCATTGGCGGAGTCGTTTTGCGCTGCCGATCATTGGGGTCACCGGCAGTAACGGCAAAACTACTGTTAAGGAAATGATCGCTGCGATACTCCGTCAGGCGACAGGCAATGGCGCAGCAGGAGCCGGTGCATCACAGGATCCTGTATTAGCAACGGAAGGTAATCTCAATAATGATATCGGCGTGCCTCAAATGCTATTACGTTTACGTCGGCACCATTGCTATGCGGTGATTGAAATGGGCATGAATCATATTGGAGAGATTTCCTATCTGACACAATTGGCGAAACCGGCGGTTGCGCTTATCACCAATGCAGGTGCCGCGCATATTGAAGGATTGGGTTCGGTCGAAGCGGTGGCACGCGCCAAGGCGGAGATTTTTGAAGGCTTGGATCAACAAGGTACAGCGATTATTAATGCGGATGACATGTATGCGTCCTTGTGGCGTCAATACGCAGGTTCACGACGAATCATGGATTTTGGTTTGCGTGAGGATGCCCGGGTAGGCGCTGAATATCAGACGGACGCACTAATGAGCAGGGTTACATTGAAATTGCCGGGCGGTATTGCAGCAGTGACGTTACAGGTGCCCGGTGTACATAATATCTATAACGCATTGGCGGCTGCAGCGGCAACCGCTGCATTAGGTATTGATAAGGAATTGATTGCACGCGGATTGGAAAGTTTCCAAGGCGTGCGAGGGCGTATGCAGAAGAAGTCCGGTTTGCATCATGCGCGGTTAATTGACGACACGTATAACGCAAATCCGGAGTCGGTGCGGGCTGCTTTGGCTGTCTTGGCGGCAACCGCAGGAAAAAAAATACTGGTATTGGGTGATATGGGTGAACTGGGTAAATCAGCAGTTGATTTGCATCGCACGATTGGAAGGGACGCGCGCAAAGCAGGGCTTGATCGACTACTGACTTTAGGTGAGCTAAGCGCTTATGCGGCAGAAGAATTTGGCCAAGGTGCGCAGCATTTTAATACGCTCGATGAATTACTCAATGCGGCTGAAAGTTTGCTCACAAATGATGTCACCGTCTTGGTAAAAGGGTCGCGTTTTATGCAAATGGAGCGGGTGATCAGGCAGTTAGAAGCTTAATTGCTGACATAAGGAATCAATATGCGAAGAAAGATGAACAAATGCTAAATAATCGATTACAACAACCGGGATTTTTATGCTGTTAGCATTTTTTCAATGGTTGGCTCAGAATATCCGTGCTTTCAATGTATTCAGCTATATTACATTGCGCACCATGCTGGCGGTTCTGACGGCGATGGTGATTTCTTTTATTATTGGCCCAACGATGATCCGTAAATTGACTGCCTATAAAATCGGGCAATCGGTGCGTGATGATGGTCCGCAGACCCATCTGGTAAAAGCGGGGACACCCACCATGGGCGGTGCCCTGATACTGATGTCTATAGTGCTGACGACTTTATTATGGGCTGATTTGAGTAATCGCTACATCTGGGTGGTGTTGTTGACTACATTGGGGTTTGGCGTGATTGGCTGGATCGATGATTATCGGAAGGTCGTGTATCGTAATCCCAAAGGATTGCCCGCAAGTGTTAAGTTCTTTTGGCAGTCGGTGATTGCTATTGCCGTTGCGGTGTATCTGGCTTTAACGGCTGAAATGCCGGCTCAGACCGACATGATCGTGCCTTTTTTTAAGGAAATCGCAATTCCGCTGGGAGTAACAGGGTTTGTCATATTGACTTACTTTGTTATTGTCGGCACCAGTAATGCCGTGAATCTCACCGATGGACTGGATGGTTTGGCAATCATGCCCACTGTCATGATCAGCAGCGCTCTCGCAGTTTTTGCCTATGTGACAGGGCATGTCGTATTTGCCAAGTATCTGGGAATTCCTTATATCCCCAATACCGGGGAGTTATCTGTGTTTTGTGGCGCTCTGGCAGGGGCTGGACTGGCCTTTTTGTGGTTTAACGCCTATCCCGCGGAAGTATTCATGGGTGATGTGGGTGCGCTTGCCTTGGGTGCTGCGTTGGGAATTGTGACTGTTATCGTCCGGCAGGAGATTGTGCTGGTGATTATGGGCGGTGTCTTTGTCGTCGAGGCGTTATCGGTGATGCTACAGGTGGCCTCATTTAAATTGCTGGGAAAGCGTATTTTTCGCATGGCCCCATTGCATCATCATTATGAATTGAAAGGTTGGAAGGAAAATCAGGTCGTGGTCAGATTCTGGATTATTACGCTGATTCTGGTGCTGTTTGGATTATCAACATTAAAACTAAGATGAATTTGCAAGGTAAAATAGTACTGGTGCTGGGCATGGGTGAAACAGGTTTGTCCATGGTGAAATGGTTATCCCGTCAGGGTGCGCAAGTGCGTGTGGCGGATAGCCGCATGGAGCCACCGGGCTGGAAAGAAATCGCGGAATCCTTTCCACTGTTGCAAGTTTACAAAGGCAAGTTTGAGTCCAAAATTTTTGATGATATCGACATGATTGCGATGAGCCCGGGCGTCCCTTTGGCGGATCCCTGCGTGCAGCAAGCCATGCAACGCGACATACCGGTTGTCGGTGACATGGCGCTTTTTACCTGGGCGCTGGAGCAGAGCAATCTGCCCAAGCCAAAGGTTGTGGCGATCACAGGATCCAATGGAAAAACTACGGTTACCGCCATGGTAGGCGCTATGTTGAGGAAATCGGGTTGGAATGTGGAAGTGGCAGGGAATATTGGCCCGGCCGTTCTGGATGCATTCATGCAGCGCATGGATGCGGATGATTGGCCGCAAGCCTGGGTGCTTGAGACATCCAGCTTTCAGTTGGAAACAACGCATAATTTGAATGCCGATGTGGCTACAGTGCTCAATCTGAGTGAAGATCATCTGGATCGTTATGCCGGTATGCAAGATTATGCAGTGGCAAAAACAAGGGTTTTCTGGCACGAAAAGAATGAAGGTATACAGGTTCTAAACCGCGATGATCCGGGAGTTTGTGCGCTGGCGCTAGCAGATAGAAAACAAATTACGTTTGGTGTTGACGAGCCGCCAACCCGATCGGATTTTGGCATTATTCGCGATGGCGATGATCTATGGCTGGCGGAAGGCAATATGCAATTAATGAAAACTTCCGAATTGGTTGTGAATGGTTTACATAATGCTACCAATGCACTGGCAGCATTGGCTATGTGCCGTGCATTGGGAGTCCCTGTTGATCCGCTGGTGTCGGCTTTGCGGGAATTTCGCGGTTTGCCACACCGGATGGAAAAGGTTGCGGCATTCAATGAAGTTACTTTTTATGATGATTCCAAAAGTACCAATGTAGGTGCGACAGTGGCAGCACTCAATGGTATGAAACAGAATGTGGTATTAATTGCCGGCGGTGATGGTAAAGGACAGAATTTCTCGCATTTGAGACAGGCTGTCGCTGATAATGCGCGGGCCGTGGTATTGATTGGCCGTGATGCGGGAATCATTGCCGGAGAACTGAAAGACTGCGGCGTGCCTGTGCATTTTGCGGCTACGATGGAAGAAGCGATGCAGAAGAGTTTTTTGTTGGCACAAGGCGGCGATGTGGTGTTGCTATCACCTGCCTGCGCCAGTTTCGATATGTTCAGGAATTACATACATCGCGCGGAAGTGTTTGTTGCCGCCGTGAGGGAGATTGAGAATAAATTTTTTAATTTTGGACAAAAGAAGCATTAACGGATGATTTATCAAGCGAACAATCAGAAGCCAAGAGTAATGACTGATTATGATCAGGCGTTGGTGTGGTCGGCTTTGCTGTTGCTGAGCATCGGATTGGTCATGATTTATTCTGCTTCCATTGCGATTGCAGAGGCGCAATTTGGCGCGGATCGTGCCTATCATTATTTATTGCGGCACAGTATTTATCTGGCGGTGGGCCTGATATTAGGATTCATTGCTTTTCAGGTGCCGATGCAAGTGTGGCAGAAATATGCCAGTTATCTGTTCATGGCCATTACCTTATTGCTTGTTCTTGTTCTTGTTCCCGGCATTGGTCATGAGGTCAATGGCAGCCAGCGTTGGATCTCACTGTATGTGGTGAATTTACAACCGTCGGAGTTTATGAAATTTGTGATGGTGCTGTATGCCGCTGACTATGTGAATCGTAAAGCGGCGGATTTGAATTACCTATTCAAAGGATTTTTGCCAATCACCACAGTGCTGGCCATCGTGGGATTCCTATTATTGCTGGAGCCGGATTTTGGGGCTTTCTTTGTCGTGACGGCATTGGCTATGTCGATTTTGTTTCTCGGCGGTGTCAGTTTGAAAATATTTATTGGCCTGATCGGTATCCTGGCGGTTGGTCTGTATGGATTAATCTTGAGTTCGCCGTATCGATTGGATCGGGTGGTGGCATTTATGGATCCTTGGGCTGATCCCTATGGCAAAGGCTATCAATTGAGTCATGCACTGATCGCATTTGGACGAGGTGAATGGCTTGGTGTCGGTTTGGGAAGCAGTGTTGAGAAATTATTTTATTTGCCTGAGGCGCATACGGATTTCTTGTTGTCGGTATTGGCTGAAGAATTGGGGTTTGTCGGGGTCGCTGCGGTAATTATTTTGTTTATGTGGCTGATTATGCGTGCATTTGTCATCGGTCGCTTGGCTGCGAAGCTGGCATTGCCCTTTTCCGCACTGGTGGCGCAAGGGATTGGTGTGTGGATTGGTTTGCAAGCGTTGATCAATATGGGCGTCAATATGGGTGTTTTGCCTACGAAAGGATTAACGTTGCCCTTGTTGAGTTTTGGCGGTAGCAGCATCACGGCGAACTGTATTGCTTTAGCAGTACTGCTGCGCATTGATTGGGAAAATCGTCAGCGCTTGCGGGGGCTTACCGTATGAGAACTCGCACTATTTTAATTATGGCAGGCGGTACCGGGGGGCATGTGTTTCCGGGGCTGGCGGTGGCTGATTACCTGCGAGATCTGGGCTGGCGTGTTGTATGGTTGGGAACCAAGGCAGGCATGGAGTTGAAGCTGGTTCCGCAACATGGCTATGCAACAGAAGTCATCAGTTTTTCCGGATTGCGGGGTAAGCGCTTGACCACCTGGTTTATGCTGCCGCTACGCTTGATCAAAGCATTTTTGCAGAGTATTCGCATCATACGCCGGGTAAAACCAGATGTGGTTCTGGGTATGGGCGGGTATCCAGCCTTTCCAGGTGGCATGATGGCCTCGTTATTAAATAAGCCATTGATCATTCATGAACAAAATTCGTTACCGGGATTAACCAACAAGGTTCTGGCGAAGTTGGCGGATAAAATCATGCTGGGTTTCCCGGATGCCATTCTTGCGGACAAAGCGAAAACAGTATTTTCGGGTAACCCGGTACGCGCTGAAATTACGCAGATGGAAGTGCCGGAAAAGCGTTTTCTGGGACGGCAGGGGAAATTGCAATTACTGGTCGTGGGCGGCAGTCTTGGCGCGCAAATTCTAAATGCTGTGGTGCCGCAAGCACTTACATTGATGCCCGAGAATCTTCGCCCATTTGTAGTTCATCAAACAGGTGCAGTACACCTGAAATCTGTTGAGAAAATTTATGCGGATCTGGCGCTGGCAGGGGAGGTGCTTGCATTTATCGACGACATGGCTAAACGTTATGCAACTTGTGACTTAATACTATGCCGGGCTGGCGCATTGACGGTTGCGGAATTAAGTGCCGCGGGGGTTGCCAGCATATTGGTACCCTATCCGCATGCGGTCGATGATCACCAAACCAGTAACGCTCAGTTTCTCTCAAACGATGGCGCTGCTGTGTTGGTGCCACAAAATGAATTGACCGCACAAAAGCTAGCTGAGCTGCTCACGCAACTGACAAGGGAGAAATTACTGACCATGGCGATAACTGCGCGTGGTCTGGCAAAACCGGAAGCAACCAAAGTGGTGGCTGAAGCTTGTATTGAACTCAGTGGAGCACTGTATGAAGCATAAAGTCAAACATATTCATTTCGTTGGTGTCGGTGGTGCAGGAATGAGTGGCATTGCTGAAGTTTTCGTTAATCTGGGGTATCAGGTCAGCGGTTCTGATTTAACAGATAGTCCGGTCATTCAACGGTTGAGCAATTTGGGCGTGAAGGTGTATGTGGGCCATGCAAGCCAGCAGATAGCCGGTGCGGATGCGGTGGTGACTTCTACAGCGGTTAAGTCCGATAATCCCGAAGTGATCGCAGCAAAAAACAAAAATATTCCCGTTGTGCCGCGTGCCATGATGTTGGCAGAATTGCTCAGATTGCGCAGAGGCATAGCGATAGCGGGCACTCATGGAAAAACCACCACCACCAGTCTGATCGCCAGTATACTTGCGGCGGCGGATATGGATCCGACTTTTGTGATCGGTGGAAAATTGGAAGCGGCGGGTTGTCATGCCAAATTGGGAAGCGGTGAATTCATTGTCGTAGAAGCGGATGAATCGGATGCTTCTTTCTTATATTTACAACCGGTGTTGACTGTGGTGACCAATATTGATGCCGACCATATGGAAACCTATAGCTATGATTTCAATCGGTTGAAGCAAACATTTGTGGAATTCGTACAGCACTTGCCTTTTTATGGCATGGCGGTGTTATGCATGGATGATGCGAATGTGCGCGAAGTGATGCCGGCTATTTCTAAACCCATTACTACCTATGGATTGTCTGAAGATGCACAGGTTCGCGCGATCAATATTCAACAGAACGGTAGTCAGATGAAATTTACTGCTGTGGTGGGTGTGAACGGTTCGGCGCGTCAATTGGATATCACGCTGAATATACCTGGGCTGCATAACATACAAAATGCATTGGCGGCGATTGCTGTCGCCAATGAGATTGGTGTGCCAGATGCGGCCATTGTCAAGGCGTTAGAGGAATTCAAGGGTGTGGAAAGGCGTTTCCAACGCTATGGGGAAATTAAAATATCCGCGCAGCAGAGTTTTACGCTGATCGACGATTACGGTCATCATCCGGTTGAAATGGAAGCGACCATAAAAGCTGCCCGTGGTGCTTTTCCCGGCCGACGTTTGGTAGTGGCATTTCAGCCGCATCGTTACACACGCACCCGGGATGTATTCGAGGATTTCACCCGAGTGCTGTCTCAGGTTGATGTATTGTTATTAACCGAAGTGTATTCGGCAGGTGAAGATCCCATTGTTGCAGCGGATAGTAAGTCTTTGGCGCGCTCAATTCGGGTGCAAGGAAAAGTGGAACCGATTTATGTGGAAGAAGTGGGTGATTTACCGGTTGCCATATTGGATATCGTGCAGGATGACGATGTGGTTCTGGTGATGGGCGCAGGCTCTGTGGCCAAGGTGGCTCCGGATATTGCACAAATGAGAAACAAACTGATTGTAGTGAACGGCTACGAACACTGAGAATTAATGCACGATGCCCCATTATCACAAAGCATGGAATGCAGGATGTCTGTAACCGGTCAATCGGCAGGTGAAAAGAGTATGCCTGGAATGCGTGGAGAGATGCGTGCCAATGAGCCCATGAGCCAGCATACTTCCTGGCGTGCTGGCGGTTATGCTGAACGTTACTATATACCGGCAGATTTAAACGATCTTGCCTATTTCTTGCAGGATTTGCCATCGGATGAGCCGGTTTACGTTATCGGGCTGGGAAGTAATCTGCTGATAAGGGATGGCGGTCTGCGCGGTACTGTGGTGGCGGTTCATGCACAACTCAATGATTTGCAGTTGCTTGAGCAGAACGACTTGGGTGGATTGATTTATGCGGGTGCTGGTGTGGCTTGTGCAAAGATTGCACGATTTGCAGCTAAGCATCATCTGGCTGGTGCGGAGTTTTTGGCGGGTATTCCGGGCACGGTGGGCGGAGCGCTGGCAATGAATGCCGGATGTTTTGGCGCAGAAACCTGGGAGATTGTTGCGCGTGTGCAGATGATCAATCACAGTGGTGAGATATTTGTTCGCCAGCCTGAGGAATACACGATTGGCTATCGCAGTGTGAAACTGCAACATGCGTTGACCATTGCGACCGAGTCAGAATGGTTTGCGGGTGGATATTTTAGATTGTCGCATGGAGATCAGACGGAATCCCGGCAAAAAATTAAGCAATTATTGGCGCAACGCATGAATAGCCAGCCCCTGAACCAGCCGAACGCAGGTTCAGTATTTCACAATCCGCCTGGAGATTATGCGGCGCGTTTGATTGAAGCCTGTGGTTTAAAGGGATTTTGTATCGGCGGTGCTATGGTGTCACCTAAACATGCCAATTTTATCGTCAACACGGGCAATGCTAACGCAACGGATATTGAAGCATTGATCTTGCTGGTACAAGACAAGGTTCGGAAAGAGACAGGAATTGCATTGCTTCAGGAAGTTCGGATTATCGGTGATGCCAGGAGGCATGCACAATGATTGCGCACAACTTTGGCAAAGTTGCCGTACTGCTGGGTGGCCGATCTGCGGAACGCGAAATTTCGTTGCAAAGTGGACAAGCTGTTCTGGACGCGCTGCGTAGAAGCGGTGTCGACGCGCATCCATTTGATCCAGCCGAACAGGCATTGGAAGAACTGTTGCATCAGGGTTTCAGCAGAGCATTTATCGCACTGCATGGTCGTTTTGGCGAAGACGGCACGATTCAGGGCGCGCTTGAGTTGATGGGACTGCCCTATACCGGAAGTGGAGTGATGGCCAGTGCTTTGGCTATGGATAAGTGGCGCACCAAATTAATATGGCAGGCAACCGGCATTCAATCTCCTCGTTATGCTTTATTGCAGGCTGACAGTGACTTTGAAGAGATAGCTGAAACATTGGGTTTGCCGTTGATCGTCAAACCAGCGCGCGAGGGATCCACAATCGGTTTAAGTAAAGTACAGCGTAGCCAAGATCTGGCGGAAGCGTATCGATTGGCAGCACAACACGATGCTTTGGTGCTTGCCGAAGAATTTATTACCGGTAAAGAACTGACCGTGGCGATTCTGGGAGAAACGCCGCTGCCATTGGTAAGGATTGAGGTTGCCGGTGAACTTTATGATTATGAGGCGAAATATTTCTCGAATGATACGAAGTATTTCTGTCCAAGCGGTTTGCCGGATGAATTGGAGGCAGCGATCCAGGATCAAGCATTGCAAGCCTATCGGGTACTGGGGTGTGAAGGATGGGGAAGGATTGATCTGATTCTCAGTCACACAGGACAATTTTATTTTCTTGAAGCGAACACTTCTCCCGGGATGACCAGTCATAGCCTGGTACCGATGGCAGCAAGAACAGCGGGCATTTCATTTGAAGATTTGGTAATAAAAATATTGGCGTTGTCCCATGTGGAATAATCATCAGGCGCTTAATCTGCTATCCGGAATATTGCTGACTTCAGTGGCAATAGCGGTGCTGTATGTAATCGGTTTACGGCTTATCGAGCCGCCGTTGTTTCCAATCAAGGAAATCAATATTCAAGTTGTGAATGGTACAAAAACAGATGAAAAGAAATTGTTGAATGTTACTCATGAACAGATTGCGTATCTTGCCAGACATGAAATTAAAGGAAACTTTATTTCTGTGAATCTCACCGAAGTGCGCGAAGCTTTTGTAAAATTACCTTGGGTGCGTGATGCCAAAGTAAACAGGGAATGGCCGCATGGTTTGAATGTAATGCTTGAAGAGCATCAGGCATTGGCGTATTGGGGGAGTCATGCATTAGTTAATACCTATGGCGAAGTATTCCGCGTCACGGTAGAGCGGGATTTGCCAGTTTTTACCGGACCTAAAGAGGCGAGTGCGCAGGAGGTAGCGCAGCAATACCGGCGATTCAGTAAGATATTGGCACCGCTACAACAATCGATTGCGGAGGTCAATCTCACGCCACGCTATGCCTGGCGCATTCAGTTGGATACCGGAACTGTACTTGAATTAGGACGCAATGAAATTGAAGAAAGGCTTGTTCGCTATGTTGCAGTATATAACCACAGTATTGCCCGATTTAACCAGGAGGGGCCATTGGCCTATGTCGATTTGCGTTATCCCAATGGTTTTGCCATCCGTATGCCTGAAGCGATGCAGCATGCACCACGTAAATCCGGTTCGAGGAAAGAAACGTGAGACCAGGGAGATTAGCTAGATGAACAAAGCGAGAGAAAATAGAAACTTGATTGTTGGTCTCGATATCGGTACATCCAAAATTGTGGCTGTCGTCGCGGAAGTCATTCCGGAAGGCGGCTTTGAAGTGATTGGTTTAGGCAGTCACCCTTCACGTGGATTGAAAAAAGGAGTGGTGGCGAATATCGAAACAACGGTGAATGCCATTCAACGTGCTTTGGAAGAAGCGGAATTAATGGCGGACTGTAAAATTCATGAAGTGTATACCGGTATTGCCGGTAGCCATATCAAAGGCTTTAATTCGGACGGCATGGTGCCCATCAAGGATAAGGAAGTTACGGAGAAAGATGTGGAACGGGTAATGGAAGCCGCAAAGGCGGTGAACATACCGGCGGATCAGCAAATCCTGCATATCCTGAATCAGGAATTCATCATTGACGGTCAGGAAGATGTACGCGAGCCGGTGGGGATGAGTGGCATACGGTTGGAAGTGAAAGTGCATATTGTGACCGGCGCAGTTTCTGCGGCACAGAATATTATGAAGTGTGTGCATCGCTGTGGCTTGGAAGTGCGCGATTTGATACTGCAACCATTGGCGTCGGCGATGGCCGTGTTGTCCGACGATGAAAAAGATCTGGGTGTCTGCCTAGTGGATATCGGTGGTGGAACGACGGATATCGCAGTGTTTACCAATGGTGCCATCCGGCATACTGCAGTGATTCCGATTGCCGGTGATCAAGTGACTAATGATATTGCGATGGCATTGCGTACCCCCACTAAAAGTGCCGAGGACATCAAGTGCCGTTATGGTTGCGCGTTAAGGAGTTTGGCAGATACTCAGGAGATGGTAGAAGTTCCTGATGTGGGTAATCGCGGTTCGCGTCAGCTTTCCAGACAAACGCTGGCGGAGGTAATCGAGCCGCGGGTAGAAGAGCTGTATTGTATGGTGCAAGCCGAGCTACGCCGCAGCGGATTTGAAGAGCTACTTTCATCGGGAATAGTGATTACAGGCGGTTCTGCCTCATTACGGGGCATGGTGGAATTGGGTGAAGAGATTTTTCACATGCCGGTGCGCTTGGGGTTGCCTAATTACCATGGCAATTTAAAGGAAGTGATTCATACGCCACGATATTCTACGGGTATTGGCTTAATTCTCGCCGGTATCGAGCAGATGCAGCATCAACAAGGTTCAAAATTACAGGGGGGGTCCGCCAAGCAGATTCTTTCGAGAATGAAAGGATGGTTTCAGAGAAATTTTTAATGAGAAATTTCAAGGGTTGTGTTGGCAGTCAGGTGGCTTTAATTTCAATGTACTAAAGGAGAAACATTATGTTCGAAATCATGAATAACGAAACTCAGGAAGCAGTCATCAAAGTTGTTGGCGTGGGTGGTTGCGGCAGCAATGCAGTGGATCATATGATCCAGAATGGCATGCAAGGTGTTGAGTTTATCAGTATGAATACTGATGCACAGGCATTGAAAGGGAATAAAGCGTCGACGATATTGCAACTGGGTACCGGTATTACCAAAGGGTTGGGCGCAGGGGCAAATCCTGAAATCGGACGTGAAGCCGCGCTTGAAGATCGCGATCGCATTGCGGAGCTGATTCAAGGTGCGGATATGCTGTTTATCACCGCAGGCATGGGCGGTGGAACTGGCACCGGTGCAGCACCGGTGGTTGCACAAGTTGCCAAAGAAATGGGTATTTTAACCGTGGCGGTGGTCAGTAAGCCATTCGCTTTTGAAGGCAAGCGCCTGTTGGCTGCGAAAGCAGGCATGGAAGCGCTCTCCCAGCATGTTGATTCGTTGATTGTGATTCCTAACGATAAACTGATGATGGTGTTAGGCAACGACATTTCCATGCTGGATGCATTTAAAGCCGCTAATGATGTGCTCTACGGTGCGGTAGCCGGTATTGCCGAAGTGATTAATTGTCCAGGTCTGGTTAACGTTGATTTTGCCGACGTAAAAACCGTGATGTCGGAAATGGGTATGGCGATGATGGGTTCAGCTTTAGCCGCCGGCGTTGATCGCGCTCGCGTTGCCGCAGAACGTGCAGTTTCAAGTCCGTTGCTGGAAGATATTTCTTTATCAGGTGCTCGGGGTATTCTGGTCAATATTACCGCCAGTGCATCGCTCAAAATGCGCGAAGTGCACGAAGTGATGAGCGCTATTAAAAATTTGACCGCCGAAGATGCGACCATTATTGTAGGTACGGTCATTGACGAAAATATGGCTGAAGATTTACGTGTGACCATGGTAGCTACCGGATTGGGTAATCTGGTCAATCAAAGTCAAGGCCAGAACACACCCTTAACGGTTATTCATAGCCGTACTGGGACAGATGACCGGGATTCCATATATGCCACTGAAGAACCGGCAGTTATGCGTACAGGTAGAAGAAGCAACGCCACAGTGGCAGCAATGCGTCAATCCGGTGTTGATCCAATGGACATCCCAGCTTTCTTGAGAAGACAAGCGGATTAGTCTGATTTATTGGGGAATGCTTTGCTGCCCTGTTGGTGATCCGGCAGGGTGGTTTTGCAAATGACTCAATTTGAATGATCGGAAGAAATGATTGTTGGGGCTGTGCTTGTGCTAACTGCTTTAGTTTCTCTAAGCCCTAAGAGCGATAAGATTTCAGTAATCGGGCGGGATTATAAAATACTATTTGGAGCCTATAAAAAGTATCTCAAACCGGATGATTAATGATCCAGAAAGCTCCCGCCATTATTGATGCATGTCTCTTTAATGAAAGATGGCTGTAATTTATGGTTTTTTGTAGTTCCGCTGTAATAGTGTTTATCTGAAATAATGCCATCCGGATCTTTAAACTTCAGACATCGCCCGATACGTTTTTCCTCTGGGCAACTCGTTCCGCGGGTGCAGTATTTTGTCATTAGTCCACCCTGAACAATTCTATTTTCAGGCATAAGCGCCAGCAAGACGATGATTGGTTCTGTCATCATTGGTTGGTAGCCAATCCAAGCGCAGGAAAATCAAGACAAGAAGAAGTCGCAGCTTCCTCAGGATCATCCGCAGGTTGTGTCCGCAACCGCAGAGGATGGCATGAAAGGCATCGCCATCTGCGCCTTTCAGCCAGTTTCTGCGAAGGCGGCCGTCGTTTTTCATATGCCCGATTACCGGTTCGATGGCGC
>WBZX01000423.1_pt1 | contig 38991 bp, 40 predicted proteins | sample 5204211 | NCBI WGS metagenome assembly WBZX01 (sample SAMN12344362, study PRJNA552823) | activated sludge metagenome | biome: Activated sludge suspended growth; feature: Nitrification reactor; material: Wastewater; isolation source: activated sludge from nitrification reactor of wastewater...
GGTGGTGGAGACGGTGATCGAGCGCATCCGGCCGGACAAGGACGTCGACGGCTTCCATCCCTACAACATCGGCCGTCTGGCGGTGAAGATGCCGACGCTGCGGCCTTCCACCCCGCGCGGCATCATGACGCTGCTGCGCGCCACCGGCGAGGAACTGCGCGGCAGGAACGCGGTGATGGTCGGTGCCTCCAACATCGTCGGCCGGCCGATGAGCCTGGAACTGCTGCTGGCCGGCTGCACCATCACGGTGTGCCACAGCGCCACCCGCGACCTGGAAAGCTTCGTGCGTTCGGCCGAGATCCTGGTGGTGGGCGTGGGCCGCCCGCGCATGATTCCGGGCGAGTGGATCCGCGAGGGCGCGATCGTGATCGACGTCGGCATCAATCGCCTCGACGACGGCAAGCTCTGCGGCGACGTGGACTACGACGGCGCCGCGCAGCGCGCGAGCTGGATCACGCCGGTGCCCGGCGGCGTCGGCCCGATGACCGTGGCGACGCTGCTGGAAAACACGCTGGAAGCGGCGCTGATGCACAATCCCTGAGGGGGAGCGGTAAGGGGTAAGCGGTAAGCGGGGAGCGGGGAGCGGTTAAGCGGGTCAGGCCGCGTGCAGCGCCCGCAGGTAGGCCACGTCGACGAAGGGCTGGCCGAGGTCGGGGCCGGCGACCAGGCGGTTCGGCGCGCCGGGGTCGCCCAGGTCGGACAGCACCACGGCGGCGCCGGTGAAGTCGTGGTCGAGGGTGTAGTCGTTCACGGTCACCAGGGTTTTCAGGCCGGCGCCGAGGCTGGCGCGCAGGCCGTTTTCCGAATCCTCGAAGGCCAGACAGACGGCGGGGGCGAGGCCCATTTTTTCCATGGCGTGGAAGTAGATGTCCGGCGCCGGCTTCTTGGCCGGCACGATGTCGCCGGCGGCGATGACCTCGAACCAGTCCTGCGTGCCCGGGCCGAGGCTGTGTTCGAGCAGCACGGTGACGTTTTCCGGCGTGGTGGTGGTGGCGATCGCCAGCCGCAGGCCGGCGGCGCGCGCCTCCAGCAGCAGGCGCTTCACGCCGGGGCGCATGGGGATGCCGCCGCGCGCGGCGAGATCGGCATAGTGCCGGGTCTTGGCTTTGTGCAGGTTCGCCACCATGTCGTCGAAATCGGCCGGCTTCCTATAGTCCGGCCGATACTGGTCGATATAGTGCTTCATCCGTTCCTTGCCGCCGGTGACGGCGAGCAGCTTGCCGTACAGGGCGACGTCCCAGTGCCAGTCCAGGCCGGCTTCCGCGAAAGCCTGGTTGAATGCGGGGCGGTGGCCGTCGCGCTCGGTATCGGCGAGCGTGCCGTCCACGTCGAAGAGCAGGGCTTGTAAGGTCATGGGGTATGCAGGGGACAGTAAACAATCATCCGGGACGCGGCCCGGACAGACAGGGGAAAGAGATCGAGATGGCTGAAACCTTGATGCGCTTCGCACCCTACAAGGCGAAAAAGGGCGAGGAGTACATGAATCCGAAACAGCTCGCGCATTTTCGCAAAATGCTGGAAGACTGGAAAGCCGCGCTGTCGCAGGACATCGACACCACCCTGCACGCCATGCAGGACGAGCAGACCGTGTTCGCCGATCCCAACGACCGTGCCACCCAGGAATCCGACATGGCGCTGGAACTGCGCAATCGCGATCGCGAACGCAAGCTGATCAGGAAGATCAACGAGACCCTCGCCAAGATCGACGGCGGCGACTACGGCTACTGCGAGGCCTGCGGCGTGGAAATCGGCCTGGAGCGCCTGCAGGCCCGGCCGACCGCGACGCTGTGCATCGATTGCAAGACCCTGGAGGAAATCCGGGAACGCCAGATGGCCCGGTAAGTTCTGGCACAATAGGCCGACTAGCGATAGCAATGACCGGCACAGCCGGCACGACGCGGAGATTGCCATGCCCGACACCACCGATTTCGACCGCTATTACGACGGCCTGCTCTACAGCGTGATGCGCTGGGACCAGCTGACCGCTTTCTGGGACAGGCTCGACGCCGGTGCCGGCTGGTATCTGTATGCCGTGGGCCAGGGCGTGCCCGAGGCCCCGGCGCCGGCCGACAAGGTGAAGCAGTTCATGCGCGAGCTCGACGAACTGCTGCGCCGCGAACACCACGAGGACTACTGCGCCATCGTCTATGCCGACAACCTGGACGCGCCCAATTTCGTGAAGATCTACGATCCCAACCATCTCGGCAGTTCGTGCGGATCGAGCGCCATGAAATCCTCGGTGCTGCCGGGCTGGCTGATGAGCAGGACGCCGCCGCGCGAGCTGGAGATGCGGGCGCCGGTGACGGGGCAGCGCAGGCGATGGTGGGAGAGCTTCCTCGGAACCGCCGCATGAAAAAACCGCGCACAAGGCGCGGTTTTTTCATGGCCGGGAAGAATTACTTCTTGGCGGCTTCGGGCGCAGCTGCTTCGGCCTTCTTCTCTTCGTGCTTCTTGGCGGTCACGTGGTGCTTCTTGGTCGCCTTGTGGGGGGCCGCGGCCGGCTTCTCGGCAGCAGCAGCCTTCTCGGCGGCGGGAGCAGCGTCGGCGGCGACGGCGGACAGGCTGAAGGCACCGATCATGGAAGCGGCGATCAGGGAGGACATCAGTTTGCTCATTACAAATCTCCTGTGAGTGGATGGCATGCAAAGCGGGGTGCTTGTGCATGGAGCGCACTATGCGACCCGATACTTACACGAACCTTACGCGGCGGACCCGGCGCAGCGCCTTGTTCCGGCAAGGCAAAGTCGCGCTGACGGGTGAGTTTGTGTCAGACTTTCCGGCATGAAAATCCTCCTGGTGGAAGACGATCCGACGCTGGGCGACGCCGTGATGCGCGCGACCCGGCAGGCGGGCTTCGCCGTCGACTGGACGCGCGACGGCGTGCAGGCCGACAACGCACTGGCCGATTACGCCTACGATGCCGTGCTGCTCGATCTTGGCCTGCCGCGTCGCGAGGGACTCGACGTCCTGCGCCGCTTGCGCAAGCGCGGCGCGACGCTGCCGGTGATGATCCTGACCGCCCGCGACAGCGTGGAGGAACGGGTGCGCGGGCTGGACGCGGGCGCCGACGATTACCTGCTGAAACCTTTCGCGCTCGACGAGATGCTGGCGCGTTTGCGTGCCCTGCTGCGCCGCGCGCACGGTGTGGTCGATACGGAAATTCGCGTGGGCCGCCTCTGTTTCGACAGCGTCAAGCGCCAGGCGCGCATCGACGAAGTGCCGCTCAGCCTGTCGGCGCGCGAAATCGAGGTGCTGGAAATCCTGCTCAGTCACGCCGGCCGCGTCACCGCCAAGGAAGCCATCGCCGACCGCCTCACGGGCTGGGACGAGGAGGTGGGCGAGAACGCAGTCGAGGTCTACATTCATCGCCTGCGGCGCAAGCTGGAGGGCTCGGATGCGGTCATCCGCACCTTGCGCGGCCTGGGCTACCTGCTGGAGGCGGCGCATTGAATCCGGAACGCAGAACCAGCCTGCGCCAACAGCTGATCGTGCGCATGCTGTCGATGATGATGCCGCTGTTCGGCCTGCTGTGGGTCGTCGCGCATTTCTCCAGCCAGTACTTCATCAATGCGGCTTTCGATCGCTCGCTGGTGCGTCGTACCTACGCGCTCGCCGACCAGATCGAGGTGCTGCGCGGCAAGGTGCAGCTCGATCTGCCGCTGGCCGCCCGCGAAATGCTGGTGTTCGACCAGGAAGACCTGCTGTTTCACCGTGTCGTCGACCCCGACGGGCAGGTGGTCGAGGGCGAGAACCGCATGCCGCCGCTGCCCGGCGGCAAGCCGATCCAGCCGGGCCAGCTGATCCTCTACAACGGTAGCAAGGAGGGCGAACCCGTGCGCGTGGCGGCGTTCGGCCTCTCGCTGCGCGGCACGAGCGCGAGCGGCACTGCGCTGATCCAGGTCGGCGAGACCCTGTCGCGGCGAACGGCCCTGGCCCAGCGGGCGACGCTGGCCATCGTGATCCCCATGTTCCTGATGACACTGACCGCGGCGGCGGCGATCGCCTACGGCGTCAGGCGCGGCCTGGAGCCGGTTGGCCGCCTGCGCGACCGCCTGTCGTCGCGCCAGGCCTTCGATCTCAGTCCGGTTCCGCTGGAAGGCACGCCAACCGAATTGCGTCCCTTCCTCGACGAGATCAACTTCCTGCTGCAGCGTCTGGCCGAGGCGGTGGACGCGCAATCGCGTTTCGTGTCGGATGCGGCGCACCAGCTGCGCACGCCCATCGCGGGCATTCGCGCCCAGGCCGAGGCGGCTCTGGCGGCCGGCGACGGGGAGAGCGCGCGGCACGCCCTCTCGCGCATCGCGCATGCGGCGCAGAACATGGGCGACCTGGTGCAGAAGCTGCTGGTGCTGGCGCGCATGGATGCGGCGGAAAACACCCTGCACCTGGCGTCGCTGGATGCTGCCGAGGTGGCCCGCGAGGTGGCGCGCGAATGGGTACCACGGGCGCTCGAACGGGGCGTCGAGATCGGTTTCGACCAGCAGCCCGGCGGCTCCGTCCTGCAGGGGGACGCGTTGTTGCTGAAGGAAATGCTCGGCAATCTCATCGACAATGCCCTGCGCTACGGGGCGACCCGCATTGCCGTGTCGACGGGGTGTTCGGCGCAAGGCGCATGCTGGCGCGTGACGGACAACGGCCCCGGCATTCCGGCGGCGCAGCGCGGCGCCGTGTTCGCGCCTTTCCATCGGATAGCCCATGGCGTCGAGGGCGCGGGCCTGGGCCTGACGATCGTGCAGCGCATTGCGCAGTTGCACGGTGCGACGGTCGAACTGGGCGACGCCGGCGAAGGAAGCGGACTGGCAGTCACGATACGCTTTCCGTCGCGGCCCGAACCGGCATAAAAAAACCGCGCCTTGCGGCGCGGCTTGAGGACGGATGCGTTCAGCGTCAGCTGGCGCTGGGCGTTTCGCTGCCGGCATTGGGCGCATCGAGCAGCGCCTTCATCGACAGCCGCAGGCGGCCTTTCTCGTCGGCCTCGAGCACTTTCACCTTCACGACCTGGCCTTCCTTGAGGTAGTCGCCGATGGCGTTGACGCGCTCGTGGGCGATCTGGGAGATGTGCAGCAGGCCGTCGCGGCCGGGCAGCACGTTGACGATGGCGCCGAAGTCGAGCAGCTTGACGATGGGGCCTTCGTAGACGCCGCCGACTTCGACTTCGGCGGTGATCTCCTCGATGCGCTTCCTGGCGAGTTCGCCCTGTTCGATGCTGGTGCAGGCGATCTTCACCGAGCCGTCTTCCTGGATGTCGATCTGGGTGCCGGTTTCCTCGGTGAGTGCGCGGATGACGGCGCCGCCCTTGCCGATCACGTCGCGGATCTTCTCGGGGTTGATCTTCATGGCGATGATGCGCGGGGCGTAGGCCGACATCTGGCCGGTGCCGGTGACGGCGCCCTTCATGATGCCGAGGATGTGCATGCGGCCTTCCTTCGCCTGGGTGAGGGCGGCCTGCATGATTTCCTTGGTGATGCCGTTGATCTTGATATCCATCTGCAGGGCGGTGACGCCCTTCTCGGTGCCGGCGACCTTGAAGTCCATGTCGCCCAGGTGATCCTCGTCGCCGAGGATGTCGGTGAGCACGGCGAAGCGGTTGCCTTCCTTGATCAGGCCCATGGCGATGCCGGCGACGTGCGCCTTGAGCGGTACGCCGGCGTCCATCAGCGAGAGACAGCCGCCGCACACCGAGGCCATCGACGAGGAGCCGTTGGATTCGGTGATCTCGGACACCACGCGCATGGTGTAGTCGAACTCCTCCTTGGGCGGCAGCACGGCGAGCAGCGCGCGCTTGGCCAGGCGGCCGTGGCCGATTTCGCGGCGCTTGGGCGTGCCGACGCGGCCGGTTTCGCCGGTGGCGAAGGGGGGCATGTTGTAGTGCAGCATGAAGCGGTCGGAGTAGCTGCCTTCGAGCGCGTCGATGGTCTGCTCGTCGCGGCCGGTGCCCAGCGTGGTGACGACCAGCGCCTGGGTTTCGCCGCGGGTGAACAGGGCGGAACCGTGGGTGCGCGGCAGCACGCCGTTGCGGATGGTGATGGGGCGCACGGTACGGGTGTCGCGGCCGTCGATGCGCGGCTGGCCGGAGAGGATGCGGTTGCGCACGACGCCGGCTTCCAGGCGGTGGAAGGCGTCCTTCACCACGTTGGCGGCGACGGTGTCCATGTCGGCGGTGATGAGCGCGGCATAGGCGGCGTTGCGGATTTCGTCCACGGCGGCCATGCGGGCCTGCTTCTGTTTGATGTTGTAGGCGTCCTGCAGGCGGGCCTCGGCGAGTTCCCTGAGGCGCGAGACCATCGCGGTGTCCTCGGCGGGCGGCGTCCATTCCCAGGTGTCGGCACCGGCTTCGTCGGCGAGTTCGTTGATGGCGTTGATGGCGGCCTGCAGCTGGGTGTGGCCGAACACGACCGCGCCGAGCATCACGTCTTCGGGCAGTTCCATCGCTTCGGATTCGACCATCAGGACGGCGGTCTCGGTGCCGGCGACGACGAGGTCGAGGGCGGAATTCTTGAGTTCGGCGTTGCTCGGGTTGAGCACGTATTCGCCGTTGATGAAGCCCACGCGCGCGGCGCCGATGGGGCCGTCGAAGGGGACGCCGGACAGCATCAGCGCGGCCGAGGCGCCGAGCATGGCAGGGATGTCGGCGGAGACTTCGGGGTTGGACGACAGTACGGTGGCGATGATCTGCACTTCGTTGAAGAAGCCTTCGGGGAAGAGCGGACGGATCGGACGGTCGATCAGGCGCGAGATCAGGGTTTCGCCTTCGGACGGGCGGCCTTCGCGCTTGAGGAAGCCGCCGGGGATGCGGCCCGCGGCGTAGGTTTTTTCCTGGTAGTCGACGGTCAGCGGGAAGAAGTCCTGGCCGGGCTTGACGTCGGTCTTGGCGACGACGGTGACGAGCACGACGGTGTCTTCGACGTTGACGATGACTGCGCCGCCGGCCTGGCGGGCGATCTCGCCGGTTTCCAGGACGACCTGGTGGCGGCCGTAGGTAAACGTTTTCTTGATTGCGCTCACACGAGTTCCTTTCGAAGCAAAAACGCCCCGCGAGTGCGGGGCGTGCGAATCAGGGGGCGGGATGCCCCATCCACTGTGCCGGTGCCTGAATGCGGCAGGTCATCACAGCGGTCGGACGATTTACTTGCGCAGACCGAGGCGGTCGATCAGGGTCTTGTAGCTTTCCAGATTGGTGCGCTTGAGATAGTCCAGCAGCTTGCGGCGGCGGCTGACCATCTTGAGCAGGCCGCGGCGCGAGTGGTGGTCCTTCATGTTGACCTTGAAATGCTCGGTCAGGTCGTTGATGCGCGCCGTGAGCAGGGCCACCTGCACTTCGGGGGAGCCGGTGTCGGCGGCGGCGCGCTGGTAATTGGCGACGATTTCGGCTTTTTGGGCGACGGTAACAGCCATGGTGTACTCCTTGAGTAATCGCGTGGCCTGCGGCTGTGCGGGACACGTTCCGGGAAACCGGCGATTGTACGCGAAAATGTCATGCAAATTCAAGTCGCCATGAGCCGGCGCGGCGTCAGGCGCCCGTCCGCGGCGTCGGCCAGGCCGACGAAATCGGCATCCCGGTAGACGCGCACCAGGCCGGCGAGGCCGGCGGCGGATTCGGCGCTGCGTCCCTGGCGCAGGGCAGTGGCATCCGCCGCGTCGAGCTGCAGGGCGGGCAGGTGGGCGACCAGGCAGTCGGGCGGCAGCAGCAGGGCGCGGCGCGCGTCCAGCGGCAGGGCTTCCAGCGTGTCCAGCCGATGCGCCTGGGCGAGGTCGAAGCCGCCGGCGGCGGTGCGCGTGAGCCCGGTGAGGTGGGCGCCGCAGCCCAGCGCCTCGCCGATGTCCTGCGCCAGGGTACGCACGTAGGTGCCGGCGCTGCACGCCACGTCGAACACCACGCGCGGCGGCGCGCATTCGACGAGGTCGAGCGCGGCGATGCGGACCGTGCGCGGCGGCCGTTCGATGTCGATGCCGGCGCGGGCGTATTCGTACAGCGGGCGGCCCTGGTGCTTGAGTGCGGAGTGCATGGGCGGAACCTGTTCGATCTCGCCCAGGAAGCGCGGTAGGGTCGCGGCGACGGCGGTGCAGTCGGCGTCGACCGGGCGCTCGGACAGTACTTCGCCTTCGGGGTCGCCGGTCGACGTGATGACGCCCAGCCGCATGGTCGCGCGGTAGCGCTTGTCGGAATCGAGCAGGAAGGCGGAAAACTTGGTGGCTTCGCCGAAGCACAGCGGCAGCAGGCCGTCGGCGAAGGGGTCGAGGGTGCCGGTGTGGCCGGCCTTCAGGGCGGCCAGCAGCCACTTGGCTTTCTGCAGTGCGGCATTCGAGGTGAGCCCGACGGGCTTGTCGAGCAGCAGGACGCCGTCGACGGGCTGGCGCGCGATCTTCACGCGTCCTTGGGGTGCTTGGCGTCCTCGGCGACGGCGGTTTCGATGAGCTTCGAGAGTTCCATGCCGCGTTCGACCGAGCGGTCGTAGACGAAGGTGAGCCGGGGCACCACGCGCAGCTGCATGCGATGCGAAAGCTGCGAACGCAGGAAGCCGCTGGCGCGCTGCAGGCCCTGCAGGCAGGCTTCGTGCGCCGCCTGGTCGCCCAGCGTGGTGAAGAAGACCTTGGCGAATTCCATGTCGCGGTTCACCTCGACCTCGGTGATGGTGAGCATGCCGACGCGCGGATCCTTCACTTCCTGGCGGATCAGCTCCGGCAGTTCGCGCTGGATCTGGTCGGCGATGCGGCGGGCGCGGGGGAAATCCTTGGGCATAGGGATCGGGGCGAGCGGGGAGAAGGAAGCACGCGGTCACGCCGCGCGCAATTCCCGGTCCTAGAACCTGGACCCTGGTCCCCCGGTTCTCATAGTGAACGCGCCACCTCGACCACCTCGAACACTTCGAGGATGTCGCCTTCCTGGATGTCGTTGAAGTTCTTCAGGCTGAGGCCGCATTCGAAATTGGCCTTGACCTCCTTCACGTCGTCCTTGAAGCGCTTCAGCGAATCGAGTTCGCCTTGGTGGATGACCACGTTGTTGCGCAGCAGGCGTACGCCGGCGCCGCGCTTGACCACGCCGTCGGTGACGTAGCAGCCGGCGATGGTGCCGACCTTGGAGATGACGAAGACCTGGCGGACCTCGACGGTGCCGATGACGGTTTCCTTCTTCTCGGGCGCCAGCATGCCGGACAGGGCGGCTTTCACCTCGTCCACGGCTTCGTAGATGATGTTGTAGTAGCGGATGTCGACGCCGTTGGCCTCGGCGAGCTTGCGCGCCTGGGCGTCGGCACGCACGTTGAAGCCGATCAGCACCGCCTTGGACGCCAGCGCGAGGTTGACGTCGGATTCGGTGATCGCGCCCACCGCGCTGTGGATGACGTTGACCTTGACCTCGTCGGTGGAGAGCTTGGCCAGCGCGTGCGCCAGGCCTTCGTACGAACCCTGCACGTCGGCCTTGAGGATGACCGGCAGTTGCTTGGTCTCGCCTTCGCCCATCTGTTCGAACATGGATTCGAGCTTGGCCGCCTGCTTCTTGGCGAGTTGCACGTCGCGGAACTTGCCCTGGCGGAACAGCGCGATCTCGCGCGCCTTCTTCTCGTCGGGCAGGACCATCATGTCCTCGCCGGCGTGCGGCACGTCGGAGAGGCCCTGGATTTCGACCGGGATCGAGGGGCCGGCTTCGGCGACGGTCTTGCCGGCCTCGTCGAGCATGGCGCGCACGCGGCCGAAGACCTGGCCGGCGAGCACCATGTCGCCGCGCTTCAGCGTGCCGGACTGCACCAGCAGGGTCGCGACCGGGCCCTTGCCCTTGTCCAGCCGCGCTTCGATGACGATACCCTTGGCGGGGCCATCGGCCGGCGCCTTCAGCTCCAGCACTTCGGCCTGCAGCAGGATGGCGTCGAGCAGGCCGTCGATGTTGGTGTTGGCCTTGGCCGACACGTCGACGAACTGCGATTCGCCGCCCCATTCTTCCGGGGTGATGCCGTGCTGCGACAGTTCCTGGCGGATGCGCTCGGGGTTGGCTTCGGGTTTGTCGATCTTGTTCACCGCGACCACCACCGGCACTTCGGCGGCCTTGGCGTGGTGGATGGCCTCGATCGTTTGCGGCATCACGCCGTCGTCGGCGGCGACGACCAGCACGACGATGTCGGTGGCCTTGGCGCCGCGCGCGCGCATGGCGGTAAAGGCCTCGTGGCCCGGCGTGTCGAGGAAGGTGATGATGCCTTTCTCGGTCTCGACGTGGTAGGCGCCGATGTGCTGGGTGATGCCGCCCGCTTCGCCGCTGGCGACGCGGGTGCGGCGGATGGTGTCGAGCAGCGAGGTCTTGCCGTGGTCGACGTGACCCATAATGGTGACCACGGGCGGACGCGGCAGCAACGCGTGTTCGGTCGTGGCGCTGTCGTCGAGCAGGAAGGCCTCGGGGGTATCGAGTGCGGCCGGCTTGCCGACGTGGCCCATTTCCTCGACCACGATGATGGCGGTTTCCTGGTCCAGCACCTGGTTGATGGTGACCATGCTGCCGAGTTTCATCAGGGTCTTGATGACCTCGGCCGCCTTCACCGACATCTTGTGGGCGAGTTCGGCCACGGTGATGGTCTCGGGCACCAGGATTTCACGCACGATGGGCTCGGTCGGGGCGACGAAGCTGGAGGACTCGTCGTGGCCGGACTTGGACTTGCCCTTGCGGCCGCGCCAGCCGGCGTCCGGAGTGGCGCCGCCGCGGGTCTTGAGGCCGCCCTTGCGACGGTCGTTGTCGTCCTTCCAGGTGTCGGCTTTCTTGGGGCTTTTCTTGTCGTCCTTGCCTGCGCCCGCCTTGTCCGGCCGGTGCAGGGTTTTGTCGGTGGCCGCGGCAGGAGCGGGGGCGGCCGCCTTCTGCGCCTCGGCCAGCTTGGCCGCTTCGCGTGCGGCTTCCGCCTGCTTGCGCAGGGCTTCGCGCTCGGTGCGGGCCTTGGCATCGGCGGCCTGGCGTTCCAGCAGGGCCTGGTGGCGGCGTGACTCTTCTTCGCGTGCCTTGAGCTCGGCCTCGTTGAGGATGGAGGCCTTCTTCACGCGGGTGGTTTTCTTGACGACGGGCGCCGCATCGGGGGCCGGCGCCGCTTCCGCTTCGGCAGGCGCCTCGGCGACGACCGGCGCGGGCTCGGCGACGGGCTGGGCCTCGGCGACCACGGGTTCGGGGACGACGACCGGTTCCTGAACAGGGACGGGTTCGGGTTCGACGACCGGGGCCGGCGGCGCTTCGGCGACGACGGCAGCCCTGGCGGCCTCGGCCTGGGCTTCGGCAGCGAGCGTGGCAGGGTCGCGTTTCACATAGGTGCGCGATTTGCGGACCTCGACCTGGATGGTGCGCGACTTGCCGGAACTGTCGGTCTTGCGGATCTCGCCCGTCTGCTTGCGCGTGATGGTGATCTTGGTTTTGCCCGTATCCCCGCCGCCGCCGTGCATCTTGCGCAGGTAGTCGAGCAGGTGTGCCTTGTCGGCTTCGGTCACGGGGTCGGCCGCATCGTTCTTGTCGACGCCAGCTGCCTTCAGCTGTTCCAACAACAGCTGGGGCGGCAATTTCAGTTCCTGTGCGAATTGTTCAACGTTCATGCAATCCTCGTGGCATGTAGTGCCTGTTCAACCGATGGGCTCAACCTTGTGCGAACCAGGGTGCGCGCGCGGCCATGATCAGCTGCTTGGCGCGTTCGGCGTCCATTGCGGCCATTTCGGTCAATTCGTCGACCGCCAGTTCGGCCAGGTCCTCGGTCGTGTGCACGCCCTTGCTGGCAAGCGTGCGGGCGGTTTCGGCGTCCATGCCCTCGAGCGACAGCAGGTCGCCGGCGGAGGCCTCGACCTGTTCCTCGCCGACGATGGCGGCGGTCAGCAGGGCGTTGCGGGCACGGTTGCGCAGTTCGTTGACCAGGTCTTCGTCAAAGGCCTCGATCTCGAGCATTTCGTTGAGCGGGACGTAGGCGACCTCCTCCAGCGTGGAGAAGCCTTCGTCGACCAGGATCTGGGCGACTTCCTCGTCGACGTCGAGCTTGGCGATGAACAGGTCGAGTGTCTTGCGGCTCTCGCTCGACTGCTTCTCGTCTGCGGCTTCGCGCGACATGATGTTGAGCTCCCAGCCGGTCAGCTCGGAGGCCAGGCGCACGTTCTGGCCGCCGCGGCCGATGGCCATTGCCAGCTGCTCCTCGTCGACCACCACGTCCATGCTGTGCTTGTCCTCGTCGACGACGATGGAGCTGACCTCGGCAGGCGCCAGCGCGTTGATCACGTACTGCGCGGGGTCGGCCGACCAGTGGATGATGTCGACGCGCTCGCCGGCGAGCTCGTTGGTCACCGAGGTGACGCGCGAGCCCCTGAGGCCGATGCAGGTGCCGATGGGGTCGATGCGCGGGTCGTGCGAGACGACAGCGATCTTGGCACGCAGGCCGGGGTCGCGGGCGGCCGCCTTGATCTCGAGCAGGCCTTCCTCGATCTCGGGCACTTCGAGCTCGAACAGCTTCATGATGAATTCGGGGGCGGTACGCGACAGCACGACCTGCGGTCCGCGGTTGCCGCGGTCGATGCGCAGCAGGTAGGCACGCACGCGGTCGCCGACGCGCAGGTTCTCGCGCGGGATCATCTGGTCGCGGTGCAGGAAGCCCTCGACGCGCCCGGATTCGATGATCGCGTTACCGCGGTCGATGCGCTTGACGACGCCGTTGACGAGGTGTTCCTTGCGGGCCAGGAAGTCCTGGATGATCTGCTCGCGTTCGGCGTCGCGGATCTTCTGCAGGATGACCTGCTTGGCGGCCTGGGCGCCGATGCGGCCGAACTCGATGTTTTCCAGCGGTTCCTCGATGTAGTCGCCGACCTCGATGTCGGGGTGGGTATCCTGGGCGTCGACGAGCAGGATCTGGTAGTCCTCGGATTCGAGTTCGACTTCGGTGACGACCTGCCAGCGGCGGAAGGATTCGTAGTCGCCCGTCTCGCGGTCGATCGACACGCGCACGTCGGCGTCTTCCTTGAAGCGCTTCTTGGTGGCCTGGGCGAGCGCCTGCTCGAGTGCCTCGAACACCACTTCCTTGTCCACGTTCTTTTCGCGGGCCAGCGCGTCGGCCAGCATCAACATTTCACGACTCATCTTTCACCTCCAGCTTCTCGCCTAAACCATGGGTTTCAGGCGGGCACTGTCCACATTTCCCAAATCCACCGACACGTCCTTGCCGTCGACCGTCAGTTTCACCGCATTGCCGTCCAGTCCGACCAGCTGGCCGACCAGCTTGCGCCGGTTGTCCAGGGGGATCCGCAGTTTGAGCGTTACCAGCTCGCCGGCGAAACGCGCATAGTCCTGCGGCTTGACCAGCGGACGGTCGAGTCCCGGCGACGACACCTCCAGCCGGTCGTAGTCGATGTTCTCGACCGTCAACCAGTGCGTCAGGTGATTGCTCGCCGCGACGCAATCGTCGATCGTCACGCCGCCGGTCTTGTCGATGAAGACCCGCAGCAAGCCGCGTCCGGCGCGTTCAAGCAACACCAGTTCGTAACCGAGACCGGCGAGCACAGGCTCCAGGCGGGCGTTCAGGTCCATCATCGCGAGGCGGCACCCCAAAAATAAAAAATGGGCACAACGCCCATTTGTCCATGAATCAAGCCGCAGAATTATAGCACCGGAGGCTGCCGACTGGAAAGGGAATGCTTGGTGCCCGGAACCGGAATCGAACCGGTACGCCATCGCTGGCGAGGGATTTTAAGTCCCTTGTGTCTACCAATTTCACCATCCGGGCCGAGCGGACAGCGAGAAGTCTGGAGGCGCGGGCCGGAGTCGAACCGACCTACACGGATTTGCAATCCGGTGCATAACCGCTTTGCTACCGCGCCCTGAAGGCAAAGCCATAACAGCTTAAGCGAAAAGGGGAAAACGTTTGACCGTTTTCCCCGGAATCCTGGAGCGGGAAAGGAGGTTCGAACTCCCGACCTCAACCTTGGCAAGGTTGCGCTCTACCAGCTGAGCTATTCCCGCGTTGAAGGCTGCGCATTATGGTGATTCCGGTTTTTTCTGTCAACACCTTCACGCGCTTTTCTGCAGGGCGCGTGACGCCATCGCCAGGTAGTAGGCCATGGAGACGAGGGTGAGCAGGGCGGCGATCCAGATGAGGATTTCCCCGGTGAATGCGATGGGCAGGCCGGCCAGCGGATCGAAATACAGCAGCAGGACGATGGCGACCATCTGCGCGGCAGTCTTCAGCTTGCCGACAAAGGACACCGCGACGCTGGCCGACTTGCCGGCCTTGGCCATCCATTCGCGCAGGGCGGAGATGGTGATTTCGCGGCCGATGATGATGAGGCCGACGAGGGGCGCCACCCGGTCGATGTCGATCAGCACGATGAGCGCGGCGGCGACCATGAGCTTGTCGGCGACCGGGTCGAGGAAGGCGCCGAAGGCGGAAGTCTGGCCGAGCGCCCGGGCGAGGTAGCCGTCGAACCAGTCGGTCAGGGCGGCGATGCCGAAGAAGGCGGCCGCCAGCTGGTTGGCCTGGTGCAGGGTCACCCAGCCGTCCGGCAGGTAGAACACGCCCGCCATCAGGGGGATGAGGAAGATGCGCAGCCAGGTGAGCAGGTTGGGGACGTTGAGCGGCATCAGTGCAGGGCGCCGTAGATGGTTTCCGCCAATTCTCGACTGATACCGTTCACCGAGGCAAGCGCGTCGACGCCGGCGTCGCGCACGCCCTGCAGGCCGCCGAAGTGCTCCAGCAGCTGTTTGCGCCGCTTGGGGCCGATGCCGGGGATGTCTTCCAGCGTCGATTGCAGGCGCGCCTTGCCGCGTCTGGCGCGGTGGCCGGTGATGGCGAAGCGGTGCGCCTCGTCGCGTACCTGCTGGATGAGATGGAAGCCGGGATGGTCCTTGGCGAGCCTGAGCTCGCGGCCGTCGGCGAAGATCAGCGTTTCGAGTCCCGGCTTGCGCGATTCGCCCTTGGCGACGCCGAGCAGCAGCACGTCGGAGAGACCGAGTTCGGCCATGGCTTCGACCGCGCTGGAAATCTGCCCCTTGCCGCCGTCGATCAGCAGCAGGTCGGGCAGCACGCCGTTTTCCTCGACGCTTTTCTGGAAGCGCTTGGTGAGTGCGGCGCGCATCGCGGCGTAGTCGTCGCCGGGCGTGATGCCGCCGATGTTGTAGCGCCGGTAGTCGGCCTTCTTCAGGTCGTCGCCTTCGTAAACCACGTTCGACGCGACGGTCGCCTCGCCCAGGGTGTGCGAGATGTCGAAGCACTCGATGCGCTTGAGCGCCGGCAGGTCGAGCGTTTCGGCGAGCGCGGCGAGACGCTGCGACTGCTGCGTACGGTCGGCGCTGCGGCGTTCGGCCGAGAGGCGCGCGTTGGCCTGCGCCATCGTGAGCCACACGCGGCGTTCGCCGGTGACGCGATGCTGCAGGCCGATCTTGCGTTGCGCCTGCTCGCCGAGCAGGGTTTCCAGCGCAGCGGTCTCGATGGGTTCGCTGACCAGAATGCGCGGCGGGATCGGATGCGCCAGATAATGCTGGGCGATGAAGGCCTCGAGCGCCTCGGCCGGGCTGGCGCCTTCGCCGTGCTGCGGGAAGAAGCTGCGGTCGCCGAGATGACGGCCGCCGCGGATCATGGTGAGGTTGACCGCGATCACGCCGCCGGCCTCGGCGGCGGCCACCACGTCGGCGTCGGTGTCGCTACCGGTGGTGTCGACGAACTGTTTTTCCCGCACCGTTGCCAGCATGCGCAGGCGGTCGCGCAGGAAGGCCGCGGTCTCGAAATCGAGCTGTTCGGCGGCCGCGTTCATCTGCGCGGTGAGCGTCGCGGTCAGTGTCGTGGCTTCTCCCTTCAGCAGCAGCGCGGCTTCCGCGACGTCGCGCGCATAGGCTTGCGGCGTGATCTTGTCGACGCAGGGCGCGGTGCAGCGCTTGATCTGGTGCAGCAGACAGGGCCGCGAACGGTTGGCGAACACGGTGTCCTCGCAGGTGCGCAGCTGGAATACCTTCTGCAGCAATTGAATGCTCTCGCGCACCGCGTAGCTGTTGGGGTAGGGGCCGAAGGCCTGGTCGGTCTTCCTGGGCGTGCCGCGGAAATAGGCCAGCCGCGGGAAGCGATGTCCGCTGAGCAGCAGGTAGGGATAGGACTTGTCGTCGCGGAACAGGATGTTGAAGCGCGGCTTCAGCCCCTTGATGAGGTTGTTCTCCAGCAGCAGGGCCTCGGCCTCGGTGCGCGTCACCGTGGTGTCGATGTGCGCGACCGATTTCAGCATCAACCGGATGCGCGGGCTCTGGTCGGTCTTCTGGAAGTAGCTGGAAACGCGCTTCCTGAGGTCCTTGGCCTTGCCGACGTAGAGCACCGCGCCCGCGGCGTCGATCATGCGATAGACGCCGGGCAGGGTGGGCAGCGAGGCGAGGAAGTCCTTGTCGACGGCCAAGGCTCAGTCTTCGTCGAGCAGCCTGCCGGCGATCGCCCAGTTCTCGTCGGGCAGTTCCTCGAACGCGATGTAGGTGTACGAGGCCGGTTTGCCGGCGTGGCGTTCCAGCGTGGCGGTGATTTCCTCGGCTACCTTCTTCTTCTGTTCGCGGCTGAGGCTGCCGGCGAGCTTGATGGTGACGACGGGCATGTCAGGTCTCCTGGAGCTGGCGGAACACGGCTTCGAACATCTCGGGCGTGAGCCGCCGCGTCTGCGTGTTGTAACGGGAACAATGATAGCTGCTGACCAGGCGTCGGCCGTTGGGCAGACGATGGTCGCTGCCGTGCGCGAAAGGATGGTCCTTGAGCTTGAGGCCGAATGCGCGCAGCACGGCCTGGTGCGCGATCAGGCCCAGCGCCAGGATGCGTGCGCCGGCCGGCAGCGCGGCCAGCTCCTCGGCGAGGAAGCGGTTGCAGGTGCGGATTTCGGCCGGCTCGGGCTTGTTGGCCGGCGGCAGACATTTCACGGCGTTGGTGATGCGGCAGTCGACGAGCCGGAGGCCGTCGTCCCTGGAAATCGATTCCGGCGCGCTGGCGTAACCGAACTTGTGCAGCGTCGCGTAAAGCAGCACGCCCGCGTAGTCGCCGGTAAAGGGGCGTCCGCTGCGGTTGGCGCCGTGCATGCCCGGTGCCAGGCCGACGATCAGCAGGCCGGGCGAGGCGGCGCCGAAGGGGGCGACCGGGCGGGCGTGGTAGTCGGGGTGGCGGACCCGCACGTCGTCGAGGAAGTTCGCCAGACGGGGGCAGGCACGGCAATCGGGATCGAATGACATCGGCGGACACGAAAAACGCCCCACGGCGGGGGCGTCCATTGTACGGCGATGCGACTCGACTCAGCCTTCGACGGGGCCCGCGGCGGTCTGCATGTAATTCTGTTCGCCCATGCGCTTGATGAGTTCGAGCTGGGTTTCCAGATAGTCGATGTGTTCCTCGGTGTCGGACTGGATGCCGGTGAGTATCTCGCGCGAGACGTAGTCCTTGACCGACTCGCAGTGGGCGATGGCCTCGACATAGAGCGCGCGGCCGCCGAGTTCGAGCTTGAGGTCGCAGTTGATGCACTCGACCACGTTCTCGCCGATCATCAGCTTGTTCAGGTCCTGCAGGTTGGGCAGGCCTTCGAGGAAGAGGATGCGCTCGATCAACTTGTCGGCGTGGTGCATTTCCTCGATGGATTCCTCGTACTCGTGCTTGCCCAGGGCGGCGAGGCCCCAGTTCTTGTACATGCGGGCGTGCAGGAAGTACTGGTTGATTGCGGTGAGTTCGACCGTGAGGGCCTTGTTCAGATACTGGATGACTTTCTTGTCGCCTTTCATGGCTCTCTCCTGTGGTTTGAGGGAGCCCGGGTGGCCGTTGGCTGGCAGGATGACTGGCTAATGGGCGGGCGGGCTGCCAGTCATTCTAGGGAAAAACCCGTGCAAGACAAGCAATGGCGCGGGTTTGAGGCGTGCGGGCGGGAATGTGGACCCGATGCTGGTTCAGGCGGCGGCCATCAGGGCAGGGCAGCCGGACTCGGTTGCCGCCATCTGGCGCGCTTCGCGCAGGACTTCCTTGGCGCATTTCGCGCACTTGCCGCACTGGGTCGCCACGCCCAGGCGTTCGCCCAGTTCGCGCACGCTGCGCACGTCCTCGGTGCGCACCAGGCGATGGATGTCCGAATCGGTCACGTTGTGGCACAGGCAGACGTACATGGCATCTTTCCCCCTGGGAAGTCGCGATATGGGCTCCATATTAGTTGAATGAGAATAATTGTCAACTAGATTTATTGTTGCGTTTGGCCCGGGAGGCTGCGTGCCCTGCCGGAGGCTCAAGGAAGGGGGACGCGGGCCGATAAGCCTATCAGGAGCATCGGGCCTGTAGCCCACATTCAGGAGCGTCATGTCACCGTCCCCCCATAGCCTGGTCGACTGGATTGCCCGGTTCAGCGAAGCCGAGATCCCCGTGCTGAAGCACAGCGCGCGCGAACTGGAGCGCTTGCGTGCCGACGATGCGCTGCTGAACGCGCGCACCGTGGCGGGCGTGGTGACCGACGATCCGCTGCTGACGGTCAAACTGCTGCGGCACATGCAGCAGCGCAAGGGGAGGAAGCAGGAATACGAACTGGTCGACGTCAAGCAGACCTTGCTGATGATGGGGCTGGAGACCTTTTTCCGCGACCTGCCCGCGCGTCCCGTTGCAGAAGACCTGCTCCACGGCCACATGGAGGCGTTGATCCACCTGCTGCGCACGGTACGGCGGGCGCAGCGTGCGGCGCACTACGCGTTCGACTGGGCATTGCGGCTGCACGACCTGCATGCCGAGGAGGTGCAGGTTTCCGCCCTGCTGACGCATTCCGCAGAAATGCTGATGTGGTGTTTCAATCCGGAATCCATGCTCGAGATCCGTCGACGCCAGCAGGCCGATTCGGGCCTGCGCAGCGCGGAGGCGCAAAAGCAGGTGCTGGGCTTCACCGGCGTGGAATTGCAGCGGCAACTGGCGATCGAGTGGCATCTGCCGGAACTGCTGCAGCATCTCCTCGACCCGGGCGAGGCGCACTCCGCCCGTGTGCGCAACGTGACCCTCGCGGTCAATCTGGCGCGACACTCCGCGCAGGGCTGGGACAATCCCGCCCTGCCGGACGACTACAAGGCCATCGGCAGCCTGCTGCGCATCGAGCCCGAACGGGTGCGCGCGCTGGTGATGCACGCGCCCGAGGTCGACTGAGCGGGCTCAGCCGCCTTTCGAGATCACGCTTTCGTCCAGCGACCGCGCGATCTGGCTGATGGCGGTCGCGGCGGGGCACCCCGGCATGGCCTGCATCAGCAGTTGTCGCCGCATCACGGCCTGGCGCACTTCCGGGTCGACCGGGATGTCGCCCACATGGCTCAGGCGGAAAGGGTGCCCGAGCGGGTTGACGACGAAGCGGTCCAGCACTTCCTGCAGTTGCCGGGTGATGGCGGGGCCGCTCCCCGCACGCGTGGTCTGGTTGACGACCAGACGCACGGTCTGCCGGTGCTGCTGGCCGACCAGTACCTTGATCGTGGCGTAGGCGTCGGTGAGCGAGGTCGGCTCGGGCGTGGCCACCATCAACACCTCGGACGCCAGCGACACCGCAAACAGCACCACGTCGGAAATGCCGGCGCCCGTATCGAGCAGAACCACGTCGAAGCGCGGCACCAGTCCGCTCACGATGCGCAGGAATTCACCGCGCACCTCGGGCGTCAGGCGCGAGTATTCGACCATGCCCGAGCCGGCCAGCAGGACCGAAAAGCCGCCGGGGGCTGGCAGGATCGCCTCGTCCAGCGCCGCCTTGCCGGTGAACACGTCGTGCAGGGTGATCTTGGGATAGAGATTGAGTACCACGTCGAGATTGGCCAGCCCGAGGTCGGCGTCGAGCACCAGGACTTTCTTGCCCTGCCGGGCGAGGGCGGCGGCAAGATTGGCGGAAACGAAGGTCTTGCCGACGCCGCCCTTGCCGCTGGTGACGGCGATGACCTTGCCGAAGGGGTGCGGCAACGGGGCCTCGTCGACGTGCTGGGGAGCGTCGGGGGAAACGATGTCGTTCATGCGCTGATCCGGTTCGGGGCGGGGGCGGCCGGCAGGTCATCCAGTTCGAGATGGGTGAACAGGAGGCCTTTTTCCTCGGCGCTGACCGCAAGTTCGCGCGGCTGGTCCAGGCATACCTGGTTGCGCCCCGCGGATTTGGCGCGATAGAGCTGCTGGTCGGCGCGTTCGATCCAGAGATCGGCGGTCGAGCGTACCCATTCCGGCGCGTAGGCGCCACCGATGCTGACGGTGGCGTTCAGGGCCAGCATCGGTGCAGCGGGGATGGACAGTGCGGCAATGGTTTCGCGAATGCGCTCGGCAACGGCGCGGCCGAACACGGGCCGGCAGTGCGGCAGGATGACGGCGAATTCTTCGCCGCCGTAGCGCGCGACCGTGTCGACCGGGCGCAGGCAGCGCGCGAGGCAGGCCGCGATGGCCCGCAGTACCTGGTCGCCCGCGAGGTGGCCGTGGGTGTCGTTGATGGTCTTGAAATGGTCGATGTCGAGCAGCAGCAGCAGGACCGAGTCGCCCGAACGCGCAACGGTCTCGATCGAGCGTTCGAGCACGGCATGGAAATGACGCCGGTTGCCGAGTCCGGTCAGGGGGTCGCGGAGCGACAGGTCGCAGAGGCCGTCGATGACGCGTTGCAGGTACTGCAGGGGGGATTCGCCCGGCTCCGGGTAGCCGTTCTGGGCATCGTGCGCCAGCAGGGCGCGGGCATCGTCCAGTTGCAGCGCTTGCAGATCGATCTGTGAAGCGGAGAGCGTGGGCGTCAAGGCGGGCGATACCGAGCGTCGGAAGGTGCGTCGAGTATGTGGGGTTTCCGGCCAATGATCAAGTCGGATGGGGGCGCAGCAAGACCCTGCTTCACAGCAGGCGCAGGGCTGACCGCGCGTTGTGCGGCGCGTTCAGGCCACGCTGCCGAAGCCGGGGTCGGTGGCGATGAACGGGGCCTTGAGCCCGGCGAGCCGGCAACTCTGGGCGATGGGACCGGCAGGGAACAGGGTGTAGAGGAAGCGCAACCCGCCCTGCGCATGGAAGTGCTCGTCGAGCGCGTCGTGCAGGTCACGCAGATTGATCGGACTGCCGTCGTCGTGCCGTGCGTAATAGCCCTGCAGGGCGCGCACCGCCTCCCAGTGGGCCTCGGTCAGGCCGATCCTTTCATCCCGGGCAATGCGCATCGCGCCGATCCTGCTCCATCCGGGCGGCGCATGCGGGAAATCCGGATCGGGGACCGGTTCGCGGTTACGCGGTTCGATGTGGGGGGAAGAAGTCGGCATGGGAAACCTCCTCGCATGCATATTCAATGTTCTCAGCCTAGGCCAGCCGGCACGCGACGCAAGGCGCGCGGTCCGTGCGTGCGGGCGGCCCATGCCGGCCTCGTGGATAATGCCGCCGCATGAAAGCCGTTCCCTACTGGCGCCTGTCCGGTTTCTATTTCTTCTATTTCGCCTTCGTCGGCGCGATTTCGCCGTTCTGGGGGCTGTACCTGCGCGCGCTGGCCTTCAATGCCTTCCAGATCGGCGTGCTGATGTCGCTGCTGCAGGTGATGCGGATCTTCGCACCCAATATCTGGGGCCACATGGCCGACCGTTCCGGCCGACGCAGCGCGATCGTCCAGCTGGCCGCGGCGGGCAGCGTGCTCGCGTTCTGCGGGGTGTTCTTCGGTAGCAGCTTCTGGTGGATGTTTGCCGTGATGGCGGCCCTGAGCTTCTTCTGGAGTGCCTCGCTGCCGCTGGTGGAGGCCATGACGCTGTCGCATCTCGGAGAGCGCATCGATGCCTACGGGCGCATCCGCCTGTGGGGATCGATCGGCTTCATCGTGATGGTGGTCGGGCTGGGCTATGCGTTCGACCATGTATCCATCGCCTGGCTGCCGTGGGCGGTCCTGGTCGTGATGCTCGGCATCGCGGCCTTCGCGCGGGTGATTCCCGAGGCGGAAATCCTGGCCCATCCCGGGGACCATCATTCGATCGTGGACATCGTGAAGCGACCGGAAGTGGCGTCGCTGCTGGCGGCCTGCCTGTTGATGGCGGCAACCCACGGGCCGTATTACACGTTCTACTCGATCTATCTGGTCGATCACGGCTACGGGAAATCCACCGTGGGCTGGCTGTGGGCGCTGGGCGTGCTGTGCGAGATCGGCATTTTCCTGATCATTCCGCGCATCTTCGCGCGGGTGTCACCGCGCCGGCTGATCCTGGCCAGCTTCGCCCTGGCCGTGCTGCGCTTCCTGCTGATCGCCTGGGGGGTGGAAACGAGCTGGGTGGTATGGGGCGCGCAGACCTTGCACGCCTTCACCTTCGGCACCTACCACGCCGCGGCGGTGGCGCTGATCCATCGCCATTTTCGCGGCCGGCACCAGGCGCGCGGGCAGGCGCTCTACACCAGCCTGTCGTACGGTGTCGGCGGCACCCTGGGCGGCCTGGTCAGCGGCGTGACCTGGGACCGGCTGGGAGCGGACTGGACGTTCACGCTGGCGGCGGGAAGTGCGGCGCTGGCGTGGGCCGTCTACGCCAGGTGGGGGCGAACAAAAGCCGTGCCAGCGCCCCCCAAGCTATGAAATAATTGAGGTTTTCCGCACCGCTCCTGATTCCGCATGCCCGGTCAGACCCTATTCCAGAAATTGTGGGACGCCCACGTCGTTCACGTCGAGCCTGACGGCCAGACGCTGCTTTATATCGACCGCCATCTGGTGCACGAAGTCACCAGCCCGCAGGCCTTCGAGGGGCTGAAGCTCGCCCGGCGCCTGCCGCGCCGCGTCGATGCGGCGGTGGCCGTCCCCGATCACAACGTGCCCACGACCGACCGCAGCAAGGGCATCGCCGATCCGATCTCGCGCCTGCAGGTCGAGACGCTGGACGCCAACTGCGCCGAATTCGGCATCCGCGAATTCGGCATGAACGATGTGCGCCAGGGTATCGTCCACGTGATCGGCCCGGAAGAGGGACTCACCCTGCCGGGCATGACCGTGGTCTGCGGCGACTCGCATACCTCCACCCACGGCGCGTTCGGGGCACTGGCCTTCGGCATCGGTACCTCGGAAGTCGAGCACGTGCTCGCCACGCAGTGCCTGTGGCAGAAACCGTCGAAGACCCTTCTGGTCGCGGTGGAAGGGCAACTCGGGCGCGGTGTCACGGCCAAGGACATCGCGCTGGCCGTCATCGGCGTGATCGGCACCGCCGGCGGGACCGGCTATGCCATCGAGTTTGGTGGCAGCGCGATCCGTGGCCTGTCGATGGAAGGCCGCATGACCCTGTGCAACATGGCGATCGAGGCCGGCGCCCGCGCCGGCATGGTGGCCGTCGACGACGTCACCATCGACTACGTGAAGGGACGCCCGTTCGCGCCAACGGGCGCAGCCTGGGATCAGGCCGTCGCCTGGTGGAAGACGCTGCGTTCGGATGCCGACGCGCCGTTCGACCGTGTGGTCGAACTCGATGCCGCCGCCATCGAGCCGCAGGTCACCTGGGGCACTTCGCCGGAAATGGTGACGTCGGTCAGGAACCGCGTGCCCAGCCCGGCCGCAGCGCCCAACGACGTCAAGCGCCACGACTGGACCCGTGCCCTCGACTACATGGGGCTCGTCGCCGACACGCCGATCGAGCAGATCGCCATCGACAAGGTGTTCATCGGCTCGTGCACCAATTCCCGCATCGAGGACCTGCGCGAAGCCGCCGCGGTCGTCCGGGGCCGCAAGAAGGCGGCCAGCGTGAAGCTGGCGATGGTGGTGCCGGGCTCGGGGCTGGTGAAGCAGCAGGCCGAGGCCGAGGGCCTGGACAGGATATTTCTTGACGCCGGCTTCGAGTGGCGCGAACCCGGCTGTTCGATGTGCCTGGCGATGAACGCCGACCGGCTCGAACCGGGCGAGCGCTGCGCCTCGACCAGCAACCGCAATTTCGAAGGCCGCCAGGGGCAGGGCGGACGCACGCACCTGGTCAGCCCGGCCATGGCCGCTGCCGCCGGCATCGCGGGCCACTTCGTCGACGTACGTACTTTCTGAGGAGAACACCATGATGAAACCCGTGATCGCTGCCGTGATCGTCGCCATGCTGACGCTGGCGGGCTGCAATACCGTGCAGGGGCTGGGGCAGGACATCCAGAAGGCGGGCGGTGCCATCGAACGCGCGGGAAGCAAATAAAGTGCAGGCATTCACCACGCTGGACGGACTGGTGGTTCCGCTTGACCGCGCCAATGTCGACACCGACGCCATCATTCCCAAGCAGTTCCTGAAGTCGATCAAGCGGTCGGGCTTCGGCCCCAACCTGTTCGACGAATGGCGCTACCTCGACCACGGCGAACCCGGCATGGACCCGGCCAGCCGCCAGCCCAACCCCGGGTTCGTGCTCAACTTTCCGCGCTACCGGGGCGCGTCGGTGCTGCTCGCGCGCGACAACTTCGGTTGCGGATCGAGCCGCGAACACGCGCCCTGGGCGCTGGAGGACTACGGCATCCGCAGCGTCATCGCGCCGAGCTTCGCCGACATCTTCTACAACAATTGCTTCAAGAACGGCCTCCTGCCCATCGTGCTCGATGCCGCCACGGTCGACCGCCTGTTCCGCGAGTGCGAGGCGAGCGCAGGCTATCGCCTGGTCGTCGACCTGGCGGCGCAGACCGTCACCACGCCTGGCGGCGAGGTGCTTGCGTTCGAGGTCGACCCGGGCCGCAAGCATCGCCTGCTCAACGGCCTGGACGACATCGGCCTGACCCTGCTGCACGCCGACAGGATCAAGGCCTACGAGGACAAGCGCAAGGTCGCGGCCCCCTGGTTATTCAATGCGTGAGGCGCAGGGCGCGCCCCGCGCCCGGCCATCCGCATCTCACGGAGTCAACATGAAACTAGCAGTACTTCCCGGCGACGGCATCGGCCCCGAGATCGTCGCCCAGGCCGTCAAGGTCCTGAATGTTCTCAAATCCGAGGGCGCGTCCATCGAGATGGAGACCGCGCCCATCGGCGGCGCCGGCTACGACGCGTCCGGCGACCCGCTCCCCGAAGCGACGCTGAAGCTCGCGCGCGAAGCGGATGCCGTGCTGCTGGGCGCCGTCGGCGGTCCGCAGTACGACGCGCTCGACCGGCCGCTGCGGCCCGAACGCGGCCTGCTGCGCATCCGCAAGGAACTCAATCTCTTTGCCAACCTGCGCCCGGCGCTGCTGTATCCGGAACTTGCGGGCGCATCGTCGCTGAAGCCCGAGGTCGTGTCCGGGCTCGACATCATGATCGTGCGCGAACTTACCGGCGATGTGTACTTCGGACAGCCGCGCGGCATCGAGATCCGCAACGGCGAGCGTGTCGGTTTCAACACCATGCTGTATTCCGAATCCGAAGTGCGCCGCGTCGCCCATGTCGCCTTCGGCATCGCGATGAAGCGCGGCAAGAAACTGTGTTCGGTGGAAAAGGCCAACGTGCTGGAATGTTCCGAACTGTGGAAGGCCGTGATGATCGAAGTGTCGAAGGATTACCCCGAGGTCGAGTTGAGCCACATGTACGTCGACAACGCGGCGATGCAGATGATCAAGTGGCCGAAGCAGTTCGACACCCTCGTCACCGGCAACATCTTTGGCGACATCCTGTCGGACGCGGCGTCGATGCTGTCGGGCTCGATCGGCATGCTGCCGTCGGCCTCGCTGGACGAGCACAACAAGGGCATGTACGAGCCCATCCACGGCTCGGCCCCCGACATTGCCGGCCGTAATCTGGCCAACCCGCTTGCGACCATTCTTTCCGTGGCGATGATGTACCGCTACACCTTCGCCGATCTGGCGACGGCCGACCGCATCGAGAACGCGGTGAAGAAGGTGATCGCACAGGGCTACCGCACCGGCGACATCTGGACCGAGGGCGCAAACAAGGTGTCGTGCAGTGAAATGGGCGACGCGGTGGTGCAGGCAATGTGATTTTCCCGTCATGACGGGAACCGGTTTTCTGGAGACTTGAACAATGATGAAAGTAGGCTTGATCGGCTGGCGCGGCATGGTGGGTTCGGTGCTCATGGGCCGCATGAAGGAAGAACGCGATTTCGACCACATCGACCCGGTGTTCTTCACCACGTCGAACGTCGGCGGCAAGGGACCGGACATCGGCCGCGACGTGCCGCCGCTGAAGGATGCCAACAGCATCGACGAACTCAAGGCCTGCGATGCCATCATCACCTGCCAGGGCGGCGACTACACCAAGGAAATCTATCCCAAGCTGCGCGCGGCCGGCTGGAATGGCTACTGGATCGACGCCGCCTCGACCCTGCGCATGAAGGACGAGGCCATCATCATCCTCGACCCGGTCAACAAGAACGTGATCCAGGACGGCATCGCCAACGGCGTCAAGACCTACGTTGGCGGCAACTGCACCGTGTCGCTGATGCTGATGGCGATGGGCGGGCTGTTCGACGCGGGCCTGGTCGAGTGGGTGTCGCCGATGACCTACCAGGCAGCCTCCGGCGCCGGCGCGCGCAACATGCGCGAACTGATCGCCCAGATGGGCGCCGTGCACGGGGAGGTGAAAACGCTGATCGACGATCCCGCCTCCGCCATTCTGGAAATCGACCGCAAGGTGGCCGAGTTCATCCGCTCGGACCGCTATCCGCTCGACGCCTGGCCGGTGCCGCTCGCCGGCAACCTGATTCCCTGGATCGACGTGGCGCTCGAGTCCGGCCAGTCGAAGGAGGAATGGAAGGCCCAGGTCGAGGCCAACAAGATCATGGGCCGGAGCGCCAACCCCGTCCCCATCGATGGCCTGTGCGTGCGCGTCGGCGCCATGCGCTGCCATTCGCAGGCGCTGACCATCAAGATGACGAAAGATGTGCCGCTGGACGAGGTCCATGGCCTCATCGCCGCGCACAACCAATGGGTCAAGGTGGTGCCCAACGACCGCGAGATCACCATGCGCGAACTCACGCCCGCCGCCGTCACCGGCACGCTCACCGTGCCCATCGGACGCATGCGCAAGCTCAACATGGGACCGCAGTATCTGACCGCGTTTACCGTCGGCGACCAGTTGCTGTGGGGTGCGGCCGAGCCCCTGCGGCGCATGTTGCGCATCCTGCTCGACGCCTAAAAACAACAGCCGGCGCCCGGCGGGCTTGTTTTGGTGCGGTTTATGCTCTAAAGATTGCGGCTGTCGCGCCGTCAATAAAGGCGTCGAGCATTCAACGCCCCGCCAGCCGGGGCCTACAGGGAGAAACGGGATGAAATTGAAGCGCTTCACCACCCAACTGGCCGCTGCCGGCCTGATCGCGCTGCCGATGATGGCGAGCGCCGCAGGACTGGGCAAACTGTCGGTCGGTTCGGCGCTGGGGCAACCGCTCTCGGCCGAAATCGAACTGTTTGCCGCCGACAAGGCCGAACTCGATAGCCTCTCGGCCACGCTGGCGTCCGACCAGGCGTTTCGCGATGCACACGTCGAGTTTTCCCCCGTTCTTTCCACCCTGCGCTTTGCCGTCGAAAAGAAACCCAACGGCAAGGCCATACTGAAAGTCACCTCGGCCCGGCCCGTCAACGATCCCTTCATCGACATGCTGGTCGAGCTGAGCTGGGCTTCCGGCCGGTTGGTGCGCGAATACACCATGCTGCTCGACCCGCCCGGCATGGGCAGCAACCAGACAGTGCCGCCGGTGACGGTGGCGCCTGCCCAGACCGCTGCCGTTGCCGCACCCCAGGCCGCCGCTCCGCAGGCTGCGCCCAAACCGGTCCCGCAGGCGGTGCCCAAGGCTGCGGCGCCGGCCGCCAAGCCGTCCAAGCCGGCACCGGCGGCGGAAGCCAAGCCGGCTGCGCCGGGTAGCGTCACGGTGAAGCAGGGCGACACGCTGGCCGGAATCGCCCAGCGCGTGCGTCCCGAAGGCGTCAGCCTGGAACAGACCCTGGTCGGACTGTATCGCGACAACGCAAGCGCATTCGACGGCAACATGAACCGCCTGAAGGCGGGCAAGACGCTCAATGTGCCGGCGGGCGACAAACTGTCTGCCCTGGCGCAGAAGGACGCCGTGCACGAAATCAAGCTGCAGGCCGAAGACTGGCGTGCCTATCGCCAGAAACTGGCCGCCGCGGCAAGCGCTGCGCCGGAGGTCAAGCCGGCCCCGGGCCAGGCCAGCAGCGGCAAGATCACGTCCAAGGTCGAGGACAAGGCCAAGCCGGCGCCGGAGGCGCAGAAGGACGTGCTCAAGCTGTCCAAGGCCCCCTCTGCCGCGGATGCCAAGGCGAAGGCCGACGAAACCCGTGCCCTGCAGGACAAGCTGCGGGCCCAGGAAGAAGATGCCATCGCAAGGCAGAAGGCGCTCGACGAATCGTCGCAACGCGTTGCCGCCCTGGAAAAGCAGGTCCAGGACATGCAGAAACTGGTTGAAATGAAGGAGAAGGCCCAGGCCGAAGCCGAGAAGAACGCGGCCCCGCCGCCGCCGCCCGCTCCGGCCCCGGCCGCGACGCCCAAGCCAGCCCCCGCGCCGGCGCCGGTCGTCGAAACCCCGTCCGCTCCCGAGACCACCGGTAACTGGTATGACCCGCTGCTGGCCAATCCCCTGTATTGGGGCGGCGGCCTCGCCGCGATCGGCCTCGGCGGGCTGCTGTGGTGGATGATGGCCAGCGGTGGCCGTCGTCGCGCCAAGAGCGTCAATACGGCCGCGCTGGACGACAGCATCATGAGCGGCGGGGATGTCCATCCGAATACGGTCGTCGGGGCGGCTTCCGGCGGCAGCGTGAATACGGGCGACACCTCGTTTCTCACCGATTTCAGCCAGGCCGGCCTCGGCACCATCGACACCCACGACGTCGACCCCATCGCCGAAGCCGAGGTCTACATGGCCTACGGGCGCGACGCGCAGGCCGAGGAGATCCTCAAGGAAGCCATCGCCAAGAACCCGGATCGCCACGAGATTCGCGTCAAGCTGCTGGAAATCTATGCGGCGCGGCGCAACACCGCAGCCTTCGAAAGCGTGGCTGGCGACCTGTTCGCCGCGCTCGGCAACAAGCCCAGCCCCCTGTGGGACAAGGCCTGCGAAATGGGACGCGGCATCGATCCGACCAATCCGCTCTATGGCGGCGTGCAGTCGGGGGGCGAAGCCGCTGCCACGGTGGCGGCCACGGCAGCCATTGCCGGCGGTGCGGTGGCCATGGACACCCTGCTGGCGCCTGCCGAACCGGAATCCACCGCGCCTCCCGCGGCGGAACCAGAACCCGTCGCCGATCCGGTGACCGCCAGCACACCGCTGGAATTCGAAAGCGCCGGCCACGTGCTCAATTTCGATGCCCAGCAGACCGAACCCGCGGCTGCCGAGCCGGCCTACGCCGAGCCGGATACGCAGGGCCTGGATTTCGACCTGCCCGAACTCGACCTTCCCAGCGGCGAAGAGGAACTGAAGCTGGACCTGGGGCTGGAGGAAGACAACGGTCCGGACAGCAAATTCGATTTCAGCGGCCTCGATCTCGACCTGGGCGAAGGCGGTGGGGGCGACCTCGATCTGGACGAGGTCGGCACCAAGCTTGACCTGGCCCGGGCCTACGTGGAAATGGGCGACAAGGAAGGCGCCCGCGAAATCCTCAACGAAGTGCTGGCCGAGGGCAGCGAACGACAGAAGTCCGACGCGAAAGGCCTCCTCGCCACGCTGGGCTGATTCGATGCATCCTCTGGCCCGCCTCCTGTTGTGGGGCGGGTGGGCGGTGGCGGCGGAAATCGCCGCGCCGTTCCGGCTCTCCCTCCTGGCCGTCGCCGTCGCGACGGCCTTTCTGTTTCTGCCTCCCGCGCGCGCCGATCTGCTCCGGTTGCTGCGGCGCACGCGCTGGTTGCTGGCCATCCTGTTCTTGACCTATGCGCTGAGTGTGCCGGGGATGGCGGTATGGCCGGGGCTGGGCGCGGCCAGCCCCACGTTCGAAGGCCTCCAGTCGGGTACCCTGCGCGTGCTGCGGCTGACCCTGATGCTGGCAGGCTTGGCACTGTTGCTGGCCACGACGCGCCGGCCGCGTCTGGTTTACGGCCTCTTCGTGCTGGCGAAACCGCTCGCCTGGCTGGGATTCGACCGCCGGGCTTTCGCGGTGCGCCTCGGGCTGACGCTGGATGCCGCCGAACAGGCGGCCAGGCCCGCGCACTGGCTCGATGCGCTGCGGGCGCCGATTCCGGACGATGCGACGCCCGCAACCCTGCGCCTGCAGGCCGAACGCTGGCAAACCCGCGACAGCGCCGTCATACTCGCGGCCTTGCTGCTGGTTGGAGTTGCCTGGGCATGAGGCCGGGTTGAGATGCGCATCGTCGTCGGACTGGAATATCGCGGAGTCGGCTTCTGCGGCTGGCAGTCGCAGCCTCAGGGGTGCGGCGTGCAGGATGCGCTGGAAGCGGCGGTCGCCGCCATCGCCGGCGAGAAGACCGCGGTGACCGCCGCCGGACGCACAGACACCGGCGTGCACGCCGCTTTCCAGGTCGCGCATTTCGACGTGACGGCAGAACGTCCGCTCAGCGCCTGGGTACGCGGCGTCAACAGTCACCTGCCGGCCGGCGTGGCCGTACTGTGGGCGCGCGCGGTGAGCACGGAGTTCCATGCGCGTTTTGCCGCCATCCAGCGCGGCTACCGCTATGTCCTGCTCAACCATCCCGTGCGGCCCGGCCTCAACGCTGGCCTGATCGGCTGGCATCATCGCCCGCTCGACGTCGGGGCGATGAACCGGGCAGCGGCATGTCTGATCGGGCAGCACGACTTTTCCGCCTTCCGGGCGGCCGAATGCCAGGCGAAATCGCCGGTCAAGGAATTGCGGCTGGCGCAGATCGCGCGGCATGGCGATTACCTGCTGTGCGACTTCCGGGCCGACGGCTTCCTCCACCACATGGTGCGCAATCTCATGGGCAGTCTGATCCAGGTCGGGGCGGGCGTGCAGGCGCCGGAATGGATGCGCACGGTACTCGAAAGCCGCGACCGCACCCGGGCCGCGCCGACCTTCGACGCCGCCGGGCTGTATCTCACCCACATCCGGTATCCTGCGCACTTCGACCTGCCGGAAAGCTCGGAACGATGGCCCTTCGCAACATGAGCCTGCGCGTAAAAATCTGCGGCATCACCCGTCTCGAAGACCTCCATGTCGCCTGCGCGGCCGGGGCCGACGCGGTGGGCTTCGTGTTCTACGAGAAGAGTCCGCGCCACGTTTCCGTCGAAACCGCTGCCGCGCTGGTACGCGCCCTGCCGCCCTTCGTGCAATCGGTTGGCCTGTTCGTCGACGCCGAACCGGCGACCATCGAAACCGTCCTGAAATCGGTGCCGCTCGACCTGCTGCAGTTCCACGGCGACGAGACGCCGGCGGCCTGCGCGCGCCATGGCCGTCCCTGGATCAAGGCAGTGCGGGTCAATCCGCAAACGGATTTGCTAAAATGCGCGGCTGATTTCGAGGCCGCGCGCGGGCTGCTGCTCGATGCCTTCGTGCCCGGCCTGCCGGGCGGTACCGGCGAACGCTTCGACTGGACGCTGATCCCGCAGGCATTGCCAAAACCGGTGATCCTGTCGGGCGGGCTGACGGCCGACAACGTCGCCGAGGCGGTGCGCCGCGTGCGGCCCTGGGCGGTCGACGTATCGTCCGGCGTCGAGGCCTCGAAAGGAATCAAGGACGCGCTCAAGGTGGCGCGATTCATTGCGAACGCGAAAGAAGCAACATGAAGCTGACCGATCTCCCCGACGCCCACGGCCATTTCGGCCCCTACGGCGGCATTTTCGTCGCCGAGACCCTGATGGCGGCGCTGGAGGAACTGCGCGTCGAATATGACCGCGCGCGCCAGGATCCCGCCTTCATGGCCGAATTCGAATACGAACTGAAGCACTACGTCGGCCGGCCCAGCCCGGTGTACCACGCCAGGCGGCTGACCGAAGCCTACGGCGGCGCGCAGATCTATCTCAAGCGCGAAGACCTCAACCACACCGGCGCGCACAAGATCAACAACACCATCGGCCAGGCCTTGCTCGCCCGGCGCATGGGCAAGAAGCGCGTCATCGCCGAAACCGGCGCCGGGCAGCACGGCGTGGCGTCCGCCACCGTCGCAGCACGCTACGGCATAGAGTGCATGATCTACATGGGCGCCGAGGACGTCGCCCGCCAGTCGCCCAACGTCTACCGCATGAAGCTGCTGGGCGCGACGGTGGTGCCGGTATCCAGCGGTTCCAGGACGCTGAAGGATGCGCTCAACGAAGCGATGCGCGACTGGGTGACCAACGTCGAATCGACCTTCTACATCCTCGGCACCGCCGCTGGCCCGCACCCGTATCCCATGCTGGTGCGCGACTTCCAGTGCGTGATCGGCCGCGAATGTATCGCGCAGATGCCCGAACTGACCGGCCGGCAGCCGGATGCGGTCATCGCCTGCGTCGGCGGAGGCTCCAACGCCATCGGCATCTTCCACCCCTACATCCCGTTCGACGGCGTGCGCCTGATCGGCGTCGAGGCCGGCGGCGCCGGCATCGCCTCCGGCCGCCACGCCGCGCCGCTCTCCGCCGGCACCCCCGGCGTGCTGCATGGTTTCCGCAGCTACCTCATGCAGGACGAGAACGGCCAGATCATCGAAACCCACTCGGTGTCGGCCGGCCTCGACTACCCCGGCGTGGGGCCCGAACACAGCTGGCTCAAGGACGCCGGTCGCGCCGAATACGTCGCCATCGACGACGACGAGGCGATGGCCGCGTTCCACGACCTGTGCAAGTACGAGGGCATCATCCCCGCACTCGAATCCAGCCACGCCGTCGCGCAGGCAAAGAAACTCGCCCCCACGCTGAAGAAGGACCAGATCATCCTGGTCAACCTCTCCGGCCGCGGCGACAAGGACATCAACACCGTGGCGAAGCTGTCGGGCATCACGCTCTGACGCGCCGCATTCACCGAACAGCCCGCAGACCAGACATGAGCCGCATCGGCCCCACCTTCGCCGCGCTGAAAGCGCAGAACAAGAAAGCCCTGATTCCCTTCATCACCGCCGGTGATCCCGGCAAGGGGATGACCGTGCCGCTGATGCACGCGCTGGTGGAGGCGGGCGTCGACATCATCGAACTGGGCGTGCCGTTTTCCGACCCGATGGCCGACGGCCCGGTGATCCAGCGCGCCTCGGAACGCGCGCTGGCCAACAAGGTGGGCCTGAAGGACGTGCTGGCGATGGTCGCCGAATTCCGCAAGGGCAACGACAGGACGCCGGTGGTGCTGATGGGCTACGCCAACCCGGTCGAGCGCATGGGCTATGCCGCGTTCGCCGAGGCGGCGAAGCGCGCCGGCGTGGACGGTGCGCTCACGGTGGATATTCCGCCCGAGGAATCGGCGGGCGTGGCGGATGTCTTCAAGGCGGCCGGCATCGATCCGATCTTCCTGCTGTCGCCCACCACGCCGGAAGCGCGGGTGGAACAGGTGGCCGCGGCCGCCGGCGGTTTCATCTACTATGTGTCGCTGAAGGGCGTGACGGGCTCGGCCAACCTGGATGCGGATGAAGTGTCGCGCAAGGTTGCGATGGTGCGCCGGCATTGCGCCCTGCCGGTTGGCGTCGGCTTCGGCATCCGCGACGCCGCCAGTGCCGAGGCGGTGGCGCGCATCGCCGACGCCGTGGTGGTGGGCAGCCGCATCGTCAACGAAATCGAGACCGCCCCCGAAGGCGAACTGATCGCACGCGTGAAGACGCTGGTGCAGGATCTGCGCCGCGGCGTCGACGCCGCAAGCAAATAACCGGAGACCCCCATGAGCTGGTTCCAGAAAATCCTGCCGCCCAAGATCAAGCGGCGCGCGCAGACGGCAAAGAAATCCATGCCCGAGGGCCTGTGGTCGAAGTGCCCGGCGTGCAACGAAGTGCTGTACCGCGCCGACCTCGAAAGCAATCTCGAAGTCTGTCCAAAATGCGGCCACCATCACCGCATCGGCGCCCGCGCGCGGCTGGCGATGCTGCTCGACGCCGAGGGGCAGCACGAGATCGGTGCACAGGTGACGCCACAGGATCCGCTGAAGTTCAAGGACAGCAAGAAGTATCCCGACCGCCTGAAAGAAGCCCAGACCGGCACCACGGAAACCGACGCGCTGGTTGTCATCGGCGGCAGCCTCAAGGCGGTGCCGGTGGTGGCTGCGGCATTCGAATTCAAGTTCATGGGCGGCTCGATGGGTTCGGTGGTCGGCGAGCGCTTCGTGCAGGGCATCGAGGCGGCGATCGAATCGAACTCCGCCTTCGTCTGCTTCTCCGCCAGCGGCGGCGCGCGCATGCAGGAAGGCCTGTTCTCGCTGATGCAGATGGCCAAGACCTCGGCCGCGCTGACGCAACTCACGCGTCATCGCCTGCCTTTTGTTTCCGTGCTGACCGATCCCACCATGGGCGGCGTGTCGGCGAGCTTCGCCATGCTGGGCGACCTCATCGTGGCCGAGCCCAATGCGCTGATCGGCTTTGCCGGGCCGCGCGTGATCGAGCAGACCGTGCGCGAAACCCTGCCGGAAGGTTTCCAGCGCGCCGAATTCCTGCTGGAAAAGGGCGCCGTCGACCGCATCATCGACCGCCGCCAGATGCGTGACGAACTCGCGACCACGCTGACCATGATGATGGGACGGCCTGCGCTCGCCGCCTAGGGCGTGTCGCCGCTGGAACCGTCCCCGCGATCGCTGGCCGACTGGCTGGCGCGTCTGGAAGGTTTGCACCCGAGCAGCATCGAACTGGGACTGGAACGCGTCGGCCACGTCGCCGCCGCGCTGGGGCTGAAGCCCGCGTTCCCGGTCATCATCGTGGGCGGCACCAACGGCAAGGGCTCCACCTGTGCGTATCTCGAAGCCATCCTGACGGCGGCCGGTTACAGGACCGGCCTCTACACTTCGCCGCACCTGGTGCGCTACAACGAGCGCGTACGCATTGCCGGGCACGAGGCGGGCGACGCCGAACTGGTGGCGGCCTTCGAGAAAATCGAGGTGGCCCGCGGCGAGACTTCGCTGACCTATTTCGAATTCGGCACGCTCGGCGCGATGCTGCAGTTCATCGCGGCCGGCGTCGACGTCGCCATCCTGGAAGTCGGCCTCGGCGGGCGGCTCGATGCCGTGAACCTGTGGGACGCCGATGTGGCCATCGTCACCAGCGTCGATCTCGATCACCAGGACTTTCTCGGCGATACACGCGAAGCCATCGGCTTCGAGAAGGCCGGCATCTTCCGGGCCGGCCGGCCGGCGATCTGTGCCGATCCGGCCCCGCCCGCCAGCCTGATCGCGCACGTCCAGGCCATCGGGGGGAACGATATCCGCTACGGACGGGACTTTGCGGTCGCGCGTTCGGCTGACGGCTGGGTCTTTCGCGGACGCACCGGCGTGCAGGCCGATCTGCCGCGACCCGCCATGGCAGGGGATTACCAGCTGCGCAATGCCGCTGCGGCGCTGGCGGCACTGGAAGCCCTGTCTGCGCGACTGCCGGTCGATGCCGACGCGATCCGGGCCGGGCTGACCCGGGCGCGCGTGCGCGGACGTTTCGAGCGGATTGCCGGGTCGCCCGAACTCATTGTCGATGTCGCGCACAATCCGGAAGCGGCGCGTGCCCTTGCCAGCGCCCTGGCGGCGCATCCCGCGCCGGGCCGTACCCTGGCGGTCGTCGGCATGCTCGCCGACAAGGATGCCGCGGGCGTATTCGATGCGCTCGGCGATGCGGTCGACGCCTGGTGGACCTGTACCCCGGATTCGCCGCGGGCCCGCCCGGCCGGGGCGCTGGCGGAGACGCTCCGTGCCAGCCTGCCGGATGCGCAAGTCACGGTCTGCGGGCACCCGCTGGAAGCACTTGCGGCGGCGCGAAGCGCGGCGCACGAAGGTGATAGAATCCTCGCCTTCGGTTCGTTCACCACCGTCGCCGCAGTCCTCGACCATGCCGCCACCCAGCAATGAACAAGACCTCAAGCGTCGTGCCCGTCGGCGGCTGATCGGCGCGGTTGCGCTGACCCTGCTGGCGGTCATCGTGCTGCCCTTGCTGCTGGAGGACGAACCGCCGCCCGCAAGTTCGCTGGCAGTGAAAATGGCGGCTGCGCCCGGGCCCGCCGGGCCGCCGCGGACGGCGGCACCGTCACCTGCGACGCCCATCGATTCCGCCGTACACAAAACGCCTGTCGAGCACACCATCGAGGCCGAGCTGGAACCCGCCCGCAACGAGCCATCCAAACCCGCGCCCGCCCATACGCCGCCGGCGACGAAGCCAGAAGCCGCGAAATCGGAACCGGCCCACGCCGTTGCGAACCCCGACCCCGTCAAACTGGCCCAACCCCCTGCAAAACCCGAGCCCGTCAAGCCGGCCAAACCGGTCGACGAGGCCAGGCCCGAAGCCGTCAAACCCGCGCCGGCCCACAAGCCGGCGAACGACAGCGCATACGTGGTGCAACTGGCGGCCCTGTCCGACGCAGGCAAGGCGCGAGCACTTGCGGCGCGAGCCTCTCAGGCTGGCCTGCCTGCCTACACCGATGTCGCGGGTACATTGACCCGCGTGCGCCTGGGGCCCTTCGCCACGCGCGAAGCTGCGGTGGCGGCGGCAGTCAAACTCGCCGAGCACGGCATGAGCGGCCAGGTGGTGGCCAAGTGAGCGGACTCGATCTCATTGTGGCCTTGATCATGCTGGCGACCGTGGTGCGCGGGCTGATGCGCGGGCTCATCGATACCCTGTTTTCGTTGGCCGCCTGGATCCTGGCCTTTCTCGCCGGCAAGTGGGGCGCCCTGCTGGTGGCACCGATGCTTCCGCTCGACCTGGCGAATCCCGGCATGCGCTATTTCATCGGCTTCGTCGTCGTGTTTCTGGTGGTGCTGGTCGGTGTGCTATTACTGGGGCATGCGTTTGCTGCCCTGGCAAAGGCGGCCGGGCTGGGCCCAGCCGATACCGTGCTCGGCGGAGTGTTCGGCCTGATCAAGGGGCTGGTGATCCTGATCGGACTGACGCTGGCCGCCGGCCTGACCTCGTTGCCGCGCACCGAGTTCTGGCAGAAGGCAACGGTGTCCGGCAGTCTGCAGGCCATGGCGCGCGCGGCCTTGCCCCTGTTGCCGGCCGACGTGGCGAAATACGTGCGCTTTGAACAAGGATAGGTGCGGAGTATGTGCGGGGTAATCGGGGTCGTGGCCAACACGGCGGTGAATCAGCTCCTGTATGACGGTCTTATGGTCTTGCAGCATCGCGGCCAGGACGCGGCAGGCATCGTGACGGCCGAGGAAGGGCGCTTCCATATGCACAAGGGGCAGGGGCTGGCGCGCGATGTATTCCGCACGCGCGACATGCGCAACCTGCTGGGCAACATGGGCGTGGCCCACGTGCGCTATCCGACTGCGGGCAGCGCGTCCTCGTCGGCCGAGTCGCAACCCTTCTACGTGAATTCGCCTTACGGCATCGTGCTGGGCCACAACGGCAATCTCACCAACACGCACGAACTGAAAGAGTCGCTGTTCCGCATGGACCTGCGCCACGTCAACACCAATTCCGATTCGGAAGTGCTGCTGAACGTGCTGGCGCACGAACTGCACGTGCGCGCCGCGGGCCGGCAACTCGACCTGGAGGCGATCTTTGGCGCGGTGGCCGGCGTGCATGCGCGGTGCCGCGGCGCCTATGCCGTGGTGGCCTTCATCGCCGGCTACGGCCTGCTGGCCTTCCGCGATCCGCACGGTATCCGGCCGCTGGTGATCGGCGTCAACGAGCAGGCTACGCCGCACGAATACATCGTCGCCTCGGAAAGCGTGGCGATCGATACCCTGGGTTTCCGCCTGCTGCGCGACGTGGCGCCCGGCGAGGCGGTGTTCATCGACTACGAGCGCCGCCTGCACAGCCGCGAGTGCAGCGAGAAGGCCATGCTCAATCCCTGCATCTTCGAGTACGTCTATCTTGCGCGCCCCGATTCGGTGATGGACGGCGTGTCGGTGTACAACACCCGCCTGGCGATGGGCGTGTCGCTGGCGGAAAAGATCCGGCGCGAATTCGCGCACCTGAAGATCGACGTGGTCATCCCGATTCCCGACACCAGCCGGCCTTCCGCGCTGCAACTGGCGAATCACCTCAAGGTGCCCTACCGCGAGGGCTTCATCAAGAACCGCTACATCGGCCGCACCTTCATCATGCCGGGGCAGGCGCTGCGCAAGAAATCGGTGCGCCAGAAGCTCAACGCCATCGGCGAGGAATTCAAGGACAAGAACGTGCTGCTGGTCGACGATTCCATCGTGCGCGGCACCACCAGCCGCGAGATCGTGCAGATGGCGCGCGACGCCGGCGCGAGACAGGTGTACTTCGCCTCGGCCTCGCCGCCGGTGCGCTATTCCAACGTCTACGGCATCGACATGCCGACGCGCAACGAACTCATCGCCAACGGCCGCAGCGACGAGGACATCGCGCGCGAGATCGGCTGCGACGCGCTGATCTACCAGGATCTCGACGCGATGATCGCGGCGGTGAAGGCGGGCAATCCGGCGATCCTCGACTTCGACACCTCGTGCTTCGACGGCCGCTACATTACCGGCGATATCACGCCCGAGTATCTGGAATACGTCGAGGCGGTGCGCAACGGTGAGGAACCGCCGCCGTCCGCGCTGTCCACGCAGCAGCTCGATCTCAATCTCGCGACGGGCACTTGACCGGCTGTCTGCGACCGGCCTATAGTGGTCCGGCGCCGATTTGAACCTCAGCTTGCGGGCGCTTGATAAATCCGGCTAAAGCGTCGCAAGGGAAACCCCGGACCGCGCTTGCCGTTCGGGGTTTCTGCTTTTGGACCAGGACATGAACGACGAATACGATATCGACACGCTAGCAGTACGCGCCGGCACGGTGCGCAGCCAGTTCAAGGAACACTCCGAGGCGATGTTCCTCACCTCGAGCTTCATGTTCGACAGCGCGGCGGAAGCCGCGGCGCGCTTCAAGGGCGAGCAGCCGGGCCCGATCTACGCGCGCTTCGCCAATCCTACCGTCAGCATGATGGAAGCGCGCCTGGCCGCGCTGGAGGGCGCCGAGCGTTGCGTCGCCTTCGCGTCCGGCATGGCGGCCATCCTGGCGACGGTGATGGGCTTGATGAAGGCGGGCGAGCACGTGGTCGCCTCGCGTTCGATCTTCGGCTCCACCGTGCAGCTGTTCTCCAATATCCTCGGCCGCGTCGGCGTGGAGACGAC
>WBZX01000424.1_pt1 | contig 38985 bp, 34 predicted proteins | sample 5204211 | NCBI WGS metagenome assembly WBZX01 (sample SAMN12344362, study PRJNA552823) | activated sludge metagenome | biome: Activated sludge suspended growth; feature: Nitrification reactor; material: Wastewater; isolation source: activated sludge from nitrification reactor of wastewater...
ATCCTTCGCCGACTCCAACGGCGACGGCCTGGGTGACCTCCAAGGTGTGATCGACCACCTCGACCACATCGTCGACCTGGGGGTGGGCACCATCTGGCTGAGCCCGTTCTTCTCCAGTCCCCAAGAGGACTACGGCTACGACATCTCCGACTACTGCGATGTCGCCCCCGAGTACGGCACCCTCGACACCGCCCAGCGCCTCATCGACGAAGCCCACGAGCGAGGCCTGCGGGTCATGCTCGACCTGGTCATCAACCACACGTCGGACCAACACCCGTGGTTCGCCCAGAGCCGGGCCAGCCGCTCCAACGACAAGTCGGACTGGTACATCTGGCGTGACGGTCGCGGAAAGGGTGGGCGCAAACCGCCCAACAACTGGCGCTCGGTGATGGAGGTCAAGACGGCGTGGCAGTGGGGCCCCGATCGTCAGCAGTGGTACCTGGCCACCTTCTTGCCGTTCCAGCCCGACCTGAACCTGCGCAACCCTGAGGTCAAGGAGGCGGCATTCGACGCCGTGCGATTCTGGCTGGGAAGAGGGGTCGACGGCTTCCGGCTCGACATCTTCGGCTATGTCATGAAGGACCGCCACTTCCGGGACAACCCGTTCAAGCCGGTGGTCGACGGCAACCAGACCCGGCTGTGGCAGCGCCCGTTCACCGAGAACACCGAGGACAACTTCGGCTTCGCCCGCGAGCTGAGGGCCGTGGTCGACGAGTTCGCCGACGGCGATGGCGTCGAACGGGTGCTGCTCGGTGAGGTGTTCGGAACCCCCGACACGCTGCGCCGGTACCTGGGCGATGGTGACGGCCTCCACCTGGTGTTCCTGTTCGACTTCTTGGCCTACAGCTACGACGCCGACTTCTTCCGGTCCCGTATCGAGGCCTACGAGAAGGAGTTCCCGCCGCCGCTCCAACCCACCTACGTCCTGGAGAACCACGACCGCAGCCGCTTGATCGACCGGGTCGGAGGAGACGAGGCCAAGGCCCGCACCCTCGCTGTGTTGTTGTGCACGCTGCGAGGTGTGCCCACCATCTACCAGGGCCAGGAGATCGCCATGGCCAACACGCCGATGCGGCTACGAGAGGCTCGGGATCCCATCGCCCGGTCGTTCTTCTGGTGGGTTCCCGAAGCCGTTCTCCAACGGTTGCCCGAACGGCTCAACCGCGACGAGGTCCGCACCCCCATGCAGTGGAGCGGTGAGGCCAACGCTGGCTTCACCACCGCCGAGGCCGTGCCGTGGCTGCCGGTGCACCCGGGCTATCGGGCCAGCAACGTGGCCGCCCAGGACGGGGTCGAGGGGTCGATGCTGGAGCTCTACCGGGCTCTGTTGGCGTTGCGCGCCGAACGCCCGAGCCTGCACGCTGGAACCCTGTCGCTGCGGCATGCGGACCCGGCGTGGCCCGACGTTTTGGTCTACGAGCGAAACGACGAGCTCGAGGTGACGGTGGTGGCCATCAACTTCGGGGCCGTGGCCGCAACGGTGCCGATCCCGGTGGGGAGCCAGGTGCTGTGTGCCACCGACCCAGCCGTGGTGGTGTCGGCTGGGAGCGTTCACATCCCTGGCCATTGTGCCGTGGTCCTGGATCCGAAACAGTCGTGAGGGAGACGGAGGTGGAAGATGACTGACATCGAGGTCGTCGATCCGAGCACCGAGGAGCCCTTTGCGTCCGTGGTCGACGTGGAGGTGGCGGGCGCTTCTGCCGCAGTCGACTCCGCCGCCGCAGCCTTTCCCGAATGGAGCGACACCGCTCCTCGGGTTCGTTCCACAGTTTTGCGCCGGGCCTTCGAGTTGATGGTCGAGCGCAGCGACGAGCTGGCCGAGACCATCGTCCGGGAGAACGGCAAACCCATCGCCGAGGCTCGGGGTGAGGTGGCCTACGCCGCTGAGTTCTTCCGCTGGTTCTCCGAGGAAGCGGTTCGTCTCCACGGTTCGGTCGTACGGGCCCCGGGCGGCGGTGGCCACCAGGTGGTCATGCTGCAACCGGTGGGGGTCAGCTACCTGATCACCCCGTGGAACTTCCCGGCCGCCATGCTCACCCGGAAGGTGGGGCCGGCCCTGGCCGCCGGCTGCACGGTGGTGGCCAAGCCTGCCGCTCAGACGCCGTTGACCGCGGTGGCGTTGGAGGCCATCCTGCACCAGGCTCTCGACGAGGTCGGTGCCCCCTCGGGCGTGGTCAACCTGATCCCCACCGTCGATGCCCGGGGTGTCACCGCCGCGGTGCTGGGCGATCCAAGAGTGCGCAAGCTCTCCTTCACCGGCTCGACCGAGGTGGGCCGGGTGTTGTTGGCCCAGGCAGCCCAGAGGGTGGTGAACTGCTCGATGGAGCTGGGAGGTAACGCGCCGTTCTTGGTCTTCGCCGATGCCGACTTGGACCTGGCCGTCGAGGGGGCGATGGTGGCCAAGCTTCGTCACAACGGCGAGACCTGCACGGCCGCCAACCGGTTCCTGGTGGAAGCCCCGGTGGCCGGCGAGTTCGCCCGTCGCCTGGCGGTGGCCATGGGCTCGTTGCCCGTGGGGCCGGGTCTGGATCCGGCCACCCGTCTCGGCCCGCTGATCGACGAGGCCGGCCGAGCCAAGGTGGAACGCCTGGTGCAAGCCGGTGTCGATGGCGGGGCCCGGGTGCTCACCGGCGGCGGTAGACCGGCTCACCTTCGACGCGGGTGGTACCACGAGGCCACGGTGCTGTCGGAGGTGCCGGCGGATTCGCCTCTGCTGTCTGAAGAGGTGTTCGGTCCGGTGGCATCGATCAGCCCGTTCGAACCGGGTGAGGATGTGGTGGCCCGAGCCAACGGCGTGGAGCACGGTCTCATTGCCTACGTCTTCACCGGCGACCTCGGGCGGGGGATGGCGGTGGCCGAACAACTCGAGGCCGGCATGGTCGGGATCAACAAGGGCGTGGTGTCGGATCCTGCTGCTCCTTTCGGTGGGGTCAAGCAGTCCGGGCTCGGCCGTGAAGGTGGCCATGAGGGGCTGTTGGCCTACACGGAGACCAAGTACGTCGCCGTCGACTGGGGCTGACACCCCAGTGTGACGTCAGTCATATGGGCTGGTGACAGACGGCCCCCGGCGTTTTCCGGTCTGCTTGTACCGTCGTTCACATGAATGCGGGACGATCGCTACGTCGGCTGGGTTTGATGGTTGCGGTTCTGGTCGCCTCGGTTGTGCTCATCTCCTGTGGGGACGACGGGAGCGGCGATGGTTCCCTATCCCTGGCCGGAGTAGTTCGCACTCCGGCATTGGATGTCTCGACCGTGACGTTGCCCAACGCCTCCGATCCGGCCACGCCGGTCACCATGAAGGCCGATGCGGGCGGGTTGATGCTGGTGTATTTCGGCTACACCTCCTGCCCCGACATCTGCCCCACCACCATGAGCGACATGAGCGTCGCCATGGGTGACCTGAGCGATGAACGAGCTGAGCGCGTCTCCGTCGCCATGGTCACCGTCGATCCCGACCGCGACAGTGGCGAGGTGCTCGACGCCTACCTCGGGCACTTCTTCGAGCGGACCGTGAGCCTCCGCACCGAGGATCCCGCCGAGCTTCTGGACGCCACGAACGCCTTCGGGGTGCAGTTCGAGGTGGCCGACCACCAAGCAGGTGACGACGCCTACGAGGTGTCGCACACCGCGGTCACCTACGTGGTCGACGACACCGGGACGGTGGTCGTCGAGTGGCCCTTCGGGTTCGAGAGCGCCGACATGACCGCTGATCTGAACGCCATCTTCGACCGGGCCGACGCGGCCTGACCAAGACCTCCCCAAATAAGCATCAACCAGGAGAGACACCCATGAACGTCAAGTCCCGCATCACCACCGGTTCCGCCGCAGTTCTGCTGGGGGCCGGTCTCCTGCTCGCTGGCTGTGGCAGCGACGACAACGCCTCCGACGACACGACCACCACCGTGGCCGAGGCCACCACCACCACCACCGAAGCGGCCACCACCACCGCTCCGGCCGGTGAGTTGACCATCGACGGGGCCTGGGCCCGGACATCGCCATCGGCTACCACCAAGGGCGCGATCTACCTCCAGATCAACAACGGCACTGACACCGATGATGCGTTGCTCGATGCATCGGTAGACGCCGCGGTGGCCGGCAAGGTCGAGATCCACGAGACCAAGATGGCCGGGGGTGACACCACGGGCGGCGGCATGATGGAGATGGCCGAGGTCGACGAGATCCCGGTACCGGCCGGTGAGACCGTCAGCCTCGAACCGGGTGGCTTCCACATCATGCTGATGGATCTGGTCGCACCGTTGGAGAAAGAGTCGACCATCGAGGTGACCCTCACCTTCGAGAACGCCGGCGAGGTCGTGGTGGAGGCCGAGGTCCGTGACACCGCACCCTGAGACCAGGTCGTCGCGTCGGTGGCTGGTCGCCGCGGTCATCGTGACCGTGGTGGCCGCCGTCGGCGTGGTGGTGGGCATCACCATGATCCAGGGCGGCGAACGTGAACCCCAGACCATCGAGATCGTGGTTCCCAAGGGCACCAACGATCGGCTCAAGGCCCGGGAGAAGGTGGCGGTGATGCCGTCCCGATTGGAGTTCACCGTGGGCGACTACATCCGGATCCGCAACGAGGACGTGGTCCGCCATTCGGTCGGTCCGTACCTGGTCGACGCCGGTGAGGAGTTGTTCCTCCGCTACGGCAAGGCCGGTACCTACGAGGGCTATTGCCCCGTGACCGAGGACCAGCGCTACCTGATCGTGGTGAAGGACCCATGAGTGCCTCGACTCGGCCCAAGGCCTCGACTTTCAGCGCCGTGGTGGTCGTGGTCGTTTCGCTACTGGGCATGTCGCTTCTGGCTGCATGTGGCGGCGGGGGTGGTGGTACCGACTACGCGGTGGCCGACCTGAGAACCGGAGAGCCGGTGTCGGTCGCCGATCTGGCTGGCGAACCGGTCCTGCTGGTGAGTTGGGCCACGTGGTGTCGTGAGTGCGACGAGGAGTTGGCCGGGCTTCAGGAGTTCGCCGAGTCGGATTCCGCCGACGGGATCCGGATCGTGGCGGTCAACCTCGACGCCGCCGACGTGGAAGACGAGATCGACGCCAAGATCGCCAAGCACGGCCTCGAAGTCGAGCTGTGGCGAGACCGGCGCAACGAGTTCAAGCGCACGTTCAGCGCCCTGGGAGTCCCGACCACGGTGTTGTTGGACCCCGAGGGAGAGGTGGTCGGCACCTTCCCGGGTGCTATCGACTTCGATGACGAAGAAGTTTTGGCCGCGCTCGACGAGGTGCGAGCCTGATGCTGTTGTCCGTAGCGGCAGATCGGGTGCAGGACGGCTCCCTCTTGGTGGCCGCGGCCATCGCCTTCGCCGCCGGCGTGGTTTCGTTCCTGTCGCCGTGCGTGCTCCCGTTGGTGCCGGCATACCTCTCCTATACAACGGGGATGTCGGCGGCCGAGATGTGTGGCAGCGCTGAGGCCCCTCGTACCGGTGACGCGATTCGTCGGGTCCTGCTCGGCACGTTGGGCTTCGTGGCCGGTACCGCGTTGGTGTTCGTGTCCTTCGGTGCGCTGTTCGGGAGCTTCGGCGATGCCATGGCCCGTCACGCCGTCGGGCTCAGCCAGATCTTCGGCGTGGTTACGATCATCTTGGGGTTGCTGCTGGCCGGCGTGCTCAGCCGGGTGTCGTTCCTCAACCGCGACGTCCGCATCCACAAGTTGCCGGGTAAGGGCCTGTGGGCCGCGCCGCTGCTCGGGGTCACCTTCGCGCTGGGTTGGACCCCGTGCATCGGACCGACCCTCGGCGTGGTGTTGGGACTGGCCGCTTCGAGTGATCAGGCCTCGGCGGCCCGGGGTGCCGCGTTGTCGTCCATCTACTGCTTGGGTCTGGGCCTGCCGCTGCTCATCACCGGCCTCGCCTTCGACCGGGCCATGTCTGCCTTTGCCGTGGTGAAGCGTCACTACCAGGGGATCATGCAGGTGAGCGGCGGGATGCTGGTGGTGCTCGGGGTCCTCCAGGTGACCGGGGTGTGGGCCCAGTGGATGGGTGAGCTCCAGACCCGATTCGGCGGGGCGTCCCTTCCTCTCTGACCAGCCGGCCCGACCGCCGGGGGCGCGTTATCGGTACGTAGAACGCGCGGTGTCGGGTCGGTATGGTCGCATTGGGAGCGGGGGAGGAGTCGAAACGTCATGACAACCAGCAGAACCTCTGACGGGCGAGTCAGGGAGAGTCATCGCCAGACCCGAACCACCTTGCGATTGTCTCTGGCCTTCCTGGTGGTGGCGGCGGCCGCGGCAGCGTCAGGTCAGGAACGGTGGATGCCCCTTCACTTGGTGCTGGCCGGCGGGGTGGGCCAAGCCATCAGCGGGGTCACGTTGATGCTGACAGTGACCTGGTCGGCAGCACCGGCCCCAGCGGGGTGGGCGGTCATGGCGCAACGGTCTCTGTTGGTGGTCGGGGCGGTCGGAGTGGTGGCCGGCCGAGAGCTGGAGCTGGCCACGGCTATCACGGCTGGAGCCGGGGTGGCCTACCTGGTCGGGCTGGCGCTGCTCGCCTACCTGTTGGTGTCGACGGTAGCCCTCGGGTCAGAGCGCCGCTTCGATGTGGCCGTAGGCGGATACGTGGCCGCGCTGGTGCTGGCGGTGGCCGCCATCGGGGTCGGGGTGTACATGGTGAGCGACGGGGCCCGTCCCGAGTTGCGGGCCGCCCATGCCACGCTCAACTTGTTGGGGTTCGTGGGACTGGTGATCCTCACCACCCTCCCGTTCTTCGGTTCGACGGTGGGACGGAGCCGCATGAGCCACCGGGTCACCTCGGCCCGGCTCGGTTCGGTCCTGGGCTTCCAGGTGGTGGCGGTGGTGGTCGCGGCGGCGGGGATAGTTCTCGAACGGACGATGATCCTGTTCGTGGCCCTCGGTGCGTACGGCTATGGGATCCTGATGCTGCTGGCGTTCATGCCGGTCGTGACCAGGCGCCAATTCGATTGGGCCGGACCTCGGATCCTGGCCCTGTGGATCGGTCCGCTGTGGATGTCGACCGCGGTGCTGGCCACCGCCTATGAGGCAGAGCGCTACGACCGGCTGCCATTCACCGGCAACTGGTTGCTGGTGCTGGTGGTGGGAGGCTTCATCCAGATCGTGTGGGGAGCCTTGGCCTACCTGTTGCCCATGCTGCGCGGTGGTGGTCATCAGAAGTTGAGCGAGGGGTTTGCCGCCACTCGATCCTGGCTCGGTCTGGGCGCGGTCAATGTGGCGGCGCTGGGCTTGGTGTTCGAGATCCACGAGGTGGCGGCGGTGGCATTGGCCCTGCTGTTGGCCGATTCGGCGTGGCGCACGGCCCGCGTGGGCTTGAAGCGCCTCGAACGCCCCCGCGACCCGCACCTACTTGACCAGGCGGTCAAGAGCTAATAGCAATCCACCTGCACCGCAGGGGTGGTGTGCTGTCACGCAGGGGAGCTATCCGATGACCATCACCGATCCGTCCACGGTCGAGCCATCCAACACCGACGACGTCGTGGACGAGCTCCGCGCCTTCCTGGAGGACAACTGGGACCCGGCGCTGACCGTGCGGGAGTGGTGGAGCCGCCTGGGGTTGGCGGGTTGGTCGGCCCCGGGACTTCCGGTCAACGCCTACGGGCGCGGCCTGGCCCGTAACGACGCCGTGCGGGTGCAGTCCGAGATCGGTGCCTTCGGGGCTTTGAGCGCCCCCGGTGGCCTTGGCCTCCTCCTGGCAGCGCCCACCATCGCCACCCACGGCAGCCAGGAACAGATCGATACCTACGTGCGGGCCATCGTCACCGGCGAGGCGGCGTGGTGTCAGCTCTTCAGCGAGCCGGGAGCCGGGTCGGACCTGGCCGGGCTCACGTGCCGAGCCGACCGCGACGGCGATGAGTGGATCGTCAACGGCCAGAAGGTGTGGACCTCGCTCGGGCACGTGGCCGACATGGGGATGCTCATCGCCCGGAGCGATGTCGAGGTGCCCAAGCACCAGGGCATCACCTGGTTCTCCATCGACATGCACCAGCCCGGAATCGAGGTCCGGCCCCTCGTCGAGATGACCGGTCATGCCATGTTCAACGAGGTGTTCCTGACCGATGCCCGGGTCCCCGACTCCGCCATCATCGGTGGGCGCAACAACGGGTGGGCCGTCACCAACACCACCCTCATGCACGAGCGGTCCGGACTCGGTGCCGGGGGCGGGTCGGCGGCCGGGGGGATGGCCATGCCCGGCACCGTCGCCGGGCACCTCGACCGCCCGTGCTCTGACTTCGTGGCGGCACCGGTGCCCTCCGGCAAGGGGACCTCCAAGGCCGGTCCTCGCCGGGCCGGACCTGGGCTGGGCGGCGGGGCGAAGCTCCTCATGGACCTGGCCCGAGGCAACGGCACCAACACCGACCCGACCATCCGACAGGACCTGGTCCGGTTGCACACCCTGGGTGAGATCGCCCGCTTCAGCAACCTGCGGGCCAAGGCGGCCAAGAAAGCCGGTGTCGACCTGCCCGGCATGGCCAACCTCGCCAAGCTGTCCATGAGCGACATGACCAGGCTCAGCCGCGATCTGTCTCTACGGATCGTGGGCCCGTCGGGAATGCTTCACAGCTACAAGGGTGGCGCTGAGGCCGCGGCCATCACCGAGGCCACCGGCAACCCGTTCCTGCCCATGGTCACCGGCATGGCTCTGTGGGCCCAGGCCCCGCCCATCTACGGCGGCACCGATCAGATCCAGCGCAACATCATCTCCGAACGGGTTCTGGGGCTGCCCAAGGAGCCCGGCAACGAGAAGACGGCCCCGTTCAAAGACCTGCCTCGCAACCAGTAGCGCTCAGCGGTCGGTCCGAGCTCACTCAGCAAGGTCGAGCAGGCCACGGATGTCATCGGCGCTGAGCGGTCCCGACAGGGCCCCGTCCTCGCCGTCAAGTACACGGGAGAACAGGTCGGACTTGCGGGCCTTTAGCTCCATCACCTTCTCCTCGATGGTCCCGCTGGACACGTAGCGGTACACCACCACCGGGTTGGTCTGGCCCATGCGGTGAGCTCGGTCTACGGCTTGGGTCTCTACCGCGGGGTTCCACCACGGGTCGAGCACGAAGCAGTAGTCCGCCTCGGTGAGGTTCAGCCCGAATCCGCCGGCTTTGAGGCTGATGACGAACACGGGCACATCGCCGTCTTTGAACGCGGCGATGGCCTCGGCTCGCTTGCGGGTACGCCCGTCCAGGTAGCTGTGGTCGATGGCTGCTTCGTCCAGACGGGACCGAACTCGGGCCAAGAAGCCGGTGAACTGGCTGAACACCAGTGCCTTGTGGCCCTCGGCAACCACCTGGGTGAGGTCGTCGATGAGCCGGTCGAGCTTGGCTGATCCGACGGAGTCGTGGCTGTCGTCTACCAGGGCCGGATCCAAGGCGAGTTGGCGCAGCAGAGTAAGAGAGGTGAGGATCTCGAAACGGTTTCGCTGCACGTCGTCGACCAGGCCCAGCACCTTCTTGCGGACGCGCTGGAGCTGGGCCTGGTAAAGGCGTGCGTGGCGAGGGTTGAGTTCGACCTCGATGGTCTGTTCGATCTTGGGGGGAAGCTCGGCCAGCACCTGGTCCTTGGTGCGGCGCCGCATCAGCGGGGCGATGCGTTGGCGCAGGGTGGCCAGGTGTTCTGCTCCTCGCCCGGCTTCGATCGGAATCCGGTACACGTCGGAGAAGCGCTTGGGATCGGGATAGAGCCCGGGTGCGGTGATCGACAGGAGCGACCACAGGTCCATGAGGCTGTTCTCCAATGGCGTACCGGTGATGGCGATCTTGGTGTTGGCTTCCAGCCGGCGCACGCACTGGTAGATCTTGGATGTTCGGTTCTTGACGAACTGTGCCTCGTCCATCAACAACATTTCCCAGGCGAAGTCCTGGTACTGGTCGAACTCCATTCGGAACAACGCGTAGGAGGTGACCACCAGTTGGGCCTCACCCACCGCTTCGTCCAGGGTGGTCCCCCGGCGCTTCTCTGTCTCGGTGATGGTGACCACGCGTAGTTCGGGAGCGAAGTGGCGGGCTTCCCGGTGCCAGTTCTCGACCACGCTGGTGGGGGCGATCACCAGGAACCGGGCCGCACCGTTGGCCTCCAACGCGTGGAGGCAGAGGGCCAGGATCTGGACCGTCTTCCCCAGGCCCATGTCGTCGGCGAGGATTCCGCCCAGACGGTTGCGGTGTAGGAACGCCAACCAGTCGAGACCGTCGCGCTGGTAGTGGCGCAGCTCGGCTTGAAGTCCGGTGGGCACCGAAACGGGCTCAGGTGCCGACAGGGCTCGCATCCGGGCCACGTTTGATTCCCACCGGGCCGATTGGGTCTCCACCACCCCGAACTTCGTGAGCTCATCCCACCAACTGATCTGGAACGGGTTGAGCCGTGCCACTTCGGAGCCTGTGGGGTCAGCCAAGCCCCGAGCTTCCAACAGCAGCTCGCGGAGCTTGGCGAGTTCGGGTCGGTCGAGGCGCAGCCAGCTCCCGCTGGTAAGGAACAGCACCTCCTGCTCTTGAACCAAGGCGGCAAACAGTGACGCAAAATCGACCGCCTCTCCGTCGACGCTTACCTCGATCTGCAGGTCGAACCAGTCCGTGCCGTCCAATGCCGGCCCACCCGGTGGGTTCATGGGCTCGGACACCGACAGTGAGAACAACGGGTCGGCGGTGGGTTCGCTCGGTCGTGGCAACCCGCCGACGACCTCGACGGCCACGGATCCGCGGCTTTCCAACCACGGCACCACCAGGTCGAACACGGCGACGGTGTCGAGTCCCTGCACCGCGATGTCGGCTGGCCGGCCCCGATGGTCCACCAGGTCCTGGCGCAGGTAGGGGTCCAGCGGGGCCGGAAGCGTGACTGGGAGGTCGAGTTGTTTGACGGCCAGGTCCTCGGCGGCCAGGTCTCGGGAGGGGGTGGCGAAACGGTTGGGGGAGTTCAGCGGAAGGTCGGAGACTCGGTCGCCGCGGCGGTAGCGCGCCCTCCAGATCAGGAGCGTGGTGTCTGGGTCTGTCCTTTCGACGATCAACACCAAGCGATCAAAGGTCGGGCCCGCCGTCGCGACCGAACCGTCCGAGGAACCGATCGCGACTTGGCGGGCCAGCACCGGCCGGTACACGTCCAAGAACTCGTCGGACTCTTGGGCGGGCACTACCAGGGGTGGCCCGCCGAACAGGCGGGTGAGATCGGTGTGTAACGGTGCGTCGAGTGGGATGAGCCTGAGGCACTGACCCTCCAGCATGGCCAATCCGTGAGCTGGATTGCCCAGGAACTGGAACCCGCCCGGCGTCAGCTCGACCCGCTCGCCGTCGACGCTCAGGTGGGCTGCCACATCGAGCGACCCGGGCTGGAACTGGTTGGCGACCACGTCCAGGTGCGCGGTGGCAGCGGTGGCCGACAGCGCAGCGCCAGCCGGAAATGCATCGGACTCCAAGAACACGATCCCGGTATCGACGGCTTGACGCAGGTGGAACCACAACGTCGGCCCAAAGCGTTCGAGCGGCACCGGGCCGGGCTCGCTGTAGTAGGTCATTTGGGCGCTGGCGGCCATGGCACCCAGGACCGAGGCCTGATCTGAATTCAGGCGTGGAGTGGATCTGTAGCTTCGGAACACTGCGTACTGGCTCAGGTCGCGCCATGTCGCTCCGGTCTTGACCCACTTGTCGTTCCTGCCGAGGCGCACGGGCCGCACCAACAACATGGGTCCCGTCGTCTGGCCGTGGCGTGCATGGGCGACGGTCAAGACGATCTCCAAGCCGAGGCGAGACTCGTCACCATCGGGAGCGGTGGTGTTGACCAGCCCTGACAGCGCCTGGCGCCAGGTCGAGGCCACCGGAGAGGGCGGGGATTGGCGTTGAGCGGTGAGGATCAGGGCGACCGCGTGCTTGCAGCGATAGCCGACCGGGCAGGAGCATTCGGCCTTCACATCGATTCGGTGACCGACACGCGCCCAGCTCACCGTGGAGTGGTACTGCTCGTAGTTGGACCCTTGGACCACGCCGGTCAGGTATCCGGGTTGGTTCTGGACGACGGTGGCCCGGCTCCGGCTGGCGTAGTTGGTTCCGCGCTGAAAGGTGCGGTCGCCGAACTCGTCCTTGAGGCACTGCGCCAACTCGGAGATGTGAGGGAGGGTCGACATTGGCGGATCAAACGCGGACGTGCCTAGGGCAACGGAAGCCTCGATCCTATTTGCTCGAGCTCCAAGAGGATTTCCTTACGGTTCAGGCCGCCGCCGTAGCCGGTGAGTGAGCCGTCGGCCCCGATTACCCGGTGGCACGGGACGATGATGCTCACCGGGTTGCGGCCGTTGGCCAAGCCCACCGCCCGGGAGGCTCCCGGTTTGCCGAGGTTGCGCGCCATCTCTCCGTAGCTGCGGGTCTGGCCATAGGGGATGGTCAACAACTCGGCCCACACCCGCTTCTGGAACTCGGTCCCCTCGAGGTCGAGCTCGATGTCAAACTCGGTCAGCTCACCGACGAAGTAGGCCTCGAGCTGGGCGATCACGTCTCCGAACCCGGCGGGGTCCTCGATCCAGTCGGCCTGGTCGGCGGGCGGGTGGGCCTGGTCCTGCATGCAGATGTGGGTCAACGCCCGATCGGTGCCGGCCACCGTCAGCGGTCCGATCGGGCTGTGGATCACCCGGAAACGGATCTGGCGAGGTGGAGAAGTAGGTCTGTTGGGTGTCACGGTCGATGGCTCCAGAGGTGGGTGACGGCGTAGGAGCGCCAGGGGCGCCAGGTTTCGGCGTGGGCGGTGAGGGGACCGGCCTTGGTGGGGAGGCCGAGGCAGGCAGCGGTGCGGGTGACCCCGAGGTCGGTGGCGGGAAAGGCATCGGGGTCTCCGAGGCCTCGTAGCGCCACCATCTCACAGGTCCAGGGCCCGATCCCGGCGATCGAGGCGAGCTGATGACGGGAGCGGGCCGGGTCCGATCCGGGGTCGAGGTCGACCTTGCCCTGAGCCAAGGATCGGGCCAAGTCGACCACGGCCCGGGCCCGGGAGCGAGGCATGGCCAACGTGGTGGGATCGAGCTCGGCGAGGACTTCACTGGTGGGGAACAGGTGGGTCAACGAACCGTCGTGAACGGCTATCGAAGAGGCGATGGGGGTGCCGTGGGTCTCGGTCAGGCGTCGGCTGTGGGTGGCGGCCGCTCCGAGGGAGACCTGTTGGCCGATGACCACGCGAATGGCGAGCTCGTGGGGGTCGACGGTGCCGGGGAGGCGTTGGCCGGGTCGGTCGTTCACCACGGTGGTCAAGGCCGGATCTTCGCTGAGGTGGGCGGTGACGGCCTCGGGGTCGGCGTCGAGGTCCAGCAACCGCCGACAACGCGCGATGGCGGTGGTCAGATCCCGGTTGTCGTGGAGGTGGACCTTCAGGGAGACATGACCGCCACCGGGTCGCAACGCCACCAGACCCGGACCATGGGGCAAACGAAGCGTTCGACGGAAGGCGCCCTCGCGCAGCTCCTCCAGCCCCGGCACGGCGTTGGCCGCCAGGTGGTCGAACACCCCGGCGGGGTCGAAAGGTTCCCGGTAGGGGAGGCGAAGCTGGATCTCCCCCACCGTGGGGATGGCGTCGGCCTGAATGGACCGTCGTCGCATCTCGGTCGGGGTGACGGCGAACACGGACTGCACGGTGTCGTTGAACTGGCGGATACTGGAGAATCCGGCCCCGAACGCGACCTCGCCGAACGGCATGGTGGTGGTCTCGATGAGAACCCGGGCCGTCTGGCTCCGCTGGGCCCGGGCAATCGCCAGCGGACCTGCACCGAGTTCGGACACGAGCAACCGTTCCAGTTGACGCTGGCTGTAGCCCAGCCTCATCGCCAGATCTGGTACCCCGCCCCTGTCGACCACCCCGTCCGCGATCAGTCTCATGGCGCGGGCGACGACATCCTGGCGGGCGTTCCATTCCGGGGAACCAGGTGACGCGTCGGGTCTACAACGCTTGCAGGCCCGGTACCCGGCTCTCTGCGCCGCGGCAGCGGTGGGGAAGAACGTCAGGTTGGTTGGTTTGGGGGTACGGGCCGGACAACTGGGACGGCAGTAGATGCCGGTGGTGTTCACCGCGGTCACGAACCACCCGTCGAAGCGGGCGTCACGGGACTGCACCGCCCGATAGCAACGCTCGAAGTCGTGGAACACCATCCCAGTGTCCCCTGCCCCTCACTCGATAGCTAGCGGAATTCCGACATCCCAGTCTCATACGGCTCTGGGGCAAGATCCCGGGTCGGCTCTGGGGCAAGAACCGGGTGCTCCGCAACCAGGTCTTGCCACAGAACGAGACGCCAACCGTCCCCGGCCGGTTCTGGGGCGAGAAGGGGTTGTCCAGTCGCCAGTTCTTGCCCTAGAAGCGATGGGCGGTGTGGGTCAGGGCGGTGGTGACGGCGGCTAGCCAGGCGGTGGGGTCCTCCAACTGGGGGTAGTGGCCGGTGTTGGGGATCCAGGTGAGAGTTGCGTCGGGGCGGGTGGAGGCCAGGCGCTCGGCCATCGCGGGCACCGCAATCGGGTCCTCGGGGCCCCAGATCACGTGCAGCGGGGACGGGTGGGTCTCGATCGCCCCGGTGTAGCGGCTCTCGTTGGCCCGTCGGTCCTCGATGTAGCGGATGGTGCGAGGGAGCAGGGCGTCACCACGGTCGTGGCACACCAGTTCGGCGTGGCCCGACATGTCGATCCCGGTGTTGGTTGGCGCGAGGGTGGCCGAGAGGCTTGCGGCCAGCAGTTCGGGCCCCGGACCCGACTCGGCGGCGGCGTCGGGCAGGTCGAGCAACATGAGCTGGCCGGTGGTGAGCTGAGCCATGTCGATGTAGATGCTGCCGTTGGTGACGATGCGGCGGGTCACCGTGACCGGCCAGGAGCCGTCGATGGTCCGGGCCAGCAGCTCTCCCCCCACGGTGTCGCCCATGTCGTGGGTGAGCAGAGCGAAGCGTTCGATGCCGAGGCGGGCGAGGACCCCGGCCACCACGTCGGCCTGGAGTTCGATCGAGTACCTCTGGTCGGGCTTGGCCGACAGGCCGAAGCCGAGCAGGTCCATCACCACCACCCGTCGGTTGCGACTCAGCTCGTCGACCACGTGGGCGAAGTCGAACGAGGACGTGGGGAATCCGTGGATGACCACCAACGGCTCGGTCGTCGCCTCGTCGCCGGGAACGTCGACCACGAACACCCGATGGGTGGTCGCTCGGGCGTTCACCTCGATCATGGTGCCGCGGCTCGCCCATCGCTCCAGTTCGGGGTGGGTCCATTCGGTCATCGGTTCTTCCTCCCGGCGGCGCGGTTGGGGGCGGTGGCTTCGACGGGTGTGGGTCCGAGCAGGGCGGTGAGGGCCCCCGACCACGTCAGGTGGACACGACTTGTCGAACGCGAGAGGTCGTGACGGTGCAGATCCCACGACTCGAACCCGGTGATCGAGGCGATGACCGCGGCCCGGTCGGTTCGTTGCGTCGGCGTGAGCGCGGTCAGCTCAGGGGCGAAGTGGGTCTTGACCTGGTCGATCTGGGCGAGGCGGCTAGTTCGCAGGAGGTCGGCCAGTTCCGGGTTGTCGACGGCCCGGGACCGCCCCAGTCGGACGACGGGACCGATCACCTCCCACAGTGCGGCCCGGCCCACGACGAGACGCTCGATACGGGCGTCGAGGGGCCCCTGGCCGATCTCGGGGATCTCGAACAGGTGGGCGTGGCGAGCCAAGAACGTGGTGCTGGCCTCGAGTTGGAGGTCGTCGAGGCGACCGAAGTTGCGGAACAGCGTGGCCTCGGAGATCCCGGCCCGGGCCACCACCTCGGCAGTGGTGGGGGGTACGTGGCCTTCGCTCAGCAGGTCGACCACCGCCTCGATAACCGCGGCCCGGCCTCGCTGTCGGCGCGCCGTGCGCCCGTCTACCGGCACCGTGTCGGCGGGTTTGGCGGCGGGTGTGGCGGACGGCACGGTCTCGACGATACCAGCCTCGTCCAGATAATGAGAGTGCTACTTGCAAATCTTGGGAGTTCGAGTACCCTGCGTCGTGAGGTCGACAGGGGGTCGGCCCGATGAGGAGTCAGAAATGGGCGACACCCACGAACCTCAGTCCGGCTTCGGTGGTCGCATCGGCCGGACCTTGGCCGACTCCCAGCCTTGGTTCGACGAACCGGCCCATCCCGGGCCCGAAGCCCCCAACGTGGTCCTGGTCCTGCTCGACGACACCGGCTTCGCTCAGATGGGCTGCTACGGATCCGACATCGACACCGGCAACATCGACGCCCTGGCCGCGGCTGGCGTTCAGTTCACCAACTTCCACGTGACACCGCTGTGCTCACCCACCCGGGCCTCGCTGCTCACCGGCCGTTCCCAGCACGCGGTGGGGATGCGGACCCTGTCCAACTTCCGAACCGGGTTCCCCAACCAACTGGGTCACATCTCCAACCATGCCGCCACCGTGGCCGAAGTCCTGGGTCAGGCCGGCTACGCCACCTTCTGCGCCGGCAAGTGGCATCTGGCCCCCATGGAACAGGGATCGGCCGCCGGACCCTTCGATCAGTGGCCGCTGGCTCGGGGCTTCAACCGGTTCTACGGGTTCCTCGAGGGTGAAACCGACCAGTTCCACCCCGACCTGGTGTGCGACAACCACCACGTCGAGCCGCCGGCAGGCCCGGCTGACGGCTACCACCTGAGCCAGGACCTGGTCGACCAGCTCCTGCGGATGATCTCGGACTCGACCGCGGTCCGCCCCGACCGCCCCTTCTTCGCCTACCTGCCCTTCGGGGCCACCCACGCCCCCCACCAGGCCCCACCCGAATACCTGGCCAAGTACCGGGGACGCTTCGACGAGGGCTGGGACGTGGTGCGCCAGCGTTGGTTCCAGCGTCAGATCGACGAGGGCGTCATCCCGCCCGACACCGTCCTGTCCCCCCGCAACCCCGGCGTCGAGCCGTGGGACGATCTGACCGACAACCAGCGACGGTTCGCCGCCCGCCTCCAGGAGGCGTTTGCTGCGTTCTTGGACCACACCGACGATCAGATCGGACGCCTGGTCGAAGGGCTGAGGGAGCGTGACCTGCTCGACAACACCATCTTCATCGTGATGGCCGACAACGGCGCCTCCCAGGAGGGCGGCCCCACCGGGGTCATGCACGAGATGAAGTACTTCAACTTCATCGCCGAAGATGTGGACGCCGCGGTGGAACGCCTCGATGAGATCGGTGGACCCCACAGCCACACCAACTATCCGTGGGGTTGGGCCCAGTGCGGGAACACCCCGTTCCGGTGGTACAAGCAGAACACCCATGAGGGTGGGGTCCACGTGCCGCTGGTGGTCCACTGGCCCGCGGGCTTGGACCCGGCTGTGACCGGATCCAAGCGGCCGCAGTTCGTGAACGTGTCCGACATCGTCCCCACCATCTACGACCTGGTCGGCGTCACCCCGCCCGACGTCTACCGCGGGCTCCAGCAGATGCCCGTGACCGGACGTTCCTTCGCCACCGTGTTGAGCGACCCCGATGCACCGGCCACCAACACCGTCCAGTACTTCGAGATGATGGGCAGCCGGGCCCTGGTGGCGGGCGAATGGAAGGCGGTGTGTCGCCACACCCAAGGGGCCGACTTCGACACCGAGCCGTGGGAGCTCTACCACCTGTCTCAGGACTGGTCCGAGACCAACGACCTGGCCACCACATACCCCGACAAACTGGCCGAGCTCCAGGACCTGTGGTGGGCCGAGGCCGAACGTCACGGGGTGCTGCCGATGGATGACCGCCTGGTCGAACTGTTCGGGGCCCGGTTCCGGGTCAACTCACCGCATCCGCCCACCATGCGCTACGTGTACCGGCCCCCCATGTCTCCGCTCCCCGGGCAGGCGGCTGCGGCCATCGGGGCCCGATCCTTCGACCTGACCGGGCGCGTCACCAGGGCCGCGGGTGACGAGGGGGTGCTGTTCGCGTTGGGCACTGAGAACTCCGGTTTCACCGTGTTCGTGCAGGGAGACCGGCTGGTGGTCGATTACAACGCCTTCGACGACCATGCGGTGGCCGAATCGACGGTCGCGATCCCTCACGGTCATGCCATCCTCACCGCCCGGGTGCGGGTGGGTCGGGGCCGGACCGGGCGCATCGACCTAGTGGTCAACGGTGCGGATGCCGGCGGTGTTGACATTCCCCAGTTGGTGTTCATGTTCTCCTCGGTCGGGGCCAGCGTGGGGTACGACCATGGTTCGCCCGTCAGCACCCGCTACGACGGACCGTTCCCATTCAGCGGCACCCTGCACGAGGTAGTCGTACAGGTGCACGACGCTCCCCCGAGCGCCGACGACGACGCCGAGGCCGCCGCCCGTGAAGCCGAAGCCCTTGCGGCCATGGCTCGCCAGTAATGACGCGGAGATGAAGGACGGTCAACGATGAGCCCCATCTCGGTCACCCTCCTGGGTACCGGAAGCCCACTGCCCGACGCCAACCGGGCCGGTCCGTCGACCTTGGTGACCGCTGGTTCCAGCCACTATCTGGTGGACGCCGGGCGGGGTGTGCTCATGCGCCTGGCCGGGGCGGGGGTGGCGGCGTCGCAACTGTCGGCGGTGTTGATCACCCACCTGCACAGCGACCACCTGACCGACCTCACCGATGTGATCACCACCAGGTGGGTCATGAGCTTCGCTCCCACCCCGCTGACCATCGTCGGACCACCCGGTACCGGTGAGGTGGTCGATCACCTCCTGGCAGCTCTCGGTCCCGACATCGGCTATCGGATGGCCCACCACGCTGACCTCGGGTACCGGCCCCCGGTCGAGGTGGTCGAGGTGGAGGACGGCCCGGTCGAGGTGGCAGGCGAGGCGACGGTATTCTGCGCGCCCACCGATCACAAGCCGGTGCATCCCAGCATCGGATTCCGCTTCGACCACGGTGGCGCTTCGGTGGTGGTGGCCGGTGACACCGTGCCCTGCATCGGTCTCGATGAGCTTTGCGCTGGTGCTGGAGCTCTGGTCCACACCGCCATTCGCAAGGACATCATCTCGGCCATCGGAATCCAACGGCTGGTGGACACCCTCGACTACCACTCTTCGGTGGAGGAAGCGGCCCAGACCGCGGCCCGCAACGGCGTGTCAACGTTGGTGCTCACCCACTACGTGCCGGCCTTCCCCTCCGGCGGGGGCGACGAATGGCGGGAGCTGGCTGCCGCCCATTTCACGGGTCGGATCGAGATGGGCGACGACCTGCTCCGCGTCGACGTAGACCCGACCTGACCGTGCCCACCCACCAGCCCGACCGCAAAGCCAGATCTTGAGGAGACCGAACCATGGACGTGATCCGCACCCCCGACGAATGCTTCGAGAACTTGCCGGACTACGACTTCTCGCCCCACTACGCCTCCATTCCCGCCGATCCCAGCGATGGCGGTGCGGATGAGGCCACCTTGCGGGTCCACTACCTCGACGAAGGTCCACGCGACGCCGCCCCGGTTTTGTTGATGCACGGTGAGCCGTCTTGGAGTTACCTGTACCGCCACATGATCCCGCCGCTGGTGGCGGCGGGCCATCGGGTGGTGGCTCCCGATCTGGTCGGGTTCGGGCGCAGCGACAAGCCGACCCGGATGGACGACTACAGCTACGCCCGCCACGTGGGGTGGATGGCGGCGCTGCTGTTCGACCAGCTCGACCTACGTGACATCACCTTCTTCGGTCAGGACTGGGGTGGCCTGGTCGGTCTCCGGCTGGTGGCGGCCCAGCCCGACCGCTTTGCCCGCCTGGTCGTGGCCAACACCGGCTTACCTACGGGCCACGGCGCCATGAGCGACGCCTTCTTGGCGTGGCAGAAGTTCTCCCAGGAGGCCGAGCACTTCCCGGTCGGGGCCATCGTCAACGGCGGTTCCGCCTCGGACCTGCCGCCCGAGGTGGTCGCCGCCTACGACGCTCCGTTCCCCGACGACTCCTACAAGGCCGGGGCCCGGATCTTCCCCACGCTGGTGCCGACCTCGCTCGATGATCCGGCCAGCGCCGACAACGTGGCCGCCTGGGACGTGCTGTCGCGCTTCGACCGTCCGGTGCTGTGCGCCTTCAGTGACCAGGACCCCATCACCAAGGGAGGCGACGCCCCGTTCCTCGAGCGCATCCCCGGAGCCGCCGGTCAGCCCCACACTGTGGCCGAAGGCGGCGGGCACTTCCTCCAGGAGGACTGCGGTCCCCAACTGGCCCAGACGGTCATCGACTTCATCGACTCCACCGTTTGACGCTGACGCCGTTTGACGCTGACGCCGTTTGGGGCCTTGTGCTCCTGTCTCAACCGCTGGTTGGGAGCCAGTGGGCGTGCTGATAGGGGGTCGGATTGTCAGCGGCCCAGGTTTGGAGATCGTCGGCCAGGCGCGAGTGCAGGGCTCCGCCCGCACCCCGCCCCGTCTTCAGGGCGACGATCACGGTCGTCATCGGGAGCCCAGAAGCCTGGCGTTGGTCGAGGAGCGGGAGGAAGTCGATGGCGTTCTCGGTGACGAGGTTGCGGTCGTCTGCGACGGCTCGTTCCAGTACGTCAGCATCGGGTGCCCCGCCCAGGCCGATGGCCCGAACGTGCAGCGCATCGTGGCCGTGCCGGGCAAGAAGCTCGACCAGCTGCTCGCCGTACATCTCGTCGAGCAGGAACCTCACTCGGCCAGGACGGTGGCGCGTGCTGCGGTCAGGCGTCGGACCCTTTCCAGGGCCGTCTCGTTCGCCAGCAGTCGAGCCTCGATCTCGTCGATGTTCTCGGCCGCGTAGTCCACGGCAATGTGCACGAACCGGGTGTCGATTCCGAGGTCGGCCGCGGCGGCGGCCACGGCGTTCTCGCCGGTAGCCCCAGATGCCCGGAGGGCCCGGATCACCTCGTCTACGTCGGGACCGCCGGCGAGACCCGCTCGCCACCCGCTGGGGCCCGGTCGGAACACCACCCCCGGGTGTTCGATGGCCGATAGGCCCTGGGCGAGGAGCCGGGTCACGAGGGTGGTCTCAGCCACTCCCTCGGCGGCGGCCTGAGCGGCGAGACGCGCCTTGAGGTCAGGGTCCAGCCGGTAGGAGGTCGACGTCGCCATGTAGTGCACTGTATCGCTTCTGCACTACGGCGGCCCGGTTCACGCCCATTGGGGTATGCCGGTGAGGGCGGGCATGGGTAGCGGGGCCAGCAGGCCGTCCCGACGGAGTAGGGGCGTCACACCCTCGCCGAAGTGGTACGCCTCCTCGAGGTGGGGCTGACCGGAGAGGATGAAGTGCGTGAAGCCGATCGCGTGGTACTCGCGGATTCGTTCGGCGACCTCCTCGTGGCTCCCCACGAGGGCGGTGCCGGCCCCGCCCCGGACCAGGCCGAACCCGGCCCACAGGTTGGGGGCCACCACCAGGTTGTCCACCGAGCCGCCGTGCAGTGCGTTCATGCGAGCCTGGCCTACCGAGGCGCTCTGTACCGCGATCACTTTCTGGCTCTCGGCGATGGTCTCGGGGGAGAGCGAGTCGATGATGCGGTCGGTCTGGGCCCAGGCATCTTCGGCTCGGTCCCGGGCGATGGTGTGGAAGCGGATCCCGTACTCGAGGGTGCGACCTTCGGCTTGGGCCAGGGCCTTGACGCGGCCCAGTTCCTCGGCGGCCGCTTCGAGCGGTTCTCCCCACATGAGCCAAACGTCGGACTGACGGGCGGCCACCCGCAGGGCGGCGTCGAAACTTCCCCCGAAAAAGATCGGTGGCCGGGGGAGGGTGGGGTCGGCGACCATGGCGTTGTCGACGTGGAAATGGTCACCCTCGAAATCCAAGCCGCCCTCGTTCCAGCATCCCCGCAGAACTTCGAGGAACTCGTCGCAGCGGGCGTAGCGCTCGTCCTTGTTGAGGTGGTCGCCGAAGCGGCGTTGCTCGACCTCGCTGGCTCCGGTGACCACGTTCAACAGGAGGCGACCTCCGCTCATCCGCTGGAAGGTGGCGGCCTGTTGTGCGGCCAACGTCGGTGAGATGAGGCCGGGTCGGAATGCCACCAGGAACCGCAGTCGTTCGGTGGCCGACAGGAGGGAGGCCGTGGTGATCCAGGCGTCCTCGCAGAAGGTGCCAGTCGGGGTGAGCACGGCATCGAAGCCGAGGCGGTCAGCGGCTTGGGCCACCTGGGTGAGGTAGGCGAGGTCGGCGGTCCGCTGCGCCTCGGTGGCGCCCCAGCCGGCCACGCTGCGGCTGTCGCCGGCGGTGGGCAGGAACCAGTGGAGGTGAATCGACACGGCGGGTCCAGATCAGGCGAGGGACAGGGCGGGTGCGGCGAGCATAGGACCAGCCCGTTTCCTCCTGGAATAAAGCAAGCGCGCTTGATTGATTTGTGTTGAGGTGTCAGAGTTCCGGGGATGACCACGTCAGGGGAAGCCGCCGGCCTGGTGCGGATAGGGAACGCGTCGGGGTTCTACGGAGACCGTGAGGCGGCGGTGCGCGAGATGCTCACCGGTGGGCGACTGGACTATCTCACCGGGGACTACCTGGCCGAGCTGACCATGCTGATCTTGGCCATGGACCGGCTCAAGGACCCGGGGCGGGGCTATGCCCGGTCCTTCCTGCGCCAGATGGAGGACGGTCTGGGTCTGGCTCTCGACGCCGGGGTGAAGGTGGTGGTCAACGCCGGGGGGCTCAACCCCGCCGGACTGGCCACTGCGGTCCGTGACCTGGCCGGCCGGCTGGGTCTGTCAGCGGCCGTGGCCCACGTCGAGGGCGACGACCTCTCGGGCCGAGTCGACGAGCTCGGCCTGCACGGCCCCGACGGTTCGGCACCGCTGGCGGCCAACGCCTACCTGGGGGCATGGGGGATCGTGGCCGCCCTCGACTCGGGGGCCGACGTGGTGGTCACCGGCCGGGTCACCGACGCGTCGTTGGTGGTGGGCTCGGCCGCCCACCACTTCGGCTGGTCACCCGATGACCTCGACGCGCTGGCCGGTGCAGTGGTGGCCGGTCACGTGGTCGAGTGCGGGACCCAGGCCACCGGCGGCAACTTCTCGGGGTTCACCTCGCTCCCGCCCGGTACCGACCTGTTGCGACCGGGTTTCCCAGTTGCGGAGATCCATCCCGACGGGTCCAGCGTCATCACCAAGCACCCCGGAACCGGGGGGGCGGTCACGGTCGACACCGTCACCGCCCAGCTCCTCTATGAGATCGGCGGGGCCCGCTACGCCGGGCCCGATGTGACCACCCGGTTCGACACCGTGGCCCTCACCCCCGACGGAGCCGACCGGGTGAAGATCTCGGGGGCGGTGGGGGAGCCGCCGCCGCCGACGGTCAAGGTGGGCGTCAACGCGGTGGGTGGGTACCGCAACGAGGTGGTGTTCGTGCTGGCCGGGCTAGACATCGAAGCCAAGGCCGACCTGGTGCAGGCCCAGATGGCGGCCGCCGGGTACGGACCGGCGTCATCGGTTGGCGACCGCGACCCTCAGGTCCGCTGGACGTTGGCCCGGACCGACCGCCCCGATGCCGACACCGAACAGGAGGCCAGCGCCCTGCTCCACTGCGTGGTCCGCAGCGCCCGACCCGAACCGGTGGGCCGAGCGTTCTCCAACGCCGCCATCGAGCTGGCGCTGGCCAGCTACCCCGGGTTCCACGTGACCGCGCCGCCGTCGAGCGGCTCGCCCTACGGCGTGTTCATCCCCGCCTTCGTCGACGCCGCCACCGTCCCCCACGTCGCGGTGTTGGCCGACGGCGCCAGCGTCGACGTGGCCCCGCCGACCGAGACGAGGATCCTGGAGCCGGTGCCCGAGCCTGAGCTGGCACCCCTGTCGGCTGCGGTGGCGGGCTCGTCCACCACCCGCCGCCCCCTCGGGGATCTGGTGATGGCTCGCAGCGGCGACAAGGGGGGCTCGGCCAACATTGGGGTGTGGGTGGCTGACGACGTCGCCTTCGCCTGGCTGGCCCACTTCCTCACCGTCGACCGACTGGCTGAGCTACTGCCCGAGACGGCCGGTCTCGACGTCGATCGCCACGTCCTGCCCAACCTCAGGGCGCTCAACTTCGTGATAAAGGGGATCTTGGGTCAGGGAGTGTCGTCCAACGCCCGCTTCGATCCCCAGGCCAAGGCTCTGGGTGAGTGGCTGCGGTCCCGCCACGTCGACATGCCGACCGTTCTGGTCGAGGAGGCCAACCGATGACCGTCCTGCGCACGTCGGTCGACCCGACCAGCCCTGAGTACCAGGCCAACCGGGAAGCGCTGTTGGCCCAACTCGAAGCGGTGACCGACGAACAGGCCAAGGCCGTAGCCGGCGGCGGTCCCAAGTACGTCGACCGCCACCGTCAGCGGGGCAAGATGCTGATCCGCGAACGCATCGAGATGCTCATCGACGAGGACTCGCCGTTCCTGGAGCTGTCGGCCCTGGCCGGGTGGGGCAGCGAGTTCGCGGTCGGAGCCAGTGCGGTGACCGGGATCGGGGTGGTCGAAGGGGTCGAATGTCTGATCGGGGGTAGCGACCCCACCATCAAGGGCGGGGCCACCAACCCGTGGTCGTTGCGCAAGGTGCTGCGGGCCAACGAGATAGCCCGCCAGAACCGGCTCCCGGTCATCAACCTCACCGAGTCGGGCGGGGCCGACCTACCCACCCAAAAGGAGATCTTCATCCCCGGCGGGGCAATGTTCCGTGACCTCACCCGGCTGTCCGCGGCGGGGATCCCGGTGATCTCGTTGGTGTTCGGCAACTCCACCGCCGGCGGGGCCTACGTGCCGGGGATGTCGGACCACGTGGTGATGATCAAGGAACGGTCCAAGGTGTTCCTGGCCGGGCCGCCCCTGGTGAAGATGGCCACCGGTGAGGAATCAGACGACGAATCCCTGGGCGGCGCCGAGATGCACTCTCGGGTGTCGGGCCTGGGTGACTACTTCGCCGTAGACGAACCCGACGCCATCCGCATCGGGCGCCGGATCGTGGCCCGGCTCAACTGGCACAAGCAGGGTCCCACCCCCGCCTCCGACGCCCCCGAACCGGTGCACGACCCCGAGGAACTGCTGGGCATCGTGCCCAGCGACCTCAAGGTGCCCTTCGACCCCCGCGAGGTGATCGCCCGGGTGGTGGACGGCTCGGACTTCGACGAGTTCAAACCGCTCTACGGCTCATCGCTGGTCACCGGGTGGGCCCGCATCCACGGTTACCCCATCGGCATCCTGGCCAATGCCCGGGGCGTGTTGTTCAGCGAGGAATCCCAAAAGGCCGCCCAGTTCATCCAGCTCGCCAACCAGGTCGATACGCCCCTGCTGTTCCTCCAGAACACCACCGGCTACATGGTGGGCGAGGAGTACGAGCGGGCCGGGATGATCAAGCACGGGGCGATGATGGTGAACGCGGTGTCCAACTCCAAGGTGCCCCACCTCACCGTGGTGATGGGTGCCTCCTACGGGGCCGGCAACTACGGCATGTGCGGTCGGGCCTATGAGCCCCGGTTCCTGTTCAGTTGGCCCAACGCCAAGTCGGCGGTGATGGGCCCGGTCCAGTTGGCCGGGGTGGTGTCGATCGTGGCCCGTCAGGCCGCCGAAGGCAGAGGACAGGTGTACGACGAGGAGGCCGACGCGGTGATGCGCCAGATGATCGAGGACCAGATCGAGGCCGAATCCCTGGCCATGTTCTTGTCGGGGCGGATGCTCGACGACGGGATCATCGACCCCCGAGACACCCGCACCGTGTTGGGGATGGCTCTGTCCGCGGTGCACAACGGCCCGGTGAAGGGCGCCGCCGGCTTCGGCGTCTTTCGGATGTAGGGAGTGGCACCGATGACCGACACCGCCAAGAACCCTCCCGTCACCCCCGCTCCGATCACCTCGGTGCTGGTGGCCAACCGGGGCGAGATCGCCCGCCGCGTGTTCCGCACCTGTCGGGACCTGGGGATCGACACGGTGGCCGTCCACTCCGATGCCGACGCTGGTTCTCCCCACGTGGGCGAGGCCGAGTCCGCCGTTCGACTGGCAGGCAACGCCCCCGCCGATACCTATCTGCGGGCCGACCTGTTGATCGATGCCGCCCGTCGAGCCGGAGCCGACGCCGTGCACCCCGGCTACGGGTTCTTGTCCGAGAACGCTTCCTTCGCCGAGGCGGTGATGGCCGCTGGTCTCACCTGGATCGGCCCGCCGGTGGCCGCCATCGCCACCATGGGATCCAAGATCGAGTCCAAGCGGCTCATGGCCGAGGCCGGGGTCCCGGTACTGGCCGAGCTCGACCCCGACGAGGTGACCGAAGCCGACCTACCGGTCCTGGTGAAGGCATCGGCGGGCGGCGGTGGTCGTGGGATGCGGGTGGTGAGGGCCCTGGCCGACCTGCCCGACGAGTTGGAGGCGGCGCGCTCGGAGGCGGCGTCGGCCTTCGGCGACCCCACCGTCTTCTGCGAGACCTACCTGGCCACCGGACGCCACATCGAGGTGCAGGTGATGGCCGACCGTCACGGCACGGTGTGGGCGGTGGGCGAACGAGAGTGTTCGATCCAGCGTCGTCACCAAAAGATCGTGGAGGAGGCGCCGTCGCCGCTGGTGGAACGAATCCCGGGCATGCGCGAGCGCCTGTTCGAGGCTTCGGTGACCGCGGCACGCGCCATCGGTTACGAGGGCGCGGGCACCGTCGAGTTCCTGGCCGACGAGGACGGCCGGTTCTTCTTCTTGGAGATGAACACCCGACTCCAAGTCGAACACCCCGTCACCGAATGCACCACCGGACTCGACCTCGTCGCCCTCCAGATCTCGGTGGCCGCCGGGGAACCCCTGCCCGGGGCCGATCCTCCGCCGACGAGCGGCCACGCCATCGAGGTCCGGATCTATGCCGAGGACCCCGCCAACAACTACCAACCCCAGAGCGGGCGGATGTACCGCTTCGAGGTGCCGGGCTCCGACGTCGAGTTCTCGGTCGGCTCACGGCCGGGGGGAGTGCGGGTCGATTCGGGGGTGGTGAGCGGGCTGGACGTCAGCGTCCACTACGACCCGATGCTGGCCAAGGTCATCGCCTGGGCCCTCACCCGTGCCGACGCGACCCGTCGTCTCGGTGCGGCGCTGCGTCGCAGCCGTATCCACGGCGTCCACACCAACCGGGACCTGCTGGTGCGGATCCTGGATCACCCAGGGTTCGCGGCTGGCGACACCGACACAGCCTTCTTGGACCGCCACGGACTGACCGGTACCGACGGCTTGGCCCGGCCGCTGGTGGCCGCCGAAGACCGGTGGCTGTGGGCCCTGGCCGGGGCTCTGAGCCAAGCCGCTCTGAACCGGCGCCTTGCACCGGTGCTGGCCGGAGTGCCCAGCGGGTGGCGCAACGTGTGGTCCCAACCCCAAGAGAAGCGGTACCTCGTCGGTGACACCGAGATGGTGGTGCGGTATTGGCTTGATCGTCATGGCCTGCACACCCCCGACGAACAGCGACCGACACCGGACCTGATCAGTGCCGAGGTGGGTCGGGTGGTGCTGGGCGTCGACGGTGTGACCACCACCTTCGAGGTGACCCATCACGACGGGCTGACCGTGGTCGACTCGCCCCGGGGTTCGGTGGCTCTGGAGCCGGTCGGTCGGTTCCCCGATCCGTCACTTCAGACCGCACCGGGGTCTCTGTTGGCCCCCATGCCGGGGTCGGTGATCCGGGTGGCGGTGGCGGCGGGAGACGAGGTGGCCGAAGGTCAGGTGTTGTTGTGGCTGGAGGCCATGAAGATGCAACACGAGGTGCGGGCTCCAGCGGCGGGTGTCGTCACCGAGTTGGCGGTAACCGAAGGCCAACAGGTCGATGTCGGTCAGGTGCTGGCCGTCGTTCAGGCAACGGATTGAAAGAGACAGGAACCATGAGCTTCACCGAGACCGAAGAACAACAAGCCCTGCGCGCCGCGGTGGCCCAGTTGGGCGCCAAGTACGGCTACGCCTACTCCTCGGCCAAGGCCCGGGCCGACCAGTCACTCGACGAACTGTGGGCCGAGGCCGGCCAGCTCGGCTACCTCGGGGTGAACCTGCCCGAGGAGTACGGCGGGGGCGGCCAGGGCATGTACGAGCTGGCCATCGTGGAAGAGGAGCTGAGCGCGGCGGGCTGTGGCCTGTTGATGATGGTGGTGTCGCCCGCCATCTGCGGCACGGTCATCACCCGCTTCGGTACCGACGAGCAGAAGGGCCGGTGGCTGCCGGGCCTGGCCGACGGCTCGTCGATCATGGCCTTCGGCATCACCGAACCCGACGCCGGGTCCAACTCCCATCGCATCACCACCACCGCCCGTCGCGACGGCAGCGACTGGTTGTTGAGCGGCCAGAAGGTGTTCATCTCCGGGGTGGACGTGGCCGACAACGTGTTGATCGTGTGCCGCACCGAGGACGCCCGCACCGGCACCCTCAAGCCGGTGCTGCTGGTGGTACCCACCGATAGCCCCGGGTTCGACAAGACCAAAGTCGACATGGACCTGGTGGCTCCCGACAACCAGTACCAGCTCTTCATGGAAGACGTCCGCCTGCCCGCCGAAGCGCTGGTCGGCGAGGAGGACGCCGCCATCGCCCAGCTCTTCGCTGGCCTGAACCCGGAGCGCATCATGGCCTCGGCCTATGCCGTGGGCATGGGGCGCTACGCCCTGGACAAGGGTGCCGGCTACGCCAAGGAGCGCACGGTGTGGGGAGGCAAGCCAATCGGCACCCACCAGGGCATCGCCCACCCCCTGGCCGTGGCCCACATCGAATTGGAGCTGGCCCGCCTGATGATGCAGAAGGCCGCCACCCTCTATGACGCCGGTCTCGACATCGAAGCGGGCGAGGCCGCCAACATGGCCAAGTACGCCGCCGGCGAAGCCGGGGTGAAGGCGGTGGACACCGCGGTGCACACCCACGGCGGAAACGGTCTGGCCAGCGAGTACGGGCTGGGGACGCTGATCGCCGCGTCGCGGCTCATGCGCATCGCTCCGGTGAGCCGGGAGATGATCTTGAACTTCGTGGCCCAGCACAGCCTGGGCCTTCCCAAGTCCTACTGAGAGGGGCGAGATGGCCATGTCCGAGACGAACCAGGAACCTGAGCTGGTCCACGGCGAGATCGCCGACGGGATCGCCACCCTCACGTTGGATTCGCCCGCCAATCGCAACGCTCTGTCGGCCCGACTGGTGGGGGAGCTGACCGCCCACCTGTCGGTGGCGGGGATAGAACCATCGGTCAGGGCTGTGGTCCTCACCCACACCGGTAACACCTTCTGTGCCGGTGCCGACCTGGCCGAGAGCGCCCGAGAAGGTGGACCCATGGCCGGCACCGAACGGCTGGTGGGCTTGTTGCGCCAGATCGTGGAGCTGCCCAAACCGGTGGTGGCGGTGGTCGACGGCAACGTCCGGGCCGGTGGCCTGGGTCTGCTGGGGGCCTGCGACCTGGTGATGGCCAGCCGGGCTTCGAGCTTCGCCTTCACCGAGGTCCGCTTGGGGGTGGCCCCCGCCATCATCTCCTTGACCGTGCTGCCTCGCCTCACCGACCGAGCTGCGTCGCGCTACCTGCTCACCGGCGAGCGCTTCGACGCCGACGAGGCGGCCCGCATCGGCTTGGTGACCGAGGCCGGTGACGACGTTGGTGCCATCACCGCCCCGGTGCTCGACGCCTTCCGGGCCTGTTCCCCTCAGGGCCTGGCCGAGACCAAGCCGTTGATGACCGGAGACCTGTTGGAGGCGTTCGAGGAGCGGGCCGAGGACTTGGCCTTCATGTCGGCCCGGCTGTTCGCCTCCGAGGAGGCGCGGGAAGGGATCACCGCCTTCTTGGAGAAGCGCCCACCGTCATGGTCGACCTGACCGGCCGAGAACCTCAACAGGACCGGAGCCGGGCCACCCGGGCCAAGCTCTTGGAGGCGGCAGTGGCCAGCTTGGCCGAGATCGGCTGGTCCCGCAGCACGGTGGCGGTGGTGGCCGAACGGGCTGGGGTGTCGCGGGGTGCGGCCCAACACCACTTCCCGACCCGTGAGGTGTTGTTCGTGGCCGCCGTCGAACACGTGGCCGAACAGCGCTCCGCTGAGATCCGCGCCCAGATGCAAGAGGCCGCCGCCCAAGGTCGGGGGCTCACTACCCACCGGGTGGTGGAACTGGTGGTCGACCTCTACACCGGGCCGATGTTCCGGGCTGCGCTGGCCCTGTGGGTGGCCTCCGCGGCCGAACCGGAGTTGGCCGAACAGGTGGTGCCGTTGGAGGTGCGGATCGGCCGTCAGGTCCACCGGCTGGTGGTGGAACTGCTCGGCGCCGACGAGTCGGTTCCCGGCGTGAGGGAATCGATCCAGGCCACCCTGGACCTGGCCCGAGGCCTGGGCCTGGCCAACCTGCTCACCGACGACTCGGCTCGCCGTCGCCACATCGTCGACCAGTGGGCCCGGATGCTCGACGGTGCCATCGGCCACCGGTGAGTGGCGACTGATTTCCGTCCGCTTTAGGTGGTTCGCTGGCATCATGCCGTGATGAACGCATCTTCGGACGAAACCGGCGCAACTCCCGACTCCGACGGGTCCCAGTCCAAGGGGTCCAGATCCAAAGCTCCGCTGATCGTGGGCGCAGCGTTGATCGTGGTGCTGGTGGGCGGGTTCTTGTTCTGGTTCCTTCGAGATGACGCCCCCGACGAGGTGAACCTCGAGGACGCTGCCGCGCAGGTCACCACCACCACGGCTGGTGACAGCGGGGCAACCGACCCATCGGACCCCTCGGATACCACGGCCGGGGCCTCGACGGCGGACGGAATAGAGGGTGATTGGACGGTGGACAACGAGACCGGTGAGTTCGACTACGAGAGCGCCACCGGATCCTTCGTGGGCTTTCGAATCGACGAGGAACTGGCCGGTGTCGGCGCCACCGAAGCGGTGGGACGCACCGGCGACGTGACCGGCGGGATCGCCATCGAGGGAACCACGGTCACGTCGGGCAGCTTCGAGGTCGACATGACCACGATCACCACCAACGAGAGCCGACGCGACGATCGGGTTCAGTCGGCGCTGTCCACCGATCAGTTCCCGACTGCAACCTTCGAACTGACCGAGCCGATCGAGTTGGGTGCAGGAGCCGCCGATGGGGAGACGGTCACCGCCACCGCCGTAGGCGACCTGACCGTGAAGGGCACCACCAAGTCGATCGAGATGGCCATCGAGGCCAAGTTGGTGGACGGGACGGTGGTGATCGTCGGATCCACCGAGATCACCTTCGCCGACTTCAATGTCGAGGTGCCCTCGGCCCCCGTGGTCCTGTCGGTGTCCGACACAGGCACCCTCGAGCTCCAGCTCCTGCTGACCCGCTAGCAGTCGCTCGGTTCGCGCGTGCGGTGTGTTACCGGTGGCCGCGGACCGTGATGCCCGGCAGCTCGCGGAAGGCGCCGTCGTCGGCGCTGACGATTGTGCGGTCGAAGGCCTTGGCGGTCGCAGCGATGATCAAGTCGTGGGCGCCACGGGGCTTGCCCTGCGCGCGGACCTGGACCAAGAGCTCGGCGTGGGCCTCAGCAACGTCGAGGTCGTAGCCGAGGGCGGGGATCGTGTCGATGACCTCGTCAACAAACGCGGCTCGGGTCGTCCTACGCCTTCCATCGGCGAGCAGAGCACCGACGCGCAGCTCGGCGATCGTCACTGCGGCGACGGCCACGTCGTCGTCGTCCTCGATGAACTCATCGAGAATGTCTCCCGAGCGTTCAGCGTCGATGAGGAACGTTGTGTCGAGCAGCAGTCGGGTCACGCTCGGTCTTCGACCTCGAGTAGGGAGCGGACCTCGTCGATGTCGCTCGACCAATCCGGGTCCGGCCGGTGCCGGCGAATGAGTGCCTTCACGTCTGCCCCTCCTCCACGGGCCGTCGGTTCGAGATGAGCGATGGCCTTGCCTCTACGGACAATGGTGAAGTGCTCTCCTCGGTGCTCGATGGCATCGAGGAGAGCAGCGAAGTTGCGGGCGGCATCAGTGGCGGTCACATCAGGCACGAAATCAGATTATCAGATCTGAGCAGGGCTCAATCGGTAGGTTGTTGCCGCAAACCAACCGGTGGATCAGCGACGGGGTTCGAGCAACACCACCGGGATCACACGGTCGGTCTTGGTTTGGTACTCCTCGTAGGGAGGCCAAGCCTCGACTGCCCGGGTCCACCACTCGGCCCGCTCTTCACCGTCGAGGAAGCGGGCGGTGTAGTCGCCGATGACCGGGCCGTCTTGCAGGCTGACCAGGTTGTCGGCGCGGATGTTGCCGACCCAACTCGGGTCCTTGGGGGCGCCACCCATCGACCCGAGCACCGCGTAGCGCTCCCCATCGGTCACCCGGATCACCGGTGACTTGCGGACGTGTCCGCTGGTGCGGCCCCGGGTCCACAGCACCACGCACACCGCGCCGTTGAGCACGGTGCCCTCGGTACCTCCCGAAGACTCATAGAGCTCTACCTGTTCGGCGGCCACCGACCAGGTGGCGGGTTCGTAATGTCCTTCAAGAGGCATGGGCGCAGTCTGGCGCACGGTGACCTTGTCGTGCCCGTCCGTGGCACCATTGCGCCATGACCGTGGTGGTACCCGAGGCGCAGCACCAACTCGATGGGGCCATCGGCCTGGCCGGGGCTCTGGTCCGGGCGGTGTCGACTGCGGTGCGGGGCAAGGACGCCGAGGTCCGGCTGGCCGTGACGGCGCTGCTGGCCGGCGGGCACCTGTTGGTGGAGGACCTGCCCGGTACCGGCAAGACGCTGTTGGCCAAGAGCCTGGCCGCCGCGGTGGGCGGACGGTTCGGGCGGGTGCAGTGCACTCCCGACCTGTTGCCCACCGACATCACCGGCACCTCGGTCTATTCGCCGGTGGACGGGAGTTGGACGTTCCGGCCCGGCCCGTTGTTCGCCAACGTGGTGCTGATCGACGAGGTGAACCGGGCCTCGCCGCGGACCCAGGCCGCCCTGCTGGAGCCGATGGAGGAGCACCAGGTCACCGTGGACGGGACGACTCACCGGCTTCCGGCCCCGTTCTTTTGCATCGCCACCCAGAACCCCTACGGCCAGATCGGTACGTTTCCGCTGCCCGAGAGCCAACTGGATCGGTTCGCCATGGTGGTGTCGATGGGTCTTCCCAGCCGTGATGCCGAGCGGGAGATCCTGACCGGGCGAGGTGGCACCGACGTGTTTGCCTCGTTGGCTCCGGTGACGGACCCGTCGGCGACGGCCGGCGCCATAGAGGCAGTCCGCCACGTCCATGGGGCCCCAGCAGTGGTCGAGTACGTCCTCGACCTGGCTACCGCCACCCGAACTCACCCCGAGATCACGGTGGGGGCGTCGCCCCGGGCCACGGTTGGGGTGTTGCATGCGGCCCGGGCCCATGCCGTGGTCAGCGGCCGAACCCACCTGACCCCCGACGATGTGCAGGCCGTGGCGGCGCCGTCCTTCGCTCATAGGGTGGCGGTGGGTGGCGTGGTCGACACCGGCGCCGCCCGCCGGGTCATCGCCGACATCGTGGCCCGGACCCCGGTCCCTCGGGGATAGACCTTGGCACCGTGGTGGTCTCGCCGCCCGGCCGGTGGTCGAGGTCGCCCTGGCGGCCGCAGTGGCCGCGGTCGCCGCCGAGGCGTTCGCTTCGACCGGGTCGGTGGGACCCGTCTCACCGGGCTGGGATGGGGGCTGGTGGTGGGGACCGCGTTCATCTTGGTGTCGCCGTCTCCGTCGACCGACGCCGAGTCGGCGTCGGTGCTGGTGGCTGCTGCCATGGCCATGGTGGTCGTTGGGTCGGTGGTGCCGGTGGTGATGGTGCGCCGGGTCACAGTCGAGGCTCGCTCACCGCGAGATGTCACGGTGGGCGACACCGTGCTGATCGATGTCGACCTCCACGGCGGTGTCGGGCGGCTGAGCATCCGGGCCCTGGACCCCACCGGACCGTGGGCCCACTGCGCTTCGCCCGGAACCGGCCAGGTCGAGCACCTGGCCGACCAGCGGGGGCTCTTCCAACGGGTACGTCTGGAGGTGCGCGTCACTGCCCCGCTGGGGGTGCTGTCTGCCCGCCGCGTGCACGAGATCGAGCTTCCCTACGCCGTCGAGGTGGCCCCCAAGCCGCTGGCGGTTACATGGCATCCGGCGCCCGCCCCCGTCGACGCCGGACCCCACCCGGTGGCCCGCCCAGCGTTGGCCGGGGATCTGGTGCGCTCGGTCCGGCCCTATGTGACTGGTGACCCGCCGCACCTGGTGCACTGGCCCACATCGGCCCGTACCGGATCCTTGGTGGTGAAGGAACTGGAGCCGCCCACCCCGGTGGGCCAGGCCGTGGTGGTGGACCTGACCGGCCTCGGAGTCGAGGCCGAGCGGGCCGCCTCCTACGGGCTGGGCGCGGCCCGGGCGGTGTTGGCCAGCGGCGGTGAACTGGTGTTGGCCACCTGTGAGGTGGGCGGCCCGGTTGTGGCCCGGGTCTCCAACCCGGTCGACGCCGGCCGGCGCCTGGCCCGGGCCGTGCCCGGCACCCCGGGTTCGGCCCCGCCAGGTTGGCCGGTGGTGGAGATCGGGGCATGAGCCCCGCCACCGGCCACCGCACCGTTCGGCGACGCCCGGGAGACTGGGACGACGTCGACACCGTGCTCCGTGTCGGCCTCGGCGCGGCCCTGGTGTTGATGATGGGCTCGGTCGGGCAGATCATCGTCGGGTTGACCGGTGGTCCACCGATGGTCGGCTTCGCCGGTGGAGCGTTGATCGGGGTGCTGACCGCGCTGATCCGCACCGGCACCCCGCTGTCGGCCACCGCAGTGGGCATGGCCATGGTCACCGCCTTCTTGCACATCCGGGCTGGCGCGGTGGCGACTTCGATGTTCACCGGCAGCCAGGGGGTGCTGGCTCTGGCGGTGCTGGTGGTGGTGGTCCTGGTGGTGGCCGATCGAGTCGGCACCGACATGGCCCCGCCGATCAGGGGGACCGAACCGGTCCCACCTCGGAGGGGCCTGACCGTGTCGAGCGTGGCCGCCGCCCTGGCGGTGCTGGCCATCATCTTCGTGGCGGCACCGTTCGTGGTGCCGGTGATCAGTCGGCCGGTGTCGTTGGGTGAAGGCCCCCGCCTCGAGGTCGACGGCGACGGGGCCGGGCCGGTGCTGGCCTCGGATCGGCTGGACATGACCGACCGCCCCGATCTGACCGACAAGGTGGTGTTCACCGTCGATGCCGACCGGGCCACGTTCTGGAGGGGACAGATCTTCGACCAGTGGGACGGCCGGACCTGGACGCAGAGCCAACCTCGTCGGTTCGCGGCGACGCCTGAGGGCGAGTTGGCCCATGATCGATTCGATCTGGGAGCCACCGGTGACGACGTGCTGGTCCAGCGGTTCCGGCTAGAGGCTGGTTACAGCGACGTGGTCTTCGCCGCGGCGTCGGCGGTCTCGGTCGATGCCGCGTCCCAGGTGGTGCAGACCGCCGATGGTTCGGTGTTCACCGGGGCCGAGGCGTTCGGGCGAGGAGCCACCTACACCGCGGTCAGCCGCCGTCGTCCGCTCACCGAAGAGGTGTTGCGCGCCGCCGATGGACCGATCCCCGAGGAGGTGACCCTGCGCTACGCGGCGGACCCCGAGACCACACCGAGGGTTCGCGACGCGGCGTTGGCCGCTACCGAAGGCTTCACGTCCAACTACGACAAGGTCCGGGCGTTGGAGCGGTGGATGGGCCGGACCACCCGCTACTCCCTCGACGCCGCCCTGTCCCCGAAGGGTGTCGACGTGGTCGACCACTTCTTGTTCACCGCCCGAGAGGGATGGTGTGAACAGGTGGCGTCGAGCCTGGTGGTGATGGCTCGGGTCAACGGAATCCCGGCTCGGCTGGTCACCGGGTACGTCCCGGGCGAGGCCAAGCCCCTCACCGGTACCTATGTGGTCCGCGAGCGTGACGCCCACGCCTGGGCCGAGGTGTGGTTCCCCGACCTGGGCTGGGTTCCGTTCGATCCCACCGCGTCGGTTCCCCTGGCCGGCGCCGACCGGGCCGAGCCGGCGGCGGGCCAGTGGCTGGTGGAGCACGGGGTGCAGGTGCTGGTGGGGCTGGCCGCCGTCGGACTGGCAGGTTGGTCGGTGTTCCACCTGGTGCGGCGAACGGTGGCCGCCCGCCGGTCTCGTCCCCAGGGCTGGGCCGCGGTGACCGAGTCACGGTTGGAAGAATGGGGCCGAAGCACGGGCCAGCCTCGGGCTGACGCCCAGACCGCCACCGCGTACGCCGCGCTCCTGGCGGCCAGGGTCGGTGACCCCCGCGTAGCCGATGTCGGCCGAGCCGTGGACGACGCCCTCTACGCGCCGGTAGGGCCCGACGCGTCAACCCGTCAGCGGGTGGATGCGCTGCTCGAAGAGGTCAGCATCGATCGATGAGCGGATCGAGGTCGGCTCAGGACAACATGACCAGTACGGCATCACCTCGGGCCGCGGCGTGGCGGAACGTGGCGGCCAGCAGGTCGAACGCGTCGCCGAGCCAGGCCCGCAGTTCGTCCTCGTCCTCGTCCCACACTCCGGGGTAGGCGCCCAGGCGGGTGAGCTCGGTCAGGTCGAGGTGTTCGGCGAAGCCGCCAGGGCCGAGCTCGTCTAGGGCGGTGCTGGCGGCCCGCACCTGTTCGGCCGAGACCAGCCGGGGCGGGCCGTAGCCGCCGTCTTCGCCGAACTCGGTCCCGCCCATGACGACCTGGCCCAGCGCGGTGTCCACTTCGTCGACGCCGCCGGTCAGCGCGGCGTGAATGCCGTGCCAGGCCTTGTCCACGTCTACACATCGCTCGTCTTCGAGCAGATCCCACGGATCGAGCCGACCCTCCGCCAGTGCTTCTGCTTCGGCGGCCGACACCGGAACCCAGAACGAGACCATCCCCATTTGGCGAACCCTAGGGCGCTTCGAGCTCGGGCGGTAGGGTCCAGCGCCGTTGGCCTCAGACCGTCGGGAGACGCAGTGACCGTGCACATCGAAACTCGTGGGGCACCCGGCGTGGCCGGTGACGATGCGATCACCGTCGTCACCTTGGACCGCCAGGAGCGTCGCAACGCGGTTGACCATCAGACTCTGGCCGAGTTGACCTCGGCATTGGAGGGTGCGGCCGCCCGTCCCACCCGAGTCCTGATCCTCACCGGTGCCGGCGGCCACTTCTGTTCGGGAGCGGACCTGACCGGGGTGGAGGATGCCTCCTTCGCCACTCTGCTCCAAGGGGTGCTGGACCGCCTTAGAGACGTGAGCTTTCCCACCATCGCCGCCATCGAAGGATCAGCCCTGGGCGCTGGCTCTCAGCTGGCGGTGGCCTGCGACCTGAGGGTGGCCACCGCCGATGCCAGCTTCGGGGTACCGGCGGCCAAGCTCGGCCTGATGGTCAACCATTGGACCGTACAGCGGGTGGCCACCATCGCAGGCCCCAGCGTGGCCCGAGCCATCTTGCTGGCGGCCGAGGTGATCCGGGGCGATCAGGCCCTGCGCCTCGGTTTGGTGAACCGAGAGGGTGCGTTGCCCGAGGCTTTGGAATGGGCCGCTCAGATCTCGCTGCTGGCCCCGTTGACCATCGCCGGCCACAAGCTGATGCTCAACCGCCTGGAGGCAACACCGCCAGAAGATGTCGACGTGGCCGCCGCCTTCGACCGGGCCTGGACCAGCGCCGACTTCGCCGAAGGCATCGACGCCTTCCGCAACCGCCGATCCCCCCAGTTCCGAGGCCGGTAGCCAGCGGTCGAGAACGGACCCGAAGGTTTCAGAAGCTGGCCGGAAGCAGGTTGGCGAGGCGCTCGAAGAAGGCGTAGAGGCACACCAAGAAGATCGGTAGGCCGACCACGTAAGGACTCCAGGTCAGCAGCCAGCGGTTCTTGCGACGCCGACCCACCTTGGCGTCGAGCTTCTTGGATGCCGCCCACGCCGCCAGCCACACCCCAGCGCACACCAGAGCCCACACGATGGCGGGACCCCGTGATCCCGAGTCGGCGGTGAACTCGCCGTCGATCTCAGATCTTCCGGCCGGCGCGGCCTCGGCGTTCTCGCTGGCCAGCTCGGCGGCCTCTTGGCGGGCCTGCTCCTGGCCTTCGATCGGTGGCGCCGGCTGGCCGACCAGTACCCCGGTCACGATGATCCGCTCCTTCAGCGAATACTTGGGGTGGCAGGCGGTGAGGGTGATGCGGTTGTCGCCCTTGTCGTCGAGGACCTCGACCTGTTCGGGCTTCACGATGAACGGCGCCGTGTCCACTTCATAGACGAACTTGCCCTGCATGGTTTCCACGATGATCTGGTCGCCGGGGGCCAGCTTGTCCAGGTTGTGGAACGGTGCCCCGTAGGTGGTGCGGTGACCGGCGATGGCCGAGTTGCCCCGCTGACCGGGAAGGGGAGTGCCCTGGTAGTGGGCGGGTCCCCGCTTGAGCTGTTCGAGGCTCTCGCCTTCTACCACCACCGAATCCACCCCTATTCGGGGGATCTTGAGCTGGGCGATCGGGTCTCCGTAGGCAGGCAACGGCAGGTTCGCTGGGGCCAATACCGGCGCCACCAAGTCCTGCACCTCTCCGGGGATGGTGGGCCCGGGTGCGGTGGTCGAGGTGGTCGTGGTCGGCACCGTGGTGGTGGAGGCGGTGGCCAGGACCTGTTCGAACTCCTTCTCGAGGGAGTCCTGCGCCCGGGCGGTGTGGATGTTGGTGCCCCACAGTTGGTAGGCCACGAACAACAAGGTCAGCACCCCCGCCGTGACCAGCACGCGCCCCACCGCGCCAAGTACCCGAGACATCACCATCGGCCCGGCAGGCTACCGGCCCAACCCCGCCGAACCCCATCGCCCCGCCAAGCCTACGGGGTTAGATCGTTCCCGGTCGACAGTGTCCCGGTCGGCAGTGGAATGACCAGCATGGCCGGTGAACGCGCCGCACTGCTCGATGGAGTCGACATGAAGAATGGTCCTCAACTCCCGCCTGGCAGTGCCGATAACTAGCGTTATGACGGGTTCAAGGATTGGTCGGGTTCGCGCGGTTTCTGTGTGTGTGTGTGTGTGTGTTGGGGGCGGCGGTTGGGGTGATGTTTGGGGCGGGGCCGGTGGCGGCTCGGCCGCCTTGGGATCTTCCTGGGTTCCCTTTTCTGCCGGTTGAGGTTGCGCCTGGCAGTGATGTCGAGTCGGCTCCGAGGGTGTGGTGTACGTCGGCGCAGACGGTGACGTTTCGGCATTCAGAGAATCCGACGGTGGCTTATGTGAGGTTGTGGGTTCCGGGTGGGGGTTCGTGGTTGAGGGCGAAC
>WBZX01000425.1_pt1 | contig 38954 bp, 44 predicted proteins | sample 5204211 | NCBI WGS metagenome assembly WBZX01 (sample SAMN12344362, study PRJNA552823) | activated sludge metagenome | biome: Activated sludge suspended growth; feature: Nitrification reactor; material: Wastewater; isolation source: activated sludge from nitrification reactor of wastewater...
TCTGGATCGGCGTCTAACGATGACGTCATGCGGTTTACTTGTTGATGGATGTAATCTTCGTCAAAGGCGCTGGCCACAGTTCGAGCCACCTGCGTAATGTGCAGTGATGAATTTAACCGCTGTCCACTGTAGATCGGGCGACCCGAGATGGAGGACTTTTCAACCAGCTTCCATCTATCTTCTTCAAGTAGTTCATTGAGCAAGCGAACAACCTGCTTCGCCTTATCGCGGTCACTCAGAACGGCTGGATGCACGATCTCTGCAAGGAAGTTGAGATAGATCTCGTCTGGGCCGTCAGATAATTGAAACCGTTCATCTCCAAATACCCAATCGTTATCCCAATCATCATTGTTAACACGGTGCTGCCAAATATCTCCTGAAGCCGTTTCGAAGCGACTGTCAGTGGATGGAAGAGTTTCTAAATCGTAGAGCCGCTTGAGAAACTCTGTATCCGTGAGCTCGCCATACCATGCAATGCCTTCTCGAATGAGTGCACGGCGAATATCGCGTCGCGTGATTTCCGTGATTGTCCTAGACGGGGGTGCGTTCATATGCATGATCCAACCATACTCCTGAGACTTATGAGCATAGAGCAATGTTCGCGTTCGTTTTGGATATTCTAAGCTCGATAGCAGGACTGGGCTGCTCCTGATTTAAGCATGGATGTTGAGTCGCTTGATTACCTACACCACAATCCTCTCAATCTCGTCCAAGCTGATCTCATCGATGGTTCGGTCATAGAGCTTGGTTGTCCGTGGCGACTCATGATTCGCAATCTGCTGAGCCTTCTCCAACGTGCCACCGTTCTTCAAATACGTTGTGATGCCCGTCGCACGAAAGCTGTGGCAGCATATGGTCTCAGGTAAACCAGCCTGAGCAGCACGCCGTTTGATCATGGCAAGAACTTCTCGCCGATCAAGGCTTTGATCCTGCAGCGTGCCTTTCCTATTCACCCGCCGAAAGAGGGGATTCGTCTTTGTCGATCCGATTCCTGCCATCGCGATATAAGCATCGAGATACTCCTCTGCCTTGTGGTGCACTGGCAAAGCATGTTCCTTGCCGCCTTTCTCGTGTAAACGTATCCAGAATCGCTTGCCTTGTTGAAAGTAGTCCTGCACCTGAAGCGAAACGACTGCACCAACTCGGGCGAAACTGTAGATCATCACGCCAATAATTGCACGATCTCTCAGTCCGATGAGAGTCTGTGCGTCGATGGTGTCGAGCAGTTGTCGAGCTTCGTCGGCTGAGAGCACTGGTGTCTTGCCACGCTTCACCACGTGCTTAGGCCCACGCACCGATGTCGCTGGGTTGGTTTTCAGGGCCTGGCCCACAACGAGAAAATCGAAGAGCATTCGCAGTGCGGCCAGGTGAAGTTTCACGGTTGGTTTCGAGAGCGTCTTAGACTTCGTCTCGATGTAGGCTGCTACAAGAAAGGGATCCACACGTTCCAGAGTGACGGAACGACGTTCGCAAAAACGGGCGAACTGTCGTGCTGCACGAAAGTACGCTTCTCGCGTGTTCTTGTTTCGTATGTGTGCCGTGAAGAACTCTATGTACCGATGCCACGTTCCTTCGCTGGCATCAAGAAAGAGTTTTGGGACAAAAGAGCGCAGACTCTCGGGATGTTGGTCAATCTGGATAATTTGCGAGGAAGTCATGGTGTCACAGTGTACACAACACGAAACTCTGCCGGAGTCATGGGGAATTGACATTCGTGGAGACTCAAGTTTACCATCTCAGAGTCATGAGCTTGTGACGCTGCTCATGACGCTCTCTAGAGCCCCAGCTGTGTTGGCTGGGGCTTGTTTCAATGCATTACCGAAGTTGCTTACAAAAAACCCCTGTCTGTGAAGACAGGGGGTAATCCCTTGAGCATCTTGGTAGATACTCTTGGCATAGTTAGCACGTTCGTGCGAGCACGACTCTTGTCAGGCAAGGCAACGAGGACTGCAGTGCATTACTGATGTGTAACTGATTTCCAGCTACGGACAGCAGCACTCTTCCTCCATTCTTCGTTGATTCTGCACCTGCAACCCAATCGCCGTGCAAGAGATCGGTCCCATCTTCTGCCAGTTGGGCCAAGATCACACTCGCAACCACCGCGATGGGAGCAAGTTTCCAACCGGAAGTGTCGATGAGGGACTGGGCTTCCCAGTTCCAAGCTTCCTGTGAAGAAAACTGAGGCGGAAAGAGCAGGCGATAATACCCCTCCTTCACGTCCCAGTGATATTGGTCATACCAACACATACGCTGAGGCACAAACTTCCGCCCAATTCGCGTATTTCGCAAACCGCGAAGCGTCCAACCGGCGTAATAGCCGACTACCTCATTTTCTCGAGGCACTGGCACTGTCAACAAATTGATCTTACTTGCACCAAAAAACCTCCTCATGACTTCACTGCTGAACACGCGTCCTGCACAAACTTGGCTACTCATTCTGAACTCCTTTGCTGCATACTTTCCCTCATGTCGCCATGAAGAAAGCTCACCCTCCTCCAACATTGGAAGAACAAGAGGCAAGCTTCCTGGCCACGTACATGGACAGAAGGCTTGCCTCATAAGCGAACGAGGAGTGTAACTTTGCCGATGCTGGGAGAGAGCATCGGAAGTACGATGAACCTATTGCATGCAGATGTCAAGAAAGCCCCACCAGTGAAGGTGGGGCTGGTTCCAAGAAGCGAGAAGCCTCCTGGGGCAAGGGTTATTGTTGACGTGCTTTTCTCGAAGTCAGCACATAGACGAAAGCAAGCCCGTAACCAGCGAACACGCAGATACTGCCAAGTAGCCAAGTCTTGCTTTTCGAATCTTCCAATCCAGCAACGATTGCCATCGCTGCTAGTAGGAGAACAGTGACTGTGATCAAAAAAGTCCGGTTAACAACCATTGGAACACCAACCGCGTCGGATGACGCAGCCTGCCTTGCTCTCCCGAAGTGGGAAAGCAGATGAGGCAAGCGTCCTGGGCACGTGATGCGCAGAAGGCTTGCCTCGCAGGGAGGGTGTTCTAAACCTTGCCGATGCTCTCAAGGAACATCATGAACATTTTAACACAAAATCACAGTTAGCGCAACTACGACAAAGCAATTGAGAAAAGCCCCACCGGTGAGGGTGGGGCTAGTTCCAAGAGGCGAGAGGCCTCTTGGGCAAGGTTTATAATTTGCGTGCGACAGCGAGCCACAGGTCGTCGTAGTAGTGATTATTCCAGCAGTCGGTGATGCTTACGCGCCCCTTCGTGACCGTGAGCTGGGTGCGAAAACCCCGGAAAGGCTCCTCAACGCAACGACACCAACCATCCATAAGAAGATCGTTTCCGGTCTCCTTCAGATGAAGGACCAGTGCTGTTGCCGCAACGACCGCTGGAGCGACTGCCATTTCACTTGGAAGGACGTTAAGTTGCTCCCCCCAAGTTTTGAAGGATCAGCCAGTTGCACGAACCTGGACAACGTAGTAGCCGGGAGGGGCGGTGAGGCGCTCCTTTCCGTCGTCCCAGTTGTCCTGCCACATGTGCGACTCGCCAGCACGAGAGTCTCGGAGAGCTTCGAGAGAACATCCCGGATAATAAATGATGAGCTGTCCTTTCTTTGCTCGGGGGCAACGCTGCTCGTTGCTGCAGGGCAGACCAAGCATCTTGCTGACTTTGCTCGCTGAGTACACCAGTCCTTTTGTGGAAACCATTTCTGCACGTAACCGCGTCGGATGACGCAGCCTGCCTTGCTCTCCCGAAGTGGGATCGCAGATGAGGCAAGCATCCTGGGCATAGGGAGATGCGCAGAAGGCTTGCCTCGCAGGAGGTGTTCTAAACCTTGCCGATGCTGTAAGGGAGCATCGAGAAGAATGATGAACCTATTCTGTGACTTTGTCAAGTAACTGACTCAACCCATGCTGACTCTTGCATCCCCTACCGTGTTATGACGGTTTCTAAGCTGGAAAATGACTTGAATATGTTAATCCCATAAAGGACATTATGGGATGCTCAGTAATGTGAAGTTGCCTCAGCGACCATTTTGAATCAACCTATCCGCAACTAGTTACACTGACAGTTACGAACGCGTATCGTGATCAAATTTCAATTCATCACAATCCCCTTCTCTAGTCAATAAACCGCCAAATAGCCCCTTGTTTGCACAAGGGGTGGTCTTCCATGACTCATTCAGATTGTTGCTCCAGCAACTCCGGATCAAAGCTATCGTCGTCGAGAGCTTGTCCGGGGAGAGGAGTAGAGTGGATGTAGTCGTGTGCCGCTTGCAGAGCAAGCATCAGCGACGGTACATCGGTTGAGCGAAGTGACAACGAGTCCTTCCATTCCTGTGTCTTGGGATCACGATATCGCCGACGGGCGATAGTAATGGATCGGAAGTATCGTATGCCTTCGGGCAACTCCGCTTGGTTCAACCAAACGGCTACTCCCATTCCTCCAGGGAATGGTCCCCACTTACGTTCTGGTTGGCGAGGTGAGGTCGCCTTCTTCACAGTACTTGCTGCCATGACAGTGACTCCCAAACAATGAGAATGAGCCGGTTGAAGACCGCCTGATTTCACCTGAAATCAGAACTACATTTTCTGCTTCAGTAACGTCAGGCGCAAGGTGAAGAGTTCTACTCATCGGTGCACTGTGCCGATGATTTTGGCGTTCCTTGGGGTAAGACATGGTATGCAATACGCGGAGCGGGTGCTGGCTCGATAAAACCAAATAACTCTGAACTCGACAGCAGTTCTTTCATTTTGGAGCGAGCATCTTTCTGAGTTGAAGTCAGGCGATCATCAACACCTCTATTGTCTTCGCAGGATGTGATGCGGAAATGTCCCCGAGCAGCAGCAAGGAATGCTTCAATACATGACTCACGTGATTCGAACTCGCTCCACGGAGTGGAGCGGCTCCAGTAGTCGCCACAGCGGTAAGCAAGAGAATACTTCAACGCATATTTGCCGTTGGGTAGACTCGCAATCTCGTACTCCGCAGAAGCCCCACGGCAGACAAGGCGACGAACTCCTTCACTAGACTGTTCGGCGGGATCACGAACCTGATGTACCCATGCACGGAATGCGCGTGTTCATCGGTGTCATCGCCCCTTTGGTTTTCCGCGGAGAGCATTGGAGCGACATGATGGTCTCGCATGGATGCGACCTGCGCAAGTCGCATACAGCAAAGAACCCCCGTCTCATCCAAGTGGATGAGCATAGGGGTTCAAGGGTTCAAGAAGGCGCAAACCTTCAAGAAGCAAGGGTTATAACTTTCGGCACCCAGCCAACCACACGAAGTCGTAGCTGAAGTCATCCGAGGCGTAGTCGACGACCACGCGACCCTCGTCCACGTCGAGCTCCACGCGGACCTCTCCGGGAAGAGGTTCGTTGCAACGGCACCATTCATCCTGCAAAGGATCATTGCCGGTTTGGTGCAGATGTAATGCGAGTGCTAAGGAAGCTACGGCAACGGGTGCTGGCCGAATTCCTTCCAGGAGAGACTGCTGTTCATGCCAGGTCTTGTTGTTGGAATCGGAGACACGAAGCTGAACAGCGTAGTAGCCGGAAGGGGCAGTGAAGCCTTTCCCGTCATACCAGTTTTTGTCCTGCACGAGCAGCATTTTCCCAAGGGGAGAGTTCCTCAAGTCGGTGAGAGTGAAGTTTGGCGGATACCAGAGCAGCACTTCACCGTCAGCAAGCTTCACATTCGGCAACGGTTCTAAGCAAGTATTGGGAACATTCAGAAGCTTGGAAACCAGTTCTGCATCGTAACGAAACATGTAACACCAACCGCGTCGGATGACGCAGCCTGCCTTGTTCTCCCGAAGTGGGAAAGCAGATGAGGCAAGCGTCCTGGGCATAGGGGGATGCGCAGAAGGCTTGCCTCGCAGGGAGGTGTTCTAAACCTTGCCGATGCTGTGAGGGAGCATCGTGAGACACAGTGACATGTATTCGCGATTTGCGCAAGTGATGCAGAATTGATACACTTGAGACTCGATTTCCCTCCCTACTGCATGTCTCCTACAAAGCGTCGCATCAACGTCACCCTCACAAAACAACAGTCGCACTTTCTCCAAACAATCGCAGATCGAGATGAAGTACCAGAAGCCACCAAGGCCCGACAACTCATCGAGAGAGCGTTGGAGCTCGAAGAAGATGCGTACTTCAGCAAAGAAGCAGAACGTCGTGACGCCGACACCACCAAGTGGACTCGCCACAATTCTTTTTGGTCCAAGCTCGCATGAAGTACGTGATCGAATACAGGTCGTTGATCCGTCCTTCGGAACTTCGACATATCCCCAAGGCCGATCTTCATGCCATTCGGAGGACGATCGAAGAAAAACTCACTTCCTCACCGGAATTGTTTGGAAAGCCTCTGCGATTCTCGCTCAAGGGGCATCGGAGTTTGCGTGTAGGAGATTATCACGTCATATTCCGAATCGATGGGGCTGTCGTACGGGTTCTCCTTATCGCTCACCGCTCCAGTGTGTACGCCTCAGCCCCAACGAGGATACGTCGTCGTCGCGCAGCATGATCGTTGCATCAGGGAATCAGGTTTCGCTTGTCGACACCAAAGCCAAGCCACACCTGAAAGAAAGGTACCGACCGCTCAATGTGCTCGTGTGCCCAGGTGATGGAAGGCAAGTAGCGAGGGGACAACCGCGCGATGAACACGCCTTCACGTAATTTCGCAATGCCCTGAGGGCATTCTCTGGATGCCAATGCGACAAGATCAGCTTTCTTTAGACCGCCGACAAACGAAGCTCCTTCTGCTGTGAGAAGGTCTTTGAGTTCCTGCACCTTGAGTCGCTTGAGAATATCCGCAGGATCTTCGGATTGAACGAGCAGGCCTGCTTCGAACAGCAGCTTCGTTGACTGCACAACATCAATGCCGCGCTGGCGCGTGGGATACGAGGTGGATTTCTCCGCAATATGCGCAGCGGATGGCCCACGAATCTCATTTCGAAATGTGAAATCAAACACATGCATTCGGCTGGCTAGTGGTAACGTACCAAGAATGCGTAAGAACTCTCTATGCTCGTTTGGAATGGGCAATGTCCACGGGTCTATGGTTGCAACTTCATACAAAGGGAAGTCTTCCCAAAATGGAGTGTCTTTACGCATATGGCAGATAAACGCATTGGCTGATGACACAAGTTCTTCTGTGTCTCGTATAGCAAAGACATGTGGGAACATGAGCGTTGCCAAGTATTTAGGTGCGTGGCTCGCCATGACGAATCCACCAAAGTTGTCATGAAGCAAGATCAGCACGAGTGCTGCCCGAAGCTCTGCAAACACAGCATCAGATACTCCAGAAAGATGACGATGGAGATCGTACGTAAATACCTTCCTTGCAGCGTCCTTCCAGTACTCCCGAAATCCATCTGAGCCGATACCAACGCCGGGATTCGCCTGAACAACTTCCCAGACGAAATTCGCAACACTTTCTCGATCATCCTCTCGAATCCGCTCCAGGAGCCACGGTGAAAAGTCGGTACACGGTATCCGACTGCCCGGTGAATAGGTCTTTGAAAGACAGGGAAACTCCGGATGCCCTCGGCCGGCGGCGTATTCCCGTGGGTCTTGTGAAGACTCACTCGAATTGCCTTTTGTGGAATCTTGGACGACAAAGTTCGTATTGCACTTCTTGCACCGAACAGATTTACCGAGAAACTCTTCGGGAACACTGCCTTCTTTCCTGCAGGTAGGACATTGAATGGTGAGCATCGTAACCTCGTGGTATTTAGAATTAGTCTATCTTTGGATAACGAGAATAGCCCCACCGGTGAAGGTGGGGCTCAATCCAAGAGGAGAACCCTCTTGGGGCAAGATTTAGAGTTTGTGCCCTGCCGCAATCCATAGATGTGGATGCCGATCACCATCATTGTGGTAACAGACAGCCACACGCCCATTCTTGACTCCTAGGATAGCGCGAAATCCGTTTGAGGATTCCTCGGCACAACGGATCCAACCTACGTGATGGGATTCGCTCACTAGGAGTCCGGTTGCGACAACAGCCATTGGCAGCGGTTGAAGAGAGGACCACCATTTGCGATCCAATAATTGAGATTGTTCATCCCATGTCATTGCAGCCGAATGAGGAACACGAAGTTGGACAGCGTAGTATCCGGCGGATGCTTTGATGTCTACTTCACAAGAACTTGGTTTTGGCCACATACGTAGATTGGCAGTTGGAAAGCTGTAAAGCTCGCCCAACGTCCAACCACCATAGTAAAAGACGAGATAGCCAGGCCGCCTCCATGGGCAACGACGCGTAGTAGAACAAGTGACACCTAGCGATTGCCCAACTTCTGCCGCAGATAACACTCTTTGAGGTAAACGAAACATGAATCACCAACCGCGTCGGATGACGCAGCCTGCCTTGCTCTCCCGAAGTGGGAAAGCAGTTGAGGCAAGCGTCCTGGGCATAAGGGGATGCGCAGAAGGCTTGCCTCGCAGGAGGGTGTTCTAAACCTTGCCGATGCTGTGAAGGAGCATCGCGAAGAATGATGAACCTATTTTCTGTTTTTGTCAATAATAGCCCCACCGGTGAAGGTGAGGCCAGCTTCCAAGAGCCTAAACTCTCGGGGCAAGGTGAGTTAACTTTCGGCAGGCCGCCAGACGCATGTAATTGGCTTTTATGCCGTCACTGGACTGACCAACAAACACACGAGATTCATACACCGCGAGTCTGGCTCGAAACCCAGGCAACATAGGCTCCGCACATCGGATCCAATTCTTCTCAAGAAGGTTAGCTCCGTCTTTCAGAACGAGCGCAAGAGCAAGTGCAGCGACACTCACAGGAGCTGCCTCTACGTAATCAACAGTCCCAATAAGATGTAGTTGCTCACGCCAGTTCTTGCATTCTGAATACGGAACGCAAAGCTGCACGACATAGTATGCAGCAGAAGCCGTAAATTGCTTGTAGTCAAACGATGATTTCCCTGATAACAAGCGTTCCTCTCCAAGGGGGGAATGCTCAATTTCTGAAAGATTGCAACCCGGATGCCATAGAAGTATCTGGTGTTCATTGCCAGGAACCTGAGGCAATGAAACATCGCAAGTGTTTTTCATGTCTAGCATCTCGCAAACCATTGCAGCATCGTAACGAAACATTCTTCACCAACCGCGTCGGATGACGCAGCCTGCCTTGCTCTCCCGAAGTGGGATCGCAGATGAGGCAAGCATCCTGGGCATAAGGGGATGCGCAGAAGGCTTGCCTCGCAGGAGGGTGTTCTAAACCTTGCCGATGCTGTGAGGGAGCATCGAGCATACGGTGAACGGATTTCTTTTTCATGTCAAGAATAGCCCCGTTCGTCGGAACGGGGCTCATTGGTTTGCTCACAATGGTTCTACAGGTCCATCACTAAGACCTAAACGCATTGCGACTAAGGAAAAGTGGTATTTCACACATCCGTCGCCGAATGCATCCGTCTCTACTTCATAGCAGTCACCGCAGCTGGTGCACTGAACATGGAGCGAGATGTCGTCAAAGTCCACAATCTCTAGTTGGTGCTGACACGAACGACACTGCCCGTCTTCAAGATCTACGAGCATGGTTCCTCCCTGCCTGGATGCGAGACCTGAACTTGAGACAACGGCTTCGGCGAGAAAGAAAGATCACGTTCGATACGAAGCCCCATAGGGCCACGAGCTTCGAGAAGTTCGGGTAACGAGAAGTAGCCGAGTTCCTGTTCCAGTCCCACCACCCAACCAAAGAAGAGTTGATCTTCGGGACAGTACTCCGTTGCGTACCACGTCCAGGAACTGTCGGGAGTGAAGTACTTCACCCAGACCGTAGGGTCTGGTGCTTTCTCTTGTGCATACAACGCTGGCAGTTGCGCGCGTAGCGACTCAGGCATGAGGTTGTGCGCCTCTTGCATGACAGAACTCCAAATTAGACCTGAGATATGGTTCCAATGAGCAAACCACCCCTCTCACAGAAGAGGGGAGGCTAGGCTGCCTGGAGAATCTCGCGTGGTAAAGAAATTCGAATACGCTCGCATGGTCAATCGCATGCATAACCCCCGCTTGAACCACCAAACGGCACAGACGAAGGTGCCTTCCTTTTGCGCAAAAAGGTGTTTTCCTGTATACTTATCTGATTTTGGTCTCACACAAACGTCTGTGATCTATCCAAACACACCACTTCATCGACAGCACAAACCCGTGTCACGATCATGGCGAAGGGTTGTGCGGCAACGAAAGGAACTGCTCACCATTGCCATTGGGGTCTTGAGTGTGTTTGCAATTGTGGCGCATGCGAAGAGCATCGCGGTCATGCAAGCGCAGTTGCTCAAAACTGAATCGGCATGGATGGCATTGCAAGAGCAACCAGCATCCACTAATCGCAAGGCAAAACGTGCGACAGTCGAAACGCGAAGTCAGTTGTTTCAAGAATCCTCGACGAGAGTAGAAGTACGACGTGCGCTTCGCATTCTCAAACTTTCACATCAAACAAAGTCATCGGAGCATGTGACGAGTTCATCTGCAACACTGACGTCACTGTTAGACGGCAATCCCACGAATGGCGACGTCCATGTCTATTGGGATGGCGAAATGAAATGGATGTCACTTCCTGCACTCGTGCTTGAGCCAGAAACGCCTTCACGTCACAAGCCATATGACCCTGCCTCCGGAGAGCCACGTAGCTACGGAGGTGGCTATAGTATGGTCTCACAAGGTCTGCTTGCGCATCGACACACAGACGACGGTGATGGTGGTCGACTCGATATCAACGCTGCAACCACTGGGGTTCTTGTGCAGTCTCGCGGCGGAGTTGGATTCACATCATACCAAGTGGGCGATCTTCTAATCGGCACCAGTACCGGTGGTCTGGTGCGACTTGCACTCGGGGCAGCAGGCACGGTGCTTACCTCATCAGGTGGCGTGGCGAAGTGGATCACACCGACTGTCGGCGGAAGTTCCGGGGCGTTTGGATCAGGAAATGTCATCATCCTAGGTGATAGTCGGTACTTACGCAGGAGCGGTGGAACGGTCACAGGAGCGATGGTTATTAGTGTCACAAATGGTGACAGTAACGCGCTGGGACTGAGAGTAGCAAACACGATTTCCGGCGCTGCTCTTCGCACGCAAAAACTCCTGGCAACTTCAGGTGCACTCATCATCAAACGCTATGCTGGCAGTAGTACGGGGAACATATTGATCGTGGACACTATCGGTCTTGTGTACGATGCCGGGAACAAACGAGTGGGCATTGGGACACATACTCCGTCTTCGATACTTGATGTGGTTTCTCAGGATGCCACGTTTGCCACTTTTCAAAATGCCAGCCATTCACTGAAGCTTGGCTACGACTTGATTGGCTATGGTGAACTTGGACTAATTGATCCGAGCACAGATGCTATAATTGCTGCGACAGTTCCCGGTACGGACACATTCCTCTATGCAAGCTCCCTCATCACGGCTTCTGGAGGCATGGTTGGCATCGCCAGAACCAGACCAAGAGCGACCTTAGACGTTGGCGGCACGATCTCTGGCGCACGTTTAGTTATCAACGGCTCGATCACAGCCACCGGTGCACTTACTTCGCGTGGAACCATCACTTTTCGCTCGTTAAGCGGTTGTTCTGCTCTATCGACAAACTCCGCAGGAGTCGTCAGCTGTGGAAGCTCAACCGTATTTGGCACCGGAAACGTACTTGCCGCAGGAGACGCACGGTATGTGAAGAAGAGCGGCGATACTATGACGGGTGCACTCACCATCCAAAACGGTAACACCCACTCCGCTACCGCCACACCTCTCCTACACGTACGAGGGACAATATCAGGCTCCGCACTGATTACGAAGTTGATCGACATCAACAACGTTGCTTCGCTCAACGGAATGATCAATATGGTTCCAAGCTCAACTTCAAAACGCGGGTTCGTACTCCGTAAACCATCCGGATATAACGAATACCTCCTCAGGACGGAAGACAGTTCAGGCAACATGCAATTTGGTGTTGGAAACGACACGGTGTTTATCGGAGATGAAGGCAGTGCTTCGCCATTTACCATGACAGTGATTGGAAACACCAACGGTTCTGGCCTTGGTCCATTGTTTGTGAAATCGACCCCTGCCGGGACTATCGGCACTGCACTCACTCTTGATTCAGAACCAAGCGGTGGCAAGAAGTTCACGTTCCTCTCATCTGGCCCTGCGGCCTCGCCGGGCGCTGGATTCTTCGCGATCTTCAACTCCACCGACGTGTACTACCCGTTCTCCATGCGCTATGACGACCGTTTCTACTTCCAAAAACAACTGTGGACCGATCTCGGAGCTCGTCTAAACATCATTCCGCAGGACTCCTCGGAAAAAGCGATTGTCATCCGCCAGGTGGCAAACACCGTGGCCAATCCGCTTGAGGTGCAGAACAGTGCAGGCACCGTTCTCTCCTCCATGAGTCAGTCGGGCTGGCTTGCGATTGGGAAGACGGGCAAGGCCACGACACAGCTCGAAATCGCTGGGACTTTTTCTGGCTCAGCACTGCATGTCTTGGGCAACACCGGATTTGGTACGGGCCGATCCCTCACCGCGAAGACAACCATCTTTACGACGGATGATTTCAACAACCCCGCACTGCTTATCAAGTCGAAGGAGTCCTCCGCAACCCAAGATTTGTTTCGTATCGTTTCAGACTTCGGGACGCCCAACAACACCGTATACCGCATTACGGCCTCTGGTGCTACCTATGCCGATGCCCCATTCAACAGTGCCGGTGCAGACTATGCAGAGTGGTTTCCCAGTGATCCAGCATTTCCTCTCAAACCTGGCGATTCTGTCTGTTTAGACACGCTTCGCCAGAATCAAGTGAAGCGGTGCGAACGCGATGCTGATCCAAACATCATCGGTATTGTCAGTACCAAACCTTCGTTTGTTGGAAATGCTGTTGCCGGCGGAACACTGGATGCCTCTGGATTGCCCATTCCCGGATACACTCTTGTCGGACTTATTGGTCAGTTGGATTCTGTCGCTACGATCGTGGGTAGTGGAGGAGTGATTGCACCTGGAGATTCCCTTACATCATCTGTACTTCCCGGCATGTTACGTCGAGCCCTTCCAGGTGAGTCGACAGTGGGCGTAGCGCTCACTGGCCTGAGCAACACACAAGGTTCTATCCGAGTACTCATCGCTCGTTCCAATAAATCGCTCACTGTAGAGGCCGTGGAAGATCGGGTGCGCGATTCCGTAGCTGCATTGAAGATCGACGACGAAATACGGCAGTCGTTTGAGCAAGCTTTGAGTGAATCAAACGTGCAACGACGGATTGAAGCCGAAGTTCAACATCAGTTGTCACTCACTGGGTCGCTTTCCTCTCGATTGTCGGGAATGGAAGAAGGACTGTTGTTGCTCCGTGAGATGATGGGGGGATTGAATACCAAACTGATGGTGGGAGAAACGCTCACGTTGACTGGCTCACTCCAGGCTAGCGACATCGTATCTGAGAATACGCTGAGTGTGGGTCGAGATGCGCGGATTGCAGGTGATCTTTACTTGGACGGAGCTTTGCGAACGAACGCCCTCCTTATTCCCGGTGGCGTCCTTATTGATGGCACAGTTTCGACAGGCAAGCTGCATGCTGCCTCGGGCTCCAGTATTTCTGGCCTCCTTCAGGTCGAAGGTGATCTAACTCTCGCTGGGCGTCTTCTTCTTGCAAAGGGGGCTGTGCTCAGTGCTGACGAACTCTTGGTGCGTGGAGCCTTAGCCGTTCAAGGCCCAGTGACGTTCCATGAACTCGCTACGTTTCTTAGCAACGTAGCAATCAGAGGACAGCTCTCTCTGAGCAACCGTCAAGCAGGACGATTACAACTTTCTGAAGGCGCGTCATCCATCAACGTCGTGTTTGCTGAGCCGCTCACGCATACACCGGTGGTTACCGTCACACCAACGAGCAGGATCGCAGACTTCTATTGGACGAGTAATGAATCACAGACCGGGTTCACGTTAGTGCTCGCAAACCCTGCACGTGTTGCAACAAGATTCTCCTGGCTGGCCATGATTGTTCACGATGAGGCTGCGGTGCAAACCACAGCGCCTGTGGCATTCACCCCGGAACCTGCTGAACTCGTATTCCCCGTCGATGCCAATGGCGTGCCGACGAGCAGCAACACAATCTGGAATGCGTGCATTCGTCACCAGCAACCACTCGACCCTGTTTCAGGTGAGCCGTTCTCTTGCTCACGATACAGCCCAGAACTGTACACCTGGAATCATCCCGATTTCCCAGGCATGACCTTCGTTTGGAATGACAGCTATGAGTCACCCCTCCTCGTTCTTCCACAAGGCTTCCATGCCCAGCAAATTGTTGAGACCCAATTCAGTTCAGCATCATCGATTGACAGCACTTCATCCAATTCTTCCAGTGAAAGCTCAACAACCGAAGATGTGACATCGAGCTCAGTGAATAACGATTCTTCATTATCCGAACACTCGGAAGAATCTCCTCAAGCTGAAGACACAACGATTGACAGCGAAGTGCTCACTGAAACGAATACTGAGCTGAATGAAACGATGAACGAGAGTGACGAAGTGCACAATCCGCAAGAAGAAGTACTCCAAGAATCGCATTCGTAAAACCTGTCACATTGCTGTGGCAGGATTGGCCCACTCGATCACTCGAGAACTAGGCATAGGTTGCTTGTAAGTAGAGAGTGCTTTCTACCATCGCTTTCTCGGCTGGAGTGCATGCCTCAAAGGGGCGGATCATCTGAACTCTCGGGATGCGGAAACGAATGGGGTCATTGCAGTATGCGAGTGCATCAACACCATCCAACACTTCACGTTCTGCATAACACAGGAACATTCTTCCGTCCGGAATGGTCACAACACGAAGCGTGACCATCCGTTTACCTTCAAGTGTATTCTCGGAAATACAGATTCTCCCGATTTGGAGGAGCGTTTCGTACTCCTCCTGATACACCTGGGTCCAAAGTTGCATGATGGAGGGTCGTGCCTCGCAGCTCTTCCAATACCGTTCTCGTTCCCTTTGAATGACACGCACACGCTGAACCAGATCAAACACGCCGACGGAAAGGCGTAATACCTGATCGGCATGGTACTTGTCCTCCCGACGAACCCTACGGGCGAGTTCTTCGATCAAATCTTTCAGACGGTCATATGACCGGGCCAGCACAAACGTTGGGGTAAAAGACATGACAGTCTCCCTACTTTTTCAGCCATTCCTTTGGAACGGCTTGCTTGCACTTGGCCCGAAAGAGGCAAAGTAAAGGCAAGCACCCTGTGCACCCAGGTGCATAGAACGCTTGCCTCATCAAGCTAGGGAGTCAACGAACAACCAATGCTGTAAGTGAGCTTCGGACATAATACCCCACAGTTGACACAAAGCGCAATCCTGTTCGAAGAAGCTAAAAAGTCCATTAAAGCCCTACCAGTGTAGGCGGGTGGACACCAAGGGAAATGACATTTCTGAGAAATAGGCCCTGCACTACGGCTACAGAGTAGTAGGCTAGCTCTCATTTTTATGCTATAATACAACCATGAGTATCGAAGACGGTAATAATAACCTATTAGATTCTCCGGAAGGTAAAATTGATGACACTGTGAAGCATGGTATTCATGACGCGATACAGATAGTTAAAACTGGTTCGTGCGCTATTCTTGGGTCTTTATACAACGATAACGACGTAGTAAAGTGGCAGAAAGGAGTAGAAGCATATAGACAATTCATCAAAGCAATCCCTCCCGAGAAACAAAGATATTTGCAAGGCAAGAATCTTGGTGAGTTACAAGCACTATTTCTTGGAGAAAAGCCAGCACTATTCAGCGCAACATCCGTAGCACGTCAGCTAGAAACAGAACTGCAAGCGTTCGGGATTGAGAGTGTCGGAGCATATTCGTACTGTCCAGAAGCTGTGCAAACCGTTTACAATCATTCCCTGATGACTTCAAAGACCTACCAACTGATAGTCCACAGGCATTCATGTCGTTTCTAGCAGCCCAAGATGCACAGTCCTATGGCTTGCAGCGTGGCCTCATCCTGGGATTCCCACGTCCTAGCATCGAGCAGTTCCTGCATGTTGAATCCTTACAAATTCAGAAGCTTGCCTTCTCCTTGCTAGAGATATTTGGGGAAGGCACCAAAGATTACAATTATCTTGTCGATTCTTTCTTTGGAAAGAGACAAGATAAACATGCAATATCATCATTCATACATCAAAAGCTTCTAAAGAACTCCACATCCCTTGGCATTTCAATCGGGGATATCCCGCGCCTTATGGATGAGTTGCGATATGTACTTAGTGCACAATCTGTGAATGTGCATGGAGTTTCATGGGTCGATCATGATGTATCTGTAGAAAGTACGCATCTTCAGCAGCGACTAAGTGCTGCCTTTGAACGTTCGGAGATATCGGGATCACTCCATAGCGTTTTCAAGGATTGATTTCATATCAAAGCCCCACCGGTGAAGGTAGGGCTGGTTCCAAGAGGCGTGAAGCTTCTTGAGACAAGGATCAGAACTTCCAGGAGGCCGCGAGCCACAAGTAGTGGAAACGGTAATCATCCCAGTTGTCGCCGACGCCCACGCGACCGCCGACGACCGCGAGTGTGGTGCGATAGCCCTGGGCAGCACCTTCTTCGGCACAGCGGCACCAGTGATTCTGGAGGGGGTCGTTGCCGGTCTCCTTCAGATGCAGAAGTAGCGCCGTGGCTGCAACTGCGATCGGAGCTACAGCCATACCATCTGGCCGGCTGATGAGTTGCTCCGACCAGTTTTTGTTAGTGGAGTCGGGAACCCGAAGATCAACGGCATAGTAGCCGGGAGGAGCGGTGAAGCCCTTCCCGTCGTACCATACGTTGGTCTGCCACATTCGTTCTTTTCCGACTGGAGAGTTTCTTAAGTCGGTAAGACTGATGCCTGGGTACCAAAGAAGCGCTTGGCCAGACTTGAGTGCGACCTCAGGCATTGGTGTAGTGCAGGTGTTGGGAACTTGTAGAAGATCGCAAACCTTTGCTGCATCGTAACGAAACATGGAACACACAACCGCGTCGGATGACGCAGCCTGCCTTGCTCTCCCGAAGTGGGAGTGCAAATGAGGCAAGCGTCCTGGGCATAGGGGGATGCGCAGAAGGCTTGCCTCGCAGGAGGGTTCTAAACCTTGCCAATGCTGTGAGGGAGCATCGCGAGGTACTTTGAACTGATTTATACCAACTGTCAAGAAGATGCGTTACTTCGATGATGGTGCCATGGTAGTTTGATCTAGCCCCAGGGCCTCCATTCCTTGGGGAGTGGCCGCCTGCAGGTTATTCTGTTGTAGTGAGTCATGAGAAGAGATTTCCTTGCTGCATTCCGAAGTTGCTCTGCGCCACTGCAGTTTCTCGTTTCTCTTTGTCTCGCTTTGCAGCTTCTTCTTCGAAATGCGTAGAGATAGTGGGCTGACCTCGGCATTGAGAGTTGTGTGCATTCTCCTGGTTGCCATACAGAACCGTTTCACGAAGTGCATCGCGAACCTCTTCGAGAATAGCTCTTTCGATTTGTATTTGTTCCGTCAACCGTTGCACAGCAGTCGTTAGCTCAACAAGATTCTCAGGTCTTGCAGGGGGCCGCGTCTTGGAGCTCTGGCCTTTAACCATACGGAAGGTGAATGTTGCAAGAATAGCACTATTGACGAGCAAACACGATCCTGCCTAGCTGAAGTGTAACTGCTGTATACTCCGGTCATGAATCGATACGGAGAAATTTTTGCGGCTTTCAACGATGCCAATATCCAGTTCGTTGTTGTAGGGGGTGTGGCAATGAACCTCCTGGGATACCCCCGCTTTACAGGCGACATAGATATTCTGCTGGCACTCACACCAGAAAACCTCAAACGCACGGCTGCACTGATGACGACCATGGGGTATGAACAACGACTCCCCGTAGCTGTCGAGGAACTTGGGGACGAGAAGCTGGTCCTGCAGCTGATGCGAGAGAAGAACCTGATTGCCTACACTTTCCACAATCGAGCAGAACCACAGTACAGCATCGATGTGATCGTCGGAGAGTCACTGCATTTCAAAGCCTATGCCAATCGGGCAACGGAGATCGTGGTGTGGGACATACCCATTCCGGTGGTCTCCATCGACGACCTCATTGGAATGAAGAGGAAAACACATCGCGCAAAAGATGCGGAGGATGTGCGAGCTCTGCTAGAATTGAAGGGCTTATGACCAGAAACCACTCTACTGCCGGCATTGATGTTCACTACGTAAGGGCGAACCACAACAGTTCGCCCGAACAGCGTTTGGAGTGGCTTGTCACCGCACAGGAATTCGCTGGTGCTGCGAAGAGTCGCAAGATCGTGCGTCAGCCGACTGACTCACATGGCCGTTGATCCAACACGTGGAAGACGATCTCCAGTAGGACTTCTCTCTTAAGACAGAACCTTCAAGCTTCGCTATGGGTCTGTAGATTGTGGATCAGGAATAACCGTGCCCATACGGCACACACATGGAAGAAGGAATCACGATGAAAATGCGAATTGTCCGAATGGTGGCGTTGAGCCTGGTACTGGGATTGCTCCTTGCTTCTATGCCCAATGGCTGGCAAGCCGTCGGCCAGGATGTGACCAAACCACAACTGGTACAGCATCCATGGGAAAGCCCGTCTGTCGCACTGTCTTTCCTTCAAAAGATGCAGGCCCAGAATGGGAACGCCTTCGTCTTGCAGGCGGAACTAGACGACATGATCGCTCCTAATGGTGGAGGCGCCTGTGCAACGGCAGCAGGTGTGGATGCCTTGCAGACCATTCGGTACATGAGCGGGTTAGAGACTACTCTCAATCCTTATCGACTCGCGTGTTCGGCTATTTCTCAGCAACCCGAGTTACTCAAAGGACGCGTCACCAACGCCAGCTTCGTCCGTTTGATCAAAACCGGACAGGCACACTTATGTGGTCTGACGGTGGACATTGATGTCCATTCGGCACCAAATTCCGTGCACGATGATGCAAAGCGTTTCTGGTCAGAGACAGATGGCCCAAACGTTACTATTGCTCCCCGCCAAGTCAAAGTGTTGAGCTACACCGTTACGGAAGCCAACGGGACAGTACTCGGACGACACTTTGTTCTCTTAAAGGACTTCAAGAAGAACGAAATCACCGTGATTGATCCGCATAGCCCGGTGAAAGATCGTCGGTACATTCTTGAGCTCAAAGCGAAAGCAGCAGACACACCTTCGCGTGTCTTCCTGCTCAATCCGGCTGGTACGCCCCTTCGAACGTCCACGTATGAACTCAATACCGTCTTCACCATCACCCTTGTTTCCAAGCTTGCTGCTCTCCATCCGGAACAGAGAAGTGATGTCTCGGTCGAGTATGTGAAGCACCAGATCGCGGAAACGGCGAAACTCCTCAAGGGCCGCAAGGACTACACCTCTCCCACTGCATGGAGAGAGCTCACTGCACATTTCGGCTTACCCGGGCTCGATATTCCCATAAAGAATGGCGGAGCGGGCTGGAACGCCGTCAAGACGATGGAAGTCTTTCGGTATGCCGGTGAGCACAATCTGAACTTCCGAGACATTGTCGGTGGGGCACATGCTCGCGCCCTCTTGCACTCCACCGATCCGAAGGTTCTCGAAATTGTTCGACAAGTCGCAAGCGGCAAGGGGTACGTTGCCATTGCCATTACAGAACCAACCGCCGGGAGTGATGTAGCGGCCATCAAGGCAACCGCAACCAAAGTGGATGGCGGGTACCGCCTGACCGGCACGAAGAAGTTCAATGCACGTCTTGGCCAAGCGACACATTTAATCCTCTTCACGCAAGGCACGACAGGCGTTCCTGGCAAACTGAGTGTGTTTGTCGTGCCCATCGATACTCCCGGTTTGAAGATCGAAGAACTCACTGCTCATGGTTTGACGGGCAATTCCTTTGGCGGGGTCAGTTTCACCGATCTCTTCGTACCTGAAAGCCAACTGATTGGTACAGACGGGGAGGGCCTTCGTGTGTTTTTCAATCACTTCCTCTACTGGCGATTGATGCAGACTGCTGCGGCCATTGGCACGGGACAAAATGCTCTCAAGCAGATGGCAGACCGCATTGAGAAGCGAGAAGCCTTCGGAGCCCCCATCGGGCGGTTCACGCACCTGCAACAACCCATCGGGCAATACACCACGCAATTGAACATGGCCTATGCTCTTGCGAAAGAAGCCGCCGAAATGATCGACCGTGGCGACTACCAAGGAGCCCGTGCCATCATCTGCGGACTCAAAGCCGAAGGTGTGGAAATTTCGCTTCTTGCCGTGGATGCTGCCATGCGTGCGTTTGGTGGAGAAGGCTATTCCACCGAAGTGGATCTAGGTGATCGACTAAAGGACCTCCTGGGATTACGCATTGCCGATGGCACGACGGATGTCATGCGCATGGATGTGGTTCGGCACGTGTATGGCGATAAATTCTGGAGAATGGCCGTACAACCAAAAGAGTAATTCACATTTCTATTTGAGCGAGACACTGTCTCATCGTGGTGACGGAACGCTTGCATATCTCCGTTGCGAGACTCGTCGAACGATCGCGGCTCTCTCGTTATCGTGTCGATGATCGGGTGGCAGAGTCGTCATGGAGAACGGCTGACTCGGGTGTCCATTGATCAGGAGTCGAGTGTAGGCGTGATAGCGGGGAAGCCGCATGAGCTCGCTTGGCTCCAGTCCTCCTCCCAACTGTTCGGCAAGCAACTCGGCGTCCTTGGCACCGCATTGGAAACACATCATTGACCCCACATTGCCGAAGAGGGCATGTAACGTGCCTTCACTCAACTGTGCCAGGTATTGGTTTGCTACGACAAGTCCCAGCCGATACTTGCGGGCTTCGCTGAGGATGGTTCCAAAGGCATCGGTTGCGAAATTTTGGAACTCATCCACAAAAAGGGTGAATGGCCGGCGTTCTGCTGCGGGGATGTCGGCACGGCTGAGTGCTGCTATCTGTAGCTGATTGATGAGGAGCGCCCCCAGAAGTGCCGAAGCGTCTTCTCCTAATCTCCCTTTGCTCACATTCACCAAGAGCACTTTTCCCTCGTCCATAATCTGTCGGAAATGGATGCTACTTTTGCTCTGTCCGAGGATGTGTCGCAACTGTGGGGAGAGTGTGAACTGCCCAATTTTGTTTTGGATAGGACTGATGCTTTCGGCCTGGAGTTTGGCCGGCATTCGTGCATACTCGATCTCCCAGAAATCACGGACTTCCGCAAGCGTGCAGTGAGACAGTACTTGCTTTCGAAAGCGGACATCGATCAAAAACCTCTGAACGGAGAGGAGTGTCGCACCAGGGTAATCAACCAGCGCCAAGAGGGCATTACGAAGCAAAAACTCCAAACGTGGCCCCCAGAAGTCGGCAAACATCTTCTTGAACCCCGCAACAATTCCAGACACGACCAGCGGCCGGTCTTCCAGCGATGGGCAGTCGAGAAGGTTCATTGCAAGCGGATGGAGTTGGTCAGCGGCATCAAACAGAATGACGTCGTTTGTCCGATGCGAGGGGATCGACTGAAGAAGATCTTCGACCAGGTCACCATGGGGATCAAGCAGCATGAGGCCGCGATGTTCTTCTAGATCAGAACTCACGAGTCTCTGGAGAAGTGTAGTCTTCCCCATGCCCGTCTTGCCAAGCAATGCCATATGGCGAAGTCGGTCTTCGGGGAGGATTCCGAAACGACGATGACTTCCACGAAATTGTGTTTGTCCAAGAATCGCGACACCTGGCTCTCTGGCAGAAGGCAGAGTCAACGGTGGCTCCAGATCCTTCCAATCCACAGTTGCCATGGATGGCGCCAACACTGATTCCGATGGTGGATGCCACAATGTGGCTATCTCCTCAGCAGAAAGGACGAACCCCGACGACCAGAACTGCTGATGACTGCGGAACTTCCTTCGTACACGACCAAGGCGAAAGCGGGTGACCGAAAACCTCTGGAAGAGGCCAAGCGTGCCACCAAGAGCACGCAAGGCCTCGCGTGCCTGAGGGGATTTGCCATAGGGAGCCCCGACCTCCAACACTAAATGCGTTTCGTAGAGATGGCGATGGAGCTTGTCGCGGGCGGCGGTCCATACATCATCTCGATCATGTCGAATACTGGAGTTCAGCCCTCGCTCTACTCCATGTTCGGCAGGTCGAAACAGCCAAGCAAGGAGGCGGGTGAAGAATCGCTTCACGATGTATTGCGAACAGGCCCAACGCACGGCTCTCTCAAACCAGCGAACCGTGAATGTCGAGAACACGGTCATCGTGCGGTAATGAATCCGTTCCAGTCGGTGGTGAAGCACATGACTTACGGGCCGTACAAAAATGCGAAGACACGGTTCTAACCCCAGACGACGAACCTGATGCAGAACATGCAGTAGCGATGCTAGTGGATCGGCGGTCGTTCTATTGAGGTCGTCGATGAACTCCGGGTAGCGTTTGATGGTGAACAGGTCGGCCGATAGTCTGGCCTCGGCAGTCAACACCAAGCGTGATGCGGAAAACACCTGCGATTCATGTTCTTCCAATTGGCACTCGGGATACGCTGCATAGAGTTGGCTTTGAAAGAGAGGACGTAAGGACTCGGGCATTTCAGCCTGCAGTCGAGTCTCTTTATCGGAGCAAGCTAACCTCAACTCCAAGGGCGTTCGCCAATGACCGGCCTGGTGAAGGCTCGAGAGAATTTGCTCCATATACATGGGGCTACGATTCTGTCCCGCAGGTGTTCGTACTTGGAGCGTGGGCATCATTGCCACTGTAGCCTTGCATTTGCCCAACGTGACTATCGTGCACTCAAGCTTTGTTGCAAGCTATTCATCGCTATTAAAATCACATGTGTCATCATGATTGGATGACAACACCAACGTACCATCGTCTTCGGTGAACACAGAGACGGAATCTGGACCTGCACCCCAGACGACCACAATGACCTTTCCAGAGTATCCCGGGCAATCAGTGATGTAGTTTTCAAAGACGGCAATCCATGCTGAATTAGTCCAATCAGGAAACACCACACCAAGACTATGTTCGGTTAACCACGAACCGATCTGCTCAAGCTCACGGGCATTCGGAAGGCGAACTCTGTTCAGTTGAACTTTTGGTACCTTCGTGTTCGATGAAGATTTCTTGGCTGACATGGGACTGGGGGAAATAAGTAAGCAGCACAGTGGCATAGGCTCCCGTCTGCACTGCGTAGGCTCGCGGTCAAGAGTAGCGGCCAGAGAACTCTTGAACGGATCGAGCCAAGCTGTGCCAAGCTAAATAGTGCCACTTTCTAGAGTCAACATCCATGCGTTCCAGCCCGTGCATCTGCCAGTCGATTGGCGGGTTGTGCTCACATGGGTTAGCTGGTGGTACTTGCGCTTAACGACATTATCTGTCATGATGCCTTTAGTTGATCATTCAATTCATCCTCATTCGCCCCGCACTCCAACGTTTTTGAGGCAAGCATTCTGGTTACAGCATCGTGACTAGAGTGCTTGCCTCATCTGTTCCAAATTCTGGAACACGGCAATGCGTTGGTGACTTGTGTGGGAAGTGAGAACGATTCTTTGTGTGCTTCTCTTCCTGTTGGTTAGTCTGGTTTCGAGATATCGGCTTAGCGACCGATATACTCCTCGGAGGCAGTTCTACTTGGCCGAAGAGGTAATCGATTGGTGCAACGTCAGCCTGTCGATCCTCCTGGCTATCGCCACAGCCTGGGCAACATGGATAATGTTGCATGACTGATCAACAATGCCCCAATGGCAACGTCATTGGGGTTTTCCAGACTCTTCGCGAGCGGACTAGACACCACGAGCTTCCGGCTACAAGCTCTGCACCAGAAACTAAGATAGGCGATGGTATCATTCGCAGCATCACTCGCGATGGAGAATTGAGATGGGGTACTTCGCAAACTTGTACACGGTTCAGGTCGAGGAAAATAAGAAGGGGATTCAAACTGAATTGCGAGTCTACGGGAAGGGGCTGCAAGATGGGGCCGCTTATGTTTGCTGGGGAGACGGGGTGCGGCAACCCAACAACAAACTTCATGAGTATGCGGACGGAACTGTCGTTTGTGACGCCGAATTGAAATTACTCACAGGCTATCCCTACCTTGAACAGTCCGAAGATCCCCATCAATGTATTCTGGAAGCGACCTTCAACCCGATGCATAAAGATGACGCGGTCCTTATGCACTTCATGCTGCCGAAACGATTCATCCCCAGGAAGGATCTCAAACCTCTCGTGCAACCGGTGAGTCCGTATATCTTTTCGCATAAGGAGCGGCTCTGCATCGTGTACCCGTGCAAGGGGCCAACGACTGTGCAGTTCGCGATTTCAAAAATCAAAGAGCATGAGTCCCTGAAAGACTTTCAGACCGAACGTCTGTTGCATCCAGATGAAGTCCGGGCTGCAAAGGTGGAACTGGAGATCAATTTCATTATTTTCAAGTTCAAGATAACCCTATAAGTACATGGTTTTCCCCGCCCATTGATTCTGCCTAGTCGCAGGGCGGGGCTTGCTAGGGCCACGGGACACTGCGAGTGTTCCGGTCCCTTCAGCAAGGAAACGAATCCAATCCGCAAGACGTATCATGGAATGCCATCGCGCATAGCCATGCAGCGGTCATGCGGGCTGACGATAGAGGGAGCGGAGAGGTCGGACGTTGCCGACACTCATCGGATGTGACGAGGGCCACGGCAAGGGGAATATGATAACGCGGTTACGCTCGGAGAGAGCTTGGCAACGAACTCATCTCTTGCGTAGCTCTTTGTCCAAGCAAGGTTCAGTATCTCTGCCACTATCTGTCCCAGGTTATCCGCGACATGAACTCATCTATGATGGGCTCGTTCGCTACGACGCTATTGCTGAACACAATTTCAACGATACTGGTATCGAGTGGAATAATGTGAACACGCGAATGATCAGCTCGTTCGTATCGAAAAACTTCCATGGTAAGTCCAGGTGCATAGCCGGCAGAAAGAACCAAGGCTGTTGAATCCCGACGAACAGCATCAATCAACTCATCATACTTTTGGGATGCGGTTTTAGGCTCTCGCTCATCCAGGCTACAGGAAGGCTTCTGAGCCGGGCATCCGGCTAAGCCGTACGCTGTAACTGACACATAGCGTGTATCGCATCCCTCATCTGCGCAAAGCAGGTGTTCCGATGCGTGGTCCATATCCCGACAACATTCAAAAAACCAGTCTGCTGGGTACTCGAAGGAGATGTCCGGGAACGAATAGCCACCATGTGCAAACAACGACGTATTGTGCCAGAACGCCTTCTTGGTGACACGGATCCATGGCTCACTCGAAACACTCATCAGCTGCGATGATTGTGAATCGTTTGAGCTTCTCGTGCTGTCCCAAAGTGGTTGTCTCCAAGTACACGCACTGAGGAGAAGTAGAATCGCTGAAGTGGCAAGGACAGCAGTCTTCATGTCTCCAAGTGTAGCAGTGCTTGAGGTTCTGCAGCTGAAGGGAATCTCACCGGCAAAATGAGGGGCACGCTTCTCGCGTAGTGATCAAGAAAACACGGCGATTGCAATGCTCGTTCTGCCGCGAGAAAGGTGGAAAGGAACGTACCGCACACAAGGCTTCGCTGCTTATTGGCGACGAGTTCCTTCGTAAGCCACAGAATGTGGCGAAGGCGCTCCACACTCCTGGTCGTGACAACGATCACGCGAAACCGCTCGTCGCAAGATCCGGCATACTTCTCGTAGAAGCGAATCTTGCGTTCCCACGAATCAGGAATACTGGAGCGTAGACGCTCGGTTGAGTTGTCGATTTCAAGATAGTATTTGAAGTACGCTCCAGAGTTCAGACGTACTTGGAAACCAGCATCGGGGTGAATGGCTTCTTCACCAAGTCGAAGTGCGCAGTGATGCTCTCGATCGAATTCAACTACGGTGTGTCCCAGCTGTTGACACTGGACCATGAAATGCACGAGGAACTCTGCAAGATAGTAGGCATGTGCCTGCCGGCTCACGGAGAGTTCGTGAAACGCTCGCTTACTCGGCGGGGGAGCGTTAGGGCCGTGCAGCAACCCATAGCCTTCACTGCTCAACATGTAGTATGCAGGAGCCCCAGGGCCTGCTATGGCATAGCGAAACTGTCTGATGCGTTTTGCTGCTACGAGAGCGTACAGCCGCTCGCGTACGCGTCGCTCATCGGTGAACGGCATCACGAACGTCTTACTCAACTTCAACAGCTGTTGGGCTGTTAACGGGAAACGTTCCAACGCAGAAAGAATCTCGACATCCCGTTCGGTAACCAGGTGAACCATGGGTATTGGAGTAGGTGTGGGACACACGGTAGCATTGGTCTCACCTTACTTCACTTGCATGACTCCCGAGAAATCACGCTACATCAACGTCGACGAACTGATGCCCCAGGTCACACTGACGCAGGTCGCTAACTTCTATGGGATGAAACTACCCGAGCTCAAACGGATAGGGCAGGAAACACGGACTGCATGCTTCCTCAATTGCGGCAAAACATGTGAGACTGGGGATCGTGTCATGGCCATCCAAGAAGGCCATCCTGCAAAGCAATGGCACTGTCACCAGTATGAATGTCACAAGTCAGGGAACCTCATCTCCCTCATTGACATGGTGAAGCCCGGCGACTCCATGCAAGGACGTCCTCGCGGTCAACGCTTCAAAGCGATTGCCCAGGACTTGCAGGAGATGGCCACCGGCCGCACTGCGGAGGCGTTAGAGCCTTCCGCATCGCCAATGCCTCCGCCAACTCCCTCGGAGCCCGTGCGGAACGTGCCACTCAAAGACTCTCCAAACGAGAGAGCCCGACTACTCACAACTCTCGACAGCAAGTTGGTCATCAATCCGAAAGACATGTCACCAAAAGCTTCGGCCTACTTCCGCCGCCGCCCGTTCCTCTCTCTTGAGGTGTGCCGGTCTTTCCGCATGGGCTTCTTGCCTCGCGACACCGGCGAGGACAAAAGCGGTGGAACCCTTCGCGGGCAGATTGTTTATCCCTACCTCGACGAACAAGGAGACGAACTCTGCTGGTTCGGTCGTGATCCACTCTATGAAGAAAAACAAGCCATCTGGATTGCGGGAGACAAGCAATCGAAAGAACCGGAGAAGTTTCACTTCGTGAAAGGCTTCCAGCGTGGACTAGAACTGTGGGGGCAGGATCGCCTAAGAGACGAAGCTAATCAGGCCATTATGAAGCAGCATGGGCTGATTGTGGTAGAGGGACCAAACGATGTCATCAATCTGTCCACCCTGGGAATGCCATCAGTAGGGCTCTGCTCAAATGTGGTCACTGACTCACAGGCACAAAAGCTAGCCAGGCTTGCTCAACTGCACGGCAACGGCATCATCAGTCTGATGCTCGACACGGATGAGCCTGGTGAGCAGGGGATGAGGCAATCACTTCCCACATTGGCCAGCTACGCACCCGTAAGGCTCATGTGGACACGAGACATGCACAATGGGCAGTTCAAGGACAGGCAGCCGGAAGGAATTCGCCGAGACGAATTTGAAAAACTTATGATATAACACTCTGAGAAGGATGCTCGCATGCATGACCTTTCTAAAGTTCGCGTAATCCAAGTTCACCCTACTGCGTTTTCAGCGGCAGATATTCGCGCGTACGAACGAGAGGTACTCGAGAATCCAAAGGCAACTGAGCACACTGCTTCAAAGTTCTTCTTTCGGTTTCCAAAATTTCTCTTTTTTGGATCCGGCAAGCAACTGAAGAGAGAGGTACTAGTTCTAAATCCGATTGTTGGTGGTAAGAAGGGGCGAGTCGATTTCTTTAGTCAAGCTTATGGAAGAGATGATTGGGATATCATTGAACTCAAAAAGCCGAACGCTCCATTCCTGAAAAAGAAGGGCAACGACTTTATTCCAAGTGATTATCTAGCGAATGCAATTGTACAGGCAAATAGGTATCGTGAAATGCTTGTAAATAACTTTCCTGCACTTGATGAATTAGCGACGAAGGGGATTAAGATATCAAGGCCCAGAATGCTTGCTATTGTTGGCCGGAGCCCGCATGTTAGTCGAGAATCAATTGAGTTAGTTAAAGAGATTGGTCGGAATAGCCTAGTTGAGTCATACACATACGATGATATTCTTGAAATTGCTAAGGATGCATATGCATCAACTCAGACTATAGTTCTGCCAATCAATATTGATAAACCTGTAGTCTACGACACTTTTGACAACACTCGCGAAGCATTGCTTCGCTATCCACTCTTAGAGGATTCATTAGAAGAGATGACGATGAGTATGTGTGATTACGTCGGTGAGAATTGGTCAAAAAGCGAACCTACCCCCGTCCCTCTAGTAAGGATGCTAAAGATCAATCGAGGATTTGCATATTTCCTGATTTCGTCACACGCAGAAGCCGTTAGCGTTCTTGGAAGTGGAGCAGTCGGGTCGAAAGCACACAGTGACCATCCTGTTGTTTTTCTCCTTGGCTACCGTAAAATTAAACGGAACTCTATGAATCGAGGTAAGGAAGCATGAACGTCTACGTACCTCTAGAGCATGGTATCTATGAAAGTACTGAAGCTCTGAAATCAAGATTTCAGAGGCTGCGGGACCAATTTGAAGCACATGCAAAAAGCTATGCCCCCGATGAAGCTCGTGTTCACAAGCAATTGTCTGGAATATTAAGTCGTCATTTTGAGGATTTAAGAGTGGCTGATGTCAAAAGTATATCCAAGAGCGAAGTTCGTTAGTTGGGATTGATCGCGAATTAAGGCCTGGGCGTTATGCGAGTTACCACGTCCGGGTGGTCCGGACGTGGAAGAGTGCGGCACGCCACGAGCGGCCATCCTTAGTAATCTATCCGATTCCAAGGCCGCGAGAGCCCGGCCGAGCCGCCAGTATCCCGAGGTGACGAGGGTGGCGTGTTGAGGACGGGCTCTCGCGGGCGAATAGCGCCGCGAGTGGCGTGCCCTCATAGGGCGATGTACCGCTTGCGGAAGCGGTTCCGTGCTGGCCTCCTGGCCGCCGGAACTCCCGCCAGCCCTCCAGCTGGCGGTGGCGAGACTTCGACGCATAAGGTGGCACTGCCCCTTATCACGGAAAAGGCTGACAACACTGGTATCAACCTTATGCTGCGAAGCTCATTTTGGCTGCATTGAACTGAAGCTCCACCCGGCCTGTAGGTCCGTGTCTGTTCTTTCGAAGATACACATCGGTGAGCCCGGTATTCTCACAGTCCTCGTCATACATGCTCTGGCGGTACAGCATGAGAACACTGTCCGCATCCTGTTCAATGGATCCGGATTCGCGAAGGTCTGATAGTACCGGAATCGGCGGATTCCGCTGCTCCACCGTACGCGATAATTGGGACAGGGCAATGATGGGTGCCTGCAACTCACGTGATAGGTTCTTGAGTTGTCTGCTGATGTGGCTCACTTGTTGCGTGCGGTTCTCGCCGGCAGCTTTGTCGGTGACTTCGATGAGTTGCAGATAGTCGATAATGAGCAAGTCGAGACCGTGTTCCATCTGGAGACGCCGGGCTTTACTCCGCAGGTTCTGAAGCGTCGTGTCTGCATCGTCATCAATGTAGATGGGATGATTCTTAAGTTGATCAAAGAGTGAGCCCATTCTCTCAAAGTCTTGTTGGGTGAGTTCACCCTTCTTGAGCTTCCATGTCTGGACCCCTAAGTATCCGGCGATCACACGGTCCATGATTTCCTGCTTGCTCATCTCCAGAGAGAAGATGGCTACATTCTTCTTCTGACTGCTTGCCACATGACGTGCTATGTCGAGTGCAAAGGCGGACTTTCCCATGCTAGGACGTGCGGCAACAATCATAAGGTGTCCGGCAGGGAGGCCGGTCAGCATGTCATCAAGCCGTGGAAACCCGGTCGTTAATCCAAAGAGTGTGGACTTGTCTGTGGCGTTAAAGACATGGGTGTAGCGTTCGTAACTTTCGGTCCCTACCTCGGCAATGTGCTGGGGCTTATCGACGGAGCTATGTCGAGACGTTTGAAGAAGGAGATTCTCCGCTCTGCCCAGAGCTTCTTCCCCGCTGACACTTTCGTCCTTGCCCAGAGCCTGAATACGCTCCCCAACGTGGAGCAGCTTACGGTGCAGTGCCTTATCGCGGATGATGCCTGCATACTCAGTGGCGTGACTGCTCGTGGGAACGCAGTTGCCAAGTGTGGCTAGGTACGCGGATCCTCCGATACTCTCCAGTGCTGGATCACCACGCAGTGCATCCGCCACAGTGACAAAGTCGATCTTGCGATGGGCCTCATGCAAGGTGCAGAGCGTCGCATAGATGCGGCGATGAATGGGATCGTAGAAATCATCAGCACTGATGAAGGTGATGACATCGAGCAATCGTTCGGGGTCGATGAAGAGCGCACCCAGCAGGGACTGCTCTGCGTCCGTGTTATGCGGTTGGCCTGTGAGGAAGCTACGGTTAGCAGCCTCTGATGCAGTGGGACCGGATACCATCGGACAATTATTGGGGGAAGGTAGTCAAGGCTCGGCTCCCAGAGCCAAGATTTCGAAGTGCCCGACGTCGGGCATTAATCCAAGTCGTCCTTGAGACGTTCCTGGAGTTCCTCACTGTGGCTGATCTTTCGAATCGCTTCCCAGAAGGCTTTTGCCCCACCTCGCTTCTTCCATTGTTGGGCCGAGAGGGTCGTGCTGATGGACATGATGGGGGAGCCATCAATACGGATAGAAGCGGAATAGTTCCGTGGCCTACCGGCACCTTGCACGGGTGCTTCCAACTTCTGCTGCTTCGTTTCTTCCTTCGCCAGTTCGCGAGCCGCAGATACTGTCAGGTTTCCATACCTCTCAAAAGCAGAACGTTGTTCCTCAGGTGGGCGATTCGCAATTTGATAGATGATCTCGTCTGCCGGACGACGATCTGAGTTGAGGATGTCCTGTGACACTCTTTCATCCAGGGTGGAGACGACTTTCAGACGCTGTGCCTCAGTGCGGCTGACTTCAAAGTACGCTGCTACATCGCCATCCTTGGGTTCGCCCAGTTGGTACTCCTCTCGCCAGATGAGGTATTGATGCACCTTATCGAGAATGGTGTATGCCTGGCTATGCATGATCTTGATCGCTGCACGCTGCATCGCACGACGTGTGTACTCCCCGTTGTCTTCTCCTTGCTTTGGAAGGAGCAACTCTACTTTCAGCTGACGGAGTCGACTCTTTGGTTGAGCGAAGAAGATGCGATGACCGGAGAGGACGACGAGTAACTGCTCTTCGGTGAAGGCTTCCGGCCAACGCCTCCGATCAGCTTCGGTGATAACCCGGGCAAGGATAGGTTCTTGCTGTCCATGCGCATCAAGACTCTTGGCAAGCTCATCGAGTCCACGATCAACGAGCCTGCCGCGTTGGGGGTTTGGGGCTAAGAGCGTTGGATCGTACAGCGCAACGCGAGGCTGGCCTGATGCTTCAAAGGACACTCGGCCTGATTCCTGCAACGGTTGTGGCATGGCCTGCTGCAGGATGTTTCCTGTAAAAGAGAGGGAGCGAGCTTCGGGAACAGAGCCTGAAATCACTTCTGCGGCGGCTTGCTCTTTACGCTCAAGCGACTGCTGCCGTCGTTTTTCGGCGCGGTTGAGAGTTCCTGGCGGGACCATAAGAGAGGGGAGAAGTGATACGGAGTCGGATTTCGTTGAGAAGACTGTTGAACCGTCGTCTTGCCGTCCAGTGGAGGTACCTGAGGTCGGCACTACTACGGGCTTCCTCCACGGTCGTGGCTGAGCGGTACATCAAGGTTTTGAAGAACTTGATGCCGTGCTTCTCAAACGCGGCTTCGTATTCGTCATAGATGAGTCTCTCCTTGGCCGAAAGTGGCTGCTTGTGACCATTGCTCGGTGTAGCAGCAAGAGCGAGCGCCCCCAAGATTTTTAAGTTGGGATTCACCGCCTTCGCTTCGGTGATGATGCGAAGGACTGTGGGAAGACGCTCTACACAATCTGCCGTGAGTTCCACCGGCAGCACGACGTGTTCAGCAGCGATGAGACCAAGCTCCACAATGTTGTCGAATTGATTCGGCACATCCATGAGGATGTAGTCGAGGTCTGGTCCGATCAGAGTCAGACTGTCTGCGAGCTTCGACGAGTGTTCCGGGAAGTAGCGGAAGAAGCGTTGTTCATCTGGAGGACAGGGTGTCACAGTGAGACCGTCGATACCCGTGGCCATGATCGGCGGTGGAGTCAGGAGATTACTTTCCAAGAATGACTTCAAGTTTTCTTGGACACCGGGAAGTTTTTTCCCGATGAAGTCGCGTGAGGTTCCGCACTCGGGGTCGAGGTCGATAACGAGCACCTGGTCGCCGTGACGGGCGAGTGAGAGTGCGAGGAGGATCGTTGTCGTGGATTTTCCCACACCGCCTTTGCCATACCAGAAGGCGAGACGAGTGGGGCCGGTGCGTGGGGGTGTGCCAGGCATCGGGGGTCACAGTACATCGCTGTCCACCTCCGCGCCAAGTGCCTACAAGACTCGCTGTAAGCGGCAGTCGTTCCTCTGCCTATTTCATCAATTCCATCACTAACGACAGTAGGTCATTACTAGAGTATACAATTCTCTAACCGTTGTGATTCCCGTTGACGGCTCGTTAGTAGAAGGGGGAAAACGGTCGTAGGGGTATTACAGGGATAAAGGGGGTCCGGTCGTTCCCACTAAAGCATTGAATTGGCTTCGATAGGCCAAAGTCCTCTAAATCACGGTATCGCCACACCCACCAGTACGGACATCAACCAGGTATCGTCACACCCACCAAGAAAGTGCACATTCGGGTATCGCCACACCCAGTAGAACTGGTATCGCCACACCCACGAAAAAGGCTCATCCTACGGTATCGCCACACCCACTAGAAATCAGCTTCTGAATAGGTTGCTGTAGAGTTCGTTTGATAATTGATTAGCCTCCACTTTGTCGAGACCTGCTAGTCGTTCTTCCTTCTCCAGTGCGACATACCAGTCAGGAGCCGGGTGATCATTCTGTAGTCTGTTCACGAACGCAGCGACTTCACTTTTGCTGAATGACTTTGGACGGTGTTCTTTCTGAGCGAGGATGATCACAATGTGCTTCTGCATACTGGCGCGACCGTACTCGGAGACGAGACGGCGGAACGTCAGAGCATTCATTGGTTGCCTATCCTCGTCACGAAGTTCCTGGCACTGGGCATAGAGTGCATCAGCGTCCAAGTTGCTCACCAGTGTCGGTGTCTCCTTTGCCTGCTTTGTGCGGAGTGCTGGACCGCGACTCCAACGAAGAAGAAGTTCACCTGCGTGTGTGCCCGTTGTCGCCTTCTGGAAGTATCCATTGAAGGAAGTTGATGGACGAACCAGGCCGAGGTCTTCCGCTTCAGCGAACATCTTTCGTAGTTTCTGGAGCCGGAGTTTTTTCCGAATCGGATCGCCATGGTATCCGATCTGATGGATGGCAAATGCATCCGCCGCATACACAGAAGAGTTCAACTGGTTCCAGCCGTCACGGTTCGCGATCAGATAGAAGCGTCGCAGGACAGGGGAAAGGGTGCGGTACAGATCGTAATCAAAGGACAAAAATGCAGTGTTCCCGATCATCGAGAGAAAAGTGGGATCCCATTGCAGGGTAACTGGGCGGCGGGATTCCGTGAGTCGGGAAAGGGACGCTAGATTGAAGAACCCGAAGTTCACGATGTCGTAGCTTCTCTCCTCCTTGTTCCAGAGTGCTGTATTGGTGTACTTCACCGTCGAGAATCGGAACAGGCGGCTGCGGATTCGTAGGTAGTCCGACTGGCAGGTTGCAGGTAATTGCAACTGGCGGGCCAGGAAGTCCACGGTCATGTGTAGTTGGCCGTTAGCAGGTAACTCCGGCTGTTTCTTGAGGAACGTGTACATCCCAAGGAACATGTCGAAGTCTTTGGGTGCCAGTCCAAAGGGGGCGGTGATGATCTGCGTCCCTAATTTGCGATTGCCGTGCAGGTCGGTGTAGGGAAACTGTCGGGGGTAGTTCAGGTTTTCACCTACCTCGAGTGCCGCGAGTGCCTTGTCTTTCTTCAAGTGAATGAACGCCGGGTGATCCCGAAGTTTCATAGCGTTGAACTCCAGGGGGCAGAACGCTGCCTTGATGAAGTCCAGTCCTGCATACGCCATTCGTGGAGGCCGTTGCTTGGATTCTTTCTGTTCCATGCAGGCAAAGAGAATACGTGCAGTACTCTCGCGATGCCAATAGCGGTGGGCAAGTTGTGTGTTCAAACACCGCTCCACAATCGGTGTTCATTCAGCGGCTTGGGCAAGAGTGCAAGTAGGGCAGCAGCCCAGAAAGTTCCAACTGAAACCATCGTCGGGGATGATGTTGGTCCAGCCTTCCGCTATGGCTTCTGCGTATATTGCTGGTCCGTCAGCATCACAGTCGCAGACAAGGCTAAACGGAAGGATCTCGATGGCCCTTAGTAGTTCAGCTTTGAGAGCCTGCTGGTACTGCGAAAGAAGCTCTTCGATCTGTTCGCTTTGCTCAATTTCAGATGCATCGGCATCTGACCGCAGGGTGATGATTTCTTGGTAGATGGCGTTTGAATCGCGTTCCATGGTGGTGAGCATAGCAGTCAATGCCACGATCAACACAACAGCTAGTTCATTGAACCCTTTTCAGGCAGGAACCCAGCATCGGCTTCTTCTTTTGTGAGGATGTACACTGTGTGCATTCCGACGACAACGATCTTCAGTGCGTTCGGCCCGTCGAGAATCAGGGAGTCGGATTTACCGATGCGTTTCTGTTCTGCTACCTGGAGTGCCTCTTTGACATATGCAGTCCAATCACTGCGAGAGGTTACTTTCGCAGCGCCTTCCGAAACGATCATGCGAATAGCGTGCTTCATGGTGTCATCCTACAGCTTTCGTGAGTTTTCTATACGTGATACAGTCCCTCTATGACTACGCGAGAGGCTCCCCTCAATGATTTCGGCTTAGTCATCGCCTACATACTCCCAGGCCTGCTTGCTTTGCATGGTGCGGGATATCTCTTCTCTCCCATTCATCAACTGATGGACCCTACCGTGCAGCAACCATCTGTTGCAGGATTTCTCTTAGTCACTCTTGCGTCGGTTGGCTTTGGGCTACTGATGAGTACGGTGCGATGGCTCGTGATCGATTTCATTCATCATCGAACGGGCGTACTGCCAAACACCTGGGACTTTTCCAAGTTGCAGCAGAACATTGGAGCATTCGACCTGCTGGTGAGTTACCAGTACCGTTACTACCAGTTCTACGGCAATGGTCTCATCGCCTTGGTTTGGTGGTTGATCGTGCGACGTATCGCCCTCGGCGTTCCTGTAACTACGTTCAGCATGATTGATGTGTGGGTGGTTATCGCCGCTGCATTGCTCTTTCTTGGATCGCGTGACACGCTCAAGAAGTATTATCAACGAAAGAGCAGAGTGCTATCCGGCAGTCATGAAGGTACTGCCAGCCTCATGGCATGAGTTTCGTGAGAGGCACACCCAAGGCTTCAGCGAGTTTGTGAATGTTGAGGAGTGAGATGTTGCACGTGCCTCGTTCGACGAGGCTTACATACGTACGGTGAAGTCCGGCCAGTTCCGCGAGTTTTTCCTGCGAGACGCCTTTCTTCAGCCGCATCGCTTTCAATTTCGTTGCAAATGCCGTGAGTACGGGATGAACCATTTCCAATTCCTTCAAAGATTGCCTTTGACTGGATCGTGGCTCACTGCATAAAATACATCTACAGCATTTACGTTACGGTAACGCAAATGCATCATACTGGAGGCTGAGTCATGAGCGAACGGAATGGGCCGATGATGACCAACGGCAGTGGCCATCACGGGGATCGCGACACCCGAAGCGGGAAAAAGAAAACCGAATCCAGTCGGAAGACGACTTCGACGAAGGGAAAGAAACAACCGAAGAAGTAACTGTCATCTTGTGGCGGTTCACCCACCAGTTTGCCTGGTGGGTTTTTCATTGAAAAAGAGTAGCTTACTTTATCTCATAGATAATTAGCAGCCTCCATGTTCTGATGCCCCATCTTGATACTTAAAGAGAGCGAGAAATGCCTAGTCCAGCAACTACCGATCTACCCCGGTCCAAGTCATGGGATGAGTTCGAGGACATTTGCGCTGATGTGTTGAAACGTATTTGGGCGGATCCCTACATCGTACGTAATGGCAGATCGGGCCAACGCCAAAACGGGGTTGATAGCTTCGGGCTGCCAAAACACTTAGGCGGATCGTCCTCAAAGAAGTACGCTGGGGCTCAGTGCAAAGAGACCGATGAACTCACCATTGAAGTCATTGAGGAAGAAGTGGATAAGGCAAAAGATTTTAAGCCAGTTCTCTCCGAGTATTTGATGATGACCACAGCTCCTCGAGATTCAAAAGTGCAGGAGGAGGTACGCACTAAATCATGGCCGTTCGAGCGAGTGCATCTCATGTTTTGGGACGATATAAGTCTTGAGTTATCGGGGCATGATGATCTTCTTCAAAAGCATTTTCCTGGATGGATGAAAAAAACCACAACTGAAGAACAAGTGCTTAACATGGTGCTGTCTTCGCAGCCAGAGGAATACAACTATGATGACGGGACAGGTATCTTCTATCACAAGTCCGATTTGCAGCTACGAATCATCTTTGATCGAGGCGAAGTGTCCGATGAAGAGTTTCATGAGCCTTGGGTTGCCAAATTTCCAGACCCCGTTGGTAGACGACAGCCGGTCTATATTCATTACGGAGAAACCAGGGTGCTAGAGGTGCCTTGTGTATATGTCGATGGAGCCCGACACGTTATTCCATTCCCCAAAAGCGCCACAGAATTAACCCTTACGCCTTTTCGTTACCATGTTGGACGTATTCTAAACCATCCAATTCCAGGGTATGGATTCGACTTTGCACTTGGCCGAGCTGGCATAACCGTTAGTAAAGATGAGGGCTGACACCAGAAGCCTATGGCAGAGAAGTTGGCAGAGAATCGATCCCAATCGGCAGAAAAGACGTAAAATATGGAGACGAGGGTTTGCGTTTTCTGCCTGTTTTCTAGTGGGCCCAGCAGGATTCGAACCTGCAACCAAGGGATTATGAGTCCCCTGCTCTGCCGTTGAGCTATAGGCCCCTCATGATACTGTAGTGGATTGATTGTGTGGTAGCGACTGGGGTTCGTGGAGATTCTTCAGAAGTGGTCAGAACTTGTTCGCAAGAACGCCACTCTTCTTGGCGAAACGTACCTTCAACATCAGCACCTTGACTTTAGCTGACAAGAACTGCCTTTTCAACTTGTACACTTGCCAGATCAATTGTGTACAAGATTATCATTACAAAAGTGGACCGGATCCCCCATCTGTTGATTCTTGTTTGAGGTGTGCTATGACTAGATTTGCTGGGTCTCTTCTTTTCCCTGAGTGCTTCACCGAAGCTGAAATGAAGAGAATGAACCGACCGCCGTCTCTGCGTTTTGTCATTCAACTTCATCATGCAACACGTCTGCATTTCGACTTTCGTCTTGAACTATCAGGCAAGCTGTTAAGTTGGGTTTTGCCTCTAGGTCCTTCACTTCGACCTGGGCAATGGCGTGAAGCTATTCGCGTTCAATATCATGGCATGTTCTCACTTAAACCCCATTCTAAACGACTGATCCCTCCAGGACGATATGGAGCAGGACCCATTCTCACCTGGGACATTGGACACTACTGCTTGAGAGGGAATACTGGGCGGAAGGCTAACACTGCAGCTATGTATGCTGGCTTAGAAAAGGGAGCACTCTCGTTGATGTTGCAAGGTGAAACACTGAACGGAGCATTTACTCTCTTCCGAGAACCATTCTGGAAACCCGGTAAGTGGGTGCTATTTAAGGAGCAGGATGAGTTTGCAGTCGATACAGATGTTACTCAAGATAGACGTTCGGTTCTTACCGGCAAAACACTCGATCAGATTAGAACTCAAAACCACACAACATGCCAACAGCATATCCCCACGATAACCTCGGTAAATCATCAACTTCCGGCAGATTCTAGTTGTTGAATTACGTGGATCACCATTAGATAAGCCACGTGGCTCCCCTATTAGATCTCAAATGAAATGGAATGACTTCGATGCGGAAACGAATAATAATTGTAAGTATGGGCTACCGCTTCGGAGATCATCGTGCTTTGCCCTCTCTGCCAATACACCATCCTAGCCGAGGATATTGATGAAGAGGCATCAACAGGCCTCTGTCGTCGTTGTGCAGGGACATTTTTGCTGGACCAGTTACCCCATCAATCACAACCTTCAAGTATATTAACTGTTGATCACGAAAATCGAACCATCCGCTGGCGTTGGATGCATTTCTGGTATGCCTTGGGACTTCCTTTCACCCTCGGAGTCATGGCATTTACGACCATTTGGTACAGTGGCTTGTTCTTCGGTTGGATCGATAACCCACCTGAGGAGCATGCCTGGCTCTATCTTGCAGGGCTCTTCCCACTGGCAACAGCACTCTATTGCCTCTACACCACACTGGCTGGGTTTGTGAACTCTACCGTCATTCAAGTAGACTCTACCACGTTGACTAAAAAACATCAGCCGTTCGCATGGTTCTACACCTTGATAATTCCACGAATGGAAATCTCGCGAACTGTGTGCGAAGTAAGGACCAGGAATAACGACGGCATGATGTTTACCTACTACACATTGACGCTCATTCTCAGCGGTGGACAGGAAGTGGCATTGCTTAGCGACCATTTCTTTAGCCATGCAGATAGGCCGCTTCTACAAAACAAGAACGCTATTCTTTCGATCAAGCGATGTCTGGATGATTGGCTGTCGCTCCATCGCTGAAATGGCTATCCAAAAAAACGCAACCCCTGTCATAGTGAATGACAGGGGTTGCGAGTATTAGATCCCGGCAATGACCTACTTTCGCGGCAGTAGCCACTATCATCGGCGTCAGTCGTTTCACGGCCGTGTTCGAGATGGGAACGGGTGGTACCGACAGACTATGTTCACCGGGAATATTGGGCCACAGCGAAGGCGAGCACAACGTTTTGGAAGTGCTGAGTGCTGAGTGCTGAGTCCTGAGAATGTCAGAACCAGGGCACACTGGACTTGCCAACGCG
>WBZX01000320.1_pt2 | contig 38852 bp, 32 predicted proteins | sample 5204211 | NCBI WGS metagenome assembly WBZX01 (sample SAMN12344362, study PRJNA552823) | activated sludge metagenome | biome: Activated sludge suspended growth; feature: Nitrification reactor; material: Wastewater; isolation source: activated sludge from nitrification reactor of wastewater...
TGGGCGTTAGCTGATCTGGCAGGAGTTGACCACCAGGGAATTGGTGCCACAATGGGAGGTAATAGTCTTTGTCACCGACCCTGAAAGAGATGCCAACCAGCGTATCGGTGCTAGGATCACTACCACTGGTTGCCAACATGATGACAACTTGTGGCTCCAACCGGATTGCCGCTTCCAGCTGGTCCAGTTGCTCAGCCGTCGTAACAACCTGGAGAAAATGCTGGGCAGCCTGCTGTACAGAAGGTTGAGTAAAATCCTTCTTGATAATTGCAAGCTGCTCAGAAAGCTTGGGACGATAACGATCTGGTAGCTCGGGACTAGCCTTGCTTACAATTTGCTCGAGTAAATCGATGATCTCTTCACGCGAGGCAGATCGGGTTGATTGAGGCGACGCTATTGCAGGCTTTTGCCTGACTCTGCTTGCACTGCGTGTAGTGCTTTTGGTAGAATTAGACATGGTAACCTTTCGTTCAGATGAGGGGGAACCAAGACGCCTTTCGTGGTGCTAACACGGGAGGCGTTGTTATTTAGGCAACGCTCAGCGTCTGGTGGGGAATTAGATGCCTAATTTGTTAAGGGCATCCTCGATGGTTTTTTGATGTTTGCTTCGATTTACTCGCGATGGATGGGATTCATCGCGTGGCGAAGAGAGGGAAGCGCTTCCCTCGAAGAAATCCTTTAGAGCACTGACGCTTGTACATACAGTGCCACCTACACGAACCACTCCCAACTTGCGTCCTCGGACACCACGATTAGCCCATCTCCAAATGGTGGACACGTGCAGTCGCTTGCCTGAACGAACTCTCGCCAGCATTGGAAGTTTTGGGACTTCACGGAGTGGGATGAAGATTTCTGCTTCTTGATTAGGCATTTTTAGCTCCTATCCTTGGTGGAGAATTGGCAAAAGATTCAAGTTTCTCCGACATACTTTTCAAATCACATCGTTTGATGAGTCGTCGACCCGCCACATGCAAACCGAGCTCGTGTGGTAAGGCGACGTCGCTCAAAGGCAAGAGCTTCTCGCGAGCGAGATCAGTCATAAATGCTCCATAGTACATGCATCCCTGACCCGTACCGAATTGATCGGTATCAGTATGCAATCACATACTACGCAGTGATTAGATGGATGTGTGGCTGTGAAATGAGGCTTGCTACTTGGCTGGAATTATTTGTGAATTATCAAGGATTAAGCTGTTCCCGAGAACAATGTTACGACTTCTTGTTTCGCACTTTATTAACATAGCTCCTTGTATATTTGCGATAATTTTTTTCTACTAACTTTGCTACTATTTCTTCGTCGGTAGTCTCTATTTTAAATGATTTAATATATTGCATCATTTCATGCAACTGTTTTCCACGAAGCCTGGATTTCTTGTCTGCATTTAATTTCTGATCATAATGACTTAGGCAATTGCTGAACAATAGGTGCATATCATTAACTTGTTCTCTGCGAATGGAGAAATCGCAAGATAGGTTTGGAATTTTACAACAGATATTCATTCCGGCTACAATCTGCTCTATGGTGGTTGTGGTGACAGTCTCACTGAAACCAAACATCTTCTTTGCAATCGGAGTGTCTTGAAGCAATCCTTCAGGGATGTCTTTGAAATCCGAACGCATTGCGGCTTGCTGCATCAACATAATCTCGTGATCCACAATGAATGGGCAGTACAGAAGCCTGTGTACATAATAACCTAAATTGAATGATCTCAAGGCCATATTCTTGTCGAGTGGAGGATTTTCTATTTCGATTTCAGCCAAATTCTGGAACGAAAGTATCTTCTTGGCATTCTCCATTAGGTCATTTACTTTATCCAAGTATATCCTTGCCTTGAAGTACGCATCCCTAATTCTATCCATAGAACATGAAAGCTTCTTAAGTTCGTGATTAAGATTAATGGCATTGATCGAATATTTCTTGTTGCAAATAATGTTAGCAATACTATCCTTTATCTTTGCTAAATGGTCGCTATAGATGCTTTGTGCACCGCACCAAGGGAGTCTTCTGTAGTTAAAGTAGACCATGCTATCGAAGTGGGACCATGAAAGTGGATTATCGCCCATGTTGTTCAGTAGAATGTCCCATCTCAATTGCCACTCAAAAATCTTGAAGCCGTAGCCAATAAAGTAAAAGTAGGCGAGTGGGTTTACTTCGTCCTTGTTATTTGCAATTGACGATGACATCCGCACTTCCACTCTGACTTGTAAAGTGATGATCTTTCCAGCCTGAATAGTGCCACAAACTGCGAATTACGCAAGTCCCATTAATTCACAAAAACTGAGAGATTCCATAGGGAGTCAGCAGGAACCAGGGCGATTAGCCCTCTCGCAATCAACATTGCAACAGCATCAAGAGACAGTTAACATGTTGGATCAATGATGACTTAACGGAGGTTAAGCAAACTCAGTCGATCTTGCCCGAAATTGACCAAGAAATTTTCTATCCCCGCACTTACCGATCATCCTCAATGTTCAGTTCCGCATCGTCCATTGCGTAAATCGCCAGCGCGGGAGCAAGCTCTTTCTTATGCCGAGTCGAAGTTTGGGAGTTGGAGCAAGGCATATGGCAGCATGCGAATTTACAGGAACTACGCCACGGGGTCTGTTCTCGCTGCAAGAGGGCATCAAGGGCATCTACCTGCGGGATGAACATGACATGCCCACGGTTTTCATTCAAATAGGCAAGCCTACGGACTACTTTGGGGTAGCACCGCCTGGATGTTCTCCTTGAGGACTGGTTTGATACGTTGTCGTTCGCGTGCTGTTGTACGACCACGACGCAGCCCTCGAATACATCGGAGTAGTGATCGCTCACGTTGACCCGAAGAAATAGCCTTTCGAATAGTAGACATGGATTCCCCCTTATTAAAGTGGGCTGCCAGTGCGGGAGGGCAAGTGGTGAGCATTTTCCCAAACGGGGACACGTTACCGCGCCACCAATGATGTCGCCGCATACTCCCGTAACCAAGTTAACCGGCGGTCACTAAGCACCTTAACAGCATCGGCCATGATCACTCGTAGCCTCACTCCACGGTACTTCCTGGCAAGCATCTGATCTTGCTCAGCATAATGCTGGGTCACATTTCGGCCTCTAGACCATGGAAGCTACGGATTTCTGCCAGCTGGTGTGCCTGAGCCGTTTAGCGACAACATAGGCATCTTAGCCAACTGGCAGGCTCACTGGATCGCTCGGCGATAGGAGGCCTCGCTCCGGAACAAAGGCAAGTGCGAAAGTTGTCTGCAATACCGAAGCTTCTTTACCCCATATCCTTCATGACTTGGGATGCTTGGGTAGCATCCTGCTGGGCATAGATCTCGGTGACACTCAAATGTTGTTGTCCGAGTACTGCTCGAGCAGCTTCGATGCCGTGAGACTTTCTTATCTCTGTCGCCAGCGCATGTCGTAACTGATGTGGAAACCAGTGTGGTACCTTCGCACGCTCAGCAGCGAACCGAACAGCCCGGTAGTAAGACTTAGGACCATAGAAATTCTTGAACCGATCGCTGAGTTTGTACTTGGCTCGTGAAATCTGAGAAGGCTGGACCTTCGATTTTCGGTTTCGCCGAAGCTCCCGATAGCGAAACGCCATGGATTTCCTTGGGCTGAAGACTGTCTCATCTGGCTTGCAATCCGCCAGATAAGGTTTCAGTAATTCTTGAGCCTTCTTCCCAATGGGAACAATTCGCTCATAGTCGAGATAACCCGTCTTGTGGCGAGCCGGACGGTACTCCCAAATCTCTCCGCTACGATCAATGTCACAAGGACGCATGGTGCAAACTTCACCCGACCTCGCTCCAGTTAAACGTTGAAAGCGAATCATACCAGCCACATGGTAACCAACAAACTCCAGGGTCTTCTCGACAATGTCGTCGGGGACAGGTAATACTTTCTTGCTCTCCTTGGCCTTGGAGCGTCCCTTTCTCAACCCATCAACCGTCATGATCGATTGATGAACCGTCACAGGGATAAGTTCATTGCTTGTTGCCCATTTGAAGAGGCGTCGAATGATATCGATGCGAGAATTGACTGAACGTCGTGAGAGTGTTTCTGCGAGATGAGACTGGATTGCTTTCAGTGCCAGTGGACCAAATTGGCATGCTAACGTTTGTCCGTAGAGACTACGCAATCCACGCAGTGCCAATTTGATCTTGGGGATCTCTGATGGTGAACGTTGATAGTAAACGTCGCAATACTTGAGATACCCCAAAATCAATTCATTGACACTGAGTTCAAGAGTCGCACTTTGAGTCAGTGCTGTCGCTGGCGATGGTAAGTCTGCTGCTACCGTACCTCGTTGCAGCCACTCAGCTACGGTGCGCTTGTAGTTTGCCTGGCTAGCTTCGCTTCCGTGCAAACCAAGGTAGTGGTATTTGCCGTTGAGAACAACTACAGCTTGTCCAGTGGCTTTGTGCAATCGATAGGAAGGGATTTTCTTGGTTCGATTCATGGTCGAGCTCCTGACATGAATCCAAAAAGAGGTAGTACTACCTTTTTTTGGAGGTCTTCAGGCCGCACTCTCGACCATCGAGAGGTAAGTGGAACTACTTTCGGCGTAACGAGTTAGGGTGAAAGCCGCCCGTGGGATTTGAACCCACGACCCCCGCTTTACGAAAGCGGTGCTCTACCGCTGAGCTAGGGCGGCAACTACAGTACTGACACTACCTTATATAGAGGGTTCGCGCAGGGGCTGCAATGGCTGACAAGTGAACTTGTTGGCTATCCGGTGAAGCGGCCGGTGTGGTTGAAGTCCATCGAGAGTGATGTGACGAGCGCAACGAGATCGAGCACCTTGGTCAGGCGATCTTTCGGGCGGTAGTTCAGGTTCAGGTGCTCTGCCCTTGCAGCTAGCTTATCAATGATGGCTGCCACTTCGTCGAGTTCTAGTGTCGTCCAGCGAACTACTCGTTCAGCCAGCAGCATGCGTTCGTCCTGAATCAGGCTGCCTGCCGGTTTCAGAGTGCGTGAGCGGATCAAAGGAAAGACTTCACGAAGCTTATCATCCACGTAGCCTTGAGCTTCAGAACGATAGCGTTCCACTTGCTTGCCGTAGTGCTCAGCCAGTGTCCAAGGCATCTCGGTGATGGGTTGATAGTCAGGGCCATCATCAAGCTGCGGTTCGACACCACGAATCTGCCTCATCAGCTTATCCAGGTACTCCAGCTTCTTGATGGCAGGCCAGTAGCGATACTTGCGGCGCCAGGCTGATCGTGGAGTGAGCCAGACTGCAAAGGTCTCAGCAAAGTCTTCGTCTGGGTGTTTCTGGGCGTAAGTCCGCCCCCACTTGTGATGGGAGATATGCCGAACAAACTGTCGACTCAACGGGTTGGGCAGATAGTGGTCACGATAGGGCTTGGAGAACTTGCCGAACATCTCAGTCCAGCCATCGTACTCCCACAGACGGTAGGCATAGTTGAGAGCATGCCCGGCTTCGTGACGCATGAGCATCATCACGAATTGATCGTCTTCCAATTCACCGGTCTGTTCTTCTTCCAGGCGGGCCAGTCGGCGGTCAGCCAGGTAGAAAGGAACACCGATGATGGGAACTTCATTGGGGCAACCCCACCCATCAGTCAGGTAACAACGTGGCTCGAATGGAATTCGCTTGGCTTCGAGTTCGCGGTAGAGCCGCTGAACGCAATCATCAATGTCATCATCTTCGATGCTGATGCCCAGGTCGCAGAGGCGGGTTTGAAGCAACTCGTAGCGCACGGTCTCCCAGCCATTCACGACCGATAAGGCTCGCAGGGCGGCTGGGCTCATGGGCGGAGTCACCTCGTAGAGCTTGCCATCGGCGATGGTAAGCTTTGATTGGGCAATCCATTGTTGGGGATGCAACCACTAGTTCGTGTGCAAGTCTATGCTATTCTATCAACGATCCCCAAGGGCTGGTCAAGGTGTACAAGGACAAGTTGATCCAACTCATAACGGGGAAAGCAGTTGTGACAAGAATGAAAATGAAGTGCAGATTTATCGACAGTTTAGTCCAACATTGATAATAGTCACAAGTGTTTATGTATAAATAATTTACATCTATTGCAGGCATGTCCTAGCTATTCCGCCCAACTATTCAACGAATTGATACTATTGTGTCAAAATGAATGCTAGTCGTCTTCATCATCAATATCGATGACATGTGCAAAGAGGGCCACTGCGACGACTTCATCCGCACGAACCATCACCTGTTTACGGTTAGCCTTGATGCCTATGGTCTTGGCGGAGACGATGTAGTTCTCGCGTGTGGTCGGACTATCCCGTAAATCATGCAGATCAGCATCAACCAGGGTAAAGTAATCCCGGTCGAAGCAAAGCAGTTTCCCGAGACAGACATAGGGGCTTCGCAAATCGAGTACGACTTTTTGATTCAGGTACGATTGAAGTTTATCCATGGATTTCTCCGTCTGGCAGGCAGCTTCATAGTTCATATCGTATGCTTCACCGTCCCCTTTGCCCGCCCCAGTTGATTGCATCATATCAGAGAAGGTGCTAACTGGATGCTGAGTGGATGGGAGGCATGGAAAGGCCAGCATGTCGGTTGCAGAGCGTATTGTTGATACTCCGGAATCCTTGCAGCATGCTGTGCGTCATCTCGCCCAAGCTCAGGTGATTGGTTTCGATACAGAATTCGTTGGCGAACACTCGTTTCATCCAGAACTCTGTCTGATCCAAGTCTCTACTGCAGATCACCTTTTGCTGATAGATCCACAGGCGTGTGGCGACCTGACTGCGTTCTGGGAACTGATGACGAATGGTATTGTTGAAGTGGTAGTGCATGCTGGTCGTGAAGAGATTCGTCAGTGCATTCGAGCAACAAGCAAACCACCCCGCCGCTGCTTCGATGTGCAGATTGCAGCAGGGCTCCTCGGTCTCGGCTACCCGATGGGGCATGCCGCTCTGGTGAACCAGCTATTAGGGGCCAACCTTTCCAAAAGTGAAACACTGACTGACTGGCGGGCTCGACCTCTCACTGAACAACAGATCCGCTACGCCTACGATGATGTGCGATTTCTACTGCCTCTCTACCATCGCATGAAGAGCAAGCTGGAGAAGTTGGAACGGCTCGACTGGGCTGCAGAAGAGTTCCACCGGCTGACGACGATTGCAGCAGACGAGGCTCCCAATAACCTCGAACGGTGGCGGAAGGTGAAGGGTACCTCCTCCCTCTACCCTAGGCAATTGGCTGTGCTGCGAGAACTCTTCGCCTGGAGACAAGAGCGTGCAGAGGCACTGGATCGCCCAGCACGCACGCTGATCCGGGACGAGATCATGGTCGATCTCATCAGACGTGATCCCAAATCAGTGGTCGATCTGCAAGGCATGCGTGGTCTGGGTGTGGCCCGCCGTGACCTCGAAGGCTTGCTGGCTGCCATCGAACGTGGTCGCAAGACTCCGAACGACCAGTGGCCGAAGAGCCCGCCTAAAGACGTTGATCCACCACAGCTAGCGGTACTGGTCGATTTCCTGCAAGTGGTGCTGGGGAATCTGACCCTCCAGATGAAACTTTCGATGAGCCTCGTTTGCACGATGAGCGACCTGCGCTACATCATTAAGCGAGCGATGGGTGAAAGCAATGGCACCTCGCTCATGAACGAAGGCTGGCGTGCGCAGCATATTCGCCCGCAGCTTGATGCAGTTTTGCAAGGACAGTATGCCGTGCGTGTAGGCAAGCTTCGCAGCTCAGCCCCGCTCAAGATCGTAGGTAAGCCTGAACTGCAAACGAAAGAAGTGCTGGAAGATACTGATGTGATGGAAGCGTATCGTCCAGATGATCAGAACATGTAGATTGACTGAGTTCCCAATCGTTGAGGCATAGTTATCCTTGTCAACGATACCCGTTCAATTAGGTACGCGCAGCTATTCCATTGAATTGCATCATGGTGCCATAGCAGAGTTGCCTCGCTGGCTGGTGGGACTAGCTGCATCCAAGTGTGTATTGATCTACGATGGCCACGTCGAATGCCATGCTCAGGAACTATTAGAGCTTCAGCCGATGGCAGCACTGAAAGTGATGCCTGGGGAAGAGCAGAAAGCGCTGACTGCACTCAGCACACTCTACGATGGCCTAGCTGCAACCAAGGCTGATCGGCAAACGCTGGTCCTGGCCATGGGCGGCGGTGTTATCGGTGATCTAGCAGGCTTCGCCGCAGCCAGCTTTAATCGTGGTTTGCCTTTAGTCATGATCCCCACGACTCTGCTGGCGATGGTGGACAGCAGCGTGGGTGGCAAGGTGGGAATCAATCATCCTGCAGGCAAGAACCTTATTGGGGCGTTCCATCAACCGCGAGGGGTCTGGATCGACACTCACTACCTCAGCACCTTACCCGACCGAGAGTTCCGCAGTGGTCTTGCCGAAGTAGTGAAGTACGGCATCATCCTCGATGCAGTCTTCTTCCAATGGTTGGAACAGCACACCGATGCCATCCTGAACAAAGACCATGTTGCCCTGGCACACATCATCACTCGTTCCTGCCAGCTCAAGGCACAGGTTGTCGAGCAGGATGAATTTGAGACCACCGGCATCCGGGCCCTCCTCAACTTTGGCCACACCCTGGGGCACGCTGTCGAGAAAGTGACAGGCTACGGTCAATTACTGCACGGCGAAGCAGTGGCGATCGGCATGGTCTTCGCCTGTCGGCTGGCTGAACGACTAGGCATGATCAAGAGCAACATCACCGACAGAGTGATATGGTTACTACAGCGATTTCAGCTGCCCACAGAAGTCGATGCTAACTTATCAGCAAGTGCTCTGATTGCTGCCATGCAGCACGATAAGAAGAATGTCGCTGGCCAGCTTCGCTTCGTGCTCCCTAATGATATTGGGATCGTGAAGTCAGGCATCGTTGTCGATCAAACCATCGTCGCCAACCTCCTTCAGAAGAAAGCGCACTGATGGATGCAGAGACACTGGCCCGGCTCAAGCTGCATCTCCTCCCCGGCCTAGGCCCCAAGACGCTGGCTGCGCTCCTCGAACGCTTCGAGTCCGCTGAACGCATCATCCGCACACCAGCTAGCGAGTTGATAACCGTGTCCAACATCGGTCAGAAGACTGCTGACCAACTCACCGAGGCACTCACCAAACTCAACATTGATGCAGAGATCGCCCTGGTCGAGAAGCACCAGGCCCGGATGCTCCATCTGGATCACCCCGAATACCCGACGGCACTGCGTACCATCCCCACTGCTCCCTTTTTCCTTTTCACCCGAGGCACCTTTCAGCCCACAGATGCCAAGTCGGTTGCTATCGTGGGTTCCAGGCACTGCACGGCATACGGTCGGCGAGTTGCGAGCCGGTTAGCGGAAGGACTGGTGCGGGCAGGCTGGACGATCGTCAGTGGCTTAGCTCGGGGTATTGATGGCGTAGCTCACACTGCGGCCCTTGATGCTGGCGGACGTACGGTTGCTGTGCTCGCTGGTGGCTTAGGCAAGCTCTATCCTCCGGAACACAAGGAACTCGCTGAACGAGTGGTGCAGCAAGGCGTACTCCTCAGCGAGATGCCTATGGCCATGGCACCGATGCCTGACTTGTTCCCCCGTCGCAATCGCATCATCAGTGGCCTGAGCCGGGCAACGATCATTGTGGAAGCAGCCCTCAAGAGTGGCGCTCTCATCACAGCCAGGCTTGCAGGCGAGCAGGGCAGAGAAGTGCTGGCGGTGCCTGGACCCATCGATAGCGAAGCCAGCGAAGGGCCACATCAACTGATCCGCCAGGGTGCCACGCTGGTACGTTCGGTGGATGATGTACTCGAAGCACTCCAGGCTTTGCCGCAACTGGATACTGACAACAGTGAGACAAAGTCTGCCGGTTCACGAAGTGCATCTACTGCACCACAGATCAAAGAGCCACCAGCCACCCTCTCCCCAGTGCAACTGCAACTCTGGCAATCGCTTGGTAGCGAAAGTGCCAACGTTGATGACTTGGTGACTGCTACCCAGCTAGGCATCTCCGAGATCAACAGCGGTCTGCTCATGATGGAACTGGCCGGGCATATCCGCAGGCTCCCAGGCAATCGTTTCGCTCGGAAGTAACCCATGACTACCTACCGTGCAGATTGGGTTTTCACTGGAATGGGTTCACCTCTGCGTGATGGCGTGATTGAAGTCATAGAACGAGAAATCGTCGGGGTGAAGCCTTATCAAGCGTCGATGAAGATTGACATCGACTTCGGGCATTCGCTCATCACGCCCGGCTTGGTTAACGCTCACACACATCTCGATCTCGGTGCGTTACAAGGCAAACTGTCCGCAAGCAGGAACTTCACTGATTGGCTTGATCAGGTGATTGCCTATCGTCGCCTGAACGATCTTGCGGAATGGGATGCGGCCATCCAGCGCGGCATTGATGAAGTGCTACGAACGGGGACGACTATGCTCGGCGACATCAGTGTCGGTGGTCGTAGTGTCTATGCTCTAGCTTCACGTATGCCCGAGAGCGCTGTCTACCTCGAGTTGATCGGCTTGGGGGATAGTCGATTGCAGCCTGCACTGGATCAGGCAGCAGACTGGCTATTACGCAAGCAATCGGAGCCACGCCGGTATCTCAGTCCCCATGCTCCTTACACCGTCTCACCCCAACTGCTGCAACAATTAGCAAACGCTCACCCTCGTACCCATGTAGCCATGCATGTCGCTGAGACCGAAGCAGAACTCGAACTGTTGGCTACGCACCAAGGCCCATTCAGGACATTTCTCGAAAGCGTAGGGGCGTGGCATCCCCAGAATCTGTTCGGCTCAATTGATGAGCTACTCGAACAGTTGCAAGCCTTCGAGCGTTGCTTCCTGATTCATGCAAACTACCTGTCCAAGGAACAATGGCAAAGATTGCCTCGTGCGTCCGTGGTGGTCTACTGCCCGCGCACCCATGCCTACTTTGGCCTTGGCCCGCATCCCTACCTGCAAATGCTACAGGACGGGGTGACCGTTCTCCTTGGTACCGACAGCCTGGCCTCCAACCCTGATCTAAGCATCCTGAACGAATGCCGGTACTTGTGGAAGCGCGACAGGCACCTGCTGAATGGTGAGACCGTATTGAGATTGGGAACCGCGGAAGCAGACATTTCCACCGGTTCCCCCGCTACTTTTGTCATCATCCCCTACGAAACTGATGTTCTTGATCCTTGGGATGCACTTTGGTCAGGAGACGCATCGCCTTCTGCAGTATGTACTTATGGCAATGTCACATACTTTTCCTGAATATCTCCCCAGAAAGTTGTCACAAACTCGCTGGTGCTCACTCTAGGCATGTAGATGGAGGGATGGCTTGGTTATCATCTTCTCTGTTTCGAGTGTGGGCGGCATAGCAAGTAACCAAGCCATCTTTTCGTAAATCACGCTGAAGCTACTTCAGCTTTCCATACTTAGGCCAGCGAGTATGCCCAGTACACGCTGTCTTGAGGGTGCCGGATTCAACCCCGGCACCACCAATACAATTCGTCTGGGTCGTTAGCGGATGGGGCGGACAGGCTAACGACCTAGACGAATTTATTTTTGTTGCGGTGCTTCGCACCAACCACGACACATTTCTTTGATTACAGCTCTTCATCAGAGCGTGTTTTATTCATTGTCTGGTTGCCGGATTCTTTGCTGGATTCCTCGTCGTCGAACGGATATGGTGAAACCCTCATCTGTTCCTTCAAAGAACATTCCGGTGGCTGTACTCATCATCATTGGCTTTATCATTGTTGCAGCAGGCATCATTGCCCTCTCGTTGCATCAGCAGCATCTTCGCAACCAGTTCTGGGAACAACTGACTCGGGAATGGAACGGCACGCTCTATCGAACGGATCGTTTTCGCTTGAGCCACCAGGAAGAGTACCCTCTGTTCCAGCGGGGAGATAGCCGCAAAGTGCATTACCTTCTGGAAACGGAACTCGAAGGTCACCAGTTACTCTTCTTCGACTATGAATTCAGGACAGGCTCCGGTAAGAATCGCTCAACCCAGTCTCTCACGTGCATGATGATCGAGACACCGGTCTACGGTTTGTCGCTCACGCTTCGTTCCGAGAACTTCTTCGATCGAGTTGCAGCCTTTGTGGGTTTTGACGATATCAACTTTGAACTGGAAGAGTTCAACCGGTCGTTTCGCGTCCTCTGCCCTGATAAGAAGTTCGCCTACGATGTGTTTCATACGCAAATGATGGAACTGTTCCTCGAGTACCGAGGCGGACTGGTCATGGAATGGTGTGGGTTCAAAGTGCTGTTCTACCTGACACCGGAGAGGCACTTCAGCATGCTCGATATGGTCTGGCTGAAGAAGTTTGCCAGCGAGTTCGTTCATCGATTGCCTGCTTACCTGATTGAAGAGCAACGGGGATAACATCATGGATGCAGGAACAAAGCTATTGATTGGTATCGGGGTGGCGATCTTGCTCGTCATCGCCTACCTCGTTGCTACGTTTAACCGGATGGTGAACCTGCGAGCCTTGATCGAGAATGCCTGGAGCAACATCGATACCGAGCTGAAACGTCGTTACGATCTCATTCCGAATCTGGTCTCCACTGTGAAAGGGTATGCAGCCCACGAACAGGCGGTGCTGGAACAGGTAACCCAGGCCCGCACCCAGGCGATGCAGCACCACGACGACCGGAACCGGCAGGCGAGTGAAGAAAACAAACTCGCCAAAGCTGTACGTGGTGTGCTGGCAGTGGCGGAGAAGTATCCCGATCTGAAAGCCAGTGAGAACTTCCTCTCACTTCAGGAAGAGCTTCGCAACACCGAAGACCGCATCCAGTCGGCTCGCCGCTTCTACAACGGCAACGTGAAAGACAGCAATTCGCTCGTGCAGCAGTTCCCCAGCAATATCCTGGCCCGCTGGTTTGGTTTCGAGCAAGTGAGTTTCTTTGAACTGGAATCAGCGGTCGAAAGGCGATCAGTACAAGTCGATTTCTAAGTGTCAGAGTTGGCGATGTTGCTGAAAATAACTGGCTTTGCCCACACTCCAAGGTGCTGAGCAATTTTCCCGCCTCCGCTGAATCTGTGACCTATAGTTAAGTGTCAGCGTGTAGTTGCCCGTGGAGTCCGGTTCGAATGTCCGCTACATGTATCGCGAATATAGACGAGTTCTTTCAGGTTCTGCAGCAGAGTGAACTGCTTGATGCTCAGCAACTGAAGAAGTGGAAGAACCGTAATGACCTTCCGAATGAAGCCAAGCTCTTAGCCAAACAAATGGTAGTGGAAGGCGATATTACCCTGTTCCAGGGCAATCAACTCCTGCAAGGTCGACACCGAGGCTTCCGACTCGGCGATTACACGATTCTTAATCTGCTCTCCGAAGGCAACAAAGACGCTGTTTATCTGGCAAAGCATCACACCATGAACCGCCGGGTGGCCATCAAAGTCATCAAGCTGAATGAAGCTAATTGTGAATCCACTCGTCAGCGGTTCTTTCGCGAAGCTCGCATCACCGCATTGCTGGATCACGCCAATATCGTCAAAGTGTTTGACTTCATCGAAGAGAATGGCCAGCATTGCCTGGTCATGGAATATGTAGAAGGCACCAAGCTTCGTGAGATGATTGACCGTCAGGGACACTTGCCCTACAAGGAAGCACTCGACTACATCCGGCAGGCTGCGCTCGGCTTGCAGCATGCCCACGATCAAGGCATCATCCACCGGAACATCAATCCCTCTAATTTACTTCGTGATGGACATAACGTCGTCAAGATCCTGGATATGGGCCATTCGCGTTTCACTGACGATGACGTGATGAATGTCACCAAGCTCTATACGGCTCAGTCGATGGTGGGTTCGGTGGACTACATCGCTCCGGAACAAGTGCTGGGCGACAAACTCGATGCCCGTTGCGACATCTACAGCCTTGGGGCTACGCTTTACGCCCTACTGGCTGGTCGTCCGCCATTCCAGGGCAACAGCCTGCAGGTCATGATGGCTCACCAGGTCGAGAAAGCTCCAGCCATCAGTACTTCACAGCAGAACATGCCGGCTGTGGTGAATACGATCATTGACAGGATGATGGCCAAGAAACCGGAAGATCGGTATCAGTCCTGCCTGGAAGTGATTGATGCCATTGATGCAGTCATCAAGCCTGTTATGCAGAAAAAGCCCGCTGCGAAATCAACTGTCAGGAAGACCGTCCCGCCACTTCCACCTGCGCCAGTGCAACGAACACCATCGAAACCACAGAAACTGGAACTGGTGGTTGAACCGGTGCGAGAAAAATCGAAGCCCAACCGCATGCCCCTCTACATTATCGGAGCCGCGATGACAGGTTTACTGGGAGCAGTTCTGGTTGTGTACTTCATGACGAAGTAATTACGAAAGCTCCTGCACCTTCATCTCGGCATCGGGCACAGCACTACTCTTCGGATCGAACCAGTCCTTCTGGAAGACGATACGTTTCGGCTGGAACTCACTGGCCTTATCGCCTCGCATCGCACGGTTGGCGGTAAGGGCAACGATCGCATCAGCCATCGCGACTACGCCTTCGCAGCGGGGGTGGGGACGTTCTTCCTTCTTCACGTTCTGGTCTTCCCACATCTTCACGCAGTAGGCGAAGTGTTCCATCTCTTCACGATAGCCTCGTGATACCGGACCGTCCCCACCCAGCGCTGACTTGCCCTTGGCTGTCGCTGCTTCCCAGGTCGAAGCAGCTGTCGTCGCTGCTGCACCAGCGCCAGCTGTGCTGGTGGTGACCGCAGCACCTTTGCCACCGCTGCCGTAGAGCATGACAGTCTCTTCCTTCTCGACGATCATCGTGCCTCGGGTACCCATGACACATTCGCCCCACGGTTCATAGCTGTTGGTGTTGATCGAGCTATAGGTAACGATGACCTTGTCATCCTTGTCGCCGACTACACTCTTGGCGTAGTCCTTCCAGTAACCCTTCCCCGGAAATTCGAAGGTGCAGTAGACGTGATCTTCTGCATCCCGGTCGTCACGGTAGAAATACTTCCCGCCGATGGCTGTCACAGCGAGGGGCTTCACTTTACCAAGGAAGATACTGCAGGCATCAAGTTGATGGCTGCCGAGTTCGGCCATCAGGCCACCACCGGTGCGATCATACAGTCGCCAGCGGCATAGTTCTTCCAGACTCTGGTAGCCGAGCGACCGTACCTTGGCTTCGAGTTCGAGGCGATCATCAGCGGGGATATCTGGACGCCAGCCATCACGAAGGGCCGGGAGCTTGATGCCGGTAGGCTTGCCGGTGCGATGGTCGACGATCTCTTCCATCAACTGAACGCCATTCTTGTCGAGCTTCGGCATGGTATTGTTCCGATGCCAGAAGGCGCGGATGTGCTTGATGTCACCAATCTCGCCAGCGTTCAGCACTTCGACCGCGTGGGCATAGAGCATGCTGTAATGGCGCTGGTGGCCGATCGACAGACAGCGGTCAGTCTCTTCAGCGACCTTGATCATCTCCTTGCATTGGGCAATGTTCCACGCCATCAGCTTTTCGCAAAGAACGTGCTTGCCCTTCTTCATGGCTTCGATGGCCACCGGAGCATGCAGGTGCAAAGGTAAGGCAATAACGACGATCTTGATCTCGGGGTTGTCGAGCAGTTCCTTGTAGTTGTTGTAGACCTTGATGCTGTTGGCCTTGTTACCGTAGATGCGGTTGAAGCCTTTGCGCGGTCCCACCCGTTCGCCTTCAAAGATGCGGCGACGATTGTAGGGACGAATGTCAGCCACACCGACGAACTCGATGAAGTCGGGGTTGTGTTCCCCGATGAGCACGCCGCCTTCATCGCCTGAGCCGATGAGGCCGGCCTTGACAGCACCGCCTTGCAGCTTCTTGTAGCCGAAGTAGGCAGCAGCCCCGACGGGGACTGCAGCGCCAGCAGCCACCATGCCCTTCATGAACTGGCGACGGTTCTGGTCTTTCTCGTTGGCGGCGTACTGTGAGCCGACAACGCCCTGGAAGTTCTTCTTGCCAATCTCGCGTTCGGCGGGGGTGAGGTCGATGGCCATGACGGGTATCCTTCAACTGCTAGCTTGTGTGTTGGAATCTCACGTTGGGGAGGCACGCTCAGTGTGCCCTACATGGTAACTTGGACAAACTTGGGTTTGGGCCAGAAGTACTTGAATGGGACGAATAGGCTCAGCAAACCATCGACACCAAACCAGCGGCCGCTCGCCGTGGTAGCAATGACGAAGAGGGCCAGTGCTTCAATGAGGTTCTTATTCACAAACAGGTATTTGCCTTCTGCCAATGGGTTTTCGGGCAGGCTGGGGAGGGGAGGCAGCGACAGGTAGAAGAGCAGCAGCAGGCATGCCCCGCCCAGTGCGGACAAACGAGTGAAGCAGCCCAGCAATAGCCCCAACCCGCAGAGCGTCAGCCCCCAGGAAACTGTGCGATCAGCAAGATCGAGCATCCGGGTGTCTTCCACCTTGAGTGGGGGAGCGACGTTCTTCTTGGAGACAGCGTAGAGGACTTTGCTGAGTTCGGGATGATTTGCCATCTCGGAGAAGAAGGCCTCAGGGTAAGCACCCAAACGATCCCATGTGGTAGAACTGAAATTAACATTCCGAGCTGCTTGAACCAGTTCCGCCACTGCCTGATGATCGAGGGTGTATCCCTGTGATTCGCCTGCTTTCATCAGGCGACGCAAAAACTTGTCGTAGTCGCTTTTGAGTTGCTCAGGGGTCAACAGCTTATCCAGTTCCTTGCTGAAGGCCAACTGCATATCGTCCAGGTCTTTTTGAAGCTCCACCCGCAGCTTGGCTACTTCGCCACGCAAGCTGGTCATCTTGGCCTTGCTGACATCCTTCTCGAAGCGCAGATTCCAGGCATCGACCCGGTCTCGGTATTCCTGTAGCTTCTTGCGATACTCGTCGATACGTGCCTTGGTTGTCAGTGTGGGAGTTGTGCTGGCAAACGAGTATTCACGCGTCACTTCCTTGCTGCCTGTGTTGAACCATTCCTGCAGCTTCTGGAGATATTCCTTCTGGATGGCATCCGCCTTCTGCTGTTGATCGACACTCAGGTCATAATGGCGGATGTAGCGAACGACGTAGTCCTGCCACTGCTGTTCGAGCGCTTTGGGGAGCTTGCCTGGTTCATGTTCGATTTGAGCAAGCAACTGTTGATCGGGATCACCTGCCATCCCCCGAAAGAAGGGTGCCAGTGGCCCTTGTGATTGCTGCAGGTAGCCTCGGCTGGAGAAAGGCTTGTTGGTGCCCGTCGGACCGGTGGAAAAAGTCTCGAGCTTGGTCGCCCCTTCCACGAAAAGATGCCAGCCGATAGCCAGTCGCAGTACTACCAGAAAGATGCGATGTAATAACGAAGGCGGGGTATAGGGGATAATCTTCATCGTACTCGGGGAGCTGATGCAACACTGTTTACACTACCAGCCACGGATGGGCTTGGGTAGCATTAAGTTGGAGTACCGGCTTCAGCCGGACTGCGTCAACTATCGCTGGCCGCCTGATGGCGGTACTCCAACAATTAGTTAATAGTACGCCCCAGCGGTTCTGCCAGTCGCTTCATCTGGGCTATCATCTTGTCGAACGCTGCGAAATCGATGGTCTGGGCAGCATCTGACATCGCTTTGGCTGGTTCAGGGTGCACTTCCACCAGGAGTCCATCTGCACCAGCAGCCAGGCCAGCCAAGGCCATCGCAGGAACAAACTCAGCTTTGCCGGTGCCGTGACTGGGGTCAACCAGAATTGGCAAGTGGGACAGCTTCTTCACTGGTGGCACGATGGAGAGGTCAAGAGTATTGCGACTGTGATCGGCAAAGGTTCGCACTCCTCGTTCACAGAGAGCCACCTGGAAGTTGCCTCCAGCGAGGATGTACTCGGCAGCCATCAGCCATTCTTCGAGCATGGCTGACATGCCCCGCTTAAGCAGTACCGGCTTCTTCGCTATCGAGACCCGACGCAGCAGGCTGAAGTTCTGCATGTTGCGGGTGCCGATCTGGATCATGTCCGCAGCTTCCTCCACCGCGTCAGCATTGTCGGTGTCCATCAGTTCGGTGACGATGCCAATGCCCGTCTTCTCGCGCACCTTCATCAGGATGTCGAGCCCCTTCTGCCCCATGCCCTGGAAGCTGTAGGGGCTGGTACGAGGCTTGAACGCCCCGGCCCGCATCAGCTTGACCCCACGCTGCACCAGCATCTCGGCACAGCGAAGCGTCATGGCTTCGTTTTCCACCGAACACGGTCCGGCAATGATGGTGAAGGTACCCGGGCCGATGGTCGTGGCCCCGACTTTGACCACGGTATCCTGCGGATGCATCTCCCGACCAGTGAGCTTATAGGCTTTGGTGACGCGAATACATTCGAGCACGCCGGGTAACACTTCGAAGTTGCGGGAATCGACCGAGCCGGTGTTACCGGTGATGCCGATGGCCGTGCGGGTAGCCCCGGGGAGCGGGTGAGGCATGAGCCCCTGTTCGCGGATGATGTTGACCACCGCCGCCACTTCATCAGGCGTCGCTTCCCGCTTCATCACTACCAGCATGCTTGTTCGTCCTAAGGATGGGGTGGGGTTGAGAGGTGAGTTTTTAGTTGATGGTTGTTTGTTGTTAAGAAGGTGATCTACATGTCATGGTATGCAATCAAGGAAAGCACTCAACCTTCTGAACTAACAACCATCAGCCAACAACAATCAACTACTCACGAATACACATTCCCCGCCCCCGGGAACGTGCCTTGCTGCACTTCGGCGGCGAAGGCTTGAACTCCTTCGTGGATAATCTGGTTGAGGTTGCCAAACGATTTGACGAACTTGGGCCGGTGCCCCAGCCCGTACTGGAAGAGATCGTGGAAGACGAGCACCTGGCCATCGCAGCCGGCACCAGCGCCGATGCCTATGGTCGGGATCGCCAGCTTCTGGGTGATCTTCTCGCCGAGCGAGGCAGGTACCCCTTCGACGACGATGGCAAACGCTCCTGCAGCAGCCACGGCCTGGGCATCACGGAGGAGTCGGGCTTCATCACGCTGAACCCGGAAGCCTCCCATGCGATGAAGCGATTGGGGCGTCAGGCCAATGTGCCCCATCACCGGTATATCGGCAGCGACGATGGCCGCGATGGCTTCCGCTGTCCGTTCGCCACCTTCCAGCTTGACCGCATGCGCGCCACCTTCCTGCACCAGGCGGCCTGCATTCTCGAGCGCCTGGATGGGGCTGATCTGGTAGGTCATGAAGGGCATGTCCGTGACCACCAGGCTGCGTTTGGCTGCCCGGCTGACCATTGCACTATGGTAGATCATGTCTTCCAGTGTGACGGTCAAAGCATGGCTGTTCCCCTGCACCACCATGCCCAGCGAATCACCTACCAGTTGGATATGAACGCCTGCTTCATCCAGAATTTGCGAGGTGGGATAATCGTACGAAGTGACGACCACGATCTTCGTACCCGCCTGCTTGGCCAACAGGCAATCGGGAACGGTGAAAGGCTTCGCAGTGGCTGGTGGAGGATGAGAAGACATACGTCACTTTCGTGAAGGCGTTTAGAGACGCACTTCGCTGAGGAGATCAGAGAGAGGTCGAGCAAGCCGATGGAATTCACTCGTTGGCAGATAGACCGTACCCCACTTGCTGCTGCGGATACGCATGGCCTGGGCATACTCATCGACAGGGATAGCCCGCAGGCAGTACCGCTTATCCTGCCAGGTCCAGAGGGTTTCGTCCTGGTACTTGTCCAGTTCTTCGCTGACCAGATGATACGAGAAAATGAACAAAGCCCGGTAGCCTGTGCCGAACTTGCTGGCCCAGTGCTGGGCATCGGTTACATCGGCCTGAGTGGCCCAGCACTCCCACGTGCGTTTGGGCTTCTCCGGTTTGCCACCGGGGAAACGTCGACCTTTGATATCGACCACAAACCTTTCCCCTTCGCGGCCATGGACGATGAAATCAACGCTCTTGATGGACTGATGGTCGCCTTCGTAACTCCGCCGCGATTCATCGACCGCAACGTGGGTCACCCGCTTGTCCCGCAGGAAAGCAGCGAAGGCAGCTTCGTAGTGATTGTGACGATCCATCGCTCGTCAGCCCGGAGAAGTTAACACTATTACGATAGCTGTTGGCCACGATGTGTACAATGGTGATTGTTGGAGTCCCGGCTTCAGCCGGTCTGGTCTACGCTTTTAACTCATCGTGTTAGCTGACAGCTGATAGCTGATAGCTGACAGCTAAAACATGTCCATCATCATCCTCAACTACGGTATCGGCAACCTTCGCAGTGTGCAGAAGGCCTTCGAAAAGGTTGGCGCTGTGGCGGAGATCAGCGACGACCCCCAGCGGATTCGCGAAGCAGAACGACTGGTCCTGCCCGGCGTTGGGGCCTTCGCTGACTGCATGCACAAGTTCGATGCAGCAGGCCTGCGTGAACCCATGCTTGAACACCTGGCCCAGGAGAAGCCCCTGCTCGGCATCTGTGTTGGCATGCAGATGCTCTTCACCACCGGCACCGAGAATGGTATCCATCCGGGGTTGGGCATTATCGACGGGGAAGTGATCCGCTTCCCGACTGAGCCTGGGTTCAAGATTCCCCACATGGGTTGGAACCAGACCCGAGTGACATCTTCTCATCCGCTGTGGAAGACAATCCCCGATCCCGCCTGGTTCTACTTCGTCCATTCGTACCACTGTGTACCAAAAGAACAGAAGTGGCAGGCGTTACAGACGGACTACGTCATCCCCTTCTGTGCCGCCGTGCAACAGGGTAGATTGCTGGCTACCCAGTTCCACCCCGAAAAGAGCCAGGCCACTGGACAATGGCTGCTGAAGCAGTTCCTGTCTCTTTGATACCTTGCTGATTTGGTTCTTTTGTGTAATGTTTAGGTACGAACCTTGCCCGGCACGCTGGTGTCAAGGGAAGTAAGCCGAAGTGGCGGAATGGCAGACGCGACGGATTCAAAATCCGTTACTCGCAAGAGTGTGTGGGTTCAAGTCCCTCCTTCGGCACTACAGCAAGTGGTTCACTTCACCACTTGCTCTTTCGTTGAGAGCTTCGTCCATGCTCATCCACCTGTAACGATAAAAGCAGACACCATGATGCTGGTATTTACGCTTGTGTAATCATCTCGAGCTTGTTCGCCCCATATAGTAACCGGGCAGTCCTCTCTCCATAGAACATTGTAATACCGTTGCCTTGACGGTCTTCCGTCTGTTGATCCAAGCCCCTTCCAGAAAGGTAGGCCTTATGGCTAGGCTTGTTTACCTCATATTAGTCAGTTGTACCTTATCCAGCCTGACAGGGTGTCAGCCTTCGTCGGCTGCTCCACCCGGAAAGACTGATGCACCGCCACCGATGCCGGTTTCGGTCAGCATCCCCAAACTGAAAGAGATCACCGACTACGAAGAGTTCACCGGTCGCATTGAAGCAGTGGAACGAGTGGAAATTCGATCGCGGGTGACAGGCTATCTCGACAAGATCCACTTCAAGGAAGGCAGCGAGGTCAAACAAGGCGACCTGCTCTTCACCATCGACGATAAGCTCTATCAGTCCGAATATGCCGCTGCCAAGGGGGCTGTCTCGCAGGCCGAAGCCCGGCTGCAGAAGGCGACTGCGGACTTGGAACGTGCCAAAAACCTGCGCAAGACCGTGGGAGCCATGAGCCAGGAAGAGTTCGACAAGATCAATGCCGAACGGAATGAAGTCGATGCACTCATCGTCATCGCAAGAGCAAACCTGGATCGAGCTGAAAAGAACCTGGCTTATACCAAGATCCTTGCTCCGCAGGCAGGTCGCATCAGCCGCAAGCAACTGACGGAAGGCAACATGGTCACAGCCGATACGACGGTGCTGACCGATATTGTCTCCGTTGATCCAGTTCACGTCGTGTTCGACATTGATGAAGGCACCATCCTGAGAATTCAGACGCTGATCAACGAAGGCAAGTTTCAATCTGCTCGCACGAACAACAACGTGAAAGTCAGCATGGGACTGGGGAACGACACCGGCTTCCCCTACGAAGGTGTGATCGACTTCGTCGATAACAAGATCGACCCCAAGCTCGGAACGATGTGGGTACGAGGCAAGTTTCCTAACACGGTCGTTGCCAATAACAATCGACGGTTCACTATTGGTATGTTCGTTCGCATCAGGCTTCCGGTAGGGCCGCCTCACCAGGCTATTCTCGTTTCTGACCGAGCCATTGGCACCGATCAGGGGAACAAGTTTGTGTTCGTGATCGAAGAAGGGAACAAGGCTGGATATCGCCCGGTCAAGCTGGGAGCGATGCATGAAGGGTATCGAGTGGTGGAATCGGGCATCAAGCCTGATGACAAAGTCATCGTCAATGGCATCCTGCGCGTTCGCCCCGGCGCGGTGGTGGCTCCCAAGCTGATTGACATGCCCGTCAGCGCCATCAATGGAGTGGCAGTGCAGTTGCCCGGCAAGGATGCAGACAAGGCTGCACCGGCAGGCAAAGAAGCTCCTGCCAAGAAATAACTTCATTCCAACCCAGTCATTTAGCCTCTCGCGGAGCGTCGCTCTTGAATACCGTGGCCCCGACTTCGTCTGCAGGTTCGATATCGAAGTTCTTCATTGAACGTCCCGTCTTTGCCACTGTGATCTCACTCGTGATTGTGCTGATCGGTGTGGTGGCATGGAGCGGGTTGCCTATCACCCAATATCCCGAAATTGCTCCACCCTCGATCCAGGTGACAGCGTTCTATCCCGGTGCCAGTGCGGATGTTGTCAGCAACACCGTCGCTTCACCCCTGGAGCAGGAAATCAATGGCGTGGAAGGGATGCTCTACATCTCTTCTACCAGCTCCAACAATGGCGAAATGTCGCTGACCATTGTCTTTGAACTGGGTACCGATCTGGATACTGCCCAGGTGCTGGTACAGAACCGTGTGGCCATCGCCGAACCCAGGCTGCCTGAAGAAGTGCGCCGGCAAGGCATCACCACCAAGAAGCGATCGCCCAACATCCTGCTCGTCATCAATCTCATCTCCCCCTTCGAAGAGGGAAATCCGAATTACAAAGATCAGCTCTATCTCAGCAACTACGGCACGCTCAACATCAAGGACGAGATCAACCGCCTGAAGGGTGTAGGCGATTCGTTCATGTTCGGCGTACGTGATTTCAGCATGCGTATCTGGCTTGACCCGGAGAAGATGGCTGCTCGTGGCATGAATGCCAGCGAAGTGGTGCAGGCGCTGCGGGAACAGAACATCCAGGTAGCAGCAGGCAAAGTCGGTGCTCCCCCTGCTCCACTCGGTGTCGATTTCCAGTATGCCGTCAATGCTCGGGGTCGCCTGAAGACCGAAAAGGACTTCTACGATATCGTGGTCAAGACCGGTGCCCGTGGCGAAAAGACACTGCTCAATGATGTGGCAAGAGTAGAACTCGGCTCCCGGAGTTACGATGCGAACAACTATCTCGATGGTAAACCCACCGTGGGTATCGTCATTTTCCAGCGGCCTGGAACGAATGCCCTCGAAACGGCAAACGAAGTCAAAGCCGAGATGGAGAAAGCCAAGAAGAAGTTCCCACTTGGCATCGATTACAGCATCGTCTACGACACCACCACATTCGTCGAAGAATCCATTGATAGTGTCAAGCACACCCTGATCGAAGCCTTCGTGCTGGTCTTCATCGTGGTGCTGGTCTTCCTCCAGGATTGGCGGGCGACGATTCTGCCCATGATCGATGTTCCCGTCTCGCTCATCGGCACCTTTGCCATCATGGCGGCGCTCGGCTTCACGCTTAACAACCTGACCCTGTTTGGTCTGGTGCTTGCTATCGGTATCGTCGTGGATGATGCCATCGTGGTGCTGGAGAATGTGGAACGCTGGATGGATCAGGGGCTGAACGCCAAGGATGCGACGCTGAAAGCCATGTCCGAAGTAACCGGGCCGATCATTGCCATCACCCTGGTGCTCTCGGCGGTCTTCATCCCGACGGCGTTCATCACCGGCATTAGTGGCCAGTTCTATCGGCAGTTTGCTCTCACCATCGCAGCATCGACGATCATCTCGGCAGTGAATGCCATGACCATGACGCCCTCGCGTGCGGTGCAGATCTTCAGTAGCGGCGAGGATGCAACAAAGAGCAAAGGTAGCTTCTTTCTTTATGGGCTGACCATCTCAGCGCTCTGCTTTGCTGCCTATTACTACTTCAAGTCAGATATCATGTTGGCCCTGACCATTGCCTTTGCTGCTACCACGGTGCTGTCCATCGTGCAGACGCTCGGCTTTGTCAGCATGCTCAAGAGGCGACTGGCGAAGAAACCTGTTGCCACAGCACCTCAACCTGCCGAACCGCATGCTGCACATCATCATCACACCAAGGAAGCAGTACCCTGGTGGGGTCTGGCTGTTCTTTGTGGTTATCTGTCGATTCATTTCCTTGGCCATCGGATGCTTGGCTGGTTCAATGTACAAGCACCCGCCAGTTTCCACTGGAACGAATGGCAAAGCTGGAAGCCACTCAGCGTCTATCTGCTGGCTGCACTCCCAGGTGCTGTGGTCGGTGTGCTCCTCTATCTGCCGGTGAACCTGATCCTCAAGTATTTCTTCGTGGCGTTCAATGCAGCGTTCAACGCTCTCATTGTCATCTATGGAGCCATCGTGCGGGTGGTGCTGTGGCTGTCCCCCGTGATGCTGATCCTCTATGGCGTGCTGATGTACCTGACCTATCTGGCCTTCCAGCAGGTACCCGGCGGGTTCATCCCTGAGCAGGATAAGGGCTACTTACTCGTCATCGCTCAGCTGCCCGATGGTGCGAACCTCGAACGTACCGATGCCGTGATGCGCGAGGCAGAGAAGATCTGCGCCACCGTTCCGGGTGTGCTGCATACCATCAGCGTACCCGGATTCTCGCTCTTTAACGGCGTGAACATCTCCAACACTGCCACCATGTTCGTCACCATGGCACCCTTTGAAGAGCGACGAAATCATCCCGAACTGAAACAGGATGTTATTCTCAACCAGATTCGTGGCCGACTGATGGCGATAGAGGATGCCTTCTTCCTCGTCTTCGGTGCACCGCCTGTCGATGGCATTGGCAATGCTGCGGGTATCAAGTTCCAGGTGCAGGATCGTGGCAACAATGGCTACGAGGTCCTGCAGGAGGTCACCCAGAACCTGATGGGGCAGGGCATGCAGCAACCAGGTGTTGCTGCCATGTTCACCACCTTCAGCGTCGGGCAGCCGCAGATCTTCCTCGAGATCGATCGAGTGAAAGCCAAGAGTGCTGGTGTCAGCCTCAATGATGCGTTCGATACTCTGCAGATCTATCTGGGTTCATCCTACGTGAACGACTTCACCTTCCAGGAACGCAACTGGCAGGTCATTGCCCAAGCGGATGATCGCTTCCGGCTTCGCCCCGAAGACATTCGCAAGCTCAAAGTCCGCAATGACCGGGGCGACATGGTACCACTCGGCTCGATCCTGATCGTGAAGGATATCACCGGCCCAGCGGTAGTGAACCGCTACCAGTTATACCCCTCCGCTGATGTCACCGGCGTGCTCATGCCATTCCTCAGTTCAGGCAATGCCATCAAGATGATGGAAAAGTTGGCTGAGAAAGAACTGCCTCCCAGTATGAACATCGAGTGGACTGAACTGTCGCTACAGGAAATCAAAGTGGGCAACACCGCCATCTTTGTCTTCGTGCTTGGTACCATCCTCGTTTACATGGTGCTGGCTTCGCAGTACGAAAGTTGGTCGATGCCGCTCGCGATCATCCTGATCGTGCCTATGTGTCTGTGTGCAGCCATCGGTGGCGTCTGGTTCACCAAGGGGGATAACAACATCTTCACCCAGATTGGCTTCGTGGTGCTGATTGGACTGGCCAGCAAGAACGCGATCCTCATCGTCGAGTTTGCCAAACAGCTACGCCATCAAGGCAAGTCACGAATCGATGCAGCCGTCGAAGCCTGTAAACTACGACTGCGTCCGATTCTGATGACCTCGCTGGCGTTCATCCTGGGCGTACTTCCTCTGGTACGGGCCACGGGTGCAGGCAGTGAAATGCGTGTAGCCCTGGGCATCGCTGTCTTCAGCGGCATGCTCGGCGTGACGATCTTCGGCATCTTCTTCACGCCGGTGTTCTTCGTGGTGGTAGACAAGCTGTTCGGGGAGAAGGCACCGGTAGCACCAACGAAGACGTAGTACTTCGATTCTGTCTTCTCAGCGTTCTCTGCGATATTCGTCTTTGTGCTCTCTGCGTTTAGGTCTGAAAAACGCAGAGTTCGCAGAGGAGAGAAACGCAGAGAACGCAGACAGTACTCCAACTATCAGTTAAACAGGAAGTGACAAATATCCCCGTCCTGCATGATGTAGCTCTTGCCTTCCGTGCGAAGCTTGCCGGCGTTGCGGATGGCGGCTTCGCTTTGATACTTCTCCAGGTCTTCCAGGCAGTAGATCTCTGCCCGGATGAAACCTTTCTCGAAGTCGGTGTGGATCACTCCTGCAGCCTGCGGGGCAGTGGCGCCCTTGTGATACGTCCAGGCTCGTACTTCCTTTTCACCTGCGGTGAAGTAAGTCTCAAGACCAAGCACGGCATAGGCGGTGCGGGCCAGTACCGCGAGTGCTGGTTCAGCCACACCCAGTGAAGTCAGCATCTCGGACCGGTCTTCTTCACCCAACTCGGCAATCTCGGCTTCGATCTTGGCACAGACATGCACGACGGATGCACCGATAGACTTGGCATAGTCCCGTAGCTTCTGCACCAGCGGGCCTTTGCCTTCCAAGTCGTTCTCATCGACATTGGCTACATACAGAATGGGCTTGGCGGTCAGCAGGCCGAAGCTGGAGAGGGATAACGTTTCGTCCTCGGTCAGTTCCAGCTTGCGGAGCGGTTCGTTGGTGGCAAGGTGGGCCTGGCACTTCTTGATGGCTTCCACCCGGCGAACTGCTTCTTTGTCACCACTCTTGGCTGTGCGTTCAGCCTTAGGCAGTGCGGTATCGAGCGACTGGATGTCAGCCAGCATGAGCTCGATTTCGATGGTCTCGACATCGGAAAGGGGATTCACTTCACCAGCCACGTGCACCACGTTCGGATCTTCAAAGCAGCGAACCACCTGCAGGATGGCATCCACTTCACGGATGTGGCTGAGGAACTTGTTGCCTAACCCCTGGCCTTCGCTGGCCCCTTTGACGATGCCTGCGATATCGACTAGCCGCATGGCTGTCGGGATCAGCTTCTTGGGTACGATGTGCTTGCTGATGCGAGCGAGCCGGTCATCGGGGATGCTGACCACCCCTTCGTTCGGTTCGATGGTGCAGAACGGATAGTTGGCAGCTTGAGCCGTCTTCGAAGAGGTGAGTGCATTGAAGAGTGTACTTTTACCGACGTTGGGAAGCCCGACAATACCAGCGCGCATACCTGTTAATCCTGGGTAACGAGAAACCAGCGAATAGACTTCTATAGGAGTTACCAGCTATATGGGCTACCTGAGGTACTCATACTTCTCACATGCTTCGCTCGTACAGCTGATTTTGATTCCGTCAGCTGAATTGATCAGCTATGATGCATCTCGCTATGTCACCTCATGGAGAACGATCATGTTACACAGAATGCTAATGGTCTGCCTCGGATTGCTTGCACTGACAGCACTGCAAGCTGACGACAAGGATGCAGTCAAGAAGGAGCTGGAAAAGTTCCAGGGAGAATGGAAACTGGTAGACAACGAAGACATCACCATCAAGTTTGAAGGTGACAAGTACACGTTTAGCGCGGGTCCCCAATCGGAGAAGGGGATAGTGAAACTCAACCCAGCCAAGAAGCCTGCCCACCTCGACTTTGACATCACCGAAGGAAATGACAAAGGCAAGAATCAGGTAGGCGTTTACGAATGGAAAAACGACACCACCTTGCGAATCAGCCTGGCCAATGCCGGTGAAAAGGAACGACCCGAGAAGATTGGCGAAGGTGAGGTTCAATTTGTATTCGAGAAGGTGAAGAAGTAGAGTTGTTTCTCCCCACCCGGTTCGACATTCTTGAAGGAGCTCGGCATGCGACGATGGTTTCTCTCCCTGGCGGTACTCGTCTGCTGCGCATCGGTTGCGCTCGCAGATGTCAAGCTACATGGCCTGTTCACTGATCACATGGTCCTGCAACAGAAGACGACCGTTCCCGTCTGGGGGCAGGCTGACCCTGATGAAAAGGTGACCGTCACCTTTCAAGGTCAGAAGGTGACAGCCACCGCTGATGCCAAGGGCAAGTGGATGGCCAAACTCGAAAACCTGGAACCAGGTGGTCCGTTTGAAATGACTGTCGAAGGCAAGAACAGCGTCAAGTTGGCCGATGTTCTCGTCGGCGAAGTCTGGATCTGTTCAGGGCAATCGAACATGCAATGGACGATCAGCCAATCGAAGGACCCCAAGGAAACCATCGCCGCATCTGCCAATCCTAACCTCCGCCTCTTCCAGCAGCGGCAGGTCACTTCGGGAAAGCCTCTCGACCATACGCAGACAGCCGATGCCTGGAAGCAGTGGCGCGTCGCTGCTCCCGAGAGTGTGCCCGGCTTCTCCGCTGTTGCTTACCACTTTGGTCAATCATTACAGAAAGCCCGCAACGTACCGGTGGGTGTGATCCATACCTCCTGGGGCGGCACACCTGCCGAAGCATGGACTTCCTCTGAGTTCCTGGAGAAGACTCCCGAAGTAGCTCACTATCTGAAGTCCATCAGGTCTGCACAGGACAATTGGGAGAAGAATCAGGAAAGCATGATCAAGAACTTCGAAGAACAGAAGAAGAAGTTCGATGCAGAAGCCGAAAAACTAAGGGCGGAGAACAAGAAGGTGCCTGCTGCTCCCCGTAAGCCACAGCATCCGAACACGAACCCCAACAGCCCGACGGTGCTGTACAACGCCATGATCAACCCGATGATCCCGTACGCCATCAAGGGAGCCATCTGGTACCAGGGAGAATCGAATGCAGGGCGGGCCTATGAGTATCGCACCCTGTTCCCCACCATGATTCAATCGTGGCGGGCAGCGTGGGGGTACGACTTCCCGTTCCTCTTTGTCCAACTCGCCCCGTTCATGGATATCAGCAAGCAGCCTCAGGAAAGCAACTGGGCTGAACTACGTGAAGCGCAACTTCTCACCAGCCTCAAGCTCGCTGGCACCGCCCAGGCTGTGATCACCGATACAACCGATGAGAAAACCGATCAGAAAGACATTCACCCCAAGAACAAGCAACCCGTCGGTGAACGACTCGCCCTCGCTGCTCGTCAGAAGGTGTATGGAGAAAAGATCGTAGGCACCGGCCCGTTGTTTGAAAAGCTCACCATCGAAGGGGATAAAGCTATCCTTCACTTCACTTCCATCGGCAGCGGCCTCGAATGCAAAGGGAGCGAGCTGACAGGCTTCACCATTGCTGGCGAAGACAAGAAGTTTCACAACGCGACAGCCACTATCAAGGGCGACACCATCGTGGTAACCAGCGATGCAGTCAAGCAGCCGGTAGCGGTACGGTTTGGCTGGTCGAACTACCCGGTGGTGAACCTTTTCAACAAGGAAGGTATCCCTGCTTCACCATTCCGTACCGATGAATGGCCTGGCACCACCTGGCCCAAGACCAAGTAACTGTTATGTTCTCTCGTTTGGAAAATGACGATCTGCTGATCCCCTGGCCTGCCCGCGCGGCAGGTCAGGGGATTGCTCTGGAACCGGTGCGCATTCGTGACGAATCGCTACAGTGGCAATTCGCCCGTAGTGGCGGCCCCGGGGGGCAGAATGTCAACAAGGTCTCTTCGAAAGCACTATTACGCTGGAACCCCCGAAGCATTGAACTACCCGGCGATGTGTTTCATCGCTTACTTCGTTTAGCTGCAACGTACATCAACTCCGAAGGTGACATCCTCCTCACCTCACAAAAACATCGCAGTCAGAAGATGAATATGGATGACTGCATTGATAAGCTGGTTGCGTTGATCCAGTCTGCCATGATTCGCCCCATCCCCCGCAAAGCCACCAGGCCGACCAAGGGTTCTAAAGAACGTCGGCTCCATGCCAAAAAGCACGCCAGTAGCCGACGCGCTAATCGAAAGATATCCGGCTCTGAGTAGTCAGAAATTGCTGGACAAGTCGCGTACGACAGGGACAATACAGCTCACACCTTGCTGACCCACCTGTGAGCGTTGTATGACCACTCTGCAATCCAACGGACTAACGGAATCCGCACTCGAACTGCTGCTCGATGAAGAGAGCATTCGTGACCTCTTCCTGGATGCTACGGAAGAGCTGGACCAACTGAATCTGCATAATCCCGAACTCGATGCAGTAAAGGTCAGTTGCGTTACCTCCCCCGTTGGCCCGTTGCTATTGGGAGCCAATGACCGTCACCTGATCTGTCTGCAATTCCTGGAAATCGATGGTTGTCTGAAGCAACTGATCAGGCTGCAACATCAGTTTGGCAAACCTCTTCGTACTGGCCCACATCGTCTGCTCGCCCAGGCTGAACAGGAGCTTGCTGACTACTTCGCCAACAAACGCAAGCAGTTCTCCGTACCCCTTAAAGCTTCAGGTACAGCGTTTCAGCAGAAGGTGTGGAACGCCTTGCAGCAAATACCCTACGGCAGCACCTGGAGCTACGAAGACATCGCGAGCCAGATCGGTCAGCCCACCGCCAGTCGGGCAGTGGGGCTTGCCAATGGCGCCAACCCGATTGCCATCATCATCCCCTGCCACCGGGTGATTCGCAAAGGAGGCAACATCGGTGGCTACGGCGGCGGACTCTGGCGCAAGGAAAGACTGCTCCACCTCGAAGAGGGCAGCTAGATCACCGTGCCATCAGGAATGATCGCATCCTTGGCAATCACCACAATCCCATCGCGGATGCAATAGGTGGGTGCGTCAGAATTCTCGAGCTTCTTCTCGTTCAGAATGCGAACGTTCCTGCCAATCCGCACGTTCTTATCAACGATGGCCCGTTCGATGTGAGAACCATCGCCGATGCCGATAGCTGGATGGGCAGGCGTGTTACGAGCCCGCTCGTCATCCGTCTCGTAGCGATCTGCTCCGATGATGATGCAGTCCTTCACCGTTGCCTGTTTGCCAATCACGCTTCGTACGCCGATGATGGAATGCTCCACATGAGCGCCTTCCAGCAGCAGGCAACCATCGCTTAAGAGGGCACGTTTCACCGTCGCAGAAATCACCTTGCTGGCAGGCAGAAACCGACGGCGGGTGAAGATCGGGCCATCTTCACTCTGGAAGTAGAACGGTGGCTTGTCATCGGTCAGCAGCAGGCTGGCATCGAAGTAGGCTGCAATCGTTCCCACATCTTCCCAGTAACCATCGAACAGGAAGCCTTGCACACGCCGTTCCTTGATGGCATTGGGGATCACATGCTTGCCAAAATCGGTGTGCAGCGGATCACGCAGGCTATCCACCAGCACATCCTTGTTGAAGAGGTAGATACCCATGCTCGCCAGGTATTCCCGCCCCTTGGCAGCAATGCCATTCTTTTCGATGGCAGAGGCCGGGGTGCGATGGGAGTCGAGCAGATCATCCGTCTTGGGCTTCTCTACGAACGCCGTCACCCGACCATCATCGGCCAGCTTCATGATGCCCAGGGCATTGGCAGCATCACGATGCACGGGAATGACAGCAATGGTGATGTCCGCCTTGTTCTTGCGATGGCATTCGATGAGCTTCTCGTACTCCATACGGTACAGCTGATCGCCACTGAGGATCAAGGCTTCGTGAATGCCCGGCTTATCGATGTACATCATGTTACGACGGATGGCATCAGCAGTGCCTTCGTACCAGCTGGTCGATTCCATCGTCTGCTGGGCAGCAAGCAGTTCAACAAACCCGCCACCGAAGACATCGAAGTTATAACTGCGAGTGATGTGTTGATGCAGGCTGGCCGAGAGGAACTGCGTCAGCACGTAGATGCGGTTCAGCCCAGAATTCAGGCAGTTGCTGATAGGGATGTCGATCAAACGATACTTGCCACCGATGGGAACAGCAGGCTTGCTGCGATACTTCGTGAGAGGATAGAGCCTGGTGCCTTGACCGCCACCGAGGATCAGGCTGACAACATCTTTCATGGAGAGGACCTTCGTTGTCTGCGTTGCGATGAATTACCGTAAAGTCACAAGTCGAGATGCCTTGCACCTCAGCATGGCCTAGTTGAATCGGAGTTGAGCATTTTGTCAAACGCAATCGCAGCAGATGAAACGAGAAATGGTCAGGCACTGCCGGGCAACAGCGCCTGACCATTCAACCCTATCGAAAACATCCAAGCCCCTGCCTGGAAGATTGTCGCCTAGTGAGCTACAAGCGTACGTAAATGATGTTGGCGATCCAGTTCGCGGCGGACCGCTTGTCCCAGGCGATGGATGGCACCTTCGATAGCCTGCTCCGGGCTGCTCTCATCCTGTTCGATAAACAGGGCACCTTGTGGATGCAGTTGGACATGAATTTTGCAGCGAATATCCACGCCTCCTTTGGGACCGTTCTGATCGATCAGGTGTACTGCTACCTGCGATACCCTGTCGTCAAATTTTCCCAGTACAAAGCCCAGTCGACGATCAATGTGCTCTCGTAACTCAAGCGTGTCTCGCACATCGCGACTCAGGTGAACGTTGATCTTCATGACGGCACCTCACAAGAGAACGTACAGTAGTGTTCGAAGCGGCAGAGTTGAAGTCCCGGCCGGTTCTCTCGTTCCCATCAATTATATCTGTTGTCACTCATAGGACAATTAGATACATTAGTGTTATACTTAGATATTATCGATAAGTCTGAGGCCGCCATGCACGATTTGAATCTGCATCATCTCCGCTACTTCTGGATGGTCGCCAAGGAAGGAAGCGTCCAGGCAGCCAGCAAGTTGCTCGACCTGGCTCAGCCGACGCTCAGCATGCAGATACGTACGCTCGAACGCGCACTCGGTGTCAAACTCTTTGCCAAGTCAGGTCGCCATCTGATTCTCACCGATGTGGGACGGCTTGTCTATCGCTATGCCGATGAAATGTTTGCTCTGAGTAAGGAACTTGGGCAGGCTTTGCGTGGTCAGCCACCTGGTCGGCCACTCGTCTTCATGGTCGGCATCATTGATGCCCTTTCCAAACTGGTGGTCGAGCACATGCTCGCACCCGCCTGGAAACTGCCAGAATCGATTCGCATGGTCTGCCTGGAGGGATCACCTCCTGAACTGATGAGCAAGCTGGCCATCCATGAACTCGATGTCGTGCTTAGCGATGCACCAGCTCCCGCCAATGTCCGCGTTCATGCCTACAGCCACCTGCTCGGCTGCAGCGACATTGCCGTCTATGGCACCAGCGACCTTGTCCGCAAGTACAAGGCAGACTTCCCTCGTTCACTGCAGGGAGCCCCGTTCCTGTTACCGACGATGGAGTCTGCCGTCAGGCATCAGTTCGATACCTGGCTTGAACAGGAGCAAATTACTCTCGATGTCCGTGGCGAAATTGCTGACAGTGCCCTCATCAAGGTGATGGGCAAGCAAGGCATCGGCCTTTTCCTCGCCCCCATCGTTGTAGCTGATGATGTCGTGACCCAATACCACGTGAAACAACTGGGACTGGTACCTAACGTCGTCGAATCGTTCTACGCCATCTCCGTCGAACGCCGCCTCAAACACCCCTGTGTGGTAGCCATCGCCGAAACCGCCCGCGGCGAACTATTTGGTGGCAGAGGGAAGACCTAGCCCAATTCCCCCAATACCCGCTCAAGGACGTTGCTTTCTCAATGCCATACAGCCAAAGTAGATAGCAGCATACAACGTAATCGTCATGATCGGAGTTACCAACATGGTAACCGGGCCGCCAACAGAGCCTTGAATACTGCCAAGCAACTGGATGAACGACAGTAGGACGACGGTATGAACCACGGATAGGGCAAAATTGATGATGATGTTTTTTGACATCATCGGTACGAACACCACCGCGAAGAAATAGGAAAGCACCGACAGCCAACCCTCGGACTCATGTGCTGTGAGATACGATGAAACTATCACGATGACAACTTGAGCGAGCGCTACCTGGATTTCCTTGCGTGTCATGGTGATCACCAAGTCTGGTTCCCCTCACCCGAGGGGGGAGAGGGGAGCATACGTTGCACTCTCACCTACCCAGCACCCATCTTGCCTGGGCAGCGGAGTTGGGGATATCCTTCAACTCGATCCGTACCCCATCGGCGCGTTCCTTCTTGTTCACAGCCAGTGTCAGCGTGTGGCTACCGGGGGTGAGCTTTAGTTTCATCTCCTTCGCTACGTCCACGGGCTGTTGATCGAGCCAGAGTTGCACGCCTCTGGCATCGTTGAAGACGAGTTGCATTTCACCGGCCGTGCCACATTCTAACTTGGTGCGGGCGAAAGCGATTTGGGTGTCGAGGCCTGACCATTCGCCTTTCTTCTGCGAGTAGGTGTGAGCCATGCTCTCTAGTGGCAACACGCCATTCACGGTCGTGTATTCTGATGCCCAGAGTAGTCCAGCGGGCTTGGCGACAATACCGCCGACGCTCTCGCGGTGAGCCAGTTCAAACGAAGCCTTGTTAGGTACCAGCACTTCCCAGGTGCGGGCGACTCTTGCGGTGCCAACCGAGTAGTTGCCCACTTTCCCGAGTTCAGAAAGGAAGCGGGTGAGGTCCACCAGTTCCTGTTTCGTCAGCCCATCGACCAGCCCTTCAGGCATCAGCGATTTGCCATCCTTGCGGTCGTCAATATCCTTCGTCGGAATGGTGATGTCCTTCCCCTCCGCATCGCGGAGCACCAGTTCGTCCTTGTTCTCCCGCTGCTTGATGCCGGTGAGGACTTTGCCATCCACGGTGGCAACGACGGTGGTGTTGTAGTTTTCCTTGATGGCCTTGCTGGGGAGCAGCAGCGATTCGAGCAGGTAGTCAGGCTGCGCACTCGCCCCAATGCTGGTCATGTCCGGCCCGATCTGCCCACCGGAACCCCCGATGCCATGACACTTCAGGCAATTGAGTTCCTTGCGCCGGTAGACCAGTTCGCCACGTGCCGCACTACCTTCCTTGGCGACAGCTTCGAGCAGTTCCTTCATCACGACAGGCGTGGCTTCCCACTTGGCAGAAGTGAGCCTACCTGCCTTGGTGAGAGCATCAATGAGGGGTTGATGCACTTGGCCAGTGGAACGGGCGATGCGCTGAGCGATCTTGGCGACATCGGGGGGAACGCTGGCGTTCTCCAGAGCTATGGTGAAAGACTGGGGGCCACCTTTGGTTTGAAGCAGTGCAGGCAACAGTCGATTCAGATCGGCTTCTTTTGCCTGGCTCAGATAGCGGGCAGCTAGTGGTGAAGCTGCTTGCAGATCAAAGCGAATCAAGCGAAGCAGTGCTTCCAACTGAATACTGGCATTCCTGGAACTGGTCAGTTCTTTGAGTGCATCCACAGCACCATAGGAGCCGAGTGCATCCAGTGCAGCCAGACGCTGTTCGATCGGCTTACTATCCGACTTGGCAGTTTCCATCACGAGCGCTCGCAAGGGCTCATGCTTCCACTTGCCAGCTAGCCGTAACGCCTGCACCGCCGTTTGATTGCTGTTCAACAACTGCTCCAAGGATTTCTTTTCCCCAGAAGGATTCGCCTTAGCCACCTCCAGCGCCAGCAACCGTTTGAGCCGCTGGTCGTCGCTCAGCTTGCTATCCAAGCACTGCTCCCACAGAATCTGCAACTCCTTCGGCCCGCCCAACTTCGCGACCTGGTTCCACAGCGCATCGGCTGTTTCTCCCTTGAGATCGTTCTGCTGCAGGTACGCCAGCAATGGCTCCACGAGTTCCGGCGACCCGCTGGCCTGCACCGCAAAGAGCAGATGCTTCGGATCTTCAAACTTCAACTTCCCCTCGCGAAAAGCTGGCAACCACTGGGGCTCCAGTTCCCGCACCGTGAGCCAGAGGGCATAGTCGAGGAAGCGATCCATGGGCTTGTCGAGAACATTCATTGCCATCGTTATCGCATTGGGATCATTGCTCTTTGCTAGCGCACGAAGTACACCCAAACGAATTTTGGGGTTCTTGTGCTTAATGAATAGCGAGAACTGCGTAAATGATGCACCGGCGACAGGTGGTACATCAATACTACCCAGAGTCCATGCTTTGAGCGTCGCATCTGGTGCAACCCAGAAGTACGATTCTTCACCAGGCTTCACACTCTCGGAAGCCCGAATAGATGGCAGTATGTTGAAGAACAAGGGCTCAAGTTGGGCCTTCTCGCTGCCCGTTAACTCGTGTTGCATCAACTCCCAAAGCATTGCCATTTCATAGCGTTCTCTTCTGACCTCGGCAGCTCCGTCTGCTGTATACTGTACTTTCAAACGCGACATTTCTTCTCGTTCCCGACTGTAAGCCTTGAGAATGTTGAACCCTTGTTGCTTATCTTGCCTAAGAATTGCAACTCGTGCCATATCCCGTGTCCACTGCTCCGGTGCCTTCAGCGCCTCCAAAAGTTCCTTCGTGCTTGCCCCCTCTATGGATGGCTTCTTCACCAGTGGCCTGCCCTTCGCCGTCACCCGCCAGATGCGGCCGTGGGTCACATCTCGTCGTGGGTCGCGGAAGTCCACCTCACCATGCTGGATGATCGGGTTGTACCAGTCGGCAATGTAGATCGCGCCGTCGGGGCCCATCTTCACATCGATCGGGCGGAAGGCGGGATGGGTGCTCTTGATCAGTTCAGGCTGCTCGATGCTCGCGAAGCCTGCACCATCGTCTTTGAGAATGAAACGACAGACGCGATGGCCACGGAAATCGTTGGTGAGCAGGTTCCCCTGCCAATCGTCGGGGAGGTGTCTGCCACTGGTGACTTCGAGCCCGCAGAACTTCGGCGAACCGGGGTTCAGGCCGGGGAAGATACGTTTGGCGTCGGCAGCGGTAACGTAGTAGCCACCGGGGATGACGTAGTTGATGCCTTCGCCGCCCGCTCCATCGGTGACGAACGCCTGGCCGTAACGGTCGAACGCCAGGCCCCACGGGTTGACCCAGCCGCGGGCGAAGACATCGAGTTCCATCGTCTGCGGTTTGAACCGCCAGATGCCCCCAGCATTCAGGCGACGTGGGCCGTGTGGCGTTTCGATGTGGCTGTGAATGTAGATGCTTTGCATCATGTACATCCGGCCATCTGGCCCCCAGCGGAGGGTGTGCAGCATATGGTGCGTATCTTCGGTGCCGAACCCGGAGAGGACGATCCGTTTCTTGTCGGCCTTGCCATCGCCATTGGTATCGGAGAAATGCAGCAGCTCGGTACTGTTGGCCACATAGCAGCCACCATCGCCAGGGAGCAGCCCGGTGGGGATGAGCAAGCCATCCGCGAAGACGGTGGTCTTGTCTGCGACGCCGATGCCTTTGGTGTCTTCGAGGATGATGATCTTGTCGTTGGCTTTCTGCCCGGGTTTGATTTGGGGATAGACTTCGCTGCTGGCAATCCACAGTCGGCCCGCAGCGTCCCAGTTCATTTGAATGGGTTTGGCCAGCAATGGATCAGCAGCGTAGAGGTTGACTTCGAAACGAGGATCAACAATGAACGTCTTGCGTTCGAGTTCCGGATCAGGGTCAGGAATCTTGGCATCCCGCTGAGCAAAGACGCAACAGGGGCAAAGCAGCAGCAGCAGCAGCACGTATCGCAACATAAGAGAGGCTCGGATCGGAATTGATCATGGCAGGATGCTGGTTAGCTTACCATGATGGAGGTGGGATGTCATGCACTTAGTGGCTGCTACCGCTGCACATCCTTGTCATCATCGTCATCCAGATGAAAGCAGTGAAGCAATCGATGTAGCAGTGGTACCAGCAGCAATCCCGAAGTGAGGATGAGCACTAACCCACTGTAGAGTGCATAGATTCCTGCGAAGAGTTTGATGCCCTCCGTCTTTAATTTACCCACGGGTCCCATGCCTGAGAGAATCATGGAAGCATTGAGGAATGCATCCATCCATGACATATCTCCAATGAAGTGATACCCCAGCATCCCCACGAACAGCGAGACAAGCACGACACCCATCGCTGCTGCAAAGTACTTGAGCATCCGAATGGCAAAAGCCGCTCGAGAAAGGAGTGGCTGGTTCTTGGTTTCAAACCTGAGTCGTTTACGTCGCATGTCGCTTGCTCTCCCAGATGCATTGAGAAAGGAACCACTGTGCCTACATTGTACTTCGATGAACGTGTTCAGGGATGAGCGGTATGGATCTGAATGAGCTGGCAGCCATCGCCAGCAGTGAACTGGCCAGGCACGGTCTGCATCAATGGTCGTTTGGTTTCGGGAATGCCAAGCGTCGTCTGGGTGTGTGCAAATACAAGCCAAAGCGGATCGAGATCGCGGAATACTATGCACGGAACAGTCCCCAGGAAACCGTTCTCGATACGCTGCTGCATGAGATAGCCCATGCACTGGCTGGCCCAGCCGCTCGACATGGACCTGTTTGGAAAGCCATCGCCATCAGGCTCGGTGCCATCCCGCGGGCCTGCGAAACCACCCATGAAGCTGTCGTCACTCCCGGCGATTGGCAGACGACTTGTTCCGCGTGCAACAGAACCATTCATCGCTACCGCAGACCGAAGAGCTTGACAGGTTACCGTTGCCTGTGCCCCGCCCGTGCTCCGCTGGTCTTCGAGTATAAGGGCGATCCAGCACGTCAGCCAGTGATTCCACCAACGCTGGAACAATCGGCCAACTGGGAAGCACCTTGTGCAGGATGCAAAACGGTACACCTGCGAGTACGACGACCCAAAGCAGGTACCTGGCGCTGTAAGTGCCAGCATCGCTGCGAAATCACCTGGCGAGTGAGGCGTCCTTCACTGGCCAGATGAATCATGTGTCTTATTCCCTCTCCCTCCCGGGGAGAGGGTTAGGGTGAGGGGTTCATCTTGTATTAAACCGTGTTGGTTCAAAAGGGTTCAACACGAGTAGAAACCCCTCACCCCCGGCCCCTCTCCCCGGGAGCAAAGGTATACCCACGGTTTCAGAACTAGGGTATGTCGGGGAGATGGGTACTATTTTGACAGTCTAC
>WBZX01000121.1_pt1 | contig 38756 bp, 30 predicted proteins | sample 5204211 | NCBI WGS metagenome assembly WBZX01 (sample SAMN12344362, study PRJNA552823) | activated sludge metagenome | biome: Activated sludge suspended growth; feature: Nitrification reactor; material: Wastewater; isolation source: activated sludge from nitrification reactor of wastewater...
CTACGAACGACAAGGCTATGGCTACGTGCCCGGTATTGATATGCTGCAGCCAGGCATCGATCTGAATCGAGAGGAAGCAGCAGCGCGAGACATCTTCCGTATGAGAATGATGCCGAAGAGCCCACGAGAAGATGCGATTCTGCTCGAGATCGCAGGCCTCAATAAGACCATCCGTGAGCAGGACAAGCTGCACCCGAACGAACTCTCTGACAAGAAGATCCACCCAGGCTTCCGCTGGTTCAACCCCAAAGAATATGTCGATGATGAAGACATCCAGTACGCAGGCACAGGCCACTACCGTGATGATGCACATTTTAACCGTGTCATCAAAGCAGAACGTATACAGAACTATAACAACGTCTGGCAGGAAGCCAATGAACTGATCGATGGCATCATGGATGCGTTCGACATCCGCCTGGGCTTCGTACACGAATCCATTGGCATCCCCGATAAGGTTCAGAGAGCTCTCAACGGCGATGAAACAGCGATTCAGATATTGAAGGAGGAAGTAGCCAAGATCAAGAAAGAGCGAGCAGACAGAGTAGCGCGGGACGAGAAGGAGCGGCCCAATCCCGATCTGCCTACGCGATTGACATCGATGATCATGAACTACGTGCCGATGGTGTTCACCGCCTTCGTCACCGGCTGGATGATGGTCTGCATGACGCTGGGCAGCGTGGGGATGAATGCTGTGCAAGCAGCGGTTGCAGAGCAACCGCAGAATGTAGTCATCACGCTCCGTCGTGATGACAGCGGTGGTGAGATTCAGAAGCAGTGTGAACAGAAATCCACGCAGGATGAATTTTGCAGCGTGTTAGCGGACGATGTTGATAAATGTGAACAGACGTACCTATCACCCTTATCGCTTTTGCAGTGTACGCTCACCGTCGCTGTCATCACGACGGAGCGTGATGACTACAATCCGGTTAGCCCCCGGTCAGTGACCGGGGGAGGTCCACGCGATGCAGAGATCCACCCCTCCACAACCATCATTGCCAGGTGCGTCGATTCGCCGCACGCACCACCCCCGATCACTGACCGGGGGCTATCAGGCCTTTTTTCGCGTAGCGGGTGACATGGGTATGTCACCGGGTGATGGTCTTGCATGACAAAATGCGCAAAACCATCGCTCCAGAGCACAGAGATACTGCGCGCACACAACACTACTCCGGGGACTGACGCCCCTCGGCTCTTTATCAAACAACCAACAACGAACAACCAACAACTCAACTCACGACTTCCTTCCCTGGTTCCAGTATTGGATCAAATCAATCCTGGTCACAATGTCCACCACCTTGCCTTGTGCGGTGGCGAGGACGCCGGTGTTGCCAGCTTGGAGCAGGCGGAAGGCTTCGTCGAGGTGGGTACTGACATCGAGCTGGGGCAGCGGGCGGGCCATCACGTCTTTCACCAGAACACTCTTGGGGTCACGGTTTTCATGAAGGAAGCGAGCCATCGTGATTTCCTGAATCGCTCCCACCGCGACGCCGTCCTGCAGCACAGGCATCTGCGAGATGCCTCGCTTCTGCAGGATGTCGATGGCATCCGCGACGCTGCAATCCGGGGTCACGTTGATGAGCGGACGGGCACCGCGCTTCTGGAGCATGTCCGCAATGTTGTCCATGTTCGGATCGTCTTTGAGCAACCCCGTCTCGCGCATCCAGTTGTCGTCGTAAAACTTGCTCAGGTAATTGCGGCCGGTATCGCAGCCGATGACAACGATGAGATCGTTCGGCCCCAGCCGACGAGCGTACTGGATGGCAGCAGCGACATTGGTACCAGCGGAGCCACCGAGAAGCAGCCCTTCCTTGCGGGCCATCGCCCGGGCAGCGTAGAAGCTGTCCTTATCGTTGATGCAGATCCATTCATCGACGATCTGGCTATCGAGGGTGCGGGGAACGAAGTCTTCGCCGATGCCTTCGACTTTCCAACTCTTGGGCATGGAACCCGAGAGAATAGAACCGTCAGGATCAGCGCCAATGAGCTTCACCTCGGAGTTCTGTTCCTTGAGATACCGACCAGCACCGGAGAGAGTGCCGCCGGTGCCAACACCTGCAACCAGAACCGTGACGCGGCCTTCGGTCTGCTGCCAGATTTCAGGACCCGTAGTGCGATAGTGAATCTCGGGGTTGCTCAGGTTTGCGAACTGATTCGGACGCCAGGCTCCGGGGATTTCTCGAGTGAGACGATCCGCCACGCCAGCATAGCTTTCAGGAGAATTGGGAGCGACATTGGTGGCAGTGATGACGATCTCGGCCCCGTAGGCTTTCAGCAGGCTGATCTTCTCCTGCGACATCTTGTCGGGGAGCACGAAGATGCAGCGGTAGCCTTTGACTGCCGCTGCCATCGCCAGGCCCACGCCGGTGTTGCCTGCGGTGGCTTCGATGATAGTGCCGCCGGGTTTCAGGTGCCCCTTGCGTTCCGCATCGGTGATCATGGCCAGGCCGACGCGATCCTTCACGGAACCGCCCGGGTTCATCGCTTCCACTTTCACATAGATGGGTGTCTGCAACCCTTCGGTGATCTTGTTCAGACGAATAAGCGGTGTATGCCCGATGGCTTGAAGAACACTTTGCAGCATAACCCGAGACTCCATGCACGACCGACGTTGTTATGTAGAGAGAGGCACATCCGTGCTGATGGAGGGTATTGTGACAAAGGATCAAGGTTGTGCAAGAGGAGTTGGGGGATCGATGTATATCAACGTACTCCGGGCACTGACGTGCCTGGGCTCTTCGAGCAGAGAAGGTCACTGGCCCATTTTCAGGCTGCGGACCATGCGTTCGACATCTTTCTGTGCCATCGCTTCTTCCGGGGCGAAGTAGCGGCCGGCGATGATGGCACCGGCGCTTCCTCTTTTCCAGAGGAAGTACTCGAAGACGTAGTCCTTCCCATTCTGTGTGCCTGTCCAGGCGAGGCGTTGGACATCGTTCCAGCCAGCGGGGTCGCGGAGGGGCTTCAGGTTGGGGACAGCACGAATGAGGGTAGCTTCGATCTGCTTGCGGATCACATCAGCGGCAGGAACATTGTTGGCACCTTCGAATTGAATGGTGATGCCCGAGCCGGAAGGGCCATCAATCTGCCAGGATTTGTCGCTTACCGGCCGGGGAGCCCAGCGGCGGGAGTGGACGAGTTCGAGGCCAAGCCGAGGTTCCTGCACCAGAAGGAGGGTGTTCTCCTCGGTGGCATCCATGGTCATGCCTGTGGTAGAGATATCGGTGTTCGTCGCTTTGCGAGTCAGTTGAAAGGTGGCTGTGATGTTGCCTGCGTTCTGCTGCTGTTGATTCTTGAGGATCGAAGTCACTTCAAACTGGATCGTGGTCATCTTCTGCTGCTTGAGATCGAACTGGTAGCTGCCTTGGAGTGTCTGTTGATTGCTGCCTGTCGAGGTGCTGCCCACCACCTGGCCACGGAAGTGAACTACGGCGATGTCTGCATCAATACTGTGGAGCGTACACTCCAAGGTGTTGGAAGTGACTTGCTGCAGATCGGTCAGTTCCTGAATAGCTGCAGCACTCGGCTTCCAACTGTCGCCCCGCTGAACACTCTGTGTAGGATAGAGCCCAGCGAGTTTGGGAAGGAATACATCGGTGCGTGTCTGTTCGAGTTCACCAATCAACAATGGGCCATCAGGGGAGAAGGTAACTCCCTGATTGCTTTGTCGATCCAGCACGACATGCTTGACACCATCACGCAGTCTGGCACGGATGACTTCATTGCCAATGGTCTGCTCTGCATCGAGCAGTTGGTAGCGACGAATGGTTTTGCTGGCGAGCCGATCGGCATCGACACTCAGAATCTTCTCAGCATAACTGCTGCTGGCGCGACCTGTTTTGGCAAGTCGTTTTGGCAGGTTGGGGCGCTGCTTATCCGCCACTGTGTCCAGTTCGCCTCTTTGTGTAGAGGTGGTTTCGACCTGATACACATCGCCAATGCGATAGTCTTCCCGGAGCGTGATCTTTTGTTGAGCAAATGCACAAAAGTTGAGTGTGAGAAAGCAATACAGTGAAGCAAGACAAAAGATGCAATATCGGACAGAACCTGCTTGTAACTTGAGCAATGGCATCGGTTTGCAAATATGTCCAAGAAGTGTAAAAGCGACTACACCAGTATACCTGTCAGGTGGCTTGTCCAGGGGTAGAAGTGGCAAAAAGAGGCTGTATCCAAGCCGTTGTGCGTGAAGTGGGGAAGACCTTGCAGGCTATAGGGGGACAAAATTTGAATCAAGAGATAATTACACCTTTTGGCGCAGCGTATGCATTACTGATCAACACCAGTGCCAAACTTGTCTGAAATACACGCCTCAGACAGAACACTGACCACTGAATCGGAGTATCTCGATGTAAACCAGAACTTTTCGCTGCTGAAAGGTGTCTAACTGACAACAACCTGTCACTATCGACACCCAAACTCGAAAACTTGATGAGAACGTCACAAGTAGCGAGTTGAGAAGCGAATAAGTATTGGGGCCATCGACTCTCCATCAGGCTCTCACATCAATCAGGCTCTGCTGACTCCTTTAACTTCCCTCGGCGACTGCCAGCCGTTGACACATAGGTGATAACCATGCTGAAGGAATATCGACACCCTGCTCTTCGTCAGCTCAAGGAACAACAGGTCCGGTTTGCTCCGGTCGAGAAACGTCTCGGCCAACTCGAACGGATCGAAAAGCTCCTTGGTGAACTCGTCCCGGACAAGAAGTACCCTTACCAGTACATCTGCTTCCGTGTGACCGACTTCCGTACTGACGCTAACCCCAATCTTCTGATCGAAGGCAAAGATCTGGAACACGATCTTCAGCTCTTCATCAACGACCTAGGTGAAACGGTTCCCCCGGTTCCTGCCGAGAAACTTTCGGAACCGATGCTGACGCTGGATCAGGTCAGCAAGAATCTGAAGGTCTCGACCAAGACCGTGAGCCGTTGGCGCGACAAAGGCCTGGTCACCCGCAAGGTGATCTTCAACGGTCGCCGCAAGGTGGCAGTGCGTGCATCCCTCCTCAATCGTTTCCTCGAACAACACAAGGACGATGTGGAGAAGGGTGCCAAGTTCTCGCAGATGACGGATGAGGAACGTGCTCTGATCATCGAACGTGCCCGCCGACTGGCGAAGGCCAGCCCGGACCGGTTCATGGACATCTGCCGACGTGTGGCCAAGAAGTTTGGTCGCTCGGTGGAAGCTGTCCGCTACACGATCAAGCGCCATGATCAGACCCAGGGCGAACCCGTCTTCCCACAACAGCGTCCTGCTATGAAGGACGACGATCGCTCCGCGATCTACAGCTCGTTCCGACGAGGATTCTCTGTGGAAGCACTTGCTAACAAATTCCAGCGTACCCGCACTGCAGTGCTTCGCATCGTGAACGAAGTCCGTGCTCATCGTCTGCTCAAGGAACCAGTCGCCTACATCAAGACGCCTGAGTTCGAGAACGTCGACAGCAAGACGAACACGATCATGACAGGCGATATGCCTGAGCTGGAAAGCTACCAGATGGCCCAGGCCAAGCTGATGGCACAGAACCATGCCGGTGTACCGGTGGAACTGCTGCCTCTTTACGCCACGCCACTCTTAACCAAGGATCAGGAGCAGCATCTGTTCCGCAAGATGAACTACCTCAAGCACCTGGCTCGCCAGTTGCAAACCACCATCGATCCGGACAAGGCACGTGCCAGCGATATGGATCGCCTGGAAGAACTGCTGAAGCAATCGCAGAAGGTGAAGGATCAGCTCATCAACGCCAACATGCGTCTGGTGGCTTCCATCGCCAAGAAGCATGCTCGGCCTACCGACAACTTCTTCGAACTCCTCAGCGATGGTAACCTGTCACTGATCAAGGCTGTCGAGAAGTTTGACTACAGCCGAGGCAACAAGTTCAGCACGTATGCTTCCTGGGCGATCATGAAGAACTACGCCCGCAGCCTGCCCGACGAGAAGACCAAGCGTGACCGGTTCCTGACTGGCAGCGACGAAATCTTCGATGGCGTGGCTGACCGCCGCACCGATGAACAGCGCGAGCTGATCACCGCTGCCAGCAAGAAGCAGCAGGTTCATGAACTGCTCGACCGCCTGGATGACCGCGAACGCCGCATCATGCAGCTTCGCTACGGCATCAACGGCGAACGAGGCATGACCCTGGAACAAGTGGGCCAACGTGAAGGCATCACCAAAGAACGCGTCCGCCAGATCGAAGCCCGCGGTCTGCTGAAGCTGAAGACGCTGGCGGAAGAGGGTGTGGGCGAGATGTAATCAACTCTGTGACAGCAATTCTGTGGCAGGGGTCATCGGCCCCATGCCACAGTAAGTATCACGAAGCAGAACGGGCCGATGCCCCCTGCAAGTCTCGCTAAAATCTTGAAGCAAAGACAGGGGCAGCGTGAAATATCACGCTGCCCCTGTTTCTATTTCCTGCCAAAGTGTTCCTAACCATAAGATAGTTCAGATAACTTCAGGATTCCGCCCTTGTATTTCTTCCGTACTCTTTGGCTCGCCTCCCTGTCGTGGAGCAATGATCGTGGTTCCTACCTGGGAGCTGCGCTGGCATACTATGCACTCTTCTCGATTGCACCGCTCCTCATCATTGCGATTGCAGGCATTGGTATCATCTTCGGTGAAGCCGATGTGAAGGCTTCCATCTTCAATATTGCTCAGGAGCATGTTGGGCCGGAAGGGGCGAAGGCGATACAGGAACTGGTGGAACAAGTCTGGCGACCAAGGACGACTACCTTCTGGGCCAGCATCCTGGGGCCTATCGTTCTCTTTCTGACAGCCAGCAACTTCTTCCTGCAACTGGGGACTGCCCTTGAGCTTATTTGGGGCATCAAACCCACGCAGCATTTGCATTGGCTCCATGCCTTGTGTATGAATTACATCCTGTCGTTCGTCATGGTCATCGTCAGCGGCGCGTTCTGGCTATGCTTGTTCCTGGGTGATGGGCTGGTGACATATCTGCTGCAATATACCGACGAGCAACTCCCCGGTGGACAGGCAGTCTGGAAGTGGAGCCACTACGTGGTCTATATCTTCCTATCCGCAGGGATGATCCTGTTCACCTTCCGCTTCCTCAGCCACGGAAGAATTCCCTACCGCAAGCTCTGGTTTGGGTCACTCGTAGCAGCCTTCCTCTTCTTCCTTGGTCGGCTCCTCTTCGTCTGGTACATCACCTACATGGGCAAGTCGCTAGCCACCGCCTTCGGCGCCGCCAGCTCGGTGGTGATCTTTTTGATCTGGGTCTACTACTCGGCCCAGATCGTGTTCTTCGGGGCGGAGGTGGTGAAGGTGGAGTTGAATAGTAATTAACTCGCCTTGCTCGCTGAAGGCACGATGTGCAGTCGATACCCCACTTTGGAGAGAGCTTCTTCGAGAGTGTCTACTGCCAGGTGCTTCCGCTTGGCGAACACGTGGCTAAGCATGTCTTCGCTGAGCCCGGTTGCTTCGCAGAATGCTCGACGGGTCGGGAACTTCTGCGAGACGATCTTTTCGAGATCATCGCGGTAGTCGGGGGCACGAGCGATACCTTCAGCAACCATCTTTCGGCTGTGCAAGTCCTGTGCAATGCGATAGACGCCTGTACCAATTGTTTCTCGTTTGTTTACCCCGCGTGCCTGGTAGAACGCAAGCACGGTTTTGATCCAATGGTTGTAATACGTGTCGCGATCCATCGACTTGGCTGCAGCCTGTATCGAGGAAAGCACAATGCGCTCCTGTGCATCCAGAGATGACAGTGCAATCGATTCACCATTCAGCGTGTTGTACGTTTTCATGGCTGATACTTCACAAATTCTACCTGGCCTGCAACACTCAGGATAAAACGATACACTCGTCTTGACCAACAGTCAACTCCCCATCTGCTTCTCCACCGCGACATCCTTATCCACCCTTGGCAACTTCAGTGGCATCACTTCCAGATATTTCTGGGCTGCCCCGGTGTTGAACACCACAATCGGCTCAGCTACATCAATTTGACCCCGTTTCACCAGGCCGTCCAGTACATCGAGACAGATCGCTGTCTCGGGGCACAGGCTGATGCCTTCCAAGCTGCCTGCGGTGATCATCCAGTGGGTGATGCTGTTTTCGCGGCCGGTGAGAGCTTCACCTCCACTGGCACGGATGGCATCGAGCATCATGAAGTCGCCAACAGCGACCGGGACTCGTAACCCGCTGGCAACGGTATGTGCATTGGGGAACACTGGAGCGAAGCGTTCGCCTTTCGCAAAAGCAGTGGCGATGGGGGCACAGCCTTCGCTTTGACAACTGAAAAGCTTGGGCATCTTCTCAGTCTGCAACCAGCCGAGTTGCTTGAGTTCATCGAAGGCTTTCCACATGCCGATGAGACCGGTGCCTCCGCCGGTGGGATAGAAGATGGCTGCGGGGAGTTTCCAGTCCATCTGCTCAGCCAGTTCCAAGCCCATCGTCTTCTTCCCTTCCAGACGGTAGGGTTCCTTGAGAGTCGAGAGGTCGAACCAGCCCATCGTGTCTTTGCCTTGCTTGACGAGTTTGCCACAGTCGTTGATCAGGCCGTTGACGAGATAGACCTTGGCTCCGAAGCAGACAGCTTCGAACTGGTTCACGATGGGAGTATCTTCAGGCATGAAGATGAATACCTCCATGCCTGCCCGTGCACCGTAGGCAGCAGCAGCGCCGCCAGCGTTCCCTGCCGTGGGAAGGGCTACTCGCTTGATGCCCAGAGCTTGCGCCATGCTGATAGCTGCAGTCATGCCTCGGCTCTTGAACGAACCGGTAGGTAGTTGCGATTCATCCTTGATGTAGAGTTGCGAGAGGCCAAGTGCCTTCCCAAGTCGGGGGCAAGGAAGCAAGGGCGACATCCCTTCGCCCAGAGTCACAGGTTCGTGTTCACTGGGTAAAGGCAACAGTTCCCGATAACGCCACAAGCTATTCACACGCCCCTGCAGACTCTTCGGTGTAATGGTGCGGCCGATGACATCGAGATCGTACCTCACCCAGATGGGCCGATCCGCATGCATGCCATGCACCTGCATCGGTTCCAGGTGGGTTCCATCGATAGCACTTTCCAGGTGGCTGACGAACGAAGGCATGGCTATTTCCTGTGTCACGGTAGTGTCACCATTCGCAAGATTGTTGTAGCGAGAGCAGGATGAATCGAATCGGTGAAGTGTCCACTCCGAGTTATGGGGACATCAGTGCAAGAGAACCCTATCTTGAGTAAGTAATGACTGGGGAAGATGCGGATGCCGTTCGCTCATGTGTGGGATGAACTCGATTTCTGGTTGATGTGTGCCGTCATTCTGACGCCCCTCGTCTTCGCACTGGGTTTGCTCTTTGTCCCCAGCCGCAGGACGGAATTCATCCGTTGGTGGACGCTCATTGGCACCCTGGCCACTTTTGTCTTCACCAGCTTCCTGTTCATTGATTTCCTTCGCTGGACCGATCAGCATTTGACCAACCCGGATCGTACTGCTCAGTTGCTTCCAGCCCGCATTGATACCCAGCTTGCCAACTACTATCGTGGAGCGCCGGCGAGCATCAGTACCGATCTCATTGCCCGCAAAGGCTGGATCGGTCGGTTCCACATCGACTTTCTGCTTGGCGTTGATGGTCTGAACATGGCCCTGCTGTTAACATCAGCAGTCATCTTCATCCTGGCGTTCCTGGCCAGTTGGAAGAACGAGAAAGCAGTGCGGGGGTACTGCATCCTCTTCCTCATCCTCGAAACCGGGGTGATGGGGATGTTCCTGGCTCTCGATTTCTTCCTGCTCTACGTCTTCTTTGAAGCGATGCTGGTGCCGATGTATTTCCTGATTGGCTACTGGGGTGGGGCTCGCAAGGAATATGCTGCGATCAAGTTCTTCCTCTACACCCTCGTCGGCTCGATCCTGATTCTAGTAGCGATGCTCGCCCTCTACTTCGTTGACCTGCGGCCTTACTACAAGGATCTGGTTGCCAAGGCACAGGGGAAGGAGATATTCAGCCCCGAAGTCTTCCGTCGTGATGCGTTCCGTGGCCTTGCAGGGGATCGAATGGATTCAGGCGAGTTCAAAGGCCCGGTCAACACGTTTGACCTCATCGTCCTCAGCCAGGCAGCCCAGGCTTCGACACAACTCGAAACCAATATCTCGCGGATTCAGGAACAATTGCTCGACCGTTCCGAAGACCCGGCACTATTGCAACAACTTGCCGACGCGGAGCAGAAGAAACTCCACTGGCAGGCGATGTCGCCTGAGTTCCAGCTTTTCTGTTTCATCCTGCTCTTCCTCGGCTTCGCGATCAAGATACCGATCGTGCCGCTACACACGTGGTTACCCGATGCACACGTCGAAGCACCGACACCCATTAGTATGTTGCTGGCAGCGATCCTGCTCAAGACCGGAGCGTACGGCATCTTCCGTATCGCAGTGCCACTGTGCCCGTGGGCTGCCCATGAGTTGGCGTGGATCGTTGGCCTCATCGGTGTGGTCGCCATCGTCTATGGTGCTCTCGTTGCCCTGGCACAGAGCAATATCAAGAGGCTGATTGCTTACAGTTCCATCAGTCACATGGGGTACGTGGTGCTTGGCGTGGCGGTCTGGTCGTTGCCTGAAGGTGCCCAGTATTGGTCGTGGGCGATGAAGGGAGCGGTCTTCCAGATGATCGCTCACGCAGTCACTGCAGCGGGCATGTTCTACATGGCTGGCATCGTCTATGAACGGATCGGCCATTACGACCTCAACCGCATGGGCGGTCTCGCTTCCGCGATGCCTACCTGGGCCGGGCTGACGACGGTGATCTTCCTCGGGGCGATGGGGTTGCCACTACTCTGTGGGTTCATCGGCGAGTTCTGTGTGCTGCTGGGGACGTGGAACTTTCGGCCTGATGCCTGGCCTGCCGCGGGGCAGGTCTACACCATGATTGCTGCAGGGACGCTGATCCTGACGGCGGGTTACATCCTATGGGCGATGCAGCGGATGATGCTCGGTGCTCGTAAGGAAGCGCTGCATCTCGATGACCTGGATGGCCGGGAGGGTTTCATTGCGACGGTGCTGGCCATCCTCACTATCGCTCTCGGCATCTGGCCGATGCTTGTCTTCGATTGGCTGGAACCGACCATGACAGGTCTGGTGCAACTTCTCTCCCAGGTGACGGCACGCTGACATGCCCCTTCAGCTCGACTTCCTGGCTTCACCTCTGATTGACGATCTGATCGCCATCTCGCCCGAATTGCTGATGGTGCTAGGCATGGCGGTGCTGCTTTTCGTTCGCCTGTTTGCCACCTTCGACCGCTGGCAGCTAGGCTTCATCCCGATGCTAGCCACCTTCCTTGCCCTGTTGATAGCATCACTGCAATGGCTCAGCTTCCCACTCGGCAATGCACCTGCAGCAGAGAACCTCTTCTCCGGACAACTGGTGATGGATGGCCTGTCTGCGTTCAGTCGCATGCTCATCTATGGTGGTGCGGGCATCACCATCCTGCTGACCTTGCTCACCAAGGTGCCTGATCAGGATGACTCGGCTGACTTCCATGTACTGCTGCTGGGTGCCACGCTGGGCATGGCATTGATGACGATGGCTCAGCATCTGCTCATGGTCTATGTCGCGGTCGAGATGGCCAGCGTTCCCAGCTATGTGCTGGCTGGATTCCTCAAAGGCAAACGCCAGGGTAGCGAAGCAGCACTCAAGTATGTTGTCTACGGCGGGGCAGCTTCGGGACTCTTGCTTTATGGCATCAGCCTGATGGCCGGGCGACTGGGCACCGGGTTTCTGCCTGATGTGTGTCTCTCGATACATACGCTGCTGCAATCCGGCGGGCTTGATGTCCTGTGGTGGATGACGATCAGTTTCATCCTGCTGGGCCTGGCGTTCAAGCTGTCGCTGGTGCCGATGCACTTCTGGTGCCCGGATGTCTTCTCCGGGGCAACCGCTGAAGTCGGTGGGTTCCTTTCGATTGTCTCGAAGGCTGCTGCAGTGGTCTTGATCGGCCGCTTCGTATTATTGCTCATGGGTGGGGTGCCTGGCACGTCTGTCACCAACATCCATGCCTGGGAGCACCTGGCCCCGACACTTGCGAACATCCTCATCGTCGTCGCGGCAGCCACCTGTACCTGGGGTAACCTGGCTGCTTATCCGCAGACCGACATCAAACGCTTCTGGGCTTACTCGACCATTGGCCACGCCGGATTCCTTTTGATGCCTCTAGCGACGCTGACACGGGAAGGGCTGGCTGCGAGTCTCGTCTACCTGGTGCCTTACATCGTGATGAACCTGGGCGTGTTTGCTATCGTCTGCTTTGTTCGCAACGCCACCCATCTCGAAACGATTGCTGCCTTTGCCGGGCTAGGCCAACGGAGCCGAACGCTGGCGGTGTGCCTAGCCATCCTCGTCATTGGCCTGATTGGGCTGCCTCCATTTGCGGGGTTCATTGGCAAGTATGAAATCTTCGCCATTCTCTTTCAGCGAGCACAACACCAAAATCGTCCGATGCTCTACATCCTGCTCGTGGTTGCAGTAGTAAACACGGTCATCGCTCTGGGCTACTACGGCAAGCTGCTCAAGGTCGTCTGGTTCGATCAACCTGAAAGTGATGCACAACTCAATATCCCATTCCGTCAGAAGCTTTTCGTGACAATCCTGGCCATCTTCGTCGTGATCGGCATCTTCTTCTGGGATGCCCTCACCACCTGGGGCACAGCCTACGCCGTCAGTGGTTTTCAAATTTCCGGATTGTAGTCATCACGCTCCGACGTGATGACAGCGACGGTGAGATGCCACCTCTTGAAACCAAGCCATATGATGAACACATCTCTCCGAGGTTCATCTATGACATTCAAATCCAAACCCGTCGTCACGGTGCAGCAACACATCCTGCAGGAACAGATGCGGTTCCCCGGGGCATCGGGCGAGTTCTCCTGGCTGCTCTCGGGCATCACGCTAGCCACGAAGCTCATCCAGGCTCGTATTCGAAGAGCGGGACTATCCGACATTCTCGGCGAGCATGGCGACACCAACGTGCAGGGCGAGATGCAGCAGAAGCTTGATGTCTATGCTGACGAAGCGCTCGTTCACAGCCTGGGGACTCGCAGCAGCGTGGGGGTACTTGCTTCCGAAGAGAACGAGCATCCCGTGATCCTGCAACAGCACATCAGTGAGGATGCCAAGTATGCAGTGATCTTCGATCCGCTCGATGGCTCCTCGAACATAGATGTGAACGTGAGCGTGGGCACGACGTTCTCCATCTTCCGAAAACCCGATGGCGTTCAGTCAGGTGATGCTTCGTCGTGGTTCCTGCAGCCCGGCCACAAGCAGATTGCCGCAGGGTATGTGGTTTATGGCTCCTCCACCATTCTGGTTTACACCGCAGGCCGAGGAGTGCATGGCTTCACGCTCGATCCAGCCATCGGTGCCTACGTGCTCAGCCACGAGAATATCCGGATGCCGAACCAAGGCAGCTACTACTCAGTGAACGAAGCCAACAGCGAGAGCTTTCCTGAAGCGTATCGCACCTACCTCGATGGATTACGGAAAGGCAAGCTGAACAAGACCTACTCCACCCGTTACATCGGTTCGATGGTGCCCGACTTCCACCGCACGCTGCTGAAAGGTGGCATCTTCCTCTACCCACCCACGAAGAAGTTCCCCGATGGCAAACTGCGTTTGCTTTACGAAGCCAACCCCGTAGCCTTCATCGCTGAACAAGCAGGCGGCCTGGCGACCAACGGCAAGCAACGCATTCTCGATATCTATCCTGAAAGTATCCATCAACGAACTTGCCTGGCAGTAGGCAGCAAGGTGGAGATGGAAGAGTTGATGCGGTGCGTGGTGGAGGGGTAGTGCTTAATACCACGAATATCCAGCTAAGTACCATGAGAGGGGTTGATGGTTATCGAAGATGATGAGACAGATGCCTGAGCTTCTCGGAATAGCATCCCGCCAGCGAGGCGTTTCGTATAGAACCCGTAGTGAAGGCATTGCCGTGCCGAAGAGCTCTTTCGTTCTGTCGCTCGTAAGCACCCGAACTTTATTCTCAACCCACTCATCCGAGATGTCTTCAATTGCCAAAATACCAGGCGCACTGTCTGCGGATAAGGCCTCTATTTTTCGCAAGAGTATGATCTGTGCTTCTGGAGATACTGGGATATCGCACAAAGCGAGTTGATGTAACCGACGATGAGATTCCCGATACCCCTCAATAAGGTGGTATGGATCGTCTTCTTCACACAATGCAATGGCGTCTTCCATCCCTTGTATTCTTTCTCTCAGTAATTTGGGCAGGTCGTAGCTGGAATTCTGAAATACTTCAATTTGGATAGCACGAAGTGCTATTTCAGGATCATCTACGTAAGGTATCTGGTGTTCCCAAAACTCTGCACCCATAATAGTCTCCTCTAATTCCTCTCCGCAATATCCCGCAAACTCACCAGCTTGAGCTTCCCATACGGGTTGTACATCGCGCTGCCTTTGAGTTCATCTGAACTGGGCATCACCGTGGTGCGGAAGCGGGGGCCTTCGAGGTCAGCAATCACGTGACCATCGCCTATCGGCTTCTCGCTGGCGGACATGTAGCGGATCACTTCGACGATATCGAACCCACCCTCTTCGATATCGGTACGCTTCATGACGATCTCTCGCAGCCCCAGAACATGCATTCCTGTGGTCCACACATCATGCTGACCACGGACGATATTCACGAAGGCGAAGCTCAGAGCATCGGGGCCTGCATCTTCGGTCATGTGTTGCCAGGCAGTGCCGCCGTGGGCGAGGCCACAGTTGTCGATGAAGATCCCCGCAGCACCAGCCTGGAGGATGGCGCAACCTGCCTGCATCATGGCGAGTGCTGCTTCCTTCGACCCGCCTGGACCCGACAGGCACACGTTCACGGTGTAGTTCTTCACGACAGCCACTTCTTCCGGCGTGGGTGGTTGACGACAGGAGCTACGGAAGATCTCGTAGAACTTCTTGTCTGCTTCCAGCACATTGAACTCGACCGCAGGCCCGTCGTGTAATCGCATCGTCTCGGGCGTCATCCGAACCCCTTTTGGCAAGCTCGTGTACAACTCCCGTGGATGCTTCCACTGCCCGGGGATGCGAAGGGTGATGGTAACCGGTTCCGTCGGTTCCGTCGGTTCAGGCATGGTGCAGTTCCTGTGATTCTCCATCGCATCTTCACTGCCAGCAGAATTGAAGTCAAGCGTCTCCTGACGAGTTGCAGTATTTCCCCCTTGTCAGACCCCCTGTTTCCAACGAAGATCACTGAATCATCTTTCCTGTGAGTATCATCATGTATCCAACGTTTCAGGACATGCAGGACCTGGCAGCACAACTTCGGGTCGATAGCATCCGCTCCACTACTGCTGCTGGTTCAGGCCACCCCACTTCATCCACTTCTGCTGCTGACCTGATGGCAGTGCTGCATGCCAAGTATCTCCGCTTCGATTGGAACAACCCCAAGCGATTGAGCAACGACCGCCTGATCTTCAGTAAAGGACACGCCTGCCCACTGCTTTATGCGATGTTCAAGGCTGCGGGTGCTGTCGAAGATCATGAGTTGATGCTGCTTCGCAAGAACCGGGCACGACTGCAAGGTCACCCCAATCCACGCGTGTTACCTTTGGTGGATGTCGCTACCGGCTCGCTCGGCATGGGTCTGGCCATTGGTGTTGGCATGGCACTTTCCAGCAAGTATGTCGATAAGCTCAACAACCGCATCTGGGTACTACTCGGCGACAGCGAGATGGCTGAAGGCTCGGTTTGGGAAGCGTTCGACAAGGCCTGGACGTACAAGCTTAACAACATGATTGCCATCATCGATATGAATCGACTGGGGCAGCGTGGGCCGACTAATCTGCAGTGGGACAGTGCCGCTTACGCCAACCGCGCTCGGGCCTTCGGTTGGCATGCTCTGGAAATCGATGGGCACGACATTGGTGCCATCGATCGGGCATACGACTATGCCTGCAAGCAGACAGATCGTCCCACCTGCTTGATTGCCAAGACCAAGAAAGGTGCAGGCATCGACGAGATTGCTGACCAGGACAACTGGCATGGTAAAGCTCTCCCGGCTGATATGGCTGAACGTGCGATCAAGGCACTGGGTGGTGTGAAGAACCGCGTCTTCCCGACTCAGCCCGTTCAAACCAGCGTTCCCCCTCGCACGGTTCCACTCGGACCAGCCAAGCTGCCTGCGTATGCAGTGGGTACCAAGGAAGCTGTCCGCAAGGCCTATGGCGATACGCTTGCTGCACTCGGCACCAGCATCCCACAACTCATCGCTGTCGATGGTGAAGTTTCTAACTCGACCTATGCCGATGTCTTCGCGAAGGCACATCCCGAACGCTTCTTCGAGATGTTCATTGCCGAGCAGTGCATGGTCAGCGTGGCCAACGGCTTTGCTGCCTTGGAGAAGAAGGTCTTTGCATCAACCTTTGCTGCATTCCTCACCCGTGCATACGATCAAATCCGCATGGGTGCCATCGCTGGCGCCACCATGTGCCTGAGCGGTTCGCATGCAGGTGTAAGCATCGGCGAAGATGGTCCATCACAGATGGCCCTCGAAGACCTGGCCATGATGCGAGCGATCTATGGTTCCACTGTCCTCTACCCAAGCGATCCGAATCAGGCAGCTCAACTCATCCAGCAGATGACCGAACTGGAAGGCATCAGCTACGTTCGCACCACCCGCGAGAAGCTGCCCGTCCTCTACCCACCAACCGATACCTTCACCGTGGGTGGCAGCAAGACGATCAAGACTTCCACACAAGACAAGGTCGCGATCATCGCTGCTGGTATCACCGTGCATGAAGCCCTGAAGGCCTACGATGACCTGCAGAAAGAAGGCATTAGCGTACGCATCATTGATGCCTACAGCATCAAGCCCATCGATAAGAAGACGGTTCACCTGGCGGCAAAAGAGTGTTCCAAGATCATCACCGTGGAAGACCACTGGCCCGAAGGTGGTCTCGGTGATGCAGTCCTCGAAGCCCTCTCGGGTAAGGATGAAATCCGTGCTACGGTGCTGAAGCTGGCGCCAAAGAACATGCCCGGTTCCGCCACTCCTGCGGAACTGCTCGATGCCGCAGGCATCAACGCCAGTGCGATTGTGAAAGCCGTGAAGGCGCTCTAATGTGGTAGCCGGTTTCCAACCGGCTCGGGTCGTATGAGTTTTTACGACCTCAACCGTTTGGAAACCGGTTGCCACAACTACGTCCCGTAGTAGATGCGTTTCAGCCGATCGCGGTTGAGACCCATCGTGCGGTCAAATCGGCTCAGCTTCATCCCTTCGATGCCTGGTGTTTTCTCTACCAGGTTCTCGCACAGCCAGACATCTGCTTCAATTTCCTTGTGGGTTTCACTCATCACCAGCCGACGGGCAATGCCGATACCTCCGCCGAGGGGTAAGGGGAAGCGACCTAGCCCATAGACGAACGTTACCAGGTTCGATTCCTGATGGTTGATCGGAACGAAGAACTGATGCACCCGGTAACGAATCATCGCCGTTCGTTTGGCATCGTTCGGGTCGGCCCACCAGTGATCGATGACCACGCGGGGCGGATCGTACCGGAAGGTGAAGTCGGAGTGAAACCACATCCAGCGACGGAAGCCCATCAGTTGTCGGATGAGCCAGGAACTGGGTAGCTTGGCAGGGCCACGGTTGCGCACGGTGACGTTGTCGTCTTGCTGCTCGTAAGTCACTTCGCATTCGTGATTACGATCCGGAGCCACTCCAAAGGTGCCATGCACAAACCCGGTGTGCTCGATCTCGCTGAAGGCATCCATCACCAGTTCGATGGGAGCTGGGAAGCGATGGTTCATCACACCCATGTAGTACTGGCCGTTGCGATCAAGCTCAGGTAGCGGCCTCTCCGGTCCACGGTCTTTGACCCAGATCACATCATGTTCATCACGAACATCGTAGCTGCGGGCACAGGCATACAGCTTGGGAGTTCCCGGGCTTTCCCCCTGTCCTTCATCGGAGAAGGTCCAGCCGTGATAGGCACATTGCAGTTTCTCGTTGACGACTTTGCCGACGCTGAGCCGCATGCGACGATGGACACATTTATCGTCAATGGCAGCAATCCGCCCGGGTCCCGGTCGGAAGAGGGCGATCTCCTTACCTGCCAGCACAACCCCTACCGATTTCCCAGGTTTCAACTCCTTCGATAGCAGTACAGGGTGCCAATAGTCAAGCTGGGCCATTACATCCATGCCTCTCTGGTCAACTGATGAAGGGTAGTGTAGTGGAACTACAATTTCTCGTCTCCCAGGGGAGCCAGGGGACGAGAACTCCGCCACTTTCTGTGGCTTGCCCACTTGGCGTGAGCTAAACTGTATTCATGCATTATCTCACTCGCCCGAGCGGGCCTGAACCGGCCTTCCTTATCCTCATCGTCGCCTACCGGGCGGAACGGCACATTGAATCCGTGCTCGACCGCATCCCGCAGGACGTGATGCGAAGCCCACGGGTGCGTATCCTCCTGATTGATGATGCGGGTGGCGATTCCACCTGTGAAAAAGCTAGCGACTGGGCGGTGCGCAACCAGGCAGACAATGTCGTGGTGCTACGGAATCCCGTCAACCAGGGGTATGGTGGCAACCAGAAGCTAGGTTACCGACTTGCCGTTGATCTTGGTTTCGACTTCACCATACTCCTGCACGGTGATGGTCAATACGCTCCCGAACTATTGGGGGAGTTCATCAACACCTGGAAGACCACCCAGGCTGATGTGGTGCTGGGCTCACGCATGCAGTCGTGGAAGTCCGCCCGGGCAGGAGGTATGCCCCTCTACAAAGCGCTGGGCAACCGCACGCTGACCACCTTTCAGAACTTCATGACCGGTCTCACTCTATCCGAGTACCACACCGGCTACCGAGGCTACTCGCACAAGTTCCTATCACGTGTACCTTTTGAAGCGAACACGAACGTCTTCCACTTCGATACCGAGATTCTGCTACAAGCCTTGCACGTGAAGGCCAAGTTCGTTGAGTTCCCCATCCCCACCCACTATGGCGATGAAGTCTGCCATGTGAACGGAATGAAGTACGCCTGGGATGTGTTCAAGGCGACTCTCGCTTACAAGATGCATTGCCTGGGGATGATGTGTTCGCTGAAGTACCGCGATCTCGATCCGACCCCCAAGCCCCACCAAGGCCCACGATACCTGTCGCAAACCAAGGCCCTGCGTTGGCTGACACCCAAAGATAGTAAACCTGCTCCTCAGACCGTGCTCGATCTTGGTTGCGGTGCAGCAGAGGTATCCAAGGAATGTGCCAGGCACGGCACCCAGACTACTGGCATTGATCGTCGCATCCCCGTGGATGGCAGCGTGGATCGGTTCTATCAATCCGATCTGGAAGCAGAACCTCTGCCCGTGGATCCTTTCAAGTACGATGCCATCCTGTTACTGGATGTGCTCGAAGAACTGAACGACCCGGAAGGGTTCCTCAACACCCTGCGTAATCGTAGCGAAGTGAAAACCAGTGCCGATTGGAAAGCGCCGATGGTGCTAGTCAGTACGCCCAACATCGGTCACTGGGCGATGCGGCTCAACCTCTTGCTCGGCCGCTTTACCTACAGCGAACGAGGTATCCTGGCACTCGATCACAAGCGACTCTTCACCAAGCGCACCTTCAAACGCTGTCTGCGTGATAGTGGCTACAAGATTGAAAAGCTCATTCCCGTAGGCATCCCCTACCATGCCGTCTATGGCAACAACCTTGGCTGGTTCCTCGAACGCATCAGCGATGGCTTCGCCTGGGTGCTGCCAAGTCTGTGTTCATTCTCGTTTGTGGCCGTGTGCCGACCAATGCCCGGTGTGAAGCAAGTGCTGGGACAGGCCATCGTCCACCATAGTGGAGCGAAGCCAACGAGTGAATTGTTGCCTGGTGCGGAACCGGTGAACGATTGGGTGAGCCCAGCAATGGTGAAGTAGCAACTAGTAGTTCAGCGCCTGCTCAGCCACTTCAAATGCGGCTCGGGGTTTCCCGAGCCGTTTGGCATTCTGTCGAAGTTGTTCCAACCGTGTACTGTCACTCAGCAGGCGTTCCAACTTGTACGTCAGCGTGGCCAGGTTGTTGATCTTGATAGCGGCACTGTTCTCGAGCAGGAAATCGCTGTTGCGGCTCTCCTGCCCGGGGATAGGGTTGACGATGATCAGCGGTGTGCCGGTGGCCAGCGCTTCGGAGGTGGTGAGGCCACCGGGTTTGGTCATGACCAGGTCAGCGGCGGTCATCAGTTCGTGCATGTCACTCGTGAAGCCGAGTACTTTCAAACGATGCTGCGATGGTGGTTTCTTGTTGCTCAGTTTCTGTTTCAGCTTCTCGTTCTTCCCGGTGACGAGGATGAGTTCCATCGGCTGCTGACAGGCCAGTGCTGCATCCAGAAGCTCTTCGATAGGCCCCACGCCGAAACCACCAGCCAGTTGCAGGATCACGGGTCGATCACCGATGATGCCGTGCTTCTCGCGAGCGGTTGCCTGATCGGGAAGCCGGGAGAACGCTGGGTGAATCGGTATGCCTGTCGTAACGATACTGTTCGCGGGAATACTCCAGCGTGCGAGATTGACAGCCCCTTCCTCGGTAGCTGTGAAGTACCTGTCGCAAGGCTGATTCACCCAGAGCCGATGGGTTTCAAAGTCCGTAGTTACGGTAAAGTGAGGCGTATCGATCTTTTCTTTCTTCCGCAGCTTGGCAATGATCTCCGCTGGCAGGAAGTGGGTGTTGACGATGAGGTCCCAGGGAACTGAGCGGAGGAACTTCTTGAACTTGCCCAGGTTCATGTCCTGAATCATCCGTCTGAACTTGTCACTGAACTGGCTCTTCTTCGGCTTCTTGTCGAGCAGATCGTAGAAGTACCCCAGCACATGCGGCGCACGATTAACCAGATCGATATAGAACTGCCCATACACCCGGCGGAAGCCACCATTGGTGAAGGTCAGGATATCGTGGTTCTCGACGACAGCGGTGGGGTCAAGTTCCTTGAGGGCCAGTTCCACCGCCTGAGCCGCCCGCAAATGGCCAGCCCCGACTGCCGCTGAGAGTACGAGAATGCGTTTAGGCATCGTTCACCTTGAAAGTGCCACCCGTTGTGGCAGGGTCGTGACTGTACTCAGTCTCGACCCTGAACGTCTAGCTGATACTGCATGTCTTCAGGGTTGAGTTGAGTACAACACAACCCTGCCACATTTCAACAAACTTAGAACCGTGGTGGCGATTCGTTCACCAGTTGGTTGGCGTGCAGCAGCGATTCCATCGTGCCTGCATCGGTCCAGTAGTCTTCCAGGTGGCTGGCACCCATGCGGCCTTGTTCGAGGTAGTAACGGTTCACATCGGTGATCTCGAGTTCACCACGGCCGCTGGGCTTCAGGGTCTTGATGACGTTGAACACATCGGGGGGATAGATGTAGATGCCTGCCACCGCGAAGTCACTCTTGGGATTCTTGGGTTTCTCTTCAATGCCGATCACCTGGTTGCCCTTCATCTCAGCGACGCCGTAGCGCCCGGGGTCGGGTACTTGCTTGAGGGCGATCCAGGCCCAGTCGGGTTGCTGGTTGGCTTCTTTGATCATCGCCTGCAAGGGGCTGGCGAAGATGTTGTCGCCCAGAATGACTACCGAGCGGGCGTCTTTCGCGAAGAGTTCTGCGAGGCCAAGGGCCTGGGCGATGCCGCCTGCCTCATCCTGCACACGGTAGGTCAATCGACAGCCATAGTCTTTGCCGGAGCCGAGCAGTTCAACGAAGTCGCCCATGTGTTCGGTGCCGGAGACGAGGAGGATATCGTTGATGCCTGCCCCGGTGAGTTTCTTGAGAGGGTGATAGACCATCGGCCAGGGGCCAACGGGGAGGAGGTGCTTATTGGTGACCTTGGTGAGTTCACCGAGCCGAGTGCCTTTGCCGCCAGCGAGAACGATGCCACGAATCGGGTGCATGCGGAGTTCCTAGATGTGAGCGACAGAGTATTCATAGGGAAGAGTACGTGGTGGGGCACGTAGAATCAGGTAAGTCGATGCCGCACTGGATGATGGTATTTGAAAGGCAAACGCAGCCTGTTTCTCGCATCATTGAAGTTGCAGAGGAATTCGCACTCAACTGTCAAGCATTCAACCATCTGGCCCAGCGTTTGCTAGTGTAGTGGATGAACCCACAAATCAACTGACTATCAGGAAGTTCCCATGCCGTACATCACCACCAAAGATAATACCACCATCTACTACAAGGACTGGGGTTCGGGACAGCCCATCGTCTTCAGTCATGGTTGGCCTCTTTGTTCCGATAGCTGGGAAGCCCAGATGCTCTTCCTGGCAGACAAGGGTTACCGATGCATCGCCCATGATCGTCGTGGACATGGCCGATCCACTCAGCCTTGGAATGGCAACGAGATGAACACCTATGCCGATGACCTCGCTGCAGTGATTGAACACCTCAATCTGCAGAAGGCCATCCTGGTCGGCTTCTCTACCGGTGGTGGCGAAGTGGCTCGTTACATCGGGCGACATGGCACCAAACGAGTGGCGAAGGCAGTGCTTGTCTCGGCTGTACCGCCGCTGATGTTGCAGACACCCAACAATCCCGGCGGGCTTCCTATCAAGGCTTTCGATGATATTCGGGCAGGCTCACTCAAGGATCGTTCACAACTCTATCTCGATATCGCCAGCGGACCGTTCTTCGGATTCAATCGGCCCGGTGCCAAGTCTTCGCAAGGGATGATCCAGTCGTTCTGGCATCAGGGCATGATCGCCGGACATAAGAATACCTACGACTGCATTGCAGCATTTTCGGAAACAGACTTTACCGAAGACCTGAAGAAGTTCGATGTGCCAACGCTGATCATTCATGGGGATGACGATCAAATCGTACCCATCGGAGCCAGTGGGCAGGCTTCAGCCAAGCTGGTAAAGAATGCCAGGCTCATCGTCTACCAGGGCGGGCCGCATGGCATCACAGATACGCACAAAGATCAACTGAACGCCGATTTGCTGGCGTTTGTGCAGGGGTAATTGTTGGAGTACCGCCTTCAGGCGGACTGCGTCTAGATAATGCAAGAGCCAGCCGCCTAAAGGCGGTACTCCAACTACGCAGCCTTCCTTGTTGGTGGCTTAAGGCTGAAGAGGCCAAAGATCTCTTTCTCGCTCAGGCCCAGGCTGGTGGGCGGGCCATTCTGGGCGACGATCTCATCGAAGAGCTTGCGTTTGTGTTCCAGCACTTCGCAGATGCGACACTCGATAGTGTTCTGTGTCACGAACCGTTTCACGAAGACGGTGCTCTTCTGGCCAATGCGGTGGGCACGGTTGATGGCCTGGTCTTCGATCGCTGGGTTCCACCAGCGGTCGAACAGGAAGACATAGTTGCTGAACTGCAGATTGAGACCCACGCTGCCAGTGCCATAGCTCATCAGGATGACGTGCTTCTTGGGATCGTTCTTGAAGGCAGTCAACACGTTGGTGCGTTCGTGATGCGGTACTTTGCCATGATAGAGCAGGGGGCCATAGTCGCGAAGGTGATGGGCGATAGTCTCGAGCGGTTCCACCCATTGCGAAAAGACGATGGCCTTGCGGTTGGAGTCAGCCACTTCGGCCATGTCCGAAACGAGTTGATCGAGCTTGGCACTCTGGCCGGTGCGGGAGTCGAAGTTGCAGATTTGCTTGAGCCGCATCACCAGTTCGAAGACGTGCTGAACCGTGATCGTTTCACCCAGGTTGTTGAGGTGAACGATCCCTTCCTTCTCAGCCAGTTCGTAGGCTTCCTGCTGACCGGGGGCCAGTTCGAGATGCACATCCTGAATGATCTTGGGAGGCATGTCCTTCATGACATCCTCTTTCACCCGACGGAGCAAACTATCCTTGGTCAGTCTGGAGATTTCCTTCACTGGAGTATCTTGGGGAATCTCGCCCGGCTGAACGAACGACCAGATATTGATCAAGTCGCTCGGACGGTTCTCGATGGGTGTTCCCGTAAGAGCCCAGCTACGCTGCCGATGCAGTGACTTCACGACTTCAGCCGTCTTGTTTCCTTCGTTCTTGATCCGCTGGGCTTCGTCGAGGATGACCAGATCGAATTGAACTGCTTCATCGAGTGCGAAGTCCGCATCGCGGGTGAGGAGTTCGTAGTTAACCAGTTTCAGCGGCGAGTTCGAAGCAGTCCAGGCGACCCGGCGAGCAACGGAATCGCCACCGATCACTTCAACAGGCACTTCGGGAGCCCACATCTTGAGTTCGTTCAGCCAGTTGGGCACTAGAGGCTTCGGGCAAACGATGAGTGCCCGGCGAACTTCCTGCGAGTGAAGCAGCAGCCGTAGCGAAACGATGGTCTGCATGGTCTTGCCTAGGCCCATTTCATCAGCAAGCAGGGCACCGTGGCGAGGCATCAGGAAGCTGATCCCTTCCATCTGATACGGGAACGGCTTGAAAGGCAGCTCGATCTTCTTACCAGCGAAGATGTTCTCGAGCGGTGGCTGTAGCAGTGTCAGCAGCCGCTCTTTCAGAATGACCGTCGTCGCGGGAGGTTTCTGTCTCGTCGGCTTCTCTTCCGACGGCGACAGCATTTCCAGAATGTGCTCCTCGGCTGTGATTGGCGTAGCTTCAATCTTCTCCTTCATCGGCTTAGGTACTGGGGCGATGGCCGGGTTGGGAAACTTCCAGCCTTCGACCTGGATCTCCATCTGAAACTTCTGCAAGCCATGTACATGGCGAAGGATGGGGGCAGGCAACTTCAGATGGGCCGGGTGTACCCGAGGCTCCAGCGATTTCAGCAGTGAGGGAACATCCACTACTTTGCAATCGAATGCCAAATCAAAGGCATGAACCGCAGGGGCGAGAATGCTCTCGTTCGTACCCGTCGTTGGCTGAGCCAGCAGATTGCGAACGCTGGGTCGATCAGCGCTGCTGGCTTGCTTAACGGGTCGAAAGAGAGGAACATCAGCCATCGTGCATCCTGCGTGATGGAGGAACTATGCCGCCTTGAGGGCTCCCATCTTCCGGGCTTCTGCCAATGCCTCACGGATACGGGCGAACGGTTCAGACAGGTCAGTGACATCTGTCTGATGCAGAATATCTTTGATCGCTGTCAAATCGCCCGGATACTTCGGATGGGCCAGCAAGGCATACGACTTCGTTTTGGCGATAGTAGTCGCACTTAACTCGGCCACTCGCGGATGATCCATGGGGGCAAGCCAGGCGACGGGAGTCTTCGATTGGTTACGGAGTTCAAGTGCCGCATCGTTATCGGTGATGATAAGGGTGGCAGCGCTGCCTGCCTTGTCGATGAGAGTCTTGCCGATGAGGTCGCTACAGAGGTAGGGACGTAGCGTAGGGCCGTAAAGAAGTTGTTGAACCTTGTTGGGTGTGACGGGGCTGGTCAGTCGGAATTCCAGCGGTCGGCCCCAGGCATTGGTGACCAGGTAGCCCCCGCTGTAGCCTTGCTGATCGTGGTGGACGGTGAGGAAACCCAGGTGATGCGTCACAGAATCCAAACCGAGTCCTCCCCGGACATGGTTACGTGGTTCAATAGGGACCTGGAGTACAGGCCAAAGCACCGGCACTATTACCTATCTCGGCGTAGAGACGCTGAAGCTTGATACTTGAGAAAGTAACTGAAGAAGGTGGCAGGCGCTCTACATGGTTTGATTGCTAGCTTGCGCATCTTCGAGAAAAACATGCTAAGATTCATGTATAGGATTAACTCGTGAAACTTGAGCGAAACATAGGAAAAGCTCTCGAAAAAATAGTTCGTACAATAAGACGTAGTGATTGGAATGGTTATTGCGGCTAGGCGATTACAGACGGATGCACGGCAGTAAACTGAGGAGTCAGGCATGCTTTCGCAGACAGTGGAATACGCCCTTCGAACCTGTGTGCACCTGGCATTGCATGCTCCAGCATCACGTACTACTGATGAAGTGGCCGATTCTACCAAGGTTCCACGTGCCTATCTCTCCAAGATCATTCAGAGTTTAGCTCGGGCTAATCTGGTCAACACACAACGAGGTGTTGGAGGTGGGATTTGCCTGTCCCAGAAACCTGGCGATATCAATTTGCTTCAAGTGATTAATGCAGTGGAACCATTCACTCGTATCAAGGAATGCCCGCTAGGCTTGCCCATGCATGGCACCCAACTGTGTGCATTGCACCGTCGGCTTGATCATGCCCTGGCTCATTTTGAAGAAGTATTTGGAAAGACCACGTTAGCTGAACTGATCTATGAACAAACGAAGCCTGCCCCTTTGTGCATCCTGCCGATTCGCAAGCGTGCCTGATCAGTACAGCTGACCTTCTCGAAAATGGGAAGAATGAGTATGATTCGCCCCGATGGATCAGCCTTCTTCCAACTACTGTTACTGGTTCCTGCGGAGCCTGGCGCTATGCCTGGTATCGCTGCATGCGGTACTGACCTGGCAGTTCTTTGGCAGCGATCTGTCATTACTCATCGATAACACCCCCCTCGTGGAAGGTCAGCATTCCCGATTGCTCTACTATGGGCATCAGGTATCGCAAGCTGTGCAGGAAGAGGGGCTGACCGCCAGCGTCTATGATCCACGGTTGCAGGCAGGTCTAACCATTGCTCCCTGGGCTACCATCGAGAGCCGCCTGGCCATCATCAGTTGCATGATCAGTGATGACTATCGTTTTGCGACATACATGATACTGCTCTTTGTCATGTGGCTCAGCTTGCCCTGTTCCCTTTGGTTCATGTGCCGTATTTGCAATCTCGGTAGTGGCGCCATCTCGGGAGCACTGATCCTGTTCCTCGGTGCAGCGTGGAGCCCGTGGGGCTTGCAACTCCTCAAGCAAGGTGAATGCGATGTCATCATCGGCACAGCCAGCATGGGGTTGGCCCTGGCGCTCATGGTTCGCAGTTACGCTCGTCCCCGCTGGTGGACGCAACTTGCATTCTTCCTCACGTCGGCAGTAGCGTTCTACTTCTGGCCACCTATCATGTTGCTCCTGCTGATTTGCTTTGTTCTCTTTCTAGGGCTTCTGGCCGGACGGCTTCCCTGGTCACGGTTTCTGGGATTGATCATCGGGTTTGCGTTGGCGATCACGCTCAACCTCTTCTGGTTGCGTGACTGCTGGCTGACCTGGTGGCTCTTGGCCGACCGTGAACTGCTCGTGACGACCAGTCTGCAGGAATACTTCAACATCAAAGCCAACCTGCAACTGATGGTCTGGCCGGGCCTGCTGCTGGTGATTGGCTTCCTGGGCACTCGCACTCTCAAGTCAGGTATCGGTGGGCGTTCTGCACTCGTCTGGAGCCTGGCTATTGTTCTTACCACCGCCGCTGCACTGTTACCTCAGGAAATTGAGTCGCTGCATCTGGATAAGCTGCATGGCTGGTGGTGGTGTTCGGTGTGGCTTGCCACTATTCCCGTAGGGAAGCTGCTGGCCTACCTGATGAGTGGGATGAGTAAACTGTTGGGTGGTCATCAGCGTAACCTCATCGTGCTGACCGTTCTTGGTGGTACGCTCGGTTCACTATTTCGGGAAGACCTGGCCAGACACCTGGTGACAATTGAACAACTAGGCCCACTCAAGATGCAGGTACCTGAGGAACTCGGACAGTCTATCGATAAGTTACGACAGCAAACTACAACCGATGCTCGTATCCTCTGGGAGGAGACTCGGGAGAACTCTGCCTGGTCGCCGTTGCTACTGGGGAACATCGAGCGGAGTTTCATCGGTGGGCTGGGACGATCTGAACAGGTTTTGATCGAGCCGCTTCAGGTACGCCTGGCATCGGGGAACCTGATCGGCAAACCGATTGGTATCTGGAGCAACAGCGATCTGACATCGCTGGTGGTGGATTGGAACGTCGGCTGGATTGCAGCATATCATCCGGAAAGCGTCCAGCGCTGGCTGAAGTACCCCGAGACCGAAGTGGTGGCTGACCTGCCACTCTCCGGCAAGCTCATCAAGATCAGACGGCCTTACAACTTCTGCAAGCAAGGCGAAGCACGCTGGCATCTCTCCACGAAACGGCAACTGACCCTGACCAATCTCGTACCCGATGGTGGACAAGTCGTTCTGAGTCTGCATTATCACCAGGGCATGCGTTCGCTCAACAGCAAAGCCCAGATTGAAACCTGGCAACAGGCCTTCGATGGCATCCCCATGATCAAGATCAAGATACCAGGCCCCATGGAACGCTTGACGATTGAATGGTGACTGGTAAAGTCTCGACATCCCTTTTACGTCGAGAAGTTCATGATTTACGCCGTCCTCTACCAGTACAGCAGCGACAAGGACAAGATCGCCAGCGTGCGGCCATCCCATCGTCAGCACCTCACCAAGCTGCTGCAATCGGGCAACCTCCTGGCTGCAGGCCCCATCACCGATGATTCCGGTGCGCTCATCGTTTACAACGCAGCTGATGAAGTAGAGCTCAATCGCTTCATCGCCGAAGACCCGTTCAACACCGCAGGTATCTTCCAAAGCTGGCAGGTAAAGCCGTGGAAGGTCGTCTTTGGCAACCGCACCCTGCTTCCCGACGGTGGCCCATGAGCATTACCTATCTGGACGAAGCAGTGAAACACCTGCGTCGGGACAAGCAGATGGCTGGCATCATCAAGAAAGTGGGGGCGTTCGCACCTCGCCCGGTGCAGCCTCGCGAATACTTCCAGGTACTCACCTTCTCGATCATCTCACAAATGCTCTCACTGAAGGCGGCAGCGACGATCCGCGAACGGCTGATCCAGCGACTCAAGCCCAGCAAGGTAACACCAGCAGCGATGCTGAAGCTGAGCCACGAAGAACTGTTCAGCGTGGGCCTCTCGAACACCAAAGTGCGTGCAATGCACGACCTGGCCCGCCGTACTGAAAAGAAGCTCTTGCCTTTGAAGCAGTTCCCGAAGCTGGAGAACGATGCCATCATCGGGCATCTCACCGATGTGCATGGCATCGGCCGGTGGACCGCAGAGATGTTCCTGATGTTCGGCCTGGTCCGCCCCGATGTCTGGCCTGTTGACGATCTGGGCCTGCGGGCAGCAGTGAAGAAGATGGATGCCCTGGAAGAGATGCCGGCGAAACTCTATGTGATGGACCGGGGTGAAGCCTATGCCCCCTATCGCACGGTAGCGTGCTGGTATTTGTGGCAGAGTTTGAAGGAGTGATGTGGTATAATACTAGCATGCCTTCAACACTAACTAGCCCTGCAACAACTGAGCTTGCCAATGGTCGCAAGCAGTACATCGTCTGCACCAGCGATACCTGCAATGGTCAGCCACGCATTGATGGTTCCCGTATTCGAGTATGGGACATCTATTGGTGGTACGAACGCGAAGGCCGAAGTGTCGATCAGATCGTCACAGATTTTCCGCAACTGAGCCCAGCCGAAGTACACGCTGCGCTTTCGTACTATTGGGATCATCGAGAAGAATTGCATCGACATCAGGATGAGATGACGCGGCTGATGGAGGAACATCAGTTACGCCATCCTCCAATCATGCATCGAAAGAAGGAGAAGCGACAATGAGCAAAATTCACTGGGAAGACTACATCGAAGAACGAAAGGAAGTCATGCTGGGCAAACCAGTTTTCAAAGGCACTCGCCTGACAGTAGAGCTGGTATTAACCGAAATGGGATCTGGAATATCTCAGGAACAACTGCTGAAACAATATCCAACTCTCAAACCAGAGCACATTCGGGCAGCGATGTTGTATGCAGCGGCGATTGTAACAATGGATGTTTAGTCGAGATTCGTATGAAATTCCTTGTGGATGAGAATGTGCCAAGCATTATCGTGCAATGGCTAAAGGATTCGGGCTTTGACGTTGTGGAAGCAGGGGCGATTTCAGCTGGTGCAGAAGACCTCCACTGGCTTCAGATTGCAGACGCTGAACAACGAATCATCATAACAGCCGACAAGGATTTCGGAGAACTCGTGTTTCGCGACAAATTGAACACTCATGGCATCATCTTGATGCGTCTATTTGATCAAGAGATTGAAGAGCGTCTTTCACGCATTCAGGAAGTCTGGAGTGTAGTAGAGGCAAACCCTAAAGGTCGGTTCGTGGTAATCACGTCCAAACGCATCCGCGTCCGATTGATCACTTGATTACCGCCGCTGCACCACCCCATCGTGATTCAGTATCGCCAAGGCCACTATCGTATTCGCTGCCAATTCATCCGTTGGAAGAGACTTGTCCACTGGCGTATCACCCGTGGCCAGCAGTTTGGTAGCTGCACTCACATCCTTTTTGAACAGCTCCCTCTGCTCGTTCCAGATCGCGAGTAGTACCTGCACTTCCTTCTCGGTAGCAACACGTCCTGTGGCGAGACGAAACGCCCAGGCGATGCGCTCCTTGGTGCTGCCCGGTTGTTGTTGCATCCGTTGGGCCAGCAGCTTGGCACATTCCACCATCTGGACATCGTTAAGAAGTGCCAGTGCCTGCAGTGGAGTGCTGGTCGCCTGGCGCTTCACGATGCAGACATTGCGTTCGGTGGCATCGAAGGTCACCATCGCTGGTGGAGGCACTGTCCGCTTCCAGAAGCTGTAAACACTACGGCGATAGAGATCAGGCCCCTTACTGCGATCATACCTCGGATTTCCCATCGCCACTTCCCATAGCCCATCGGGCTGGTAAGGCTTCACCGCCGGGCCACCCTGCTTTTCGACAAGCAAGGCACTGAAGGACAAAGCCTGATCACGCAGCATCTCGGCACTGAGCCGACGCACTGGATAGCGGGCCAGCCACTTATTGTCCCCATCTTTCGCCAGCTGCTCTGATGTAGCTTTGCTCTCCTGCAGGTAGGTGGCAGAGAGGGCGAACATCTTCAGCATCCGCTTCACATCCCAAGGTTTGGCACCCGGTTCGGTGGGCTGGGCAAACTCCAAGGCCAACCAGTCGAGCAGTTCTGGATGCGTGGGCCGACCACCTTGGGTACCGAAGTTGTCGCTGGTATCCAGGAGGCCAATACCGAACATCTGTTGCCAGAGGCGATTGACAGCCACTCGGGAGGTGAGAGGATGGTTTTCTTCAAAAAGCCAGCGAGCAAGGCCCAGCCGATTGCGAGGGAATTCGGCTTTCATGGCTGGGAGGACAGCAGGCGTGTTGCCCGTGACCGGATCGCCAAGACTGTCGTATGCCCCACGCTTCAGGATGTAGGCAGGCTTAGGCTTCGCCAACTCCTGCATCACCATTGCTTCGGAGATGGGGTTGATGAGCTTGTTGTGCTCCGCACGAAGCTTGTGCAGTTCCGCTCTGGTCGTTCGCAACGTCGTGTTGGCTGTTAGCAAAAAGTGTTGCAGGAGGGACTGCTTCTCAGCTACCGTCAGTTGATCGATGGGCTTCTTCCAGAGTGTGGACAACTGCTCTGGTTCAAAGTCAGCCAGCACATCTATCGGCGACAGTTCTCGACGGTACACCTTCAGTTCATCGACAAAACCACCTTTGAACCCATTATCGCGGAAGCGATAGCCCAGGGCGAGTGAGGGTTCATCACCGCCATAGGTGATGTCCTTGTAGAGGTTGTCTCGCACTACTTCCACCGGTACAGACACTCCATTGACATAGCACTTCATCCCCGCAGCTTTGCTGGATCCATCATAGGTGATGGCCACGTGTGACCACTCGCCTACAGGGAGTGCAATCTTGCTCACTACCTTGGCAGCGTTGCCTGGCCACATGTGATGTAAGCCGAAGGCGACGCGGTTCTGTTCCAAAAGCAGTTCATACCCTCTGCTACCTGCATCAATGGGGGCTTTGCTGTGATGGAGTACCACGGCTCGCACTGTAGGGGCAGGGGGCTTGATCCACAGGCTGATCGAAAAGGAATCGACTCGGCTGAAATGCCCCACGCCAGGGAAGGTGAAGCCATTCTCGCCATCAAGAAGAATCGCTCGGCCATCCTTGCCTGCGACCAGTTTCGGATTATCGTGCCCCTGTCCTGGCTTGGTCTTGTCCAGTTGGTTCGGCGTTTTGTTCCCGGCCAGTTCATCGAACGAGTAGGATGCCTGTAATCCCGTTCGTGACCAGCGCTCAGACCTTTTGCTTAGCCATTCGAGGAAAGCTTGATCCTGGCTTACCTTGGCTTCCGCTTTACACAGCAACTTCTCCTGTTGGATGATGGCTTGCTGCAAGGTATCCAACTTCTGATCCGTCTTCTCATCGCTCAGCAACAACGTCGGTACCGGCATCGACGATGTAAAGTAACTCGTCTGCCCCGATTCATCGATGTTCTGGAACATACTGAACAGCGAGTAGTAATCCTTCATCGTCAGCGGATCGTACTTGTGATCGTGGCACCGAGTGCAGTCCATCGTCATGCCCAGGAAGGCGGTGCCAAAAGTGTTCACGCGATCCACCACGTAGGAAACGCGGTACTCTTCTTCGATGATGCCACCCTCTTCGTTCTGCATGTGCAGGCGATTGAAGGCGGTGGCGAGACGTTGGTCCTTGGTGGCACTCGGAAGCAAGTCTCCCGCGAGTTGCCAGGTGGCGAACTGGTCGAAGGGCAAGTTCTGATTGAACGCCTTGACCACCCAATCGCGGTAAGGCCACATCGGCCGATAGCGGTCCATCTGGTAGCCATGCGTGTCGGCATAGCGGGCGAGGTCGAGCCAATCGGTTGCCATCCGTTCGCCGTAGCGCGGGGAGGCGAGCAGGCGGTCTACCTGCTTCGCGTAAGCGTTCGGCGATGTGTCAGCCAGGAAGGCATCCAGTTCAGTGAGAGATGGAGGCAGGCCAGTGAGATCGAGCGTCACGCGGCGCAGCCAGGCTTCTTTGGTTGCCTGTGGTGCAGGCTTCAGACCTTGTGCTTCCACTTTGGCGAGGATGAACTGGTCGAGTGTTTGTCTGGGCCATTCCTTCTGTTTGACAGTTGGTACAGCCGTGCGAGTTGGTGCAACAAACGCCCAGTGCTGATCCCACTTGGCTCCGCTTTCCACCCAGCGTTTGAGCAGGTCTTTCTGTTTCTCGGTCAAAGAACGATTCGAGTCAGGCGGAGGCATCACTTCGCTGGTATCGCTACTGATGATCCGCTGGATCAGTTCACTCGCATCACTCTTCCCCGGCACGATGGCAGCTTTACCCTTGTGAACCCGGAAGGCTCCTTCCCTGGTATCGAGCCGCAGGTTCGCCTTTCGTGCTGAGGCATCGGGCCCATGGCAATGAAAGCACTTATCGGAAAGGATGGGCAGAATATCCCGACCAAAGTCAGGCGATTGGCTGAAGAGAGTAGCAGGCAATACAAGGAGAAACAGGCAGGCAACAACACGCATCAGGTAGGCTCAAGCAGGTGGGAATACATTCATCTTAACCAATAACGATGCGAATCTCAACTAGCAGGCCGGAACAGTGCCTGTTTCGGAGCCGTTGAAAAACCCGAAAGCTGTGGCAGGGCCGTAACTGTATTCAGTTCGACCCTGAAGCTGGCCAAGCCAGGAGGAGTTGTAGAATCAAGTCGCGGAAGGTACACGGAGCGAAGCGCCATGCATTGTCCGTGACTTTCCGGCGACAGATCGACGACTCTCAGGACCCGTTGCTGCCCATAGGTTCACCCCTACTTCTTCTCCCGCCACAGCCACTTGAGCGCCTCGGGCATGATCGCGGCGCCGTGGGCTAGCGAATGGCCGCCGGAGCCGTACTCGAAGCGGTAGTCGTAGTGGGCGTACTTGAGTGACGACGCCATCTGCTGGTTGGCGAGGGGCCAGTTGCCGAACTGGTTGTCGAGATCGTTGCTGCCATCCTGCAGGAAGATGCGGAGAGGCTTGGGGTTCTTCTCCGACTTGCGAACCAGATCGTGATAGACGTGGCCACCACGGATGTTGGTGAAGCTGCCTACCTGGCTCATCACCTTGCGGAACAGGTCAGGGCGTTCCCAGGCGCACGTGAACGCAGCGATGCCACCGGAGCTGATGCCACAGATGGCACGGTCGTCGGGGTTGGTGCTGAACTTGATATCGTACTGCTTCTCTACCTTGGGCAGCAGTTCCTTTTCGAGAAACGACGCAAATTTGGGGGACAGCGTATCATACTCGGTGCTTCGCTGAGCATTGGTCTTGCCACGGTCGGTCACGCGGTTGCCTTCACTATCGAGAGGCACACCGGGCATCACGAACACGCCCACAATCTGTGGCAATTCCTTGCGATGGATCAGGTTATCGAACACATGGCTCATGCGGACCGGGCCATTGGGATTGGCGTAGTTGTTGCCGTCCAGGAACACCATCAGCTTGGCGGGTTTGCTCTTATCCAGGTCGTGGGGCAGATAGACCCAGTAGTCATGTTCGGTGTTGTCGTACAACTTACCACGAAAGGTCTGCTTGCTGCTCAGCTTGCCTTCAGACACGCCGTCCTGCTTCTTCGCATCAGGCCCCAGCTTGTAGATGGCATCATAGTTGGGACGTTGTACCGCAGGCTGCTTGCCTGCATCCTTCTTGTCCTGAGCCGGGAAAAGACGGAAGACCGTGGGCTGCTTGGGAGTGTTCTTGTCCTGGGCCTGGGTGAAACTGAAGCTGTTCGCGAGCAGGGTGAAGAGTGCCAGCAGGCACCATCGTTTCAGCATGGGTGGATCCTCTTTCGGAGTTATTCGTGTGGAGAGCCGTGGTATTTCTGCTGACAGTCTAGCAGGCAACGAAGCGGGTGGGAATGATAGAAATGCTGCGTCTACTTGGGTTCAAAGACTTTGCGTTGCTGACGTTCTACCTGGCGAAGCCGATTCTCCTGCTGCACCGTGTTCACCAGCCATTCGACAAACTGGGCATCGTTGACGACAGTCTTGCGGCGAACTACCGAACGCCCTGGCGGACGGAGCTTATCATCGTGGCGGTCGTAAGCTTCGATGCAATACTCGAAGACATCCCCCAGCTTCAAGCGAGGCAGCGAGCGGGTCTGAAAATCAAACCGTCCACCACCCAGAGATCGCCCCAGCTGGGTTTGTGCATCGGTGGGAGGCACCGCATAGAACGCGACTTGTTCTTTGTTCTTGCTCTTCTCCAAAGCACCAGTGCGTACATCGAGTACCCCAGGCGTGGTGACTTCGGTCAGAGGAAGCGATTGCCATTCGCCTTCATTGATGCGATAGCGCAGGTTGACACGGTCCAGAGCGAGATCATCCTTCACGAGGTAGCCAATGCGTAACGATTTACCAAGTGGAATGGGCATGCCTTCGAGATCAATCTCATCCGCCGGATCGCTACTCTCCGCAAATCGTTCAGGCAGCAGCGTTACCTGAGGCAGCTCATCCGCATGGAAGGTGATCGCCCGCCGGGGAATGGGGCGATTGGTCAACCCATGCTGATCGGTCACGATGATGCGATACGCTGCCACATTGGGAGGCAACTTGACGATGGCATTCGCACCCAAACCATCCGCTTGTACGTTCAACGGAGCTCGTTGCAAGACAAACAGTGGTCCGGCGGAGAGAGGTGTCCACCCTTGCAGACGCCCGGCATCCAAAAGATAGCCGTTCGTCACCGGTCCAATGGGGAAACTCATCCGGCTGGCAATATCAGGGAGAATGGGCCCCAGCAGCTCCGCAGTAGCACTCACGATGGGCGTTGGTGTCGATACCTGCAGCCTGGTGGAAGAACTGGGTACCGGCTTGAGGTCGCCCTTGGGTTGAGGCAGTTCGTACGCCTTCTGATCAGGCCGAAGGCCAGCATAGCTGGGCAACAGCAGCGCTGCTTCCCAGGAACTGATCACCGGCCGGGGAACCAGCGTCACCTGACCCGGCGTTCGCAAGCGACCATCGTACAGCCACGCCCGGTAGGTGAATGGCTTCGATGAAGCCGGGATAGTTGCCACATAGCGATTGACCTGGGAATCAGTAGTCACCGCAACGAGAGGATACTTCTCCGCAGCCTGCCCTTCGGGAACCACTTCGACCACGCCTTCGCCCAATGGTGACGTGGTGGAACTGGTGGCAGTGAACTCCAGCTGCACCGGCTCACCTTGCGGATAGAGCGAGGCAGCATTTGAAACCAGTTGAACTGCACGGGGAATGGCCTCATCGGAACCGAGCAGCCTCGACACCAGCACGCTGGCAGTGGAAGCATGGATACCCAGGAAGATGACACCCAGTAGTACAGCCATGCCGAATAAGAACATGCTTCGCTGGTACCGCTGGTTGCTGAGCAGTGGCAGGAACGACTGGGCCTTCGCACTGGCCTCGGCATCGGTCGTCAGTGCTGCGATCAGATCAGGCGACATGCCCGACTGGTTGTAGCGATCATCATTCAGCTGCAAGGCTGAGATCAATCGATGGCCAAAGCGTGCGTCCTGCTTCTCCACCCAGACCGCGAGTTCTTCGGGCTGCAAGCCTTGCTGTTGTGGTCGAACGATCCACTGATAGCCGAGCCAGCCACCCAGACCAATCAGTGCCAGTCGCATGGTCCAGCGCAGCAGTTCCGGCGTGTCGTACCAGAGGTCGATGAACCAATCGATCTCCAGCACCAACAGTGTCGCAGCGACCATTGCCAGCAGCCAGCAGGCGAAGCCCCAGACGAGGCGTTGCCTGCTCTCGTGCTGAGCCAGCTCGTGCAGTCGTTCCAGGAGTATGCTGGGCTTTGACATCAATGTTACCAAGCCGGCTAAAGCCGGTACTCCAACAGTTAACTCAGGTTGGTCACTTTGCGGATGATCAGTTCAGCCGAGAAAAGCAATGCCAGCAGCACCAGAGGCAGTGCATTCCACATCACTGCATCGCGTCGATATTGATACGTGCCCTGCTGCGGCTGCACCTTGCCGGGCAAGTCGTTCAGGTCTTCTTCGCGGGAGAAGGTTCCGCCACTGGTCTCGCCCAGCTTCTTGAGTCGTTCGAGCGCCATCGGGGCGGGGATGCGCTCATCGCTCGGCGGATAGTCCACATGATAAGGGAGAGCAGCCGCTTCCGGCGTCTCGACTGTCACCAGGTAACGACCGGGCTTATCGTTGCTCAGCAGCGTGCGGTAGTTCCCGGGCTGACCAGGGATGGCTTCCAGAGGCAGCGGCTGTGGTGGTTCGCCACTAGGCTTACCCGTGCGATCCAGCGGGATGAGCTTAGCTTGCAGCCTTGCATCGGTGAGGGGGACATATTCCTGATCGTACGCCCGGGCATAGAGGAAGCTGGGTTGACCCACAATCTGATCCGTGCGGTCGAAGTTGAGTTGCACCCGCCGAGCGCCGCCGAGCAAGCGAGGCAGCCCCAGTTGATAGACAACCTGCCCCCAGAAGCGGGCGAAGTACTTCTCGCCCACGTTGGCCCGCCACCGCCAAGTTTCATCGGTACCTACGTACAGCACCTGCCCGCGACCATAGCGTTGTAGTGCCAGCAGTGGCAGTGGCTTATCACCTGCCTTCAAGGTGGGATGCACCACCAGGGGAGTAGCACCGGGCCGCAGCTTCATCGCCGGGAATGCATTGTAGAACCCTGACAGTTCCTTCCAGAGCTTGCGGTTCTCTTCGGTCTCGTCAGCCAAGGCCAGCATCTCGTGCCGCTCACCAGCAGGGGTGATGACCGGCTGATACATTTCGGTCTTCAGTTGATCGTCAAAGCGAGGCATCACCTCAGGCCCATCAATAGGGATGACCTCAGCCAGCGAAGTCTTCATATACAACGCTGGGGTGAAACGCTTACCTGAAAGCACGACCAGCCCAGCGCCATCACGAACGAGATCACGCAGCCAATTGAGCTTATCCGCCCCCCAGACCTCGGGGTTCACATCACCGAGGATGATCATGTCGTAGTGGAACAGCTCAGCCCGGTTGATGGGCACGTTCGGCTCGAAAGGCGACTTGAGCATGCCTGCTGGATCGTTCGCCGTGAAGTGAATATGAGCATCGACCCGGCGATCCCGCAACAGCGCCGACATCAGGAACTTGGTTTCAAAGCGAGGCGAATGATCGATAAGCAGCACCCGAACCTGCCGGTCAATGAGCCTGACCCGCTGGTTCCATTCTACTTGTGGTTGCGGTGCATCTTCGAGTGCCGAACCAGACATCACCAGGCGCAGATCCAGCGGCCCATCGTTCGACAGCGTCTTCGGTACCGCAAAGGTGATGTTCTCCGAAAGCAGCTCACCGCTGGCCCCCTGCACGGTCTTCCTGGCAACCACGATGTCACCCAGCGTTAATGTCATGGTGAGAGGCAACGATTTGACCCCCTGGGCCCGCCATTGCACCTGGGCCGTCACCGTATCATTCAGGAACAACGCATCAGGCACCTGCAACGATTTGATCTGGAGATACGCCCAGTCCGCTGCACCAATACCAATGGTGTGTAGAGGGACCTTGAGTTGCTGGGCCCGCTGCACCGCCTGCTCCGGGGCAATGTGGCTGCCTTGCTCGAGGCCATCGCTGAAGACCACGATAGCAGCAGGCAGGTCCGCTTCGGTCTCGGTACTGAGCAGCGACTGAATCGCATCGCCCAGCGTGGTCTTCGTCTCTGTCGCATTCAGCCCATCAACACTGACAGTCCCCGAGGTCTTCTTGCTGAGTTGGGTGCCCGTCACAGTTTGTCCGAAGAGTTTGAGCAACACCGGGCCTTGCTGTTGCAGCTTGCTGATGAACTTCAAATCGGGATGGGCCAGCAGCAGACGAACAATCTCGGCCCGGGTCAGATTCTCAGGCGTCGCATCCGGTACCTGGCTCAGTGAACTGCTGGCATCAATCTTCTGTGTCGGAGGCACCAGTTGCGAAGCGAGCGCCACCCGTAGCTTATCCGAAGCCTGCGACCGGGGATCACTGAGCGCCATGCTCAGGCTGTTATCGAGCAGCACCACGATGGGTCGTGGCCTGGTCGATTGCAGTGTCGTTTCGAGAGTAGGACGACAGATCAACAGCAGAATAGACCCGAAGAGCAACACCCGGCACCCAATCAGCGACCAGCGAGCCAGTCGGGAAAGCT
>WBZX01000428.1_pt1 | contig 38619 bp, 38 predicted proteins | sample 5204211 | NCBI WGS metagenome assembly WBZX01 (sample SAMN12344362, study PRJNA552823) | activated sludge metagenome | biome: Activated sludge suspended growth; feature: Nitrification reactor; material: Wastewater; isolation source: activated sludge from nitrification reactor of wastewater...
AGGCTCGTCCGGCCGAGGCAGAGCCGGACATCGAAGAGCAACCCTGGCGCACCCCGGCCAGTGAGCCCGGACCCGACACGCTCGTCGCAACCGGCGACACCCTGGCGGACTCGCGATCGGAGTCGTCCTTCGATCGATCGACGACCGACGACGACTACACGCTGGATCTGGTGGACAGCCAGGTGCCGGACGAAGCGCTGGTGGTGACCGACCTGCCGGCGGAACCGGCGCCAAGCTTCCTCCGCGAGGAAGCCCGCGCGGCCCAGTGGCAGAGGCCGCGCGTGCGCCGCGCGCTGGCGACGCTGTCGCTGCTGCTGATCGTGATCCTGGGCATGCAGGTGGCCGTGCAGCAGCGAGACGAGTTGGCCGCTCGCTGGCCGGCGACGGCGCCGCTGCTCCAGTCCGCGTGCAGTCTGCTCGGCTGCGAGATCGACGCGCCGAGGGTGCTTGAGGCATTGGCCGTCGAGAACAGCGGCCTGACGCGCGTGGACGGGGCGCCGCTTTACCGGCTGCAGGTGACGCTGCGCAATCGCGCCACCACTGCGGTGCTGGCGCCGGCACTGGATCTCACCCTGACGGACCTGCGTGGCGAAGTGGTCGCGCGCCGGGTCCTGATGGTTTCTGACTTCGGCTCCCAGGCGCCTCGGCGCCTGGCATCTGGCGAGGACTGGGCGGCCTTGGCCGTGCTGGACCTCGGCGACACGCGTGTGGCCGGATATACCGTCGAACTCTTCTATCCCTGAAAGCAACTGCTCCATGCCTGCACTGATCTGCGGATCGCTCGCCTTCGACACGATCACCAACTTTCCCGGCCGCTTCGCGCAGCAGATCCTTCCCGAGCAGGTGCACATCCTGAACGTGTCGTTCCTGGTGCCCACGCTGCGCCGGGAATGGGGCGGCTGCGCCGGCAACATCGCCTACACGCTCAAGATGATGGGCGGCGACCCGGTGATCCTGGCGGCGCTGGGCACCGATGGCGACGCCTACCTGGCGCGACTCGATGCCCTGGGCATCGACACCTCGGTGGTGCTGCGCGAGCCGGAACACCACACCGCGCAGTGCATGATCATCACGGACCAGGACAACAACCAGATCACCGCATTCCATCCCGGGGCGATGAGTCTGGCGCACAACGCCCGCGTGCCCTCGCGCGCGCAGCGGCCCGACCTGGCCATCGGCATCATCGCGCCCGATGGCCGCGACGCCATGGAGCAGCATGCGAGGCAGATGCACGCCGAAGGCATCCCCTTCATCTTCGACCCGGGTCAGCAACTCCCTCAGTTCGACGGAGCGGAACACCGCGAGATGCTCAGCCTGGCGCGCTGGGTGGCCGTCAACGACTACGAGGCCCGCATGCTGTGCGAGCGCACCGGCGAGTCGCTGGCGCAGACGTCGATGCGGACCAACATCGACGGCATCGTCGTCACGCTCGCCGACCAGGGCTGCGAAGTCTGGCAGCGCGGCGAGCGCACACACGTGCCGGGAGTGCCTGCCGACCAGGTGGTGGACCCCACGGGTTGTGGCGACGCCTTTCGTGCCGGACTTCTCTACGCCCTCGAACGCGGTTGGCCGCTGCCGCGAGCTGCGGCACTCGGCAACCGTCTGGGTTCCATCAAGATCGCCCATCGCGGTGGGCAAAATCACCGGATTGAAGCTTCCGTGCTCGAGTCGTAGAGGAAGTCTCACGCTGCGTCCGAAACACGCAGCTACATTGACGGAAACGACCCTGCAGATCGCCCCCCGTCATGGAATCCCTTCAATGGCTCTGGTTCACCGGCGCGGCTCTCGCGGGGGCCACGGCGGGAGCAGTGGCCTGCCACTGGCACATGAACCGGGCCATCGACAACCTGCGTCAGCGCGTCGAGCGCGCAGAGCAGGCGCGCAACGGTGCGATCGAAAGGTCGGCCCAGGCGCGCGAGCAGATCGCTCAACTCAATCAGGCCATCGCGGCGATCCGGCGTTCGCACAGCGTGCGGGCTGCCAATGCGGCGCCGAACGCCGCAGCGACGACGGCCGAAGAGCGGCGCGAGCGCGCCGAGAAGGCCCTGGCGGACGCTCGACCAGACGATGCCACGCTGGTGCAGGCGCCGCCGTCCATGCCGATCGCATTTCCCGACACCGAAGTCATGGCCGACAAGACCTGAGCTGAAGGGAGCAACCGGCCGGTCAACCCGACCGCTGCCGACGCGACAAAAAACAAACCCGGCCGAGGCCGGGTTTGTCACTTGGCGATGAGCCGGACCTTAGGGCTTGTTGCCCGTCGGGAACGGCCAGGCAGCCGCAGGGCTCAGGGTCGTCTTCGCCGCAGGAGCCGCAGGAGCGGCAGCCGCAGCGGCAGGCGCCGCAGCCTTCTTCGCAGCAGCAGCAGGCTTCGCCTTCTTGGCAGCCGGCTTCTTGGCAGCCTTCTTGGCAGCCGGCTTCTTCTTGGCAGCCGGCTTCTTGGCAGCCTTCTTGACGGCCTTCTTGGCAGCCTTCTTCGCCGCCGGCTTCTTCGCCGCGGGCTTCTTCGCCGCAGGCTTCTTCGCCGCCGGCTTCTTCGCGGCCTTCTTGGCGGCCGGCTTCTTCGCGGCCTTCTTGGCGGCCGGCTTCTTCGCCGCCGGCTTCTTCGCCGGGGCCTTCTTCGCCGCCGGCTTCTTGGCGGCCTTCTTCGCAGTTGCCATTTCGATCTCCTTGATCAAGTTGCAAAAGCACCGCGACCGTCGAGCTCGACCTTGTCGCGGCGATTCACTGCCCTGGATTTGCCGGTCTTTCGACCGGACTCCCGATGCAGTGAACGGGGGAGCAGTGATTGGCTTCGGCTTCTATCGGCCTCATGCCCCCCACTGCGGGTTCTTGATCTCACACATCGAACGGCCGGCTCTTTGACCGGCTCGCTCGAAATTTCAACAGACTCCAATCATTCCCACGAAAGCGCGCCACCAGACTGGTACTCGATCACGCGCGTCTCGAAAAAATTGCGTTCTTTCTTCAGGTCGATCATTTCGCTCATCCACGGGAACGGGTTTTCCTCGTTCGGGAAGAGCTCCTCCAGGCCGATCTGCGTGGCGCGACGGTTCGCGATGTAGCGCAGGTAACCCTTGAACATCGACGCGTTCAGGCCCAGCACGCCGCGAGGCATCGTGTCCTCGGCGTAGCGGTACTCGAGTTCGACAGCCTTGAGGAACAGCGACTTGATCTCGGCCTTGAACGCCGGCGTCCACAGTTGCGGGTTCTCTAGCTTGATCTGGTTGATCAGGTCGATGCCGAAGTTGCAGTGCATCGACTCGTCGCGCAGGATGTACTGGTACTGCTCGGCCGCACCGGTCATCTTGTTCTGTCGACCCATCGACAGGATCTGAGTGAAGCCGACGTAGAAGAACAGCCCTTCCATGAGACAGGCGAAGACGATCAGGCTCTTGAGCAGGGTCTGGTCGGCCTCCTGGGTGCCGGTCCGGAAGTTCGGATCCATGATCGCGTCGATGAACGGGATCAGGAACTCGTCCTTGTCGCGGATCGACGACACCTCGTGGTAGGCGTTGAAGATCTCGCCTTCGTCCAGGCCGAGGCTCTCGACGATGTACTGGTAAGCGTGGGTGTGAATCGCCTCTTCGAACGCCTGGCGCAGCAGGAACTGACGGCACTCCGGCGCCGTGATATGCCGGTAAGTGCCCAGCGTGATGTTGTTCGCTGCGAGCGAATCGGCCGTGACGAAGAAGCCGAGGTTGCGCTTGATGATGCGGCGCTCGTCCTCGGTCAGACCGTTGGGGTCCTTCCAGGTCGCGATGTCTCGCGACATGTTGATCTCCTGCGGCATCCAGTGGTTGGCGCAGGTGGCGAGGTACTTTTCCCAGGCCCACTTGTACTTGAAGGGCACCAGCTGGTTGACGTCCGTCTGGCCGTTGATGATGCGCTTGTCGGCCGCGTTGACGCGGCGCGCCGTAGCTGCGGCGGTGGGCTGCGCGGCGACGTGAGTCGGGACGGATGAAGGAGCCTCGGACCGCACGTCCTGAAGGGACGACTCGACGAGCCCGGTGCTCGCAGCGCGGATCGGAACGGGCGTCTTGTTGCTGACGTTGTCTTCCCAGACCAGCATGTGTTCAGGTGCTTTCTATGGTCGCGGATTATCGGAGTGTGGCGCGCGAACACCAAGCACTTCTTGACATTCGCGCGCCCACGTTGTTGCGCTCAAGCATCGTGCTTGAGCAGCGTCTTTCACTGACAGGCCTCACAGGTCGGGTCATCGACGCCACAGAACTTGATGTCGGTCGCCGCAGCCGCTTCGCCGACCTGCATGCGTGCCTGCGCAGCCACCGCATCGAGAGCCGACAGGCCACCCGAAGACGATGACGACACGGCGTTGTGCGTGCTCTTGGTCACTGTGCTCATCTCGACGTGCGTGGCGGCCTTCGTGCGCAGGTAGTAGGTGGTCTTCAGACCGCGCAGCCATGCGAGCTTGTAGGTGTCGTCGAGCTTCTTGCCTGACGCGCCGGCGATGTAGATGTTCAGCGACTGCGCCTGGTCGATCCACTTCTGGCGACGTGATGCAGCCTCGACCAGCCAGGTCGCGTCGATCTCGAACGCAGTCGCGTAGAGCGCCTTCAGCGACTCCGGTACGCGGTCGATCGGCTGCAGCGAGCCCTGGTAGTGCTTCAGGTCCATCACCATGACGTCGTCCCAGAGGCCCAGGGCCTTGAGATCACGCACCAGGTACTCGTTGACCACGGTGAACTCGCCGGACAGGTTGGACTTGACCGACAGGTTGCCGAACGACGGCTCGATCGAGGCGTCGACGCCGATGATGTTGGAGATGGTGGCCGTGGGGGCGATGGCCACGCAGTTGCTGTTGCGCATGCCGTGCGCGGCGATGCGCTGGCGCAGGGCGTTCCAGTCGAGCGATTCCGAGTTGTCCACTTCCACGTAGCCGCCGCGCTGCTCGGCGAGCAGCCCGAGCGAGTCTTGCGGAAGGATGCCGCGGTCCCACAGGCTGCCGCGATAGCTGGAGTAACGGCCGCGCTCGGCGGCCAGCTCGGTTGACGCCCAATAGGCGTAGTAGCACACCGCTTCCATGGATCGGTCCGCGAACTCGACCGCATCGGCGCTGGCGTAGGGCACCTTCAGCTGGTAGAGGCAGTCCTGGAAGCCCATGATTCCCAGGCCCACGGGGCGATGACGCAGATTCGAGTCGCGCGCCTTCTTGACCGCGTAGTAGTTGATGTCGATCACGTTGTCGAGCATGCGCATCGCGGTCGACACGGTCTTCTTGAGCTTGACCTGGTCGACCTGGCCGTCCTTCAGGTGCTGGACCATGTTGACCGACCCGAGATTGCAGACCGCGATCTCGCTGTCGTTGGTATTGAGCGTGATCTCGGTGCACAGGTTCGACGAGTGCACCACCCCGACGTGCTGCTGCGGGCTGCGCACGTTGCAGGCGTCCTTGAAGGTGATCCAGGGATGCCCCGTCTCGAACAGCATCGAAATCATCTTGCGCCACAGATCCTTGGCGGCCATGCGCTTGAAGAGCTTGAGCTCGCCGCGATCCACCTTGGCTTCATAGGCGGTGTAGGCCTCCTCGAACTCCTTGCCGAACTTGTCATGCAGATCCGGGCAGGTCGAAGGCGAGAACAGAGTCCACTGGCCACCCTCCATCACGCGCCTCATGAACAGGTCGGGTATCCAGTTCGCCGTGTTCATGTCGTGGGTGCGGCGCCGGTCGTCGCCCGTGTTCTTGCGCAGGTCGAGGAATTCCTCGATGTCCAGGTGCCAGCTCTCCAGGTAGGCGCAGACCGCACCCTTGCGCTTGCCACCCTGGTTCACGGCCACCGCCGTGTCGTTGACGACCTTCAGGAACGGCACCACGCCCTGGCTCTTGCCGTTGGTGCCCTTGATGTACGACCCCAGGGCGCGCACGTTGGTCCAGTCGTTGCCGAGTCCGCCAGCGAACTTGGACAGCAGCGCGTTCTCCTTGAGTGCCTCGTAGATGCCGTCCAGGTCGTCGGCCACGGTCGTGAGATAGCAGCTCGACAGCTGCGAGCGCCGCGTGCCGCTGTTGAACAGCGTGGGCGTGCTGGACATGAAGTCGAAGCTCGACAGCACCTCGTAGAACTCGATGGCCCGCGCCTCGCGGTCGATCTCGTTGAGCGCCAGGCCCATCGCCACGCGCATGAAGAACGCCTGCGGCATCTCGATGCGCACGTCGTCGATGTGCAGGAAATAGCGGTCGTACAGCGTCTGCAGGCCAAGATAGTCGAACTGCAGATCGCGCTCGGCCTTGAGTGCAGCACCCAGCCGGGCCAGGTCGTACTGGGCGAGCTTGTCGTCGAGCAGTTCGGCGCCGATGCCTTTCTTGATGAAGGCAGGGAAGTACTCGGCGTAGCGCTGCGCCATCTCGGCCTGGGTCACCTCGCCGCCGATGATCTCGCGGCGGATCGTGTGCAGCAGCAGCCGCGCAGTGGCCCGCGTGTAGGCCGGCTCCTTCTCGATCAGTGTCCGGGACGCCAGGATCGATGCCTTGTAGACCTCGTCGATCGGCACGCCGTCGTACAGATTGCGCCGGGTCTCCGACAGGATCGGCTCGGGCCGGACATCGGCTCCCAGGCCGGCGCAGGCCGACTCCACAAGCTCCTGAAGCCGCGCCTCGTCGAGCGGAAACCGTTGGCCGCCATCGATCACGTGCAGCGCTGCGGTTGCGGGCCGGGGGTCGCGGCCATCCTTCTGCGCCTGCTTCGCGCGCTCCTGCGAACGACGCTCGCGGTAGAGCACATAGGCCCTCGCCACTTCGTGGTGGCCGCCGCGCATCAGACCGAGTTCGACGTGGTCTTGAACGTCCTCGATGTGGAAGGTGCCCCCGCCCGGACGCGAGCGCAGCAGCGCGCGCACAACGGCCTCGGTCAGGCCCTCGACCGTCTCGCGCACGCTGGCCGAGGCAGCGCCCTGAGTGCCGTGCACCGCGAGAAACGCCTTCATCAGGGCCACGGCGATCTTGTTGGGCTCGAACACGACCACGGCGCCATTGCGTCGAATGATCTGGTAGCCCTGGTAGGCACTGACAGCGGGGGCGTCGCCGGCGGTACCGATGAACGGATTCGCGAGCGTCGGGCTGGTGACGGCAGTCTGCATTGGGGAAAGCTCCGGTGCGAAAAGAAGTGTCAGGCGCGGCAGGCCACAGCGCGGGACGATGCGGGTCGGAAAGGACAAGCAATGCCCGAGCGGTCGTAGTGCCCTGACATGTGGAAAAGGTGTGGAGAGCCAGTGGAGTGCACGGGGATGACGGACACTAGATCTGGGGCCCGGCTCGTATTAAAACACTAGCGGTAGTGTAGACCCTTCGGGCTTGTCCGGATGGTCCGGACGCGGGATCGAGCCTCAGCCCTGAGCCGCACCGCCGCCGACAAGCCACCCGTCGCCGAGTTCTCGTTCGAGCCAGCGCCAGGCAAACCCTTCTCCGGGATCACGCTTGCGCGCCGGCGCCACGTGCTCATGGCCGACGGCCTCGCGGACCGGATACCGGGACGCCACCGCTCGCAGAAGACGCACCAGCGCTCGATACTGAGCCCGCTCGAACGTCATGCCCTCGAGCCCCTCGAGTTCGATGCCGATCGACCAGTTGTTGCAGTCGTCTACACCTCTCCAGCGCGACTGACCTGCATGCCATGCGCGGTCGTCGCAGGACACGAACTGCAACACTTTCCCGTCCCTGCGCACGAAGAAATGGGCCGAGACCTTGAGGCCTTCGAGCCTGGCGTAATAGGGGTGGGCGCGAGTGTCGAGCCGGTTGGTGAACAGCCGCTCGACCGCATCGCCGCCGTACTCGCCGGGCGGCAGGCTGATCGAATGCACGATGGCCAGCGACACGACAGTGCCAGGCGGACGAGGGCCGGAGTTTGCTGACCGGTGCGCGGCAGCGTGTCGCCACCAGCCACACCGCCAGGTCGAGCGCCTCAAGCCGGTCTCAGTCGCCGTCGTTGCCGGCGACGACGACACCGAGGCGGGCCATGCGGTAGCGCATCTGCCGCAGGGACAGGCCGAGGCTCGCCCCGGCGGCGGTGCGGTTGTTGCGGTGGCGCTCCAGCGCCCGCGACAGGATGTCCCTCTCGACCGCGTCGAGGTAGGCCTCGAGGTTGTCGGGCAACGCCCCTTCGACCGGCAGCGCCGGTGCCGCACGCAGCGCCGCCAAGCGGGCATCGACCTCGCCGGGATCGGACTCAATGACCAGTTCGCTGTCCAGGCCGAGGTCGGCGCGCTCGATCACTTCGCCCGACGACATGGCCACGGCACGGTGCAGCATGTTCTCGAGCTCGCGCACATTGCCCGGGAAGGTGTGGTGCATCAGGTCGTCGAAGGCGTCACGCGCCAGCACCGGCGGCGGCCACTGGCCGGCGTCGCGGGCGATGCGCTCGAGCACCGCGGCGCAGATGGGGCCGAGGTCTTCCAGGCGCTCGCGCAGAGGCGGCACGCGGATCTGGATCACGTTGAGGCGGTAGTAGAGGTCCTGCCGGAACCGGCCGCCGGCCACCTCCTCGGCCAGGTCCTTGTGGGTCGCGCTGACCACGCGCACGTTGATCGGCGTCTCGACCACTGCGCCCACGGGGCGCACCGACCGCTCCTGGATCACGCGCAGCAGCTTGCTCTGCATCGCCAGCGGCAGATCCCCGATCTCGTCGAGGAACAGGGTGCCGCCATGCGCGGCCTGGAAGAAGCCTTCGCGATCCTCGTTGGCACCCGTGAACGCGCCCTTGCGATAGCCGAAGAATTCCGCTTCCAGCAGGTGCTCGGGAATCGCACCGCAGTTCACGGCGATGAAGGGAGCGGACGCGCGTGCGCTGACGTCATGGATGGCGCGCGCCACGAGTTCCTTGCCCGTGCCCGACTCCCCCTGCACCATGGCGGGCGCCATGCTGCGCGCCACTTTCTCGATCAGGGTGCGAACCTGCTGCATGGCCATCGACTTGCCCGACAGTCGGCGCAGCGCCAGGGGCACCACGTCGGTCCTGGGGGGGTCTGCAGCACGCCGGGCAGGCTCTTCGCGGGTCGCGACACGCGCTGGCGCCGCAGGCTGGGCGCTTGGCAGGCTGGACGGCACCACGGTCGGTGCGGATTGCGGTGCACGTCCGAGCGCAGACGCCACGACCGACCGGAACTGGCGCAGGTCGACCGGCTTTGTCAGGTAGTCATAGGCGCCCGCCTTGAGTGCCTCGACGGCGTTCTCGGCAGACCCGTAGGCGGTGATGACGATGGCCTTTTCACGCCGGGTGGACTGCTGCTCTATCCACGCCAGCACGTCCAGGCCGCTGCCGTCGGGCAGCCTCATGTCGGTGATGACGGCACTGTAGGTACGGTCGCGCAGCTGTTGCAGGGCCTGCTCGACGGTGCCCGCGGTTTCCACCTCGTAGCCCTCGCGCAGCAGCGTCAGCTCGTAGAGCGTGCGCAGGTCGGGCTCGTCGTCGATGACGAGCAGGCTGTAATGCGCGGAGGCGTTCTGGGTCACGGCAGCAGGCGGTCCTGTTTGGGCGGCAGCGCGGCACCCGACACCACGCGCATGGCCACCACGAATTCGTTGCTGTGCGGAGCGCCGGCCGGGTGCTGCCAGTAGTCGATGCTGCCGCCGTAGCGCTCGCACAGCTCTCGACAAATATACAGGCCGAGGCCGGTGCCCCGGCTGCGCGTCGAGAAGAACGGCTCGAACAGGAAGGGTTCGATGTCAGGCGGGATCGGGTCGCCGTCGCTGGCGACGGACAGTCGCGCCTGGCCTCCGCCGCGGTCTTCGGCCACCAGCGAGATGGCGCCCGGTCGGTCACTCGCATAGCGGCGCGCGTTGTCCAGCAGGTTCACCAGCACGCGTCGCAGGTGCTCCGCATCGAACAGCACGGCCAGGGGGTCATGAGGCAGCTGCACCCGCAGTCGGCTGCCGGTACCCAGCGCCAGTTGGCTGGTGCGCGCCCAGTCCGACACGATGCGGCCGACTTCGGCGCCCAGGTCGATCGGCCGCGGATTGGCTCCCGGACCGGGCGCTACTTCCATCACATCGTCGACGATCCGCTTGAGCCGCTCGACGTTGTCGGCCACCATGGCGGTGAGCATGTCTTGTTCGGGGTTGGTGGTTTCCTCGCGCAGAAGGGCGTTCGCCTGCGCGATGGCCGCCAGCGGATTGCGGATCTCGTGCGCAATGCCGGCGGACACGCGGCCCATCGCGGCGAGCTTCTCCTGCCGGTTGCGGGCTTGCACGCTGCGCAGGTCCTCGAGGAACAGCACGCAGAAGACTTCGCGGCCCGCGTCGCTGCCCGAGCTGGACCGCGGTCGCGTGAATCGGGCCCGCAGGCGAAGGCTTCGCACCTGGCCGGCCTCGAACGGGATCTGGACGTCGCGCGACGACTCCGGCCACGAAAGGCTCTCGAACGCCCGCGCCACCCGCTCGGCGAGTTCACGCCACGCCGGGTCGTCCTGAAGCTGGAAAGGAGCCGGCTGGCCGATGCCCTGGGCCACCAGCAGCCGCCGTGCTGCCGGATTGGCGGCGCGCACGCGGGCGCGCCGGTCAACCACCATCACGCCGTCGGCCATCTCCTCGATCACGAGGCGATTGAGCTGGGCCTGCTGCCGTGCGAGCTCGAGGCTGCCGCGCGCCGTCATCTCCTCGCGGGCCAACCTCAGGGCCAGCTCGCCGGCCAACAACGTGATGACAAAGAGCCCGATGCCCGTGAGTGCCGCCGGCGCCATCGCGGTGGTTGCGTCCGAGATCGAAACGCTCCAATGCCAGGACGTGACCAGCAGCACCAGTGAAGCGGCGGCTGCGGCCGCCATCGCCGGAACGCGCGGAGTCAACACGCCGGCCATCAGGGCCGGCAGAACCAGCAGCGGCGCGTAGTTGAAGCTGGCCGCCGCCGCCAGCCAATGCAGGGACGAGAAGACCAGCAGGTCGAATCCGATGGTGGCCATCCAGTGCCTGCGCGACAGGCGCGTCGACGAGGTCCCTGCCGGCGAGATGCGCCGGAAGCGCGGCAGCAGCCACAGCGTGAGCGCCTGCACCGCATAGGCCAGGCTGATCACCCCGCCCGCGAGCGACCGGGTGCCCATGGCCAGGCCCACGATCTGCGCGCCGAGCAGCGCCAGGCCCAATGCGGCCCGCGCGCCAAGAAAGATGGCGTACAGGCGCTCGAAGCTGGAATCGCCGGCGCCGACGATCCGCCGCGCCTGGCGAGCCAGGTAGGGGCTGTGGGCAGGCATCGAGCTCGCACCCCAGTCGGCCTCGCTGCGCGCGCCCGAGTTGTCGGATCCCCCAGGCTGCGGCGTGCCTTCGACGCCCGCGCCCATGGCGTCGAACAAGGACTCCTCGGTCAGCGTGGCGGAGAACTCTGCTGCGTCGCTGCGGCGGTCCGTGCGTCGGCGGTCGGCGCGGCGCCGCTCCCGGGTCGACTGGGCCGACGTCATCGACTGTCCGCGCGCGGCCCGGCGTCGCGGTGCTCGGGGCAGCAGAACAACTGCCCGCCAGCCAGCACCGCCTCGCTGCGCGGCAGATGCACGCCGCAGCGCGCGCAGCGAGACATTTCCTCGGGGCCACTTCGCGTGCGTGGCGCCGACTCCCCGCGTGAAGTCCGTCGCGTGCGATTGCGGCCGAACAGCATCCAGAGCAGGACCACCACGGCCAGCAGGACCAGCAGGTACTTCATGCGCCCGCCCCGCGCTGCAGCACCACCTCGATCACGAATCGCGCGCCGACATACGCCAGCAGCAGCAGAAGGGCCCCGGCGTACACCCAGCGCGTCGCGTGGCGGCCGCGCCAGCCTCTCAGGTGGCGGCCCACGATCAGCACGGCAAAGGTGGCCCAGCCCAGCAGGGACAGCACGGTCTTGTGGTCCAGCCGCCACTGCGGTGTCAGCAGCACCCCGAGCAGCAGGGCCACGCTCAGGACCGCGAAGCCGATCTCGACGAACCGGAAGGTCAGGCGCTCAAGCTGCAGCAGCGGAATGGAACCTCCCGGCGCCCGCGCAGGCACAGACCCGGGCGCTATGCGCAATCGCCGCTCGGCGCCATCGAGCAGCCAGGCGTGCAGCACGGCGACGGCAAACAGGCCGTAGGAGACGACGCCGAGCAGCCAGTGCAGGGGCAGCCAGGCTGCACCTGCGGTCGCATGCGGGCGAGCCTCGCCAGGATAGACGGCGGCCAGCAGCACGACCACCGCCGCCGAAGTCGCCAGGAGCAGACGCACCGCCGGCACGGGCAGCAGGCGGCTTTCCACCGCGTGCACCGCGATCACGATCCACACGGTAGCGGACAGTGCCGGCGCAAAGCCGAAACGCGCACCGACCACGTCGCTGCCCACGCCTGCGACGTCCAGGCAGAGCGCGAGGCCGTGAGCGACCCAACCGACGGCCAGCGCCGCGTCCGGCCAGCGCATCTTCACGCGCACCGGCCAGGCAGCGGCGGTGTAGGCCAGCATTGCAGCCAGGCCCAGCATCCAGGGAAGGCTCATGCCCATGTCGCTGCGGCCGGAAGGGGGGGCGTCGCTACACTCATGCGGTCAGTTTACTTTCGCCGACGGCCCGCCCGGGTACCGAAGCGAGCGATCGCATGGCCTCCGCCCTTACCGACCGCCTGTCGCGCCTCGTCAAGACGATGCGGGGCCAGGCCCGCATCACCGAATCGAACGTCGCCGACATGTTGCGCGAGGTGCGCATGGCGCTGCTCGAGGCGGACGTGGCATTGCCCGTGGTTCGGGAGTTCGTGGCCCGGGTCAAGGACAAGTCCCTCGGACAGGAAGTCGCCGGGTCGCTCAATCCGGGCCAGGCCCTGGTGGGCATCGTCCACAAGGAGCTGGCGGCCACGATGGGGGCGGGCATTGCCGACATCGACCTGGCGACACAGCCCCCGGCCGTGATCCTGATGGCCGGCCTGCAGGGCGCCGGCAAGACGACGACCACCGCCAAGCTGGCCAAGCACCTGATCGAGAAACGACGCAAGAAGGTGCTCACGGTGTCGGCGGACGTCTATCGGCCGGCAGCCATCGAGCAGCTCAAGACAGTGACGCGGCAGGCTGGCGCGGAGTGGTTCCCTTCCACGCCTGAGCAGAAACCACGCGAGATCGCTCTGGCGGCGCTGGACCACGCCCGGCGCCACTACTTCGACGTGCTGCTGGTCGACACGGCCGGACGGCTGGCGATCGACGAGGCGCTGATGGCGGAGATCCGCGATCTGCATGCGGCGGTCAACCCGGTGGAGACGCTCTTCGTCGTCGACGCGATGCAGGGCCAGGACGCAGTGAACACCGCGCGGGCCTTCAAGGAGGCCCTGCCGCTCACGGGCGTGGTGCTGACCAAGCTCGACGGCGACTCCCGCGGCGGGGCTGCGCTGTCGGTGCGGCAAGTGACCGGCGCGCCGATCAAGTTCGCCGGCGTGTCCGAGAAGATCGACGGGCTGGAGGTGTTCGACGCCGATCGCCACGCCGGCCGCGTCCTGGGCATGGGCGACATCGTGGCGCTTGTCGAGGAGGTGCAGAAAGGCGTCGACCTCGAGGCCGCGAAGAAAGTCGCCGACAAGCTCAAGTCGGGCGACAGCTTCGACCTGAACGACTTCCTGGTCCAGATCTCGCAGATGAAGAAGATGGGCGGCTTGTCGTCGCTGATGGACAAGCTGCCGTCCCAGCTGACTGCCCGCGCCGGCCAGCTAGGGCAGGCCGACATGGACCGCGCCGAGCGCGACGTGCGCCGGATGGAAGGGATCATCTGCTCGATGACCCCGCTGGAGCGCCGCAAGCCCGAACTCATCAAGGCCGGGCGCAAGCGCCGCATCGCCACCGGCGCCGGAGTTCAGGTGCAGGACGTCAATCGGCTGCTGAACCAGTTCGACCAGATGCGCGGCATGATGAAGAAGATGCAGGGCGGCGGGCTGGCCAAGATGATGCGGCGCTTTGGCGGCATGGGCGGGGCCGGCATGAAGGGGCTGCCGCGCTGAGGCGCGGCCGGGGCACCGCGCCTTGCGGGCGTTCAGAACGTTACTCTTGGGGATGGCGGCAAAGGCGGCGTCACCGTATCGTGCGACCCTGGCGCGCCTTGTCGCCGTTTTTCGTCGGATCGGACCATGTCACTCGATGTGCTGTTGATCGCTGGCGTCGCCGTCCTGGTGGCGCTGGTTGCCTACCTCGTCCTGAAGGGTCGGCAGCAGCGCGTCGACCCGGAAGCCGGCGGGCCCCGCCGTACCAAGGACGACGTGGATACGCTGGCCGCCTGGCCGCCCGAAGTGACCCGGCTGCTGACCAGCGGCGAGCGGTCGACCCACGAGGTACTGGCCAAGGCGTTGCCGGAATGCATGATCTTTGCCCAGGTGCCGCTGGCCCGCTTCGTCAAGGTGCCCCGTCGTCATTCCTACGCCGAATGGCTGACCCGCGTCGGCCATCTGTGCGCTGACTTCATCATCTGCGACCGCGCCTCCCTGGTGATCGGTGCCGTGCTGCTGCAGACCATGCGCGACAGCGAGCGGTCGGACCGGCGCCGTGCCCGCATGACCCGCGTGCTCAAGGCGGCGGGGGTGAAGGTGTTCGCCTGGCGCGAGGAGGCTTTGCCGACCCCGCAGGCAGCGCGGGACCAGATCCTGTTGCGCACCGGCGTACCCGACGCCGCGGCAGCGATCGAGCCGGTTGCGGCCAGACCGCAACGGACGAGTGGCGGGCCTGCCAAGATTCCCTTGCCCGAGGTGGTGGCTCTGGACGATCACAGCCCACGCCAGGAACCACCGCCGTCGACCTGGTTCGACGACCTCGACAGCGGCCGGGTGCCGCTGGACCCGGCGAAGCGCCAGCAAGGCGGCGGCTGAGCGCCGCCCGGTCGCGGGCGCGTCAGGTCAGCAGCGCCTGGGCGAACTCGCGGGCGGAAAACGTCTCCAGGTCCTCGAGCTTTTCGCCCACGCCGATGTAGTACACCGGCACCGGACCCGCCGCGCGCTCTCGTGCCCACAGGGCGACGGCGGCCAGCACGCCACCCTTGGCAGTGCCGTCGAGCTTGGTGACCACCAGGCCAGTCAGGCCCAGGGCGTCATCGAACGCCTTGACCTGGGCCAGGGCGTTCTGGCCTGTGTTGCCGTCCACCACCAACAGCACCTCGTGGGGCGCTCCGTCCATCGCCTTGCCGATCGTGCGCTTGATCTTGCGCAGCTCCTCCATCAGGTGAAGCTGGGTCGGCAGGCGACCGGCGGTGTCGGCAATGACCACGTCGCAGCCCCGGGAGCGGCCGGCGACCACGGCATCGAAAACCACCGCTGCCGGATCGCCACCTTCCTGGCTGACGATCTGCACCTGATTGCGGTCGGCCCACACGGCGAGCTGCTCGCGCGCGGCGGCGCGGAACGTGTCGGCCGCCGCCAGCAGCACCTTCTGGCCGCCCTCGGCCAGGTGCCGCGTCAGCTTGCCGATGGTGGTGGTTTTCCCGGCGCCATTGACGCCGGCCACCATGACGACGGTGACACCCTCGGACCTGAGTTCGAGCCCGCGTTCCAGGGGCGCCAGAAGGTCGCCGAGGGCTTCGGCCAGCAGGCCCTTGACCGCAGCCGGCTCGGCCGTGCCGCTGCGGCGGACCCGCTGCTTCAGGTCCTCCAGCAGGAACTGCGTCGCACGCACGCCCGTGTCGGCCATCAGCAGGGCTGACTCGAGATCCTCGTAGAGCGCATCGTCGATGCGCGTGCCGGTGAAGACCTGCGCGATGCTGGTGCCGGTCCGCCGCAGTCCGGCTGACAGGCGCGACATCCAGCCTCGACGTTGCGCCCCGGCCGGTGGCACCGACGGAGCCGCCTCGGCCTGTGGAGCAGGCGTCGGTTCGACCGAAGGCGGTGTGGCCGGCGCCGGAGCGGCGCCCTTCTTGCGGAAAAAGCTGAACATCCTGGACAGGTCCGGTCAGGCCGGCCTGCAAGCGCCGGACAGGCAATTCGCCGCCGCTATAATTGCGGGCTCAGGCGCTTTAGCTCAGTCGGTTAGAGCGACGGAATCATAATCCGCAGGTCCGGGGTTCGAATCCCTGAAGCGCCACCAGACTCCCGGCCCGACGGCGCAAAGCGCCTTCGGGCCTCGCTTTTTCCACAGCCCCTGGATCCACACCATGATTCGCTGTGCCGCCGTCGCCGTCATCGCCCTGGCCGCCGCCCTGCCGGCCCAGGCCCAGCGCACCTTCGAGCGGACCGCCTTGCGCGGCGAGCTGGTCGTCGTCGCACCGCCGGAAGCCCGGCTCAACGGGGCGCCTGTGCGGCTGGCCCCTGGGGCCCGCCTGCGCAGTCCGCAGAACATGCTGGTGCTGTCCGGCAGCCTGCTGGAGCAGAAGCTGCTCGTGCACTACACGCTCGACGGCGCCGGCCAGGTGCAGGACGTCTGGATCCTGACGCCGGCCGAGGCGTCCAGGACGCCCTGGCCACGAACGCCGGCCGAGGCACAGGCCTGGGTCTTCGACCCCACGTTGCAGCGCTGGAGCAAGCCGTGAGCGGCAGTCCGAAGAAGGTCTTCATCAGGACCTTCGGCTGCCAGATGAACGAGTACGACTCCGACAAGATGGCCGACGTGCTGCGCGACGCCGCCGGCTACGAGCCCACGTCGGACGTCGAGCAGGCGGACCTGATCCTCTTCAACACCTGTTCGGTGCGCGAGAAGGCGCAGGAGAAGGTCTTCTCTGACCTGGGGCGGGTCAAGCACCTGAAGCAGCGCGGCGTGCTGATCGGCGTGGGCGGCTGCGTGGCCAGCCAGGAAGGCGCGGCGATCGTCGAGCGCGCGCCCTACGTGGACCTGGTCTTCGGCCCCCAGACGCTGCACCGGCTGCCGCAGATGATCGACGCCCGCCGCACGGCCGGGCGGGCCCAGGTGGACATCAGCTTCCCCGAGATCGAGAAGTTCGACCACCTGCCGCCGGCCCGCGTCGACGGCGCCAGCGCCTTCGTTTCGATCATGGAAGGCTGCTCGAAGTACTGCTCCTACTGCGTGGTGCCCTACACCCGCGGCGAGGAGGTCAGCCGCCCCTTCGAGGACGTGCTGACCGAAGTGGCGGGCCTGGTGGACCAGGGCGTGCGCGAAGTGACGCTGCTGGGCCAGAACGTCAATGCCTACCGCGGACGCATGGGCGACAGCGCGGACATCGCCGACTTCGCCCTGCTGCTGGACTACGTGCACGACATCCCGGGCATCGAGCGCATCCGCTACACCACCAGCCACCCCAACGAGTTCACCCAGCGCCTGATCGACGCCTACGGCCGGCTGCCGAAGCTGGTGAGCCACCTGCACCTGCCGGTGCAGCATGGCAGCGACCGCATCCTGTCGGCGATGAAGCGCGGCTACACCGCGATGGAATACAAGAGCACGGTGCGCAAGCTGCGCGCGGTGCGCCCGGGCATCAGCCTGTCGTCGGACTTCATCGTCGGCTTCCCCGGCGAGACCGACGACGACTTCGCGCGCACGATGAAGCTGATCGACGACATCGGCTTCGACAGCTCGTTTTCCTTCGTGTTCTCGGCGCGACCCGGCACGCCGGCCGCCGCCCTGCCCGACGACACGCCACAGGCCGTCAAGCTGCAACGATTGCAGCAGCTACAGGCCCGCATCGAGGCCCAGGCCCGCGCCATCTCCGCGTCGCGCGTGGGCACGGTGCAGCGCGTGCTGGTGGAAGGCCCGTCACGCAAGGACCCCAACGAGCTGATGGGCCGCACCGAGTGCAACCGCATCGTCAATTTCCCGGGCATGCCGAGGCTGGTCGGGCAGATGCTGGACCTGACCATCACCGGGGCCCTGCCGCATTCCTTGCGCGGCGAGGTGGCGGGCGTGGAATCGGTGGCCGCGCAGTCGGCGGCGGTGCCGTCGCTGACGGCCTGACGTTCGCGTTCAGCGGCGGATGAACCCGGCCCACCACAGCGCTGCCGCCGTCGCAGCCACGAGCAAGCCGTACGTGCCCATGCGCCCGTCCCGTCCGAAAGCCACCAGCCCGGCCACGAGCGCCACCGCGCCAGCGCCGGCCGACCAGGCGATCAGTCGCGCCAGGCCCGCGCCGGCGAGCTGCCGCCGCCACAGCAGCCTGGCCAGCAGGGTCGTGACCACGGCCACGCCCAGGGCGGGCGCTAGGAAATTCAGCAGGTGCCAGATCGCGTCGAGCGGACCCATGCGGTGTCTCTTGATGCCTGGGGCGGGTCGGATTCTAGAATCGGGCCCATGGGCGTCCTGACCCTCGGCCTGAACCACACCACCGCACCGCTGGACGTGCGGGGCAAGTTCGCGTTCGAGCCGCACCAGTTGCAGACCCCGTTGCGGGCGCTGACCGAGCGCCTGGTGCGCGCCGGCCCCGAGGCCGCGCTGCTGTCCACCTGCAATCGCACTGAGCTGTACCTGGCCGCCGAGGCGCGCGAGCTCAACGAGCTGGTGCGGCCCGCCACCGAATGGCTGGCGGCCCAGGGCGGCGTCAGCCCGGACCAGCTCGTCGCCTACACCTACACGGCCGAGAACCGGGCGGCCGCGCGCCATGCCTTCCGGGTCGCCGCCGGCCTGGATTCCATGGTGCTGGGCGAGCCCCAGATCCTGGGCCAGATGAAGCAGGCCGTGCGAGAGGCCGACGAGGCCGGCACGCTGGGCACCACGCTGCACCAGCTGTTCCAGCGCTCGTTTGCCGTGGCCAAGGAGGTGCGCACCAGCACCGAGATCGGCTCGCATTCGGTGAGCATGGCCGCTGCCGCCGTGCGTCTGGCGTCCCAGCTCTTCGAGGACCTGCGCGAGCAGCGTGTGCTGTTCGTCGGCGCAGGCGAGATGATCGAACTGGTAGCCACGCACTTTGCGGCGCGCGAGCCCAAGGCGATCGCGCTGGCCAATCGCACGCTGGAGCGCGGCGAAGCGCTGGCGGCTCGCTTCGGCGGGCAGGCGATGCGCCTTTCGGAGCTGCCCGACCGGCTCGCCGGCTTCGACATCGTGGTGTCCTGCACCGCCAGCTCCCTGCCGATCATCGGCCTGGGCGCGGTCGAGCGCGCGCTGAAGGCACGGCGCCGGCGCCCGATGTTCATGGTCGACCTGGCGGTGCCGCGCGACATCGAGCCCGAGGTGGCCAAGCTGGCGGACGTGTACCTCTACACGGTCGACGACCTGTCCACCCTGGTGCAGACGGCAGGCGAGAAGCGCCAGGCCGCGGTGGAGCAGGCCGAGGCGATCATCGACGCGGGCGTGCAGAGCTTCGCCCACTGGCTGGACCAGCGCGCCAGCGTGCCGCTGATCCAGGCCCTGAATCGTCAGGCCGAGGCCTGGCGCGAGGCCGAGCTTGCGCGGGCGCGCAAGCTGCTGGCCCGTGGCGACGATCCGCAGCTCGTGCTCGATGCCCTGGCGCGAGGCCTGACGCAGAAGATGCTTCACGGCGCGTTCGCCGAACTCAATTCGGCCGATTCCGGCCAGCGTGAGCAGGTGGCCGACACCGTGTCGCGCCTTTTCCTTCGCCGAGCGGCGAAGGCGCCGGGCTCGCCGCCCGACGCGGGCGACACCTCGCTCTAGCGACGCGCCGGTCCGCCGCGCCCGGCCTGCGCCGGCGTGGACTCCCACCGCACTGCCCGCCCCTGCCCATGAAAGATTCCCTGCGACAACAACTCGAGCGCCTGTCGATGCGCCTGGCTGAGCTGGACGCGAGCCTGGCGGACCCGGCCACCAGCGCCGACATGAAGCGCTATCGCGCCATCTCCCGCGAGCAGGCCGAGGCGTCGAACCTGGTGTCGCTGTACCGCCGGCTGGAGCAGCGTGAGCGCGACATCGCAGACGCCCAGGCGATGCAGGACGACCCCGAGTTCGCCGACATGGCGCGCGACGAGATCGAGCAGGCCCGCGCCGAGATCGTCGATCTTCAGACGCGCCTGCAAGCCGCGCTGCTGCCGCGCGACCCGGACGACGAACGCAATGCCTTCCTCGAGATCCGCGCCGGCACCGGCGGCGACGAGTCGGCGCTGTTTGCCGGCGACCTGGCGCGGATGTACCTGCGCTGGTGCGAGCGCAAGGGCTTTCGCACCGAGGTGCTGAGCGAAAGCGCGTCTGAGCTGGGCGGCTACAAGGAGCTGGTGCTGCGCATCGAGGGGGCAGGCGCCTACGGTCTGCTGCGCTTCGAGTCCGGCGGCCACCGCGTGCAGCGCGTGCCGGCCACCGAGAGCCAGGGACGCATCCACACCAGTGCCGCCACGGTGGCCGTGCTGCCCGAGCCCGACGAGGCGGAGGAGGTGCAGATCAACCCGGCCGAGCTGCGCATCGACACCTTCCGCGCCAGTGGCGCGGGCGGCCAGCACGTGAACAAGACCGACAGCGCGATCCGCATCACGCACCTGCCCACCGGGCTCGTCGCCGAATGCCAGGACGACCGGTCGCAGCACCGGAACAAGGCCAAGGCGATGGCCGTGCTGGTGGCCCGGCTGCGCGATCGGGACCGCAATGAGCGCGCAGCCCGCGAGGCTGCCGCGCGCAAGAGCCTGGTGGGCAGCGGCGATCGCAGCGACCGCATCCGCACCTACAACTTCCCGCAAGGGCGGCTGACCGACCACCGAATCAACCTGACGCTCTACAAGCTGTCGATGGTGATGGACGGTGATCTGGACGACGTGCTCGACGCGCTCACGGCCGCGCGCGCGGCCGAGCAGCTGGCGGCCCTGGAGGCCGGCGAGGCGGTGCGGTGACTCGAACGCCCCTCACGGTGCGCGACCTGCTTCGACAGGCCCGAGCGCAGGGCGTGGACCGGCTCGACGCCCAACTGCTGGCCGGCCACCGACTCGGCTGCAGCCGAGCCTGGCTGCTGGCGCACGACGATGCGGCGCTGGCAGCCGAAGACGGCCGGGCCCTTTTGCAGATGGTGGCCCGCCGCGCGGCAGGCGAGCCGCTGGCCTACATCGTCGGACAACGGGAGTTCCACGGCCTGGCCCTCGAGGTGTCTCCTGCAGTGCTGGTGCCCAGGCCGGACACCGAAACACTGGTGGACTGGGCGCTGGAACTGCTGACGGGCGAGCTGGGGCCGCTTTCCATGCCGCGAGTGCTGGACCTGGGCACGGGCAGCGGCGCGATCGCGCTGGCGCTTCGACAGGGTTGCCCGCGCGCCGAGCTCCATGCCAGCGACAACAGCCCCGAGGCACTCGACACGGCCCGGCTCAACGGGCAGCGGCTGGGCCTGGCGGTGCAGTGGCATCCGGGCCACTGGTGGGGCGCCGTGGCCGGCAGCCGGTTCGATCTGGCCGTTTCCAACCCGCCCTACGTCGCCCCGGGCGACTCCCACCTGGCCGCATTGCGGCACGAGCCCGTCATGGCGCTGGTGCCGCAGGGCGACCCCGGCGACGGCCTGGCTGACATCCGCCGCATCCTGGATGGTGCTCGGAACCATCTCGCGCCGGGTGCATGGATGCTGCTGGAACATGGGGCCGAGCAGGGCGGCGCCGTCCAGGCCTGTCTGGCCGCCGCCGGCTTCGAGGACGTCTCGACGCGCCAGGACCTGGCCGGGCGCCCCCGGGTGACCGGCGCGCGCCTGGCCCCGGCCGGCTGACGACTCGTCACAACAGGTCACAGGGCATCCTGGGATCGCGGCAATCGTTGGCGGTCGGCGGCCGCAGTGCGGCGTAGCATGGTTTCAGGTCGAAGCAGTCCGGTGCGGTGTCGTACCGCTGCATTCGCAGGGAGACGGTCATGGAACTCACAGCCACCACGTCCGGCCACAGCCGCGTTGCCAGCTTCGCGTTCCTTGCTCTGGCGGCCATGGCCACCTCGCAGGCCGTCGCCCAGGGCAGTGGTCTTTCGGTGGACGACCAGAGCCGGTTCGGGCCGAAGCTGCAAGCCCGCGTCGGCATCAACACCGGCTCGTCGCTCGACGGTTCCGGCTCGGCCTCGCAACAGCAGGCCGGCGTGGTTCTGGGCGACTATTACTTCAGCCGAGCTCGCCTCGGTGTCAGCGATGTGAGTGGCGGCTTCCGCGCCACAAGCGGCCTGTTGCTGGGTCAGCGTTCCTTGGCTCTGGGTACGCCGGCACTGACGACAGGGCAGGGATTCACCCTCACCATGCTGCGCCAGACGCGTTGGGCGGCGGCGGTCGGCGAGTCGGTGTCTGAACCGTGGTCCGCTGTGCCCTACCTGGGCGTGGGCTGGAGCGGCATCTCCCCGCGTGGCGGCTGGGGGCTCTCGGCAGACCTGGGCTTTGCTGCCCGTGGCCCGGCGGGCGGGCTGCGAGTAGGAAACGCCATGGCCCTTGACGATCTTTTGCGCGAATGGCGCCTGACCCCGATGCTTCACGTGGGCGTGTCGTACGCGTTCTGAACCCCCTGCCGGCGCGAGGCCGCCCGAAAAAGCCGTATAACCACGGCTTTTGCAGAAATCGGGCCCCCATGAGCGACGTTCAACAACGCATTTCAGACCTCGTCCACCAGAACCGCGTGGTGCTCTTCATGAAGGGAACGGCCCAGTTCCCGATGTGCGGCTTTTCCGGCCGCGCGGTGCAGATCCTCAAGGCCTGCGGCGTCGACGACCTGAAGACGGTCAACGTCCTGGAAGACGAGGAGATCCGCCAGGGCATCAAGAACTACGCCAACTGGCCGACCATTCCGCAGCTCTACGTCAACGGCGAGTTCGTCGGCGGCTCGGACATCATGATGGAGATGTACCAGGCCGGCGAACTTCAGCAGGCTCTGGGCAAGGCCGCCTGAGCCGGTGATGCGGCGGCTGGTCGTCGGCATCACCGGGGCCAGCGGCGCCGTCTACGGCGTCAGGCTGCTGCAGCGCGCCCGCGCGCTCGGGCTCGAGACTCACCTGGTGGCCACGCCGGCGGGGGTGCTCAACGTGCATCACGAACTGGGGCTGGACCGGGCGGGCCTGGAGGCGCTGGCCAGCCATGCGCATGCGCATGGCGACGTCGGCGCCTGCATCGCCAGCGGCAGCTTCGACACCGCGGCCATGGTGGTGGCGCCCTGCTCCATGAAGACGCTGGCGTCCGTGGCGCACGGTTTCGGCGACAACCTGCTGACGCGCGCGGCCGAAGTCACGCTCAAGGAGCGGCGGCGCCTGGTGCTGATGGTGCGCGAGACGCCTTTCAACCTGGCCCACCTTCGCAACATGACCAGCGCCACGGAAATGGGCGCGGTGGTGTTCCCGCCGCTGCCTGCGTTCTATCACCGGCCGACGACGATCGACGAGCTGGTGGACGAGTCCGTGGAGAGGGTGCTGCGCCTGGCCGGCGTGGAAGACGCCCGACCGCAGGCGTGGCAGGGCCTGTAGCCGCGTCGCCTCAGGCGACGAGCCACTGGCGCCGCGCCGCGAACACCGCGTTCGGGTATTCGGCGCGGCCGCGGCTGCCGTTGTAGCGCCCGAGCGCCAGGAACAGGTCGCCGCGCTCGCGGTCGAGGTAGTGGCGCAGGATCACGCAGCCGAAGCGCAGGTTGGTCTGCATGTGGAACAGCCTTGCCGGGTCGCCGTCGCCGATCAGGCGCGACCAGAACGGCATGATCTGCATGTAGCCCCGGGCGCCCACGACGCTGATGGCGTACTTGCGAAAGGCGCTCTCGACCTGGATCAGGCCGAGCACCAGGGACGCCTCCAGGCCGGCGCGGCGCGACTCGTACCAGAGCGTGTTGAGGAACTCCACGCGCGCATGGCCGTCACTCTTGTAGCGCCGCAGCCGATCGCTGGCGGCGCCCTGCCAGCGCAGGAACGCCAGGCGTTGCTCGATGTCGTCGAAATGCGGGCGGGGCGGCGGCGCGGCCGAGATGGCGGCCGACAGGGCCGAGCGGACCGAATCGGCCAGCGGCTCCTCGACCTGCGCACCGGCCTGCGCGTCCCATCCCCAGGCCACCAGCGGCAGCCCCAGGAGCGCCCGGCGCGCGACAGTCATGCCGTGAGGCGCTCCCGGAGAAAGTCCGCCACGGAGTCCACGGCCACGGCCTGTGCAGCCGGGTCGCGCCGGCCCTGGACCTCGGCCGTGCCTTCCTTCAGGCCCCGATCGGACAGCACCACGCGCCACGGCACGCCGATCAATTCCCAGTCGGCGAACATCGCGCCGGGGCGCTCGCCCCGGTCGTCGAGGAGCACGTCCACCCCGAGCGACAACAGCCGCGCGTAAAGGGCGTCGGCTTGCGTGCGCACTGCGTCGCTGCGGTCGTAGCCGATGGGGCAGATCACGGCAGCGAACGGCGCCAGGGGAACGGGCCACACGATGCCGCGGTCGTCATGGTTCTGCTCGATCGCCGCACCGAGGATGCGCGTGACCCCGATGCCGTAGCAGCCCATGATCATCGGTTGCGGCTTGCCCGACTCGTCGAGATAGTTGGCGTTCATCGCGGCGCTGTAGCGCGTGCCGAGCAGGAACACGTGGCCCACCTCGATGCCGCGCTGGATCGCGAGCACGCCCTTGCCGTCGGGCGAGGCGTCGCCTTCGACCACGTTGCGGATGTCGGCCACGAGCTCAGGCTCGGGCAGGTCGCGGCCCCAGTTCACGCCGGTGAGGTGGAAGTCCGCCACGTTGGCACCGCAGACGAAGTCGGCCATCGCCGCCACGGTTCGGTCGGCGATCACCTTGACCGGCTTGACCGTGCCGATCGGCCCCAGGTAGCCGGGCGGCGTGCCGAAGTGGTCGACGATCTCGCCTTGCGTGGCAAAGCGCCAGCCCGCCTTGAAGCCCGGCAGCTTGCCGGCCTTGACCTCGTTGAGGCTGTGATCGCCGCGAACGAGAAGCAGCCAGACCTTGGTGCCGACGATGTCGCCCGCCTCGTTGCGGTCGTCGGTGGCCAGCACCAGCGACTTCACGGTGCGCTGCAGCGGCAGGCCCAGCAGCGCCGCAACGTCCTCGCAGGTGCTCTTGCCCGGCGTGGGCACCTTGGCCATCGGCTCGGACGCGACACCGCGCTGCCCGGGCGCCACGGCCTCGGCGAGCTCGATGTTGGCGGCATAGTCGCTCGCGGGGCAGTAGACGATGGCGTCCTCGCCGGTGTCGGCAATGACCTGGAACTCCTGCGAGACGTCGCCGCCGATGGCGCCGGTGTCGGCCGCCACTGCGCGATAGGTCAGCCCCATGCGGTCGAAGATGGCGCAGTAGGCGTCGGACATGACCTGGTAGCTGCGGCGGCCGGACTCGAGGTCACGGTCGAAGGAATAGGCGTCCTTCATCGTGAACTCGCGCCCCCGCATCACGCCGAAGCGGGGCCGGCGCTCGTCGCGGAACTTGGTCTGGATGTGATAGAAATTCTTCGGCAGTTGCTTGTAGCTGCGCAGCTCCTGCCGTGCGATGTCGGTGATGACCTCTTCGCTCGTGGGCTGGATGACGAAGTCGCGGTCGTGCCGATCCTTCACGCGCATCAGCTCGGGGCCGTACTTCTGGAAGCGGCCGCTTTCCTGCCACAGCTCGGCCGGCTGCACGACGGGCATCAGCAGCTCGATCGCGCCGGCGCGGTTCATCTCGTCGCGGATGATGGCTTCCACCTTGCGGATCACCCGCAGGCCCATCGGCATGTAGCTGTAGATGCCCGCACCCAGGCGCTTGATCATGCCCGCGCGCAGCATGAGCCGGTGGCTGACGATCTCGGCGTCCGAGGGCGCTTCCTTGAGCGTGGCGATGAAGAACTGAGAGGCTTTCATGGGTGGCTGGGCAAGTCCCCATGCAGCGTTGCACCGACCGACCACGTTTCCGATGCGGGAAACCGAGTGATCGCGCGCCGCACCGGGCGGGTGCAAAATGAATCCAGTTCAGAAATTGGGGTCCGATTATGCTCGACCGTGACGGCTTCAGGCCGAACGTCGGCATCATCCTGCTCAACACTCGCAACCAGGTCTTCTGGGGCAAGCGGCTGCGCACTCACTCGTGGCAGTTTCCGCAAGGCGGCATCAAGCATGGCGAGTCGCCCGAGCAGGCGATGCTTCGCGAGCTGCACGAGGAGGTGGGCCTGCGGCCCGAGCACGTGCACATCATCGCGCGCACCCGCGACTGGCTGCGCTATGAGGTGCCGGACCACTACATCCGCCGCGACGCGCGTGGCCACTACCGCGGCCAGAAGCAGATCTGGTTCCTGCTGCGCCTGGTCGGGCGCGACAGCGACCTGAACCTGAGGGCCACGGATCACCCGGAGTTCGACGCCTGGCGCTGGAACGACTACTGGGTGCCGCTGGACGTGGTGATCGAGTTCAAGCGTGACGTCTACCAGACGGCATTGACCGAGCTCTCGCGCTTCCTGCCACGGCCTGCGCATCAGAACCGCTATCTGCGCTCGGGCCTGCGAGGCGCCTGGCGTGACGATGTTCCGCCGGACGCCAGCGTCCCCGAGACCGACACCCCCTAGCCAAGCACCAGGTTGTCTCGGTGGATCAGCTCCGGCCCGGCGGCATAGCCCAGCGTGGCCTCGATCAGCGACGACGACTTTCGGGCGATGAGCCGGGTTTCTGCAGCGGAGTAGTTGGCCAGACCGCGCGCCAGCTCCACGCCATCGGGGCCGCGAACCGCGATCACGTCGCCGCGTGCGTATTCGCCATCGACGCCGGTCACGCCGATCGGCAACAGGCTCTTGCCCTCGTCGCGCAACTTGATCACCGCACCTTCGTCCACGGTGACCGCGCCACGCAGCTGTAGGTGGTCGGCCATCCACTGCTTGCGCGCCGCCAGCTTCGGCGTCTCGGCCACGAGCGACGTGCCGATGGGCTCGCCGTCCGCCAGGCGCACGAGCACGTCGGGCTCCCGGCCCCAGGCGATGATGGTGCTCGCGCCACTGCTTGCCGCCCGTCGCGCGGCAAGCACCTTGGTGAGCATGCCGCCGCGGCCGATCGAAGAGCCGGCACCCCCGGCCATGCTTTCCAGCGCCGGGTCGCCAGCCACCGCCACGTCGATGAAGCGGGCGTCTGACGCCTTTCGCGGGTCGGCCGAATACAAGCCTCGCTGGTCGGTGAGGATGACCAGCGCATCGGCCTCGACCAGATTGGCGACCAACGCGCCCAAAGTATCGTTGTCACCGAACTTGATCTCGTCGTTGACCACCGTGTCGTTCTCGTTGATCACGGGGATCACCTTCATCGACAACAGCGTCAGCAAGGTGGAACGGGCGTTCAGATATCGCTCGCGGTCGGCCAGGTCGGCATGGGTCAGCAGCACCTGGGCGCTCACGAGGCCCCGCATCGCGAGCTGGCTTTCGTAGATCTGCGCCAGGCCCATCTGCCCAACGGCTGCCGCCGCCTGGAGCTGCGGCAGTTCGCGGGGCCGCGTGGTCCAGCCCAGGCGCTTCATGCCTTCGGCGATCGCGCCACTGGACACCATGACGACCTCGCGCCCCTGTCCCGCGAGCACGGCAAGCTGCCGGCACCATGCTCCGATGGCATCGGCATCGAGCCCGCGGCCCTCGTTGGTGACCAGGCTCGAACCGACCTTGACGACGATTCGCCGGGCCTCGCGCAGCACCCTGCCGTCAGGCATCGGCGTTCTCGCCGTCGAAACGTGCGTCGGGCAACTCAGGTACCGGGTGGCGCGTCGACGCCACGTGTTCGTACACCGCGAGCGTGAGTCGTTCCAGCCCTTCCCGGGCCAGGGCCGAGATCTCGAAGACCGGGCCCTTCCAGCGCAGGCGGCGAACGAAATCCTTGACCCGCGCTGCACGTTCGTCGGCCGGCACCATGTCCATCTTGTTGAGCACCAGCCATCGCGGCTTGGCTGCCAGCTCTGTGTCGTACTTTTTCAGTTCCGACACGATCGCGCGTGCCTGGGCCACCGGGTCGACGCTGTCGTCGAACGGCGCCATGTCGACGACGTGCAGCAACAGATGGGTGCGCTGCAGGTGGCGCAGGAACTGATGCCCCAGACCGGCGCCCTCGGCGGCGCCTTCGATCAGGCCGGGAATGTCGGCCACCACGAAGCTGCGCTCGGGGCCTACGCGAACCACACCCAGGTTGGGGTGCAGGGTGGTGAAGGGGTAGTCCGCGATCTTCGGGCGGGCGTTGGAGATCGACGCGATCAACGTGCTCTTGCCGGCGTTGGGCATGCCCAGCAGGCCGACATCGGCCAGGACACGCAGTTCCAGCTTGAGCTTGCGGCTCTCGCCGGGCCAGCCCGGGGTCTTCTGACGCGGAGAGCGGTTGGTGCTGGACTTGAAGTGAAGATTGCCGAACCCGCCATCGCCACCCTTGCAGATGAGTACCTTCTCGCCTGGAGTGAGCAACTCGGCCAGCACCTCGCCGGTCTCGGCGTCCTTGAGGATCGTGCCTACCGGCATGCGCAGGGTGATGTCGTCGGCCGCGGCACCGAACTGGTCCGACCCCCGGCCGGACTCGCCGTTGCGCGCCTCGTGCCGGCGCGCATATCGATAGTCGATCAGCGTGTTCAGGTTCAGATCGCCGACGGCGAAGATGCTGCCACCCCGACCACCGTCGCCTCCATTCGGGCCCCCGAAGGGAATGAACTTCTCGCGCCGGAAGCTCACGCATCCAGCGCCGCCATTTCCGGCAGCGACATCAATGGTGGCTTCGTCGACAAATTTCATGGTGCGATGTTAAGCAGCCAGCCCTCAGAAGCGAAAAAGCCCCGGGAGACCGGGGCTCGCGCAAGGATGCAGCGCTGACGGTCAGGCCGGCAGCACGCTCACGGTCTGGTTGTTTTTTGCGCCCTTGATGTCGAACTTGACGTGACCTTCAATGAGCGCGAACAGCGTGTGATCGCGACCCATGCCGACATTGGTGCCCGCGTGGAACTTGGTGCCGCGCTGGCGCACGATGATCGAACCCGCCGAAACGAGTTCGCCGCCGTAGGCCTTGACGCCCAGCATCTTCGGTTGGGAGTCGCGGCCGTTGCGAGTTGAGCCGCCGCCCTTTTTCTGTGCCATGGTGAGTGACCTCTGCTAAGGATCGAACGACGCCGCTCAGGCCGTGACCGAGTCGATCTGCAACTCGGTGAACGACTGACGGTGACCTTGCGACTTCTTGTAGTGCTTGCGACGGCGCATCTTGAAGATGCGCACCTTGTCGTGCCTGCCTTGCGCCAGGACCGTGGCCTTGACGCTGGCTCCGGCGACCAGGGGGGTGCCAACCTTGAGATCCGCGCCGTTACCCACGGCGAGAACCTGTTCGATCACGACTTCCTGGCCAACGTCCGCAGCAATCTGTTCTACCTTGATCTTTTCGCCGGCTGCAACCTTGTATTGCTTGCCACCGGTTTTTATGACCGCGTACATGTGTGCCCTTTCAAATCATGCCTCCGGCAGAACCCGAAGGCCCTTCAGAGGAACCGCGGAGTCTAGCACAGGTCGCCTCCCTGGCCATTGGTTCCTATAATCCAGGCAACTCCTTCAATGCGCCGCCTGTGACTTCCGCTGTTGCCTCCCTCCGGGCCGCGATTCCTCCGGCTGCCGACCCCGTCGCTGGCTTGATGGCGCAGGTCGACGGCGTGATTGCCGAACGGCTCACATCCGATGTGGCACTAGTCAATCAGATCGGCCAGTACATCGTCAGCGCCGGTGGCAAGCGGATCCGCCCCCGGCTCGTGCTGCTGTTTGCCAACGCACTCGGCCACTCCGGCCCGGCGCAGCTGACGCTGGCAGCCACCGTCGAGTTCATCCATACCGCAACCCTGCTCCACGACGACGTGGTTGACGAGTCGTCGCTGCGACGGGGCCGCCAGACAGCCAACGCCGCTTTCGGTAATGCCGCGAGCGTGCTGGTGGGTGATTTTCTCTACTCGCGCGCGTTCCAGATGATGGTGTCGGTGGGCGACATCCGGGTGCTGCAGGTCCTTGCCGAAGCCACCAACGTGATCGCCGAGGGCGAAGTCCTGCAGCTGATGAACATGCACGACCCCGACCTGGCGGTGGAGGAGTACCTGCGCGTCATCCGATCCAAGACTGCCAAGCTTTTCGAGGCGAGCGCACGCCTGGGCGCAATCCTGGCTGGCGCCGACGCAGCCACCGAGGAGGCCTGCGCCGGCTACGGGCGGTCGCTGGGCACGGCATTCCAGCTCGTCGACGATTTGCTCGACTACGACGGCGAGACCCGGGAACTGGGCAAGAACGTCGGCGACGATCTGCGCGAAGGAAAGCCGACCCTTCCGCTTCTCGTGGCGATGAACCGGGGCAATGACGCCGAGAGAGCCTTGATTCGCCACGCCATCGAACAGGGCGAAGTGACCCGGCTGCAGGAAGTGGTCACCGCGGTGCGGCGCACAGGCGCGCTGGACGCTGCCCGTGAGGTCGCCATGTCCGAAGCGAACCAGGCTCGCCAGAGCCTGCAGATGCTGCCGCCGACGCCATATCGGGAGGCTCTGCTAGACTTGTGTGCTCGGGCCGTCGACCGCTCTTCCTGAGCCGACAGACGGATCCCAATCGGGGTGTAGCTTAGCCTGGTAGAGCGCTACGTTCGGGACGTAGAGGCCGGAGGTTCGAATCCTCTCACCCCGACCATTTGCCTGGATCTCGGCGCCAAGCGCCGCTCGGGCCCGCCGACCTGCCGTGAAGAGTTGCCGACATGTGCGGGCGTGCAGATTTACAGTGCCCGGATGATCGGCGATGATCGTTCGGCATTTCGCACAGTGAACTGACCCGGTGGACACTCTCGCCGAAGCTCCCTATTCCTCGCTTTCCGGCGTTGCCCGGGTGCTCGTGCACGCCGGAAAACTCAATGGCAAGGCTGCCGAAGCGCTGGTCAAGCAGGCCGCTGAGCGCAAGGTCAGCTTTGTCTCGGCACTGATCGCTGCAGGCAGCGTCTCGGCCGGCGACCTGGCCCATACCCTTTCTGGCGCACTGGCCCTGCCGGTTCTGGACCTGACAAGCGTCGACGCTGAGCGCCTGCCGCGCAACGTGATCGACGCCAAGATGGTCAACCAGTACCAGGTGGTGGTGCTGGGCAAGCGCGGCAATCGTCTGTTCATCGGCGGCGCCGACCCGACCGACCAGGAAGCGGTCGAACGCATCAAGTTCGCCACCCAGCTCTCGCCCGAGTGGGTGATCGTCGAGTACGACAAGCTGGCCAAGCTGCTGTCGGCCACGGGCACATCCGCCAGCGATGCGATCGAGTCCCTCGCGGACGGGGACTTCGACTTCGACGTCACCGAAGAAGCCACCGAGCAGGAAAACGCCGAGGCCACCACCGAGGTCGAAGACGCGCCCGTCGTGCGTTTTCTTCAGAAGATGCTGATCGACGCGATCAATGCGCGTGCCTCCGATCTTCACTTCGAGCCGTACGAGTACAACTACCGCGTCCGCTTCCGGGTCGACGGAGAGCTGCGCGAGATCACCCAGCCCCCGATCGCCATCAAGGACAAGCTGGCGTCGCGCATCAAGGTCATCAGCCGCCTGGACATCGCCGAGAAGCGGGTGCCCCAGGACGGGCGGATGAAGCTCAAGTTCGGCACCCGGGCCATCGACTTCCGGGTGTCGACCCTGCCGACCCTGTTCGGCGAGAAGATCGTCATCCGTATTCTCGACCCGTCGTCAGCCAAGCTCGGCATCGAGGCGCTCGGCTACGAGAAGATCGAGAAGGACCGACTGCTCAAGGCGATTGGGCGCCCCTACGGAATGATCCTGGTCACGGGTCCGACAGGCTCCGGCAAGACCGTGTCGCTGTACACCTGCCTGAACATCCTGAATCAGCCGGGCGTCAACATCTCGACGGTCGAGGACCCCGCGGAAATCAACCTTCCCGGCATCAACCAGGTCAACGTCAACGACAAGGCCGGGCTGAACTTCTCCACCGCGCTGAAGGCCTTCCTGCGCCAGGATCCGGACATCATCATGGTCGGCGAAATCCGCGACCTGGAAACCGCCGACATCGCGATCAAGGCCGCCCAGACGGGTCACCTGGTGATGAGCACGTTGCACACCAACGACGCGCCCACCACCCTGACGCGCCTGCTGAACATGGGCGTGATGCCATTCAACATCGCATCGAGCGTGCTGTTGATCACGGCGCAGCGCCTGGCGCGCAGGCTTTGCGAGTCCTGCAAGACGACAGTCGAGTACCCTCGCGACGCTCTGAAGCGTGCGGGCTACTCGGACGAGGATCTCGACGGCAGCTGGAAGCCCTACAAGGCTGTCGGCTGTTCGGCCTGCAACAACGGATACAAGGGCCGCGTGGGCATCTATCAGGTGATGCCGATCACCGAGGAATTGCAGCGCCTGATCATTTCCAACGGCTCGGCGATCGACATTGCCCACCAGGCGGCCAAGGAAGGCGTGCGCGACCTGCGCCAGTCCGGCCTTGTCAAGGTCCGGGCGGGCGCGACGACCCTCGAGGAAGTCATCAGCGTGACCAACGAGTGATGGCTTCTTTCAAAAACTTTCGATTCACGGAATAGCCGGCCCCGGAGGCTTCATGGCGACAGCAGCAGCCGTCAGAGACGTCAAGGACTTCATCTTCGAGTGGGAAGGCAAGGACAAGAACGGCAAGGTCGTTCGTGGCGAGATCCGCTCGGGCGGTGAAGCTCAGGTCAGCGCCCAGCTGCGCCGCCAGGGCGTGCTGGTCACCAAGGTGAAGAAGCGCCGCATGCGCGGCGGCACGTCGATCAAGCAGAAGGACATCGCCGTGTTCACGCGGCAGCTGGCCACGATGATGAAGGCCGGCGTGCCCCTCCTGCAGGCGTTCGACATCGTGGCGCGTGGATCGACCAATCCGCGCCTGACCAAGCTGCTCACGGAGATCCGCACCGACGTCGAAACCGGCACCAGCCTGTCGGTGGCTTTCCGCAAGCACCCGATGCAGTTCAACGCCCTGTACTGCAACCTGGTCGAGGCCGGTGAGCAAGGCGGCATCCTCGAGCAGTTGCTCGAGCGGCTGGCGATCTACGAGGAAAAGACCCTCGCGCTGCGCAACAAGATCAAGTCGGCGCTGGTCTACCCGGTCGCGGTGATGGTCGTGGCCTTCGTGGTGCTGACCATCATCATGCTGTTCGTCATCCCTGCGTTCAAGCAGGTCTTCAGCTCCTTCGGTGCCGACCTGCCTGCCCCGACGCTGGCGGTGATGTGGCTGTCGGAGCAGTTCGTGGCCTACTGGTGGCTGCTTTTCGGCGTGCTGGGCGGCGGCGGATACTTCTTCGTCCAGTCCTGGCGTCGCTCCGAAAGGATGCAGATCGCCCTGGACCGCCTGTTCCTTCGAATCCCCGTGTTCGGCGAACTGATCCGCAAGGCCGTGCTCGCCCGCTGGACGCGCACCTTGTCCACCATGTTCGGCGCCGGCGTGCCGCTGGTGGAAGCGCTCGACTCCGTTGGCGGGGCGGCGGGCAATGCGGTGTATTCCATCGCCACCGAGCAGATCCAGAAGGAAGTCTCCACCGGCACGGCGCTCACGATGGCGATGCAGAACACCGGCGTGTTTCCGACCATGGTGCTGCAGATGACCTCGATCGGCGAGGAGTCCGGCTCGCTGGACCACATGCTGGGCAAGGCCGCCGAGTTCTACGAGGACGAGGTCGACGAAATGGTGAAGGGGCTTTCCAGCCTGATGGAGCCCTTCATCATCGTCATCCTGGGCGTGCTGATCGGCGGCATCGTGATCTCCATGTACCTGCCGATCTTCAAGCTCGGCGCGGTCGTCTGATCCGGCGCCAATGGGCGCCGTCCCGGCTGAACTGCTGTCGCCGCTCGCCCTGGGACTGCTGGGCCTTTGCATCGGCAGCTTCCTCAATGTGGTGATCCACCGCCTGCCGCTCATGCTCGAGCGGCAATGGTGGGCCGAGGTGGCGCAGCATCTGGCCGATGCACAGTCATGGCGCCGCACGCTCGGGCTGGCACCCGACGCCGCACTTCCCGAGGGCCGCATCGAGCACGCCGTCGCCATCGAGCAGGCCGTCGAAGCGCTGCCGCACCTTTCGGTCGTGCGCCCGCGGTCGCGCTGCCCGTCATGCGGCCACCAGATCACTTGGTACGAGAACCTGCCGGTACTGGGCTGGATCGGTCTGCGCGGCCGATGCTCGGCCTGCGGCACACGCATCGGCCTGCGCTATCCGCTGGTCGAGTTGGCCACCGGCGCGCTGTTCGCCGCCGTCGCCTGGCGCTTCGGGCCCACGCCTGTCGCCCTGGTGTGGTGCGCGTTCACTGCCACGCTGGTGGCACTGGCGATGATCGACTGGGACACCACCCTGCTGCCGGACTCGCTGACCCTGCCGCTGCTGTGGGGCGGGTTGGTGGCAGCGGCGCTGGGCTGGACGCTGCCCTTGTCAGCTTCGATATGGGGGGCGGTGGCCGGCTATGTCTCGCTGTGGACCGTGTACCAGTTGTTCAAGCTGGCCACGGGCAAGGAGGGCATGGGCCATGGCGACTTCAAGCTTCTGGCCGCACTGGGTGCGTGGCTTGGCTGGCCCATGCTGGTGCCGATCATCCTGGCTGCGTCCGCACTTGGCGCCGTGGTCGGCATCGCGATGAAGTTCAGCGGCAGCCTGCGCGAAGGCCGCTACGTGCCCTTCGGTCCGTTCCTGGCCGGCGCAGGCATCGTCGTCATGCTGGCGGGCGCCGAGCGCGTGCTGGGGTGGCTGGGCTGGACCTGACAGCGTCATGCGCATCGGTCTGACCGGCGGCATCGGCAGTGGCAAGAGCACGGTGGCCGCAATGCTGGTTGCGCACGGTGCCTGCCTGGTGGACACCGACGCCATCGCTCGTGCGCTGACGGGCCCGGGCGGCGCTGCGATGCCGGCCCTCACGGCCGAGTTCGGCAGCGCCATCTCCACGGCCGACGGCGCGCTGGACCGCGACGCCATGAGGCGACTGGCATTTTCGGACGCCGGAGCACGAAAGCGCCTGGAAGCCGTGCTGCACCCGATGATCGGCGATCAGGCGCTGCGTGAGGCCGAAGTCGCCCCGGGCCGCACCGTGGTGTTCGACGTCCCGCTGATGACCGCCGCGAGCCTTTGGCGGCGCCGCGCCGATCGCGTGCTGGTCGTCGACTGCAGCGAGGCAGTGCAGATGGCGCGCGTGGCCCGCAGACCCGGATGGAGCGAGGAGACCGCCAGGCAGGCGATGTCCGCCCAGTTGTCGCGCCCGGAACGGCGCACCTTGGCCGACGCGGTGATCGACAACGACCACACCGACCTGGCGCTTCTGCAGCGGCAGGTCGATGCCTTGTGGAGCCTGTGGAACAATCGCGGCTGATCTCCCGACTGGCCCGGCCCGGGCCGTCGCACCGCAGCACTGCGTCTTGGTCCGCTACGAATACCCGCTCAACGAAAGCATCCGCACCATGCTGCGGCTCGAACACCTGTTCGACCGCCTCGGGCATCTGGTGGCACGCGACGCCGCGCTGGACCATCACTTCGCGCTCGCCACGCTGTTCGAGATCGTCGATGTCGCCTCGCGCGCTGACCTGAAAAGCGACCTCCTCAAGGACCTGGAGCGCCACAAGATGGCCTACCAGGGCTTCCGCGGCAACCCCGGGGTGTCGGAAGCCGCGCTGGACGCCGTGCTGGGGCGCATCGACCACGCCTTCGGCGCACTCAATGCGCTGGCAGGCAAGGCCGGCCACACGCTCACCACGAACGAGTTCCTGATGTCGATTCGCAGCCGGATCAGCATCCCCGGCGGCACCTGCGAGTTCGACCTGCCGGCCTACTACGCCTGGCAACAGACCGACGCCGCCCGGCGCCGCGCCGACCTGATGCAATGGATCGCCACCGTGATGCCATTGGCCGAGGCACTGCAGGTGCTGCTCGGCCTCCTGCGCGATTCCGGCGTGCCGCAACGCGTGGTGGCCAAGGGCGGGCAGTTCCAGCAAAGCCTGCCCCAGGGCAAGACCTTCCACCTGCTCCGCCTGCGCCTGGACGACGCGCAGGGGCTGGTGCCGGAAATCTCCGGCCATCGCCTGATCGTGTCGGTGCGCTTGATGCGCCCCGATGCGGACGGGCGACTCAGGCCCGTCACCGACGACCAGCCGATCGAACTCGCGATCTGTTCATGAGCCCGCCGCAGGTGCGCCGCATCGCCTGCCCGCGCTGCGGCGCGGGCACCGTCTACGCAGCGTCCAACCGCTGGCGGCCGTTCTGCAGTGAACGCTGCTCGGGCATCGACCTGGGCGCCTGGGCCAGCGAGAGCTACCGGGTCCCGGCGGATCCGTCGCCCGACGACGCGCCTGAACTCCCGGCGAACGACCCACCGAGTCATTGACCGAGGTCTTGAAAGGCCGTCGGGCGACCCTATAATCCCGTTGCTAGCACTCGTCCTCATCGAGTGCTAACGACGAGCGCAAGTCGCCGTCAAACTGATGTGAATGTGCGCACACTTACGTGTGCCGCGTTCCGCGACTCACACCGAGACCTTCCTGGAGACCTGAACATGAAACTCCGTCCGTTGCACGATCGCGTGATCGTCAAGCGCCTCGAGAACGAAACCAAGACCGCCTCCGGCATCGTGATCCCCGACAACGCCGCCGAAAAGCCCGACCAGGGCGAAGTGCTGGCTGTCGGCCCCGGCAAGCGCAACGACAAGGGCGACTTCGTGGCCCTGAACATCAAGGTGGGCGACCGCGTGCTGTTCGGCAAGTACAGCGGCCAGACCGTCAAGGTGGACGGCGACGAGCTGCTGGTGATGCGCGAGGAAGACCTCTTCGCCGTCATCGAGTCCAAGTAAGCACCCCGCAGAAACCGAACCCTAGGAGAGATTTCAAATGGCAGCAAAAGACGTTGTCTTCGGCGGCGACGCCCGCGCCCGCATGGTCGAAGGCGTGAACATCCTGGCCAATGCGGTCAAGGTGACCCTGGGCCCGAAGGGCCGCAATGTGGTGCTCGAGCGCAGCTTCGGCGCCCCCACCGTCACCAAGGACGGTGTGTCGGTCGCCAAGGAGATCGAGCTCAAGGACAAGCTCATGAACATGGGCGCCCAGATGGTCAAGGAAGTCGCTTCCAAGACCAGCGACAACGCCGGCGACGGCACCACCACCGCGACGGTGCTGGCCCAGTCGATCGTGCGTGAAGGCATGAAGTACGTGGCCGCGGGCATGAATCCGATGGACCTCAAGCGCGGCATCGACAAGGCGGTCGTCGCCATGGTCGAGCAGCTCAAGAAGTCGAGCAAGGCCACGACCACCAGCAAGGAAATCGCCCAGGTCGGCGCGATCTCCGCCAACAGCGACGAGTCGATCGGCCGGATCATCGCCGACGCGATGGACAAGGTCGGCAAGGAAGGCGTCATCACCGTCGAGGACGGCAAGTCGCTGGACAACGAGCTCGACGTCGTCGAAGGCATGCAGTTCGACCGCGGCTACCTGTCGCCCTACTTCATCAACAACCCCGAGAAGCAGGCCGCGATCCTCGACAACCCGTACGTGCTGCTGCACGACAAGAAGGTCAGCAACATCCGCGACCTGCTGCCGACGCTCGAGCAGGTGGCCAAGGCCGGTCGTCCGCTGCTGATCATCGCCGAGGAAGTCGAAGGCGAGGCGCTGGCCACCCTGGTGGTCAACACCATCCGCGGCATCCTGAAGGTCGTGGCCGTCAAGGCGCCGGGCTTCGGTGACCGTCGCAAGGCCATGCTCGAGGACATCGCCATCCTGACCGGTGGCAAGGTGATCGCCGAGGAAGTGGGCCTGACGCTCGAGAAGGTGACGCTGGCCGACCTGGGCCAGGCCAAGCGGGTCGAAGTGGCCAAGGAAAACACCACCATCATCGACGGCAATGGCGCCGCGGCCGACATCGAGGCGCGCGTCAAGCAGATCCGCGTCCAGATCGAGGAAGCCACCAGCGACTACGACCGCGAGAAGCTCCAGGAGCGCGTGGCCAAGCTGGCCGGCGGCGTGGCCGTCATCAAGGTCGGTGCCGCCACCGAAGTCGAGATGAAGGAGAAGAAGGCCCGCGTCGAGGACGCCCTTCACGCCACCCGCGCCGCGGTCGAGGAAGGCATCGTCGCTGGCGGCGGCGTGGCCCTGCTGCGCGCCCGCCAGTCGGCCGGCGCGATCAAGGGTGACAACCCCGACCAGGAAGCCGGCATCAAGATCGTGCTGCGCGCGGTCGAGCAGCCGCTGCGCGAGATCGTGTCCAACGCCGGCGACGAGCCGAGCGTGGTGCTGGCCAAGGTGCTCGAGGGCAAGGGCAACTTCGGCTACAACGCCGCCAACGCCAGCTATGGCGACATGATCGACATGGGCATCCTGGACCCGACCAAGGTCACCCGCACCGCGCTGCAGAACGCCGCGTCGGTCGCCGGCCTGATGCTGACCACCGAGTGCATGGTGGCCGAGGCCCCGAAGGACGAGTCGCCTGCCCCGGCCGGCGGCGGCATGGGCGGCATGGGCGGCATGGGCATGGACATGTAAGTCCGCGCTCCACCGGAGCAGGCGGCGAATGCCGCCGGCTCCGGCCGCGACATCCCGGAAGGCCGGCAGCGCAAGCTGCCGGCCTTTTCTGCTTTCGCGTCGACAATTCACTGGTGCGACGCCTGCCCGCCCTGCTGCTGACGCTTCTGCTGGCCGCCCTTCCGGCACTGGCGCAGGACCCACGCCCGCGTGTGGGTCTGGTGCTTTCCGGCGGCGGCGCGCGCGGCCTTTCGCACGTGGGCGTGCTCAAGGTGCTGGAAGCCGAACGCATCCCCGTGGACGCCATCGCCGGCACGTCGATGGGTGCCATCGTCGGCGGCCTGTATGCCACCGGCATGGGTGCGGCCGAACTGGAGGCCGCCGTGCGAGCCATCGACTGGGACGGCATCTTCGCGCGCCGCGTGGACCGTCAGCATCTCTCACAGCGCCGCAAGGAGGAGGACTTCGAGACATCGCCGCTGATCGAG